>WNGE01006438.1_pt1 | contig 13073 bp, 7 predicted proteins | sample 5400651 | NCBI WGS metagenome assembly WNGE01 (sample SAMN13153370, study PRJNA577476) | soil metagenome | isolation source: 60 cm soil or saprolite under grassland replicate 2 | place: USA:California | collected 2016-06-15 | reverse complement strand
GGTCGTCACGATCACGCGCAGCGAGCCGAGGTCGGCATCCGGATCGCCGTTCGGGATCAGAGCCCGGATCAGCGTCGGCGAGACGCCGAGGATCGTGACCCGCTCGGACTCGATCAGCTTCCAGAGCCGGTCCTTCGGCCAGTCGGGAGCGCCTTCTGCGAACACGAGCGTGCATCCTGACGCGCCGCCGCCGACCACCGTCCAGGGGCCCATGATCCAGCCCATGTCGGTCACGAACAGGATCACGTCGCCGGGATGCCCGTCCGCCTGGTACGCGACCTCGCGCGCGATCGAGACGAGGAAGCCGCCCTGGACGTGGAGGACGCCCTTCGGCTTGCCGGTCGTGCCCGACGTGTAGGTGAGCAGGTAGGGGTGCTCGGAATCGACTTCGAGCGGGGGGAGCTCGCCGGGCCCGAGCTCGACGTCCCAGAGCCCTGTATCGCGGTCCCATTCCACTAGGTGCTCGACCGAGGGCGCCTCCTTCGACGCCTCCTTGGCGATCTCACCCATCGGCACCGGCTTGCCGCGCCGGTAGGAGTGACTCGCCGTAAGTAGCACCTTCGCCTCCGAGTCCTGGAGCCGCTGGGCGATCGCGGGGGCGGCGAAGCCGGAGAAGATCGGCACCTGCACGGCGCCGATGTGCGCACACGCGTGGGAGGCGACCGCGACCGCCGGCGACATCGGCATGAAGATCGCCACGCGGTCGCCGGGCTCGACGCCGAGCGCGACAAGCGCCTCCGCCAACCGCGTCACCTTGAGCGAGAGCTCGGAGAACGTCCACTGGCGCCGATCGCCGTTCTCGCCGCGGAGGACTGCCGCCGTGGCATCCGGTGTCCGCCGCGCCCAGTCGTGGACGCACACGCGCGCAATGTTGATCCGCCCGCCAACGAACCAAGTCGCCCACTCTGGCCCACGCGAATCGTCGAGCACCTGCTCCCACGGCTGCGAGAACTCGATGCCCATGTCCTCGATCGCCGCCGGCCAGAACCAATCCGGCTCCTCTTGCGAGCGGCGGACGAGCTCCCAGTAGTCGTCGATCCCGTGCCGCCGCATCAGCCGCACGACGTTCGCGTGCGCGAGCACCTCCTCGTTTGGCGTCCAGACGATCTCAGCCACGTTGCGCAACCCTAGAGAAGTTAGCCTTTGCTAACTTATCGGGGTGAGGGCGCGGATCTTCGCACCGGAGAACCGCAAGTGGTGGACGCTCGCGGCAGTCTCCTTCGGCCTGTTCATGATCATGCTCGACAACACGATCGTGAACGTGGCGCTGCCGTCGATCCAGCGCGACCTCCACATCGGCATCTCCGAGCTCGAATGGATCGTGAACGGCTACGCGCTCACGTTTGCGGTGCTGATGCTGACCGGAGGGAAGCTGGCCGACCTGTTCGGGCGCCGCTTCATCTTCATCGTCGGCCTCCTGATCTTCACCGCCTCCTCGCTCGCCTGCGGGCTCGCACCTGACGCGCACTTCCTGATCGGCGCCCGGGTCGCACAGGGTGTCGGCTCGGCGCTGATGAACCCGGCGACGCTCTCGATCATCACCGCCACCTTCCCGCCGCGCCAGCGCGGGATGGCGATCGGGATCTGGGCCGGCACGTCGGCGATGGCGCTGGCGATCGGGCCGCTCGTCGGCGGCCTGATCACCCAGTACATCGACTGGAGCTGGATCTTCTTCATCAACGTCCCGGTCGGCGTGCTCGGAGTCGTCGTCGCCCGGCTGGTGATCACGGAGTCTCGCGACACCTCGGCCGAGCAGCGGCTCGACCTGCCGGGCCTGCTCACGTCGGCGATCGGCCTCTTCGGCCTCACGTACGCCCTGATCGAGGCGAACAACTACGGCTGGACGTCCGTGCGCATCCTCGCCCTGTTCGGGGTCGCCGCCGTCGGGCTCGCCGCCTTCGTCGCGCTCGAGCTGCGCCAGCGGATCCCGATGCTCGACCTGGGCCTGTTCAAGAACAGCACCTTCGCCGGCGCGAACGCGGTGATGATGCTGGTCGCGCTCGCGATGTTCGGCGTCTTCTTCTACGTCTCTCTCTACATGCAGAACATCCTCCACTACTCGCCGACGAAGGCGGGCGCGACCTTCCTGCCGATGACGATCCTGATCATCCTGATTGCGCCGCTCGCCGGGAAGTACTCCGACCGGGTCGGCTCGCGCTGGCTCATGGGTGGCGGGATGACGCTCGTCGCCGGATCGCTCGTCATCTTCTCGCGGCTCGGCCTGCACGGCACGTTCTGGGACCTGCTCCCCGGCCTGCTCATCGGCGGGGTCGGGATGGCGCTCGTGATGACGCCGGCGACCGCGGCCGCGATGGGATCGGTCGAGGTGGACAAGGCCGGTGTCGGCTCTGCCGTCCTCAACAGCATGCGCCAGGTCGGCGGCTCGCTCGGGATCGCGATCATGGGCGCGATCGTCGCCGCCTCCGTCCACGTCCGCCCGACCAACCCTCTGGCGGCGGCCGAGTTCGTCCGCGGCTTCCAGCACTCGCTGGTCGTCGCGGCGGCGATCGCGTTCTCGGCCGCGATCGTCGCGGTGGCGACCGTGCGTAAGTACCGGCACGCGGGGGAGCCGGCCGAGATGGCGGCATGACCGTCGCTCGCCTTCGGCTCGCTCCCGTGGGGGAAACCATGTTTCGAGCATGGGGGAACCCCTGGTTCCCCCATGAGCCCCCTCCTCAGAGGCAGCGGGGAAGCGGAAACCCCGAAGGGTTTCCCCCACGAGCCCCCTTCTTAGAACCTGACGTGGGAGAACCTCCCGGTTCCCCCACACCCCCTCCACACGCTCATACGCCGTTGGGCGGCGTATGAGCACCCGCATGACCGCGGCCAACCGCCGCGCCGCGCTGCTCGAGTGCGCGTGCGGCGTGTTCGCACGCGGCAGCTACCGGGGGACGACGACCAAGGACATCGCCTGCGAGGCCGGGATCAGCGAGCCGATCCTCTACCGCCACTTCGCGTCGAAGCGGGACCTCTACCTGGCCTGCCTCGACGAGGCCTGGGCGCGCGTCCAGGTGCTGTGGGAGAAGGCAGTCGCCGCCGAGCCGGATCCGACCGCATGGCTTCCGGCGATCGGGCGCGCCTACCTGTCGGGGAAGGACAAGCGCGCCCGGCTCGTCGACCTCTGGATCCAGGCGCTGACCGAGGCAAGCGAGGACGCTCACATCCGGCGCTATCTGCGCAAGCAGATCCGCGAGGTGCACGCGTTCGTCCGCGACCTGATCGTCCGCTCCCAGCAAGCGGGCGGTGTGCTCCCCGACCGCGACGCCGACGCCGAGGCCTGGGTGTTCATGGCGATCGGCCTGCTCGGGACGATCGACCGCAAGCTCAGCCTGCTCGACGGCGAGCTCGCCCGGATCGTGGCCTCGCGCCGCCGTTGGATGACGGGCCGAGAGCCCGAAACCGTCGCTTAAAGACGGAGGCCCCGGCTGCGGCCCCGGGGCTCTCCTTTGGTGAGGCAAGCTGCCACTCCCTAGCGCCCACTTCCGAGTTCCTGGCTCTGCGGCCCAGCCAGCCCCCGAAGGTACGTGCGGCGCGGACTATGTGGCGCACCTCCTTGCTGCATCTATTGAGGCAGCAAGCTTGTCTGGCGCGGACTATAGGCCCATGGGGACAACTTGTCAAGTGGAAAAGTCAAGCGATTTCTTGACAAAGCACTTGCACTCCGAGCCGAAATGCTGTTGACTGTGCATTCGAGTGGCGGCAACGGACGTACGGCTGGGGAAAACTGCGGCGCTGAGCGGCGTCGGCGAACGCCTCCGGACGCTCCGTACAGAGGCCGGTCTGACGCAGACGGACCTCGCCGCCGACCGCTTCTCGAAGGAGTACATCAGTCAGATCGAGCGCGGCAAGACGCGCCCGACGCGCGAGACGCTCGCGTGGCTCGCCGAGCAGCTCGACGTCGATCCGCTCTTCCTCGAGACCGGAGTCTCGTCCGATGAGCGGGGCCGGATCGAGGCGACGCTCGCTCGGGGGGAGGCGCTGATCGAGGCCAAGCAGTTCGCAGAAGCCGTGGAGCAGTACGAGCGGGCCCACGCACTCGTCTCGGACGAGATCATTCCCGAGCTCCAGCTGCGCGCCCTGCTCGGAGAGGCCTGGGCGCGTATGCACGACGACGGCCAGCTGAAGCCGGCGCTCGAACTTCTCACTCACGCGCGCGAGCTCTCCGAGAAGCCCCGCTTCTCGGATCTCGACCGCGCCGACGTCCTCTTCCGGATGGGCGTCTGCCGGTACAAGCTCACCAGCCTTCAAACCGCAGTCTCGCTCTTTACCGAGGCGCTCGTCCTCACCGAGAAGTCCGACCTTCCGTGCGACCGCCTGCGCGCCGACATCTTCGGCTGGCGCTCCCGCTGCTACCGCCGGCAGCGCGACTGGGAAGCGGCGCGTGAGGATGTCGAGAGAGCGCTCGAGCTCGCCGAGGGCGTGGGGGATTCCCGCGCGATCGCCGACGGCTACTTCCAGGCGTCGCTGATCGCCGAGCGGAACGGACACTGGGTACAAGCCCGCGGCTACGCCGAGCGCGCGAGGGCCGAATACGAGCGGATCGCCGACCAGGTCAACCTCGGGCGGATGCTCAACAACCTCGGCGGCCTCAACTTCCTGCTCGGAAAGCCCGAGGAAGCCGAGGCGTTGCTGAAGGACGCCTTCCGGGTCGCGCTCGAGACCGACAGCGACGTCGACGCCGCCTACGCGGTGTCCTCGCTCGCCCAGGTTCATCTCAAGACAGGGCATCCGAAGCTCGGCGAGGAGCAGGCCAGGAAGGCGCTCGAGCTGCTCGACGACCGGGTCGACTATCTGGACGAGATCGGCAACGCCCAGCTCGTCCTCGGACGCTCGTTGCTCGAGCAGCAGCGCTTCGACGAGGCCGGCAAGTGGCTCCGCGCGTCTTCACTGAGCTTCGAGCAGATCGGCTCGGCGGGCCACCGCTCCGCCGCTCTCGTGGCTAGGGGCGATCTCGCAGCACGCCGCGGCGAGCATGCCGAGGCCGCGCGGCTGTATAGGAATGCTGCAGAACTGCTACAAGATGTGCGATTCTGATCGAAAGGAGGTGAGATTCTTGAAAACTCGCTGGATCAAGCTTTGTCTCGGACTCGCGACTGCGGCTACGGCACTGCCCATTCTCGGCGTCGTGCTGAGGATCAGGGGCTTCCACGACGGCGACCAATAGGCTTAACACGTGCGTGGTCGGCTGGTCCCTCTTGCGGCATTGTTGCTGGTCACTGGATGTTCGGGATCGAGCCCTCCGGTCAAAGACCAAGCCGAGTCACCGAGCGCCACGCCGAAAACTCTGCACGCTCTTGCAAACGCCCCAGGGTCTGACGTCGCCGTCGTTGCCGGCACGTCCGACTTCGCACCCGGCCCGATTCGTTACACCTTCCTGGTCGTAGCGCCGGACGGTGCGTCGATCGAGCGCCCGCGAGCGCGGGTATGGCTGGCCCGAGGACTGAACGAGCGGCCTTTCGATCGGACCACCGCGGTCCTCGAACGAGTCGGCGTCCCCGGCGGGTACTCGGGTGACGTCAACCGGATCTACGTCGCGCACGTCCGGGTGCCAGCCTCGGGGACCTACTGGGTTCTTGCCGAGCCGGTGGGGGGCCGATCGGTTCAAGCCCTGGGAAACCTCGTCGTACACCGGCACAGCATTTCGCCGACCGTCGGAGCGAAGGCTTTTCCGTCCGCGACTCCGACGCTCGCCAGCACACACGGTGACCTCGCAAGGCTGACAACTCATACTCCACCGGATCGAGCGCTTCTCCGGTATTCAATTGCGGGTTCGCTCGCAGCGCACAAGCCCTTCGTCGTCGTCTTCGCAACGCCGAAGTTCTGTACGAGCCGCACCTGCGGGCCAGCGGTCGACGTCGTCAACCGGGTCCGGAAACAGTTTCCGGGGATTCGCTTCATCCACGTCGAGATCTATAAGAACAATGATCCCACTAAGGATTTCAACCGCTGGGTGAGAGAGTGGCATCTGCCAACGGAGCCCTGGGTATTCCTGGTTGGTTCTGACGGGCGAATCAGGTCCAAATTTGAAGGCGCGGTCTCCCTCGCCGAACTCAGCTTGGCTGTAAGGCGAGCGCTTCCCTAAAGCGCGATCAGGCGGAGCCGCGTACGTTCTGCCGAAACGAAATTGCCCTTTTCCCGATACAGGACTTCAGCGGACTCGAACGCTTCGAACGCAGCTGCAGGATCGTTGATCAAGAGCCGTACATCCCCCTCGTCGGCGAGAGCATCCCCACACAGATCTGGCGAGTCTGTGGTCCTTGCAATCCGCACTGCTTCTTGAACCAAGCGCGCCGCCTCAACAATCCGGCCCTCTCTCGCGAGAAGCTTCGCGCGGATTCCACGCCAGCCGACTCGGACGGCCACGTCGTGATGCGGTCCCTGCCCGGCAAAATGAATCATCGACAACGCCTCGTCCGGTTTCTCTTGCTCGTAGAGTGCACGGGCGAGTAAGGCCGCGACTGCCGCCGAATACAAGGAGTTTTCCAGTCGCAATAGCCGCTCAAGCCCAGCGCGAAGAACCTTCTCAGCGATTCCCGGTTCACCAGCCAGCAGCTCAACCGCCCCGTTGACCCAAGAGGTTGCCGCAGCGAACACTGGCAAACCTAGCTCCTCCAGCATCAGTCGGTCGCGTTCGACGAGCAGGCGTGCCTCGCCGAACCGGGCGGTCATCGCCCTGAGCTGAGCCAGGGAGCGATAGCAACTCGCAACAGTCCTAGGAGCCGGCTGCTCGGCCAATAATGCCTCGCACTTTTCAACGGCCCTAGTCACGGGCAGCGGGCCATGGAGCCAAAGCGACGGGAGCAGTTTCCGAACTTCTAAGCGCGCGTATTGTGGATCGATGGCATCAATGAGCTCCTCGGCCCGCTGGCTTTGACCCTGGAGGGCGTAGGGCCAAGCAAGCGCCCCCCGAACGTGCGCAGCGTACAAGCTTGGACCCCGGTCTTGGAGCGACTCCAAAGAGAGCGAGGCCACCCGAGCGAACTCTTCCACTGTGAAGTCCGACTGGGTATGCAGGCGCAGCTGAAGCTCACTAACGCAGAGATAGGCGTCTAATGGCTCGTCTCCCTGCCGCTTAGCGACAGCGAGTCCATCGCCGATGTGCTGCCGAGCCAGATCCCACTGTCCGGTGAGACGGAATGCATACGCCAGTTCTGCGAGGGCGCCGCCTTTCAACGAGCCTTCGTCAGGCAAGAGCTTGACTCCTCGCGAAAGCAGGTCAATGCCGGCCATGATGTCCGATCGATCCAAATGGCTGCCACCCGCGGTTACCAGCCACTCGCCAGCTTCGGTCGCGAGTTGCTCCAAGCCCTCGTCTTCCGGATCTAGCTCCTTGCGCAGCTCGTAGGCGCGCTCGAGGTGATAGCCGATGATTTCCTCGACCTCAATAACCCCCTCGAATCCCCGATCCAGCGAGCGCGCGAACCTCTCGTGCAACTCCGCGCGTCTCGACTTCAGGACCGAGTCGTAGACCGCGTCGCGAATCAGAATGTGGCGGAATCGAAACCGCTCGGCCCTGATCTCCGGCCCAGCGGGCCGAACAAGCTCCTTTCGCACGAGTCGGCGCAGGATCTCCGAAACGTTCTCTCCCTCAGGGCCGGACAAAAGGTCCGCAACGCCGCGGAGTGAAAACTCAAGCCCCACAACGGAGGCACATTCGAGAAGAGCGCGCTCTTCATCCGCAAGCCGAGCCAGGCGGGCGGCCAGCACCGCCTGAATCGACGGCGGGATTCCCTCCTTCGCAGCGTCTGGATCCTCCGCGAGCAGCGCGACCATTTGCTCGATGAAGAGCGGGTTGCCTTCCGCTCGCTGCAAGATGCGCGACCGAGCCTCTCCGGGCACATCGCTTTCCAGCAACTCGATAAGCGCCTCGCTGCTCGCTGTCGAGAGAGGCTCGAGCTGGATCGATTCGGCGTCCAGCCTTCCTGCACCCCAGGACGGCCGCTGCTCGAGTAACTCGGGCCGGGCCAGGCACAGGACGAGGATCGCAGAGTCCTCCTCCCGCTCGATGAGCTCTTCGACAAAGTCGAGCAGTCGCATCTCCGCCCAGTGAAGGTCTTCGAGGACGAGCACTAGGGGCCGCTCCCGAGCAAGGGCCGCGAACAGTCTTCGGAACGCCCAGAACGCGTCTTCCGCGCTCGTTCCTTCCGCGGTTCCGAGGGCAGCAGTGAGCTGGTCGACGACCAGCTTCGCATCGTCTTGCCCTTCGAAGACGCCTTCGAGGGCAACTCGGCTCGCGCCGCCGGCTGCCTGCTTGACCACTTCGGCCAGCGGCCAGAAGGCGCCGCTGCCGTACTCAAGGCAGCGCCCGATCAGAACTCTCGCGTCGGCCCCCAGTAGCTCACCCAACTCCCGCGCGAGGCGTGATTTCCCGATTCCCGCCGGGCCGATCACGGTGAGGAGATGCGCGCTCTGAGTGCTGACGACCCAGTCGAACGCCTCGCGGAGACGCTCGAGTTCCGCCTCGCGGCCGACGAGAGGGGTGTCAAAGTGCCGCTCGATCGCCTCCGCAGTCGGATCGAAGCCGACCACCTTCCAGACGCCTGGGACTACGGACTCTCGAAGATCGACGGCACCGCGGACGAGGCGGCGCGTTCCTTCGCCGATGACGATCTCCCCGTCGCCGGCCGCTTCCTTGAGCTTCATCATCCAGCCGGCAATTTGGTCATCGGCGAGTCGGTCCTCCGTAGCGAGCACGTCGCCGGTGTCGATCGCCACCCGAAGGCCAAGCTCGATGTCCTCGAGCGCACTCGGGAGGTCCGCGGCGGCCCGCAGTGCACGCAGTGCGTCGTCCTCGTGTGCGGCCGGAAGCCCGAATGCACCCAGGACGGCGTCGCCCAGAGGCTCCTCGATGACTACTTCGTAGCCCCTGAGCACGGCCCGCACGGCTTCACGAGCTTTCGCGAGGACCCGTGCGGCAACCTCGGGGTCCAGACCGGGGGTCAGCGACAGGCCCGCGAGCAGGAGCGTGACCCGACGTCTCGAGGGCCGAACAGCCGCCGCGCGTTTCGCAGGCCGGGCAGGTTCGAGAGTTGGATCCTGAACCAGGATCTGCTGCTGCAGTTCGCTCAAGAGCCGGCCGGGTTCGAGTCCTAGCTCCTCGACGAGTGCACGCCGAGCACACCGAAACGTCTCCAGCGCCTCCGCTTGACGGCCGCACCTGTACAGCGCGAGCATCAACTGAGCGACGAGCCGCTCGCGGAGGGGATGACGGGCGACGAGAGATTCAAGCTCCGGAACGACTTCGGCGTGGCGGTGCAAGTCGAGGTCGGCCTCGATGCGATCCTCGAGCGCAGCCAGTCTCTCGTCCTCGAGGCGAGCGATCTCGGCAGCGAAGACACGGCTCGCGCTGAACTCCGGAAGTGGGGAGCCTCGCCAGAGGGCGAGCCCCTCCGTCAAGAGCTCCGATGCGAGGCTCGGATCGCCTTCGGCACGTGCGCGGCGCCCATCTTGGACGAGCGCACGAAAGCGTCCGAGATCGAACTCGTCCGGTCCAACAACGAGCGAGTAACCGCCGTCACTCGTCGTGATCCGATCCGGGGCAAGCGCCTTGCGAAGCCGCGAGACATAGACCTGAAGAGCGTTGCGCGCACGCGCCGGGGGCGAATCCTCCCAAAGCGTGTCGACGAGATAATCGAGCGAGACCGACTCGTTGGCACGAGTCAACAGCAGCGCGAGCAGCATTCGCTGCTTCAGCCCGCCAAGATCCGTCACCCGCCCACCGATGTGCACCGCGAGAGGTCCGAGGATCCGGAATTCCATCACCGCTCTCGCCAGATGCACGTGCATCAGAGCCGTTCAGCCCCCGTTCAGTCACCGTTAAGCGCCCTGTAAGCGGGCTGCCGCAGGGTGTATACGGATCTAATCAGGAAGGAGGCAGGAATGGAAGCGCAGCGCAAAACCTTCACAGCACGTCAGCGCCAGGTTGTCGAACTGATCGCAGCAGGATGCTCGAATGACGAGGTCGGAAGGCGTCTCGGTCTGTCGCCGCGGACCGCGAAGGCACATTCGGATGCACTCCGGCGCAAGCTCGGTGTTCGCGCGAGGCGGCAGATCCCGGCTGCCTACCGGCTCATGACCGGGGAGGACCCCTTCGCCCAGCTTCCCGCGGCGCTCGGGGTTGCCGGATCGCTCGGCCCGCCCGGCACACAGGTCGCCTCCTGGCCTACCCCTCTACAGCTTGTGCGTGACGAACGCGCGTAACCCCCAGCCCCGTTAGCAGCACGAGGAAACCGAGCAGGATCCCGCCGCTGAAGACGCCCGCCCAGCGGAGCGTCGTCCGCGGGCCGAGCGCATCGGCGATCGGACCCGTGATCGCGAACGAGAGCGGGACGAGCCCCGACGAGACGAACGAGTCGAAGCTCGCCACCCTCCCGAGCAGCTCGCTCGGAACGGAGCGCTGGAGCAGCGACTCCCACAGGATCTGGCCCGTCACGAGCGCGCCGATCGAGAGCGCGCTGACGAGTGCCGCCTGCCAGACGGCATCCGCCTGCGCGTAGCCGATCAGCGCAAACGCCGCGATCGCCCAGGCGACGTAGACGACGACGAGCGGCCGCCGCGGGGTGCCGCGCTGGCCCATCACGATCGAGGCGGCGAGCGCACCGACTCCACCGGCCGCCAGCACGAGCCCGAGGCCGTCGGCGCCGCCGTGGAGGTGGTTCTTGACCACGAACGGCATCAGCACGAACACGGGGCCGAGGAAGAAGACCATCGCCAGGGTCACCGCCAGCAGCGACATCCACAACCAGCGCAGGGCGAGGACGAAGCGCAGACCCTCCCGGATCTGCTGCGCGACCGAGCTCACCGTGCGCGCCGCGGCCCGCTCGAGCGGCCTCGCCGCCATCAGCAGCAGCGCCGCCGTCGAGGCTCCGAACGAGCCGGCGTCGATCAGGAATCCGGTTCCGGGGCCGAGCGCAGCGACGATCGCGCCGCCGAGCGCAGGACCGATGACTCGCGTCGAGAGCGGCCGGACGAACTGGCGCAGCGCGGCCGCCTGGACGAGCTGCTCCTGCGGTAGCACCTGCGGGACGAGCGCCGTATAGGCGGGATAGAAGACGGAGTTGCCGACGCCGTAGAGCGCGACGAGGATCCAGATGTGCCAGAGGTGGAGCGCCCCGGCGACGGACAGGATCCCGAGCGCGCCGATCGCCGTGGCACGGAGGACGTCGGAGAAGATCATCACGCGGCGACGGTCGATCCGGTCGGCGACGACGCCGCCGAGCAGGACTGCGGCGAGCTGGGGAAGGAACAGCGCGACGCCGACGATCGACAGCGCAGTCGGGGCGTTCGAGAGGTCGTAGACCTGCCACGCGAGCGCGACCGTGTAGATCCCGTCGCCGAGCGAGGAGACGGTCATCCCGGTCCAGAGCAAGGCGAAGTCACGGACGCCCAGCGGGCGAAGCATCTTGATCTTCATCGCCGTGCCGCCTCCCCTCGCGCGGAGCCTAAGGCATTCGCGCGTGTCCGTCCATCGGTTTTCGCCTCATAGGCGTAAACTGATAGGCTTGTCCATGTGAGGCTGGCGCTCGCGCAGATCGACACGGTCGTGGGCGACCTCGAGGGGAACCGCGAGCAGATCCTCCGGCGCCTCGAAGAGGCGCGGGCGGCCGGCGCCGACCTCGCCCTCTTCCCCGAGCTGGCCGTCACCGGCTACCCGCCCGAGGACCTGCTGCTCCGGCCCGGCTTCATCCGGGCCGCGGAGCGCTCGCTGGCGCAGATCGCGGAGGCGGCGCGCGACGTCGTCGCGCTGGTCGGGACGCCGCACTACGACGGCGACCTCTACAACGCCTGCGCGATCTGCTCGGACGGCGAGGTGAAGGCGTTCGTCCGCAAGCGCTTCCTCCCCAACTACGGCGTCTTCGACGAGGACCGCTACTTCGCGCCCGGCCGCAATCTCGTGCTCGTGCGGCTCGGCGACTGCCTGATCGGCCCCACGATCTGCGAGGACATGTGGCAGCCCGGGCCGCCGGCGAGCGACCTGGCGCTCGCGGGCGCGGAGCTGCTCGTCAACCTGTCCGCCTCCCCCTTCCACGTCGGCAAGGACCGCGACCGGGAGGAGATGTTCGTCCAGCGCGCGCGCGACAACGTCTGCTTCGTCGCCTTCTGCAACGCAGTCGGCGGCCAGGACGAGCTGCTCTTCGACGGGCACTCGGTCGTGCTCGACGACGAGGGGGAGGTGCTGGCGCGGGCGCCCGGGTTCGAGGAGGCGCTGCTGGTCGTCGACGTCGACCCGCACGCGGTCGTCGCGCGCAGGCTGCGCGACGTGCGGCGGCGCGCGCTGGCCCGCGAGCGGGAGGAGGAGCCCGAGACCCAGGTCGTGGACGTCTCGTCGAAGCCGGCCTCGGCCGACCCGGTCGACCCCGGCGTCGCTCCGCTCCTCGACGACCTCGAGCAGATGCGCCTTGCGCTCGAGCTCGGCCTGCTCGACTACGTCGAGAAGAACGGCTTCCGCGAGGTCGTGATCAGCGTCTCGGGCGGGATCGACTCGGCGCTGACGGCGGCACTCGCGGTCGAGGCTCTCGGGGCCGAGCGCGTCCACTGCGTCTCGATGCCGTCGCGCTATTCATCCGAGGGGACGCGGGCAGACGCGCGCCGGCTGGCAGAGGACCTCGGCGCCCCTTTCCTCGAGCTTCCGATCGACTCGATCGTGGACGGCTATACGCAGGTGCTGGCCGAGCCGTTCGCCGACGCCGAGCCCGACCTGACCGAGGAGAACCTGCAGGCGCGGGCGCGGGGCGTGATCCTGATGGCGCTCTCGAACAAGTTCGGCTGGCTCGCGGTCGCGACCGGGAACAAGTCCGAGCTCTCGGTCGGCTATGCGACGCTGTACGGGGACATGGCGGGCGGGTTCGCGCTGCTGAAGGACGTCTACAAGACGGACGTGTTCCTGCTGGCCAAGCACCTGAACGAGCGGGCCGGCCGGGAGCTGATCCCGCAGTCGATCATCGAGCGGGCCCCGAGCGCGGAGCTGCGCGAGGACCAGCTCGACGAGGACTCGCTTCCGCCCTACCCGGAGCTCGACCGCGTGCTCGAGGCCTACGTCGAGCTCGACCGCTCGCGCGAGGAGCTGGTCGCCG
>WNGE01021530.1_pt2 | contig 13076 bp, 12 predicted proteins | sample 5400651 | NCBI WGS metagenome assembly WNGE01 (sample SAMN13153370, study PRJNA577476) | soil metagenome | isolation source: 60 cm soil or saprolite under grassland replicate 2 | place: USA:California | collected 2016-06-15 | reverse complement strand
TTTTGTATGCCTACTTCTTTAATTCTTTTTAATGCTTTTGCTGTAGATAAATTCATGAAGTTGATGCAGGCAATCAGCAATATAAAAATGGCGATGATGGAAAACAGTTTTACATATTCTATTCTGCCGCCGGACGGCATACCATTTTCGTAATGATTATAGAGATAAGTATCAGAGAAACGCTGTGCAAATAATGTTTCTGTTGATTGTGCATTTTTTGTTTTTAAAAAGCCTGCTAATTTTTTATTAAACTGAGCCACGTTAACATCTTTCTTCAAAAGCAGGTAAGTACTTGGGTCATTATTATCCCATTGCAATAATTGCGAGCGCTTGTCAAAAAACTGGGCATAATTAAATATTGCATCAAATTGAATAGTGGAATTTGATGGGAATTTTTCGAACACGCCTGTTATAACATAATTATCATTAAAACCTTCCTGGTTCCATTCAATTGTTTTGCCAATAATGTTATTGGTTGTGCCGAATAATCTTAACGCAAGTTCTTTGGAGACGGCAATATTATTTTTTTCTGCAAACAACTGGCTCTTATCACCATCAATAAAATGGCAGGAAAAAATGTTGAAATAATCTTTGCTTACAAATTGACCATCTGCCCTAATGTGTGTGTTATCAAAAGAAAACAATCCTTTGTTTGAAAACCATGTAGAAGGAATAACAGATGCAGCATGTTCCACTTCCGGCATTTCTTTCGCTAATGAACTTGCTAAAAGACCGGGTGTGTTTTCCAGGGCTTCATTGCCGTCTACTGCGGGTTGCATTACCTGGTAAAGCCGGCTATCGTTGTCGTTAAACTTATTAATATGCATCTCATCACTCACCCATAAATAAATCAGTATAGCACAAGCTAAGCCTGTTGAAAGCCCGATGAGATTAAGAAAAGTAAATTGCAGATTCTTTATAAGATTCCGCCATGCGAGTTTGAAATAGTCTTTAAACATAAAATATAATTTCTGATATATGATTTAATGATGTTTGATTTTTTATTTTCAAATTTTCAAATTGCTTCATTTTCAAATTGAATTACTCTGTTCTTAAACTCTTTACAGGGTTTGCAACGGAAACCCGCCAAGCCTGTGATAAAACAATAATTAAACTCATGATGATTAACACTGAAATATTTGCAAGCAAAATCAACGGGCTTATGCTTATTCTTGAAGCAAAAGACTGCAGCCACATCGTATTAACCATATAAGCAACAGGTACCGCAATTACAACAGCAATTGCCAGTAAAACCATATAGCTTTTTGATAACAGCACGATAACCTGCAACACACTTGAACCAAGCACTTTGCGTATGCCTATTTCTTTTTGCCTTGTTTCTGCAGTATAAGTTGCCATGCCTAATAAACCCATACAGGAAATTAAAACCGCCAGAAAAGACAGCAGGCTTATTATAGAGGCAACATCGATTTGGTATCGGGGTTTACTTTTTTCCAGGTGCTTTGCAGGAAAGCAACCGTTGCAGGAATATTGTTGCTGCTTATTCTTACGGTAACATATCCAAACTCGCTTTTACGGTTACGTAGCATTAACGGCTCAATAGGTTGGCTTACATCTAAGAAATGAAAGTCTTTTACCACGCCAGCAATTTCCGCATTATTGCCATCAACTACAATATGCTGCCCGACCGCTTGTTGTGCCGAAGCGTACTTAAAATCATGCACCATTTTTTCATTAATCAAAATATAATGGTCTTCTTTTTCGCTTGGTATAGCAGGAAGGTTTTTGCCTGCAATTAATTGTAATCCCCACACGTTAAGGCAACCGGCATCAATATCAATATAATCAGCCCAAAGGCTGTCTTTATTGTTTTCGCTTTTATGGACAACACTTCCATTCTGGGTACCGGTTGACGGCAAAAATGCACAGGCAGAAACAGCGATGATGTTTTTATTGGATGAAGCAGCCTGTGCAAACCGGTGATAATTTTCTGTCTTAAACAGTTTGATGTTTACAACATTGTCTTTATTAAAACCATAATCAAAATTCAAAATATGCTTGCCTTGTAAATAGATAAGGCTTGTGCTTATGATGAAAATAAGGGAAACGCAAAACTGTATTACCAACAGCACTTTGCGCAAAGTAAGGCGTTTGAAAAGCTTAATGCTGTTAAGATTTTTGAATATATCAACAGGCTTAAATAGTGAAATATAAATAGAAGGCAACAGCCCTGCAATACTACCAACCAATATGCTGAAACCGATAAAGATGAAAAAAAGCTTTGGTGTGTAGTTAAATGTAATGTTGAGATATTGGTTGAGCCATAAGGCGGAAAACAATTGTTGCATGAACAATAAAATAGCTAATGAAAAAGCAAGAGATACCAGTGAAACAACAATGGCTTCTGTAATAAACTGTGCAAATATCTGTTTGCGTGTGGCGCCTGCCACTTTTCTTACGCCAACTTCTTTTGCTCTTGTTAATAATCGTGCTATGGAAAGATTGGTATAATTTAAACATGCCGATAACATAACAATTAAACACAGAATACTCAGCACAAGCAGCACTATTTTAGGTACAAATATATTTGTGGGGTTGCCTAATAATTCGCCTGAAATATCTGTTATTGCCCTTGCTTTAAATGCAAACTGGTTGCTGTTACCTTTAGGATATTGTTTGTCGGAAATTTTATCCAATATATTTTGTAAATCAGATTTTGTTTTTCCCTTTTGCATTAACACATAAGTATAATTGCTCCATACATTATTCCAATTGTTTGCCGGATAATTTAGAATAGAATTCTTTTGTAAGACTGTTTAAAGTGCTTAATGAAGCCAGGAGCTTAAAAGGCAAACTTGTTTTGCCGGGATTTGGTGCTAATACACCGGTAATGATAAACTGTCCATACGTAGTTTCTTTATTGCCTGTTTCAGGACCGCTAGGATTAATACCGGTATCATTGAATTTTATTGTTTTGCCAACAGGGTTATCGTTAGGAAATAATTGCGAAGCAAGCTCCTCAGATATTACCATGGAGAAAGGATTTTCCAATGCAGTTTGCGCATCGCCCTGCTTCAGTTTAAAATCCATTACCTTAAACAAATTGCCGTCTGCAAAATAACCGCCGCCCGATGCAATTTTATCTTTGTATAAAATATCGCCTCCTATATTTCTTACCAACGCAGCACTGGCTTCGATGCCTGTATAATCCCTTCGCAGCACATCAGCCAATGGCAAAGCAGATGAGGCGGTTCCTCTCATTCCGTTGCCATTTTTACCAACAGTCTCTATACGGTAAATGCGGTTTTTGTTTGCATGAAATTGGTCATAACTTTTTTGGTCGGCAATAATGGCAATGATTAAAAAACAAACAGACATGCTTGCCGCCAATCCGATAATATTGATCAGACTGAATGTTTTGTTTTTAAAGATATTCCGCCATGCAGTTTTGAAATAATTTTTAAACATGATAATTTCGTTTAATAGTCTACGTTAGTAATACTGTTTTTACTTTAATATTTAAATCTTTATTCCGTTCTTAAACTCTTCACAGGATTAGCAACCGCTGCTTTTATTGCCTGGAAACTAATGGTGAATAAAGCAATGACCACAGCCAGCGCAGCCGCTAAAACAAATACCCAGCCACTTATAGATATACGATAAGCAAAATCCTGTAACCATTTATCCATAGCCCACCATGCAACTGGAAAAGCAATCACCGCAGCTATGATGACGAGCTTCAGAAAATCTTTTGACAACATAGCAACAATACTGCTCACGCTGGCACCAAGTACTTTTCGAATGCCGATCTCTTTTATTCTTTGCTCTGCTGCATAAGTGGCAAGTCCAAATAAGCCCAGGCATGCAATTATTATGGTGAGCATCGCTACAATAAAAAAGACTCCCATTGTTTGTCGAGAAAGTGATATTCAAACAAATGGTTTTGATCAATGCTGTGGAGAATTGCATCCATTTTTTTCATCGTTGTGCTCATATCATTGCCTGTAACTCTCGCAGTAAAATAATCAATACTATGAATGGGATTTTTTTGAAAGCCAAGTACCATCGGTGCAAGTGGCTCATGCAATGATTGAAAATTGAAATCCTTTACAATCCCTATTACTCTTGCAACAAAAGGCTCATCGAGCGGAGAAAAACTTCCGTCATAATCAGCAGAAGGGATTTCAATGATTTGTTCCGCTGGTTCAGTAATACCCAATGCCTTTGCAGCAGTTTCATTTATCATTACAGAAAAAGAATCAGCGAGACCGGTTGCAAAATTTCTTCCTTTAACCAATGAGACCTGGTATGTTTTTAAAAACTCGTTATCCACTCCAAGAAAAAACATATCGTTTCCCTGCGACGCAGTCGCACTTGCATTTTTCACTTTTACTTTGGGTAAATTTTTCCATTCGCCCGGCACTCTTGAGCTTACTGATACATTTTTTATTTGCGGCAGTTTTGAAAATTCATTCTTTATCGTTTCTGCACCCCGGCGAACTTTTCCGCTATTAATATCCACTACAAGCAACTGGTCTTTTTTAAAGCCCATGTCTTTGGTGTTTACATATTTCATTTGCATGTAAACAATCATGGTAGCTATAATCATAACGATAGAAAGTGTAAACTGAAACACAACCAAAGAACGGCGCAGAGAAATATTTCCTTTAACTATATGAATTTTATTCTTAAGTAACAGCAGAGGTTTTAAACCCGATTGAAACAATGCCGGATATATGCCGGATAATAAACCAACAACAATAATGATCAAAACAATTCCCAGCCAGATGCGATAATCTGTTTCTGGTCCAAGCGTTAATTGCTTTTCAGTAAATGCATTAAAAGGAGATAATAAAATTTTTGTAAGGACCAATGCAAAAAACAATGCAATCATAGTCATTAAAAAAGCTTCTGAAAGAAACTGGCTCGTTAGATTTTTTCGTGATGCACCTGCTACTTTGCGAACGGCAATTTCTTTTGTCCTGTTTACAAAACGTGCAGTAGTTAAATTCATATAGTTTATACATGCGATAAAGAGAACAAACAATGCTAAAATGGAAAAAACATAGATGTAAGTAATATTTCCTTTTTTGCCAGAAACGCCTTCGATATTATCAGAATAGAAATGAATGTCTTTTAATGGCTGCAGAATAAAATTGCTTCTGCCTTTGGTAGTATTGTTTCTATTGGCTGCAACAAGTTGATTCATTGTTGATTCAATCTTATGTATATCTGTTTTATTATTCAGTAATAAATAGGTTGTAAAATCATCAGAATTCCAATCTGAGTTGATAAATTTTTTAAAATCATCATTGGTCATACTTGATTCAGAGAAAAGAAGATTAAAGGAGAGGTGAGAATTAGCCGGAAAGTTTTTTAACACACCAGTGATCTTAAAGGGAAGGCTATCCCTGTCAACCTTTATTGCCTTGCCCATAACATTAATGGTGTTAAACAATCTTTTTGCTGTTTCTTCTGTAACAATTACAGAATGAGGCGCAGTTAAAGCAGTGTTACGATCACCTTGTAACAATTTATAATCAAAAATTGTTAGAAAGCCTTGATTGCCTATTGTGAAATCCTCATAAAAAACATTTGTATTTTCAAGGGCAGAAACATTGGTTCTTCCAAAGGTCACAAAACGAGCCGCATCTTTTACTTCAGGAAAATCAGTTTTTGCTTTTTGAGAAACCAGATAGCCGGCGCCGGCAATCTTTGCTGTTTTTCCTTCCTGCGTTGTTTTTTCTTCCACAACACGATATATGTTATCTGCGTTTTTATGAAACCGATCGAAAGTCAATTCATCAAAAATATAAAGTGCAATCAACAGAAAACTTGTTATGCCAATAGTTAAACCAAAAATATTGATGAAAGAAAATATCTTATTCTTCATCAAATTCCGCCATGCGGTTTTGAAATAGTTTTTAAGCATTAAATTCTACGTTTACGAGTTCACAAGTTCACAAGTTTACGAGTTATTTTCACTATTGACCATTCACCATTCACGTTCTCATTCCGTTCTCAAACTCTTCACAGGGTTTGCAATCGCTGCCTTTATTGCCTGGAAGCTTACCGTTATTAAAGCTATCAGAATTGCTGTAATACCTGCAACTGCAAAAACCCACCAACTAATACTTATTCTGTATGCGAAACTTTGCAGCCATTTGCTCATTGTCCAATATGCTACGGGAAATGCGATAATTAAAGAAACGGCAACCAGTTGTATAAAATCTTTTGAAAGCAAAGCCACAATACCGGCTTCACTGGCGCCTAATACCTTGCGGACACCGATTTCTTTAATACGTCTTTGTGTGGCGAATGTTGCCAATCCAAATAACCCAAGACAAGAGATAACAATAGATAAAACTGAAAATACATTGAAGAGCTTTCCCATTCTTTGTTCTGTTACATATAATTTGGAAAGATCATCATTTACAAAACCATAAGAAAAAGGATAATCGCCATAAACATTGTGAAAACTTTTTTGCAGCGTGCTAATCACTTTTTGAATATTGGCGGGTGTTGTTCTCATTACAACATAGCCACCCACAAAATTGCTTTTCATTACCAATGGCTCTATCGGTTGTTGAACCGGCTTAAAGTTGAAATCTTTTACCACTCCTATTATCGGTGCTTCTTTATCTTCTAATCCTATACTAATCACTTTACCGATGGCATCGGATAAGTCTAGCTTCATGGCTTTAAGCGCCGTTTCATTTACAACATAACCGTTGTCATCACCACCGAAATCTTTTGAAAAGAAACGTCCCGCCGCTATCTGCATACCAAACGTATTGACAAAATTTTCATCAACTCTTAGCCTGTATGCTATCGCCCGGGTTTGCGGGTTCATACCGCGCCATGTAAGTTGTGAACCAGAAGTAAGATTAGTAGGCAATTCATCTGTAAATGTGTAATTGCTGATGTCAGGATATTGGGCAAGCGTTGCCTTCATGGCATCTTTGTTATTCTTCAGATCGCCTACTTCAGGCATTTTCATATACAAGAGGTTTTCTTTGTTGAAACCAATGTTCCTGTTTTGTATGTATTGAAGCTGGTTATAAATAACGAGTGTGCTTATAATTAAGATGACTGAAATAGAGAACTGAAGTACAACCAAACCATTGCGCAAAAATGATTTTTGACCGTGCAATATTTTTACGCCTTTTAATACTTTCACAGGATTAAATGATGATAAAAAGAATGCGGGGTAACTTCCCGAAAGAAGCCCTGTAGTTATTGCAATGCCTAAAAGGCTGAGAAGTATTTTTATATCAAGCGGGTTAAAAGATATAGACTTGTTTGCAAGCTGGTTAAACAATTGTAACATCAGGTAAACAATTAATATTGCCAGCAGCAGCGAAATAAAAGACAGTAATAATGACTCACCGATAAATTGTGCAATTAATTGTGGTCTCAATGCGCCAACCGTTTTTCTCAAGCCTACTTCTTTTGCCCGCTGACCAGAAACAGCAGTTGCAAGGTTCATAAAATTAATGCAGGCAATAATGATGATGAATATTGTGATCAATGCAAATATATTTACATACTGGCTGCTGCCTTGCCCGCTTACATCCAGCATATAATGTGAGTGAAGATGAATATCAGTAAGCGGTTGCACAAACAATGATGCCTGTGTTTCTTTATTATTTTTCTTCAGTATATTATTTATCTGCTTTTGAATGTTATCCAGGTTGGCTGAAGTTGATGCAACAGCGTCTTTCAATTGAAAATAAACATACACATCAAAATTGTTCCAGTTTCCTGCAGGGTTATTTACTTTATCATATAAATCTATCGGTAAAAGAATATCGAATTGCAGGTGTGAGTTGGGAGGAATGTTTTTTAAAACACCGCTTACCGTAAGGTTTGTACCTTTTATATCATTATCTATATAAATTGTTTTACCAATTGCCTTATCAGCATTGCCAAAATATTTTATTGCAGTTGCTTCGGTAATAACAACATTGTTGGGTGAAGAAAGAACAGCAGCAGGGTTTCCTTTCAGCAAGGGATAGTTGAATATTTGTAAGAAATTACTATCTGCATAGTAAATTCTTTTCTCATCAAATTTCTTTGTGCCAACCGTAATCATTCTTTGTAATGCCGCAATTCTCGTAGCATTTTTTATAGCTGGTATTTGTGTTTTAACGGCGTAAGCCAGTGATGGCGGCACCACAGCAGCTTCTACATCAGATATTTTTGCAGTAAGCCTGAAAATGCGGTCTGTGCCCTGGTTGAATTTATCAAAGCTTAATTCATCCTGCACCCAAAGAAAGATAAGAATACTGCATGCCATTCCAGTGGCAAGACCAAAAATATTCAGTCCAGAAAATAATTTATGCCGCAACAAATTGCGTAGGGCTGTTTTGAAATAATTTTTGAACATATAAGAATATTGATTTTATATTTGAAATTTTCAGGCACACGTAGGGCTCGGACAAAATCAGGTTTCAACCGTTGTGCCAATGATGAAAGGCTTTATGGGTAAGGGTTTTCATTTTAGGTAAAAAAGGAAAGTGTGCGGAAACGAACAGTTAAGTGTACGATTTTGTATAAAAGAGATAAACGCCGGATAATTGCGTCGTTTTTTAAAAACTGTCTTCTTCTATTGTTTAGACTATTTTGTTTATGAATAAATCACAGGTGCACATTTTTATATAATAAGAAATTATTTTATTCATGGCATTACTGGAAAGGCAATTACTGGTTAAACCGTTGTTGTGTTTTACATTTTTTCATGCAGAAATTTTTCCCTTGTATGCAACGATGCGTGTTCCTTTGGGAATAAATTTTTGAGTGAAGAGCCCTTTTCCTGCACCCGGTATTGTTGACCTCAATAAAACTCTTCTATTCTTCCATTGTGCCCATAACCTTTTCAAGAGAGAAACTACGCAACTATTATTTTAGGTATTTATGCGGATTACGTGTATTTATACGTGGCTTTGTGCGTCTCCCGCCGAAACAGCAGCGATTATTTTGCCATAACAACCACCCTTCAAGCGATTGCGCAAGATCAATTTCAACAGCTATGACACATTCAGCAGCAGCCCTTCCAAATTGTTTATGCCATTCGAAAAATTTGCCGCTAATTATTTTCCACGCCTTGCAAATATCAAAAAGGAATAGTAATATTACGAATGCAGCCTAAATCTATGAATGCTTTCACCATTATTAGTAAGTCAACAAATAACTTCTGCCATTGAGTCCCTGTAGTTAGAATTTCAAAACTAGCTGAACCGGTATGTCAGTAATTGCGGGATTATGGTTTTCATTCTTTGTAACACAGAATAACAATAATAAATTGAAAATGAAAATGAAAATTACTTTTACGTTTATTCTCACGCTGCTTATATCTGTACTTAATGTCAGCGCCCAGATCCGCGTTCATCTTATTAATGTCGGACAAGGATGCGCAACATTAATTGAGTTTCCGTGCGCTGCCATTCTTGTTGATGCCGGTGGTGAGGATAACCCGCTCTTAAATTCATCCGATTCTTTGAAAACCTATTTGTATGATTTCTTCGACAGGAGAAATGATCTTAATCACACATTGCAGTGCGTTTATCTTACACATCCTCATAAAGATCATACGCTGGGAGTCCCTGTTATACTACAACCGCCTTATTTGATAAAAAATGCCGTTACTGATGGCTTGGAAGAAGGTTCAGGAAAGACAGGACAAATAAAATTACACAGGGTGGTGCAAGACGGAAGCTACGCCTGATTCTGCTGATGATATCGGTTTTGAACCAGTGACGACGGATGAGATCGGAAGTGAAGGCTTAACCAATTCGGTGATTGATCCTGTAAATTGTGATGGAACAAATCCGGTTATAAAAATTCTATGGGGCACATCACCTACTAAATGGAACTTCATCATTGCTTATCACGGGTGATCTTGAAGAAGAAGCGCAACGCAGTTTATTGTCTAAATATAGTGGAACCACCGTGCTTGATGCTGATGTGTACGTGGTAGGACATCATGGTTCTAAAAATGGAACTACTCAGGATTTGCTAAACAAAATTACACCACAAATCGCTTTGATTGGTGCCGGTGATCCGAGCCGAAGGCTCCTTTGGACGGCATGGGCATATGGACATCCCAATAAGGGAATATTAGACATGCTTCAGAATAAATTAACGGCAACCCGTACCACTATTCATGTGCAGGCAGGTAACGGGGCAAAAACGTTTGTTGATTACACGGTTTCCAAAGCGATCTACGCAACCGGATGGGATAGCAATGTCGTGCTTGAAGCAGATGCAGCGGGGCACTGGCATAAAGTAGAAACCACGATTGTGCCTGCTTTCGTTAATATCAATACGGCTTCCGTGTCCGAACTGGAGACATTGCCGGGCATTGGCGCCACAAGGGCGCGAGCCATTGTAGACTTCAGGACTACTCACGGTAATTTTGCAACCATTGACGATCTTGACAATGTTCCCGGTATCGGCCCTGCTACGATCAACCTCGTCAGACCTTACGTTAAAATTTAAGATTGGCGATAGGTATCAAAGGCATGATAAGTTATTTCGAACAAATGCGAAAACATGCACGTGGCGATTAAAACAGGAGCAAAAAACAAAACAGGAAAGATACTTAAACAATGAAGTACCTTACCCCGGAAAAAGATAATAGTCTATTCTCTTGTTGTAAAACTGATGATAAAGAGTATATCAGAATAGTGGATGCAATTGGATTATTGATTACGGGAACTTATAATTTGAAAGTTAAAGATTAGATTGCTTTCTTCATAACGCTCCTTAAACAAGATTGTAAATTTTATTTTATGCTTTACCCTAACCCGTGAAAAGATCTGCTCCATATAAAACTGCAGCAGTTTTTATTTTAGCCTATCAATCAGGAAAAACGATTCTCACCAGGCATAGTCAAAAGCACCTTCCATCATATTCTGTTCAGTTTTTGAAATTTTATATTTTGTAGCTGTTTCCCTCCATTTGCTTACAGACTGTTGCACTTTTTTCAAAATTTGTTTTGCCTCTTTATCACTAAGCCTGAAATATTCCGCTACTTCCAGTGCAAGAGATACATCAAGGCTGTTATCATCTTCTGAAATATTTAAAGTAAGTCCGACTCCATCAGGTACAGGATTAACGTCAAATGCCGGAGATAACGTCCATCCTCTTGCTGTGAGCAGAAAACCGTGATTGCGTAAATGATCGTCTGTATTTTTTATGCTGATATTAAAAACGATCCTGCGCCATAATTCTGCAAGGTCAACCTTCACATTAGCGCCGTTACGCATAATAAATTCTGCAAGCTCCAGATAGCTTACACCCGTAGTGTAATCAGTGCCGTCATTGTAGCCCAGCAATGTCATGGCAGAAGCGAAATGAATTCTTTCGCCTTTTGCTGTTCGGTCAAATCGTTGGTTAAGAAACGTATGATATTTGCTGTTGAGCTTTTTAAGCATTGCAGGAGCCATATTGATCCCTGATTGCACAGCCAGATCACAAGCTCCCATTTCCCCTGCCCCCATATCCCTGTCCTCATTTTTCCTTGGAAACTTTGCCATCCATAATTGCCCCTTTGCATCAACTACACTTGCTTTTGGTCTTGCACCTCCCAATGATGAACCCGGAGCCATGAGTATATTCAGCCATTGAAGAGCTTTGTCATTTAGAGATTCGTCATCTTCTTCCAGTTGCAGGCTTGCAAATTCCAAATCGCGAAGTGAAGCAAAAGGCGGCGTCGCCGTTTGTTTTTCATGATTCATAAATTCACCATCAGGTGATGTTTTGAACCGCAGCGCTCCCATTCTGTTTTCATCAAACACACCTAATAAATAATCTGATTCAAATAATAAGTTTGGTTTTCTTTTCTCTTTGCGGGCAAGAATAGCTTCTCTTCGCTTCATTAGCACTCTGCCCCAGCGGTCGGGTGATGAATCGAGAAATATTCCAAAGTTTGGTTTTTCATCGGAGAGGTACTGTCTGCCTGAAAATAATTGCAGGTCAGGATCTAACTGAATTGCATAATTTACCTTTAGCCAATCACTGTCGTATTCAAATGAAAATATTTCTTTGCCCCTGCTTCGGGTAGCAGATAATATACCTATCAGAGCCGGTTGCTCAAAACCCTGCCAGTGGGCATATACCCATATTGTTATATTGCCTGTTGAACCTGCCATTACTTACTCTTCTTTTTAAATTTAGGTGCTCTTTCTTTTGTGGTTAAACCTGCATCCTGAAGTTTACGACCCAATACATCATCCGCAGCTAACTGTAAAAAATCTTTTTCAAGCCCGAGTACCATTAATACCTGGAATAATGCACCCATTGAGACGGAAGGGTTGCCTTGCTCTATTCTCCATAATAAAGAACGGCTGATATTTGCACGCTCCGCAACCTGCTCAGTGCTTAGCTTACGACGCAGCCGCGCAAGCTTTACATTTTCGCCGACTGATTTGAGTATATTTTTTCCCCTGGGTAGAATAGAAGGCTTCTCTTTCATAATGTATTATAAATGATACAAAAATAGTCAAATCGTTTTATTTATAAAACATTATCTGCAAAAATTGAAGGGAGTACAAGGTAGGGCTGATATACAGGCATGTTAACAGTTACCCATCCAGAAGGCCTAACAAATTGCCGCACCACGTCTTACGGAAACATCTTAGTTTTATGTTGATATACTTGGAGCAACAAGATCACCATTTGTTTCAGCATGCTCTTTTATTACACTTACAATAGTACCCGCAAGATTCTGTGCCTGCACGCGCAACTCAGGAACGGCATTGCTTTCCCAAAGCACTCCCCTTAAATTACTGCCGAGGGTAAACATCGTTTTGTTTATTGCGCCATCTTCGTTTTTTACTGCGCCTGTAATCTAATCCGCATCAATTCCCAGTTGCAATGCATCGGGTACGATAGATCCTTTTGTTGCAAGATTTTTCAGCAGCACATTCGAAGACCTGCAGATATTTGAATCCGGCCCCGTGCAGTTAATCACCCTGTCCACCAAAATAGTTTCCTTCTGTTTTGTTTCTTTATTAAAGAAAGAAACGGTTATACCTTCCTCTGTTTCGGTTGCATCCGTCAGTTTTCCCTTGTAAGTCACAAGACGTTTTTTTAAACGCAGCTCCTGCATG
>WNGE01014350.1_pt1 | contig 13076 bp, 10 predicted proteins | sample 5400651 | NCBI WGS metagenome assembly WNGE01 (sample SAMN13153370, study PRJNA577476) | soil metagenome | isolation source: 60 cm soil or saprolite under grassland replicate 2 | place: USA:California | collected 2016-06-15 | reverse complement strand
TCTGTTCAGTTTCAAGGACAACAAGTTGACACTGGTCGCAACGGACGGACGGCGTCTGGCCATGGCAGAGATTGAACTGGAATTCCCGCGCAGCCACGAAACAGACCTGATCATTCCGACCAAAGCGGTGACGGAATTGCAACGCCTGCTTACGGATGACGGTGAAGTCAAGGTGAGCATGGGCGACGGCCAGATCGCTGTCGATCTCAATAAGACGCTGCTCGTCTCAAAATTGATCGAGGGCAATTATCCGAACTACAAGCAGGTCATTCCCGGCGAAGCAAAGGAGCGAATAAAACTCGAGCGCGAAATGTTTCTCAACTCGCTCCGGCGCGTTTCGCTGCTGGCCAGCGACAAATCGCACTCGATCAAATTGAATTTCACCAAGAACAACATCGACATCACTGCCAACACACCAGAGGTAGGCGAAGCGAAGGAATCGCTCGCCGTCGCGTACAAAGGGCGCGAGTTTTCCATCGCGTTTAACCCGGAGTTTCTCATGGCGCCGTTGCGCGCGCTGCTGGAGGACGAAGTCTTTCTCGATCTGATCGACGAGATGAGCCCGGGCGTTTTAAAAATTCAGACGCCGTTTCTGTACGTCCTGATGCCGATGCGCATCAGTTCGTAGAAGAGCCATCGAAAAATCGATGGAAGTTCCTTCGGAGTTCCGCCTTCAGGCGGTGGCCATCGGAGCCGCGTAAACGCGGAACTCCGAACGCTCCCTCACAAAGGCCGCCGCTGCGGCATCGCCGAATGCACCATCATTAATTCGGTGACGTTCTCCGGCGTAAGCAAACCGACGAGGCGCTTCATACGATCAAGCACCGGCACTGCCGGGCAGTTGCACTCCTGCATAATTCGAAATGCATCTTCAAAACGTGTGCCCGTTGTCACCGTGGGAATGTCCCGCCGCATCACATCGCCCACGCGGAGGTAGGGATCGTTCTTGCGCAACGCAGCGATGAGATCGTGACGCGTCAACAGACCAGCGACGTTACCAGTTTCGTCCACGACTGGAAAATCGTGCTGCGAAGTCGCAAGCAATGCGTCCACCGCTTCCTGCAACGTGGCGTCTTCAGCAAGCGTGCGAAACTCGCGCACCATCGCGCTGGAGACTGGAAACCGGCGCGCGACATCTTTCATCTGCGCCAGGGCCGCTTCCTGCGAGGCGCCGATGTAAACGAATAGCGCAATGAAGATCAGGAATGGATTCCAGAGCAATCCGAGAAAGCCGAACACGAACGCAAAACCCTGGCCAACGGTGGCGGCTGCCTGCGTAGCGCGAGCATAGCTCATCCGCGTGGCCAGCAACGCACGCAACACTCGTCCGCCATCCATTGGAAAGGCTGGCAGCAAATTAAAAAGCACCAGCATGATGTTAATCGTAAGTAATTGCGCAATAACGCCGCCGGCTTCGACTGCTGCGGGATTAAGGAGAGCTTGCGCTCCGCCAGCGATAAACAGACCGAGCGCGATCACGACATTTACCAACGGCCCTGCGACCGCGATGATCAATTCCTGCACTGGTTCTTCCGGCATCCGTTCCAATCGCGCGACGCCGCCGATCGGCAGCAACGTGATGTCTGGCGTATTAATTCCGAACGCCTTGGCAGCGAACGCATGGCCAAATTCGTGCAACACCACGCAAAGAAAAAGGAGCAGAATAAATACCACGCGGCTAGCCGCTACTGCGGAACCGCCTTGCGAATAATAGCCGAAAGCCAGCCAGGCAATCAGCAACAAGAACGTAATGTGAATCCGCAATTGAATGCCCGCGACGCGGAGAATCGGAAGAGACCAAGCCATGCGAGGTCAATCTGCTCTGCTATTAGATGACGCGCCAGTGCGGATTAGGTTCTGAGGAAGAATTCAATTTTTAACGCCCAACAATCAACGTCCAATTCAGATTCCGTGTGGTTGAGCGTGGGGCGTTAAGCGTTAAGCGTTGAGCGTTATCATGGAGATTTTTGATGTCGCCATCGTCGGCGGCGGCCCGGCTGGGTCGAGCTGCGCGGCGTTTTGTGCGCTGGCCGGGCTGCGGACGCTTGTTCTTGAGCGGGAAAAATTCCCCAGAGAAAAAGTGTGCGGCGATTGTTTGAATCCGTCGTGTTGGCCTGTGCTGGAGCATCTCGGTCTCGCGCAGCAGGTGCGCGCGTTGCCGCACTCGAAGCTCGAGTCCGTAGAGTTTATAGGAATCGACGGTCACCAGGTAATTGTCGACCTTCCAACTGGCGAGCATTGTGAAATTTCTGTTAAGCGCTGTTTGTTTGACGATGTTTTGCTCAAGCGCGCACGCGATGTCGGCGCGCAGGTTCGGGAAGAGACAACAGTTACGTCGTTGGCGAATAATGGTAACTGGAAAATTGAGACTGCCACGGGCGAAAGTTTTTCCGCGCAGGTACTGGTCGGCGCAGACGGCCGCAATTCTACAGTTGCTCGCCTGTGCAATTTATTGCCGCATCCCGCACGTGAGCGGGTAGCGCTGCAAACGCACGTCGCGCTGCCGCAAAATTTTGGCAAACGCGTCGTTCTGCAATTTCTTCCGCAAGGTTACTCGGGTCAGGCACCGGTGAATGACGCCGAGTTGAATCTCTGCCTCGTCGGCACGCCCCCGACCATTTCCCAATTGCGACAATGGGCGCAACGCCATTTTCAAATCGCGGCTGATCAATCCTGGCGCACCATCACGCCGCTCACTCGTTCGCCCGTTTCGTGCGGACAGGAAAATGTTCTTTTCGTCGGCGACGCCGCCCGCGTAGTAGAACCGTTTACCGGCGAAGGAATTTGTTACGCGCTTCGCTCGGGAGAACTAGCCGCAGCCGCGATAAGCAAAATTGTTCGCGGTGAAGATCGGCCCTCAGTTGTGCGCGCATTCACTGATGCGTGCGCGGAAATGTATCGCGGAAGACTCTGGATCAACCGCCTCGCGCGTGCAGCAGTATTATGGCCGCATGTCGGATCCGTGTTTGTGCGAGCGGCACAAATTCAGCCGACGATCTTAAAGCTTCTCACCGCAAAAGTTGTCTCACGTGAGTTGTAGCCACGGCCCTGTGGGCCGTCTGGATATGGACGTGCGACAGGCATGTGGCTACAGCGATTGTCTTGCCGCTTTTACCGTATTCGCCATCAGCATCGCGATGGTCATCGGTCCGACGCCGCCGGGAACCGGCGTGATAGCGCTCGCTTTTTTTGATACGTCATCAAATGCGACATCCCCCACAAGGCGATAACCGCGCTCGCTTGCTGGGTCTTCGACGCGATTAATCCCTACATCGATTACGACCACGCCTTCGCGTACGTGATTTGCTTTTAAGAATTCCGCGCGACCAATCGCTGCAACAACAATGTCGGCTGAGCGAGTGACCTGTGCGAGGTCGCGGCTCCGCGAGTGCACCACTGTCACGGTGGCGTTCCCGTTCTTGTTTTTCTGCATGAGCAGCAGGGCCAGCGGTTTTCCCACGATCATGCTGCGGCCAAGAACGACGACGTGCGCGCCGTTAATATCGATGTCGCTTTCGAGGAGCAACCGCTGCACGCCAAGCGGCGTACACGGCACAAAACCGCTGGGGTCCTCAAGCACGAGCTTTGCGACATTTGCCGGGTGAAACCCATCTACATCTTTGCGGGGATCGAGCGCGCGCACGATCGCTGCTTCGTCGATGTGCTCGGGCGGCGGTGACTGCACCAGAATGCCGTGAATGCTGGGATCACGATTCAGTTCTTCGACACGACCGAGCAGCTCTGCCTGGGTTGTTGAAGCCTGCAGCTCCAGCTTCACTGAGTGCAATCCCAACTCACGGCACATCTTGTCTTTCGAACGCACATAGGCCCGAGAAGCTGGATTGTCTCCGACCAAAATGACAGCAAGACCGGGCGTCGCGCCTTTCGCTTTAAGTTCCGCAATTTCGCGCCGAAGATCGACATATACCTTCTCTGCGATTGCGCGCCCATCGATCAATTTGGCCATTGTGTTTGTCATTCCGAGCGAAGGCGAGGAATCCCGTTGCAAAGCCCAGGGATAAGTTCTTGAGATCTTCGACTCCGCTTCGCTGTGCTCAGGATGACAAAGAGTCAGCGCATTTCAACCAGCTCCATCATGGCGTCCTGCAAGGCCAGACGTTCAGATTCAAATTCCTCCGATGTCGTAGTCGCTTTGACATGATGGGGCCGATTGATCAGCACACGGACTTTTGCAAACGGCCGCGGCACGATGAACCGGTCCCAACTTCTGAGTCGCCAGCAGTGCGAATACTCCAGATTTATCGGCAACACTGCTGCACCTGATTTCTGTGCGAGAAAAATTATTCCCGGTCCGAGTTCGTACGCTGGGCCAAGCGGACCGTCCGGTGTGATCACCACATCGCGACCGGAGGCGAGTACCTGTGTGAGTTGAAGAATGGCGCTCGCTCCCAGGCGTGAGCTGGAGCCGCGAATCACATCGTAGCCGAAACGCTGAACGGCGTCCGTCAGCAAATCACCATCGCGGCTGGCACTGATTAAGGCGGCACCATGCCGTTGCGGAAAGAAACGACGTAGAACTGCCGGGAAAATTAGCAATCGATTGTGCCAGAGCGCGCCGATACAATTTTCCGTGACCGGTCTCCCAACGATGCCCGCGCGGTCGTCGATTTCGTAACGCAGCGTGCGCGCCCACAACTGCAGCAAGCGAACTCCAAACGCGATTAACCATCGCGCAAGCCGGCCTTCGATCTTCAACGTTTCTTTCCCGAGCTTTTGACCGATGCGCTTTCGCGTCCCCAACGATATGCGTGCGCACTAGGCAACCCAATCTGGTCAAGGATGCGCCACACCACTGTATCCACGACTGCGGCTACGGAACTGGGACGGCTGTAGAAGGATGGAATGGCTGGAAGAACAATCGCTCCCGCTTCGAGCAAAGTGATGACATTGCGCGCGTGAATCAAATTCCACGGTGTCTCGCGCGGGACGAGAATCAACTTGCGCCTTTCCTTCAAGAAAACATCCGCCGCACGTAACAGGGCATTGTCGCTGGAACCGGAGGCGATTCGTCCGAGCGTGGCCATTGAACAAGGAACAATCACCATGGCGTCAAAACGCGCGGAGCCACTGACGAATGGCACGGACATGTCATTGTCAGAATGTTGTGAAACGCCTTTGGGAATTTCAAACTTATCGAGCTCCTGCTTTGCAACATCACTTGCAGACGCGCTCATGACGAGGTGGACCTCCACTAGTTTCATCCGGCTAACAAATCACAATTCTCCCCAATGCTCTAGCCAAACGCTTCGCGAAGCACGGTTTGTCTCTGCGACCGGTGACGGAGTTGACAATCTGCGCCACGGGCTGAGGTAAACGCGGAGAGGAATCCATGATTACTCCCACCCGACTTTCCTATGCGGTACTCGCATTCACGATTGTCCTCGTGGGAGTTCTAAATCTCGGAGTACCGCTGCTGGTCGTCTTGTTCTCCTATTTTGCATTACGACAGCTCTATTACCTCACCAAAAGAAAGTGGCTTGCCTTGATTTTGTTTGCCGTCGGCGTGGCGGGGGTTGCGGCGGCAGCCGCGTACTTTACTCGCGCTGCGATTCTTGCGCTGCCGGACGTGGCTGATACGTCCATTCCCCCGGCAAGCGCCTGGGCTCAGAAGCGCGCGATCGAATTACCATTCACCGACTTTGAAAGCCTCAGACAAGTCGTGACTGACACCCTTGGACAGGAAGGGCATTACCTGCGAAACGTCGCTAATTTTGCCAAGAGCGTTACGGCGGCGCTGGTTTTCAGTATTCTCGGAATCGTCGCAGCCGGAAGTCTCTTTTTTAAAACTGGCCTTGATCCACACCGTGCGACTCATCGGGTAAAGAACAACCTTTACTCTGTTTGCTGCGATGAAGTTTCGACGCGGTTTCGTGATTTCTATCGCAGCTTTGCCACGGTGATGGGAGCGCAACTCACGATCTCGCTGATTAATACGACACTGACTGCTATTTTCCTTCTCGCAGTGCACATGCCGCACGCGACACTGCTCATTGCAGTCACCTTTCTGTGTGGTCTTGTGCCCATTGTCGGTAACTTGGTAAGTAACACGATAATTGTTTTCGTCGGGTTAACTGTCTCGGTGAAGCTGGCGATTTCGGCCCTGGTGTTTCTCGTCGTGATCCACAAGCTGGAATATCTTTTAAACAGCAAGATCATCGGCGACCGGATTCGCAATCCCGTGTGGCTGACGCTGATCGCGCTGATCCTCGGCGAACGACTCATGGGTATCCCCGGCCTGATCCTTGCGCCGGTGGTATTAAACTATTTGAGGGTGGAGATGCTGACGGTGGAGGTCCCCAAGGCGGAAGCGCCAAATTCCAACATCCAAGCTCCCAATAAGCTCGAGCCTTCAAACGTTGGAGCTTGATGATTCACTGAATGTTGGACGTTCGAGTTTGGAGCTTCTAAAACATGAAAGCCGGCTTCATTGAAAAACTTATCGAGCGGCTTGGGCGGATCGGACCGGAAGAGGTGCAGAATTATTTTCTGCGCCTGGCGCAGGAGAAAGGCTTTCTGGAAACGGTTTTCAACGCCATTCAGGAAGGCGTTATTGTGACCGATTCCAACGGACGCATCACTTACCTGAACGATGCGGCTTGTGCGCTGTTCGGGCTCGAATCCGCCGATGCGATCGGCAACAGGCTTGCGGAACGCATCCGGGGCCTCGATTGGGAATCGCTAACAAAAAGCGGCGGGCCAGTCAGCCATGACATGGAAGTTTTTTACCCGCAAAATCGCTTCATCAATTTTTACATCGTGCCGCTCGTGATAGAGCATCGTGAGGCTGTAGTCACTATCCCTCGGGATGAGTCCGGCCCGAACGAGCCGGCGAGAGGCCGACACGGCACGCCGTGGTCGCCGACCCGGGCTACGGCAGCGGAGGAAGTTGGGCATGTCATGATTTTGCGTGACATCACTCAGAGTCGGCGCACGGCCCAGCAAACCATCGAATCGGAACGTTTGAATGCGCTGACGTTGCTGGCAGCAGGCGTGGCGCACGAGATCGGCAATCCACTCAACTCGCTCCACATTCATTTGCAGTTGATGGAGCGCAGCCTGCAAAACCTGGATGACGGGGCAAAGGCGGAGCTTCAGCACTCGATCGATGTCGCCCGTTCCGAAGTGAACCGGCTTGATTCTATCGTCACCCAGTTTTTGCGGGCAATCCGGCCATCGCGGCCGCAACTGCGTCCGGAAAATCTGAACACAATCGTCGAGGAGGCAGTGCGGTTTTTTACGCCCGAGCTGCAGGACCGCGAAATCGTGGTTGAACAAGAACTGCGCTCGGACCTACCGGTGCTTCAGGTGGATCGCGATCAGATGAAGCAGGCGTTTTACAACGTGATCAAGAACAGCCTCGAAGCCATGCATCGCCACGGCACGTTGCGCATTCGCACCGACATGGACGATACGCATGTGATCATCCGATTCGTCGATACCGGCGGCGGCATGTCGGCGGAAAGCTTAAGCCGTGTGTTCGAGCCTTATTTTACGACCAAGCCGTCCGGCACCGGTCTTGGGTTGTTGATTGTGCGCCGCATCGTACGCGAACATGGCGGCGAACTGTCCATCGAGAGCCCGCAACGCAAAGGTCTGACGATCACGATTCGCTTGCCATATATTGACAAGCGCGTTCGCATGCTCGAAGCCGGCGAAAGCAAACCGCATTGAGCCCGCGCAACGCGCTTCTCCAGTGCGCGCTTCAAAACTGTCGCTTTGCGCGGTGAATGCGCTGGTGCGTCGGATGGGCGCATAGCGGCATTGAGCGAAGATGAATGACGAATATCGAATGACGAAATCCGAATCAATAACGAATGACGAAGCCCGAAGAACATCTTTCCCTCATTCTGTCTCCGTCATTCCTTCGTCATTAGTGCTTCGTCAGTTCTTCTGTTATTCCCAGTTGCGCAAAGAGAAATGCGTAAATATCAGCCAATTGTTTGATCCGCTCGCTTAGTGCAGTGCCGATGCCGTGTCCCGCGCTGGAGCTGGTGCGCAAAAGAATCCGATTTTCCGATTTGTTCGCGGCAAGCAGGCGCGCTGTCATTTTGCGCGAGTGATACGGCGCAACGCGTCCATCGTTTGCGCCAGTCATCATCAAAACAGAAGGATACTTCGTCCCATCGACGACATGGTGATAGGGCGAGTAGGCGTAAAGCGCCTTGAATTGCTCCGGATCTTTAACCGTCCCAAACTCGGTTACGTTGAACGCGCCATTCGGCGCCAGTTCGACGCGAAGCATATCGTAAATCCCCAATGAAGAAACCGCCGCCCGGAACAAATCAGGATGTTGCGTGATCATTGCGCCCATCAGCAGCCCGCCGTTGCTTCCACCCATGATCGCCAACTTTTCCGGACGGGTATAATTCTCTTTGATCAGATACTCTGCAGCCGCCGCAAAATCGTCGAACACGTTTTGCTTTTTTGTGAGGTTACCTGCCTTGTGCCATTCGTCGCCGAACTCGCCGCCGCCGCGAATATTCGCCACGACATAAATGCCGCCGCCATCGAACCAGAGTCGCCGTGTAAACTCAAAGTTAGGCGACATACTGATTCCGTAGCCGCCGTAGCCGTACAGCAGTGTCGGGTTCTGCCCGTTGCGCTTGGTTTCTTTTCGGAAAAGAATGTTGAGCGGAACTTTTGTGCCGTCTTTTGAGGTGGCGAATTCGCGGCGAACTTCGATGTCCGCGAAGGAGACTGGGGACGTGCTGCGCAGCGCCGTCTTTATCGGCTCTGTCTTTTGGTTCGGACAATTGAACCATGCCGCCGGCTCGGTGTAACTGATGTCGCGGAAAAGAAGTGAGCCGTCCTCCAACGCGAGCATCTCCTGCACAGCCGAGATTTGTGGAAGTGGGATGATCGTTTCGTTTTTGCCATTCAGGTCGAAGCGCCGGATTTGAGAGGGGCCGCCGAGCAAATCGCCCACGAAAAGCGCGTCGCTGGTGGGTACGATGTGCTCGATCACAGCGTCGCCTGCTGCGACGATCTCGGCTGCGTTCTTCAATTCCGGTACGTCGAGTGGCAGTCGTAGAATTTTGCCGCGCGGCGCGCCCGCGCGTGAAACGAGGTAGAGCGCGTTGTCTCGACCGAGGCGCGCGATTTTTATCTCGTCGCTGAATTGCGTGATCTGTTTCCAGGTTCCGTCTGGGGCGAGGAGGTAATGCGCAAAGTCCCCGCCATCGCCGTTCGCGACGGTCGCCAGAACGTATTTGCCGTCGCGCGCGGCTTCGAGAGCGATCTCTGCAATTCGTGGAAAGTCTTTGCCGATCGAATAGGTGTCCTCCGAGTCGGGCGTTCCAATTTTGTGAAAGTAAACATGCTGATAAAAATTCAGATCAGCATCGGGCCGCTCGCCTTTCCGCGGAAAGCGCGTGTAATAAACGCCCGTTCCATCAGCATTCCAAGCCGCGCTCCCTCCTGCCGTGGGATATTGAACATGCGCAATCCTGTCCGGGAGGGCCTTGCCAGTCGCAGTCTCGTAAAAATGAAGCGTCCCGTCCTCGCTGCCGCCTTTGGAAAGCGACACCGCGACATATTTGCCATCCAATGACGGAACAAACCAATCGATCGCCGTCGTTCCTTTCGCATCCAGAACGTTTGGATCCAGCACCACCTTCTCCGACTTAAGGTCGTCAGCCGAAGTGAGCGTCACCAGTAACTGCTGTTGTTTTGGCGGCTGGAATTTCATCGCAAACAAAATTCCCGGTCGCGAGACGAGCGAAGAATAACTCGGCGACGTTTTCGCGTACCACTCTGTTAATTGCTTCTCAATCGCGGCACGATCAGGCAAACGGTCGAGATACTGTCGAGTCCGCTGATTTTGTGCGTCCGACCATGCCTTCACCTGCGGGTCATTGTCTTGTTCCAGCCATTGATAGGGATCTTCGACAGTTACGTCCTGATATTTGGTGGAAACGGGTTTCTTTGGAGTTTCGGGCGATGCCGCGGTCGCAGACAGATTGAGCAGGGTCAGCGCAGTGATGACGCCAATTACAAAAGGGGAGCGATTCGTGCTCATCGCGCGCAACTTAAATCCAGCTGGGAACCGCGCGCTCTAACGAATTGAAACCGCATACCTCGGATCTTTGACCTGCTTCCGGATGGCTGCGAAGAGTCTCTTTATTCCCGTCAGGCTTACATGATTTGCGAGCAATGAGGGGATAAACCCGCCAGTGTCGGTGTAAATGGAATAGGTGGCACGAGTTCCGGTTATGCCCTCGGGTTCAAGCAGCCACTTGCCCTCGCAAAGTTTTACCCGCACTACGCCTTTTTTTTCCGACGGCCCCAGTTCATTCGCCGGTGACCAATGACTCATAAAAGCGAGACCATCAGGCACGGGCCACGATTCCTTCCAAACCCGCAGCGTGTAATCGCGATCGGCACAGACTTTTGGCGAGAGCCGTTGATATCCCACGATTGAATCGCTGTCTCGTTTGATTACCCGGCACTCGGCCACGGATGGCATGAACTTCGGATAATTCTGGAAGTCATCGATCACCCCACAGACAGCATTAGTGGGCGCGTCAATCGAGCCGACAGCCCTGAACTCCTTAAGCGGCGAACCCGGATGCGGGCGGCTGTAGATCTCAACATCTTTGTCGCGAACGGCCAGTTTCCAGTCGCCGTCCTTATTAGTCGACTCGTCCGCAGCGAAGACGGTTGGAAAACCAGCGAGAAAAAGCGATATCAGAGCGGGGAAAATCCGCTGGGGCATCGGCGATGATACACGCTTCGCGCGCAAGCGCCACAACAGATGGCCGTTTTCTAGACCCATCGACACCGCGGGGGTGCAGAGAAATTCTTTGAATCTCAGTGAACTCTGCGTTCTCTGCGGTTAATCATTACTGATTCTGCAGATATGAACCTACAGCCCACCGTCCTCGTTGTTGACGATGAGAAGCATACGCGTGACGGCCTGCGCCATTTGCTCGAGAACGATTACGACGTGTATGTGGCCGCCGACATAGCAGGGGCTATGGACGTGCTCGAGCGCGAGCAGGTCGATGTGCTTCTCACTGACCTGCGCCTCGGCGGCGAAGACGGAATGACCTTAATTGATCGCGCTTTGAAAATGCCGCGTCCGCCGATCTGCATCATGATGACAGCGTACGGTTCGGTCGATGTCGCAGTCGAGGCGATGAAACGCGGCGCGTACGATTTTGTAACCAAGCCCCTGAATCTCGATAAAGTCGAAATGTTGATCGCGCGCGCGGTTAGGGGGCGAAAGCTGGAACAGGAAAACCGCGCGCTCCGCGAGCAAGTGGACGAGCGTTATGGCCTTGAAAACATCTGGGGCGATTCGGCGGCGTTGCATGAAGTGCTCGAGACCATCAAACAGGTCGCACCTTCGTCGGCCAACGTTCTTATCGAGGGAGAGAGTGGCACGGGCAAAGAACTCGCTGCGCACGCAATTCATAATTTAAGCCGGCGCAACAAGGCGAAATTCGTAGTGATGCATTGCGCGGCGCTCTCGCCGCAACTTCTCGAGAGCGAGTTATTCGGACATGAGAAAGGGGCGTTTACCGGGGCGCATGAACGGCGCATCGGCCGATTCGAACAGGCCAACGGCGGCACAATTTTTCTCGATGAAGTGGCGGAGATCGATCTGAGCATTCAGGTCAAATTGCTGCGTGTGATGAGCGAAGGACGCGCGTTCGAACGAGTGGGCGGCAACCAAACGCTGCGCGCAGACGTGCGGTTGATCGCAGCGACGAACAAGAACCTCGAACAACTCGTGCGCGAGGGAAAATTCCGCGACGATCTCTTTTTCAGGCTGAATGTCGTGCGCATCACCATGCCGCCGTTGCGTGAACGGAAGGAAGATATCCCGATTCTGGTCCGCGGATTTCTTCGTCATTTCTGTAAGGAAAATAGCAAACCTCTGCTCGACCTCGAGCCTGATGCGATGGATGCGCTACTGACTTACGACTGGCCGGGCAACATTCGCGAGCTGCGTACCGCAATTGAGCACGGCGTCGTTATGGCAACCGGGAAACAAATTACGTTGCGCGATTTGCCGATGGCTCTGCGCCAGGCAGCAACGGCAAAGTTGCCCGGTGGAGTTTCACCAACTGAGGCGTTCGGTGAAAAAACCAGCCCGCTCGATCTGCACGAAACGGAAAGAAGGCTGATTGCCCAGGCACTTGCTGCAACGAACGGCAACATAACCGCTGCGGCCAAGAAACTTGGAATCAGTCGCCGAACGCTTCATCGAAAAATCAACGAAATGAATCTGGCGAAAAAGTCAGCCGAAGCCGCAGCTGGGGACGTGGACAAACGCTCGTCGTAGAAATTAGTAGAGCGATGTCAGGCGGCAAAGCCGCATTTTTTTCAACGGTTGAGGACAGCGCGTTCCACCTTGGCGCGCTGAGCTAAGGTGGATCGGCTTCTCTGAAGACGATGCCTAACTAGTCGCCGAAGGGCGCGAGAATTGCCTGCCGCGAGCTACTCTCGTTGGCAAAAGGTCCACCATGACCTTGATAGCTCGGACTCGGGCGGGGCCATGGAGTCGGCGCCGGCCTTGGCGTCGGCGTCAACCGTGGCGCTAGTGTAGCCGTCGGCGTCGGCGTGGACGTGGCAGAGGCCGTGGCGGTAGCTGTAGCCGTAGCCATTGGCGTAAATGTAGCCGTTGGGGTTGGGGTCGGTGTGCCCTGGGCCAGCGGCACGAAGTTGACGAAGACGTCTTGTTGTGACATGCCGTTGATGACCACCCGCCCGTCGGTCCAGCAGCCGACGGCTGTCGTCCCGTAGGCGCTGTGGTAGTTATAGTCGCCTTCGAAGTTCGGCACCACCCCGGGATCGGGCTGGGCTGGCAGCGGGCTTAGCGCCCTCCCGACCATCTCATCGGGCTGCCAGGTCGCGCCGTTGTCCAGCGAGACCCGCCCCCAGCGCCGATAGCAGGGCTGGGCGACGTTACCGGCCGTGCAGTTCAGGTCGGCTCCGCCGTTCACTTCGCGCCCGTCGTACCAGCTCGCGAAGATCGTCCCGCTCTGTGTCGTGGTCAGCGAGGGCTGCCATTGCATGGCCGTGCCCGAGTCGGTGTTCAGCTTGATCGG
>WNGE01018122.1_pt1 | contig 13079 bp, 15 predicted proteins | sample 5400651 | NCBI WGS metagenome assembly WNGE01 (sample SAMN13153370, study PRJNA577476) | soil metagenome | isolation source: 60 cm soil or saprolite under grassland replicate 2 | place: USA:California | collected 2016-06-15 | reverse complement strand
CCGCCACCGTGCCGCTCAGCCTCGCACCGGATCCGGCCGGCGATCCCGTCCTGGCCGACGTCCTCGCCCTGGTACGGGCGGTCCTGGACCGCGACGACATCGGCGTCGACGACGACTTCTTCACCGTCGGCGGCCACTCCCTGCTCGCCGCGGAACTGAGCGTACGCATCGACAGCCGGCTCGGGACGTCGGTGGACGTGCGGCAGGTCATCGACCACCCCACCCCCAGACAACTCGCCCGCCTCGTCCAGGCCGTCACCGCGGGACGGTGACCATGCCCACCGCCCCGCACGACTGGCAGGCCACCACCCGCGACGGGGCCCGTCTCGCCGGCGACCAACAGGGGCCGCCCGACGGGCCGCCGATCGTGTTGCTGCACGGACTGTCCAGCAACCTGCGCTGGTGGGACCCGGTCGCCGCACAACTGGCGCGCCGCCACCGGGTGGTGCGCTACGACCACCGGGGACACGGCCGATCCGCCAGCCCCGCCAACGGGTACACCGTCGGCCAGCTGGCCGGCGACACCCTCGACGTGCTCGACCGCCTCGGCCTCGACCGGGTGGTGCTGGCCGGGCACAGCGCCGGCGCCGCCGTCGCCCTGGCCCTCGCCGCGACCTGTCCCGACCGGGTCGCCGCGCTGGCCTGCGTGGAAGGCGGCGTGTACGACCCGCGGCTGTGCTTCGGCGCCGACTGGGACCAGGCCCGTGGCCGGATGCTGCACGACCGCCGCGGCCACCCGACCGCCCCGGTGCTGCGGGAATGGCTGCGCGCCCAGGAGCTGCCCCCCGAAACGTTGCCGTGCCTGCTGGCCAACTACCAAGCGGCCGGCGACGGCGGGCTGCGGCTACGCCTGCACCCCTGCCACGAGGAGCAGCTCGCCCACAGCCTCTGGAGCCAGGACCTGGCGCGGTTGCTGGGCGCGGTGCGGGCGCCGGTCCTCGTCGTCGCCGCGCTCGGCGACGACGAAGCCCACAACCGGCCACGCCTGGCATCGCTAGGGCAGGCCCGCGAAATCCTGGGCGACCGGCTGGACGTGTGGTCGCTGCCCGGTGGGCACGACCTGCCGCTGCAACAGCCCGTCGGAGTCGCCGACGCGCTCGCCGACCTCGCCGCGTCGGCCACACCGGCCCGGAGCCTGGTGTGAGCGCCGTCGCCACCACCGCGAGGCGGACGCTACGGGTGCGCGGCCAGGCAGCGCTCCGCGCGCTGCGCGTCATTGAGCTGCTGGCCCGCACCCGCCGGGTGCCGCGCGATCGTGAGGTTGCACCGCTCGGGCACCGACACCGGCGTGGAGGATGCGGTGCCGGTTCCCGCCAGGCCGCAGGACCCGGGCGGGGCCCGGCTGGTCGGGATCTGGCCGGTGATGCGCCCGCGCCTGCGGCTTCGGGCCGGCCTCATGTGTGCGGTGGTTCTCCCGTCGGTCGCGGCCTTCCGGCCGAAGCTGGCTGGACAGCGCGGACTAGTCCCAGCCCGGCCACCGCTCGCAGCGCCCTGCCCGCCGTGTGTGCTGACGAGGTCTCCTCGGCCGGGTACCGGCTGCGCAGCCGATGTCTGTGGTGCCGGGAGCCGATCGGGTGGGACTGCCCCGCCGGCTTGTGGGTGCATCTGCGGTCGGACGGTGTCCCGTGCCGGAACCTGGTCTTCGCCTGGGCCGCTGCCGACCCTCAAGACATCACCATCACGCCCGGGCCGCCCGTCTGCGTCGAGTGGCAGAGCCTGACTCTGCCCACCAGCCCGCCCTAACACACCGCCCGTAACGCGGCCGAACCGACACGGCCGTGAACCCAGCACAGCACCGACCTCTTCTCGCAAGGCAACCCCGCAGCACCGGTGAAGGACGAACCCCATGGGCGAGTACACGATCACCCCCCGCGACGAGCCGCCGTGGCGGTTCACCGCCGGCGACTTCGCGACGCGCATCAAGCACCAGTGGCCGCATGCCCAGGTCGGCTGCGGCGACCTGCCCGGCTCCCCGATGCTGCACGTCCTCATCCCTGCCGACCCGCTCTCCCGCGAGCTGGGCATCGCGCTGGACGCCGAAGGCTGGGCGGTCACTCTCGACCCCGCCGACCCGGCCGCCGCGGCCGAGTTCACCGTCTGGTACGCCACCCAGCTACCCGGCTTCGACCCGCCCGTATACCTGATCCCGGACGACTTCGCCGCCCAGATCGAGCTGCGCCCCGCCATGCGCCCCGACCATCTGCTGGCCGAGCTGGCTCCTCCACCCGTGCCCCGACCCGATCCGCGGGCGGTAGGCGTCGTGGCGGCCGACCTGTTCGACCGCCTGGTGGGAAGCACGGAGTACCGGCGGCTCGTCGAGCATGTCCGGCTGCAGCGGCGGCGCTGGGCCACCTTCACCGGCCTGCCGCTGGTCGCACAACTCGACCTGGATCCCAGCCGTGACGGCGGGCCGTTGCTGCGGGAAGCCCTGCGCGTGCTGGCGTTACGCGCAGCGGTCCACGGGATCACCGCAAGCGAGGACACCGCGGCGACGCTGACGGTTCCCGCCCCGGTCGACGACATGATCCGCGCGGTGCTGGCCGAGTACACGCTGTGCACGCAGATCAGCCAGCAGCTCGGGATGCGCCTGGTGCGCAAGCTCACCGACTTCGACCACCTCGGCTGGCGCCGCGGCGACTACACCCACCAGTGCTACCGGGCGGCCGGCTTCGACGAACCCGACGACCGGTACTGGATCGACGCCGACGAGGCGCGTCGGCGGCAGCAGGAACTCGACCGGCGCTACGCCGACGCCGGCCTCGTCCGCGGCGGCACCCGGCACGCCATCCGCTTCGACCCGGTGCCGCCACCCTGGATGGTCGGCTACTAGCCCCCGCTCGCCCCCGGTTGAGCAGCCGCCGCGACAACCTCCCACACCCGACCAGGATCAGACCCAACCAGAAAGGCCCTCGGTGCACCCCGTCCAAATATCCACCGTCGGCGATGCCAACCTGGCGCCGGCCGCGGCCCCGGACACGGCGCTGGCAGCGTTGCGGCTTCCGGCTCCCGGGACGGCCGCGACACGCTGTTCACCCTGGATGATCGACATCGACGGCGAGCGCGCACACCCCGCGATGGTCGACAACGATCTTCTCGGCGGGTGCAGCTCGTTCGGCGTCGACCGGGCGTTGACCGCCGAACTCGCCGCCGCGGTGCCCGACGTGGGCGAGATGGCCCGCGCCCGCCGGGCGTTCCTGCGCCATGCCGTGCGGTACCTGGTCGCCTCCGGCATCCGGCAGTTCCTCGACATGGGATGCGGCCTGGCCACGCCCGGCTGTGTCCACCACCTCGCCCTGCGGTCGGCGCCCAGCGCACGGGTCGTATGTGTCGACATCGACCCCATCGTCGTGGTGCACAACAAGCGGGCGCTGGCCGGCAACCCCCACACCGCGGTGATCCACGCCGACGCGCGCCACCCCGACATGATCCTCAACCACCCCACAGTCAACGCGATGCTCGACTTCGGCGACCCGGTCGCGGTCCTGCTGCTATCCACCCTCGACCTCGTCCGCGACGACGAGGACCCCCACGGCATCGTGGCACGTCTGCGCGACACGCTCAGGCCGGGCAGCTACCTGGCCATCAGCCATCTCACCGCCGACAGCCGACCGGCCGACATCGCCGCCCTGGCCGCCGTGGCCCGAGCGGCCGGCATCGAGTCGACCGCCCGCACCCGCAGCCAGATCGAGAACCTGTTCACCGGATTCGACCTTGTCAAACCCGGCCTGGTGTGGGCGACGCAATGGCGGCCCGACAACGAGGAAAACAACAACGAAGACAACCACACAGACGAGCCGCCCCAGCGATGCTGCGTGCTCGCCGGAATAGGCCGCAAGCCGCCCACGACACGGTCGCCGAGCCGCCAACGGGTGACGGCCGCTGACGTACCCAGGCCAACAACCCCGGTTGCGCCGATCCACCAATCCACCCCGTGCGACGCCGCCACCCACAACCCCCTCACCGGCTGGCAACCCCCGAACGCCCGGACCCGGCCGGGTTGCACGCGCCACAACCGTGACCCCGCCGGCCCTGACCCCAGAGGACACATCGCCGTGCCCCACAACACACCAACCGAAATGCCATACGCCACCGCGATGAGGCCCCTACCCGTCGCCACTGCGGCGCCTGGCGGCCCGTTGTCGACACGCGGTGTTCATCTGCCACACCCGGCCCTCGACTCGTGGCTTGCCAACGCTCAGTCCAGTAGGAGGCGCGGATGCTGAATGGGGCGGCACGCCGATGAGTCTGTGTTACACGTGCTGCACGAGCGGATCGACGACTTGGGTGTCATCGCGTGGTGCGGCTGCCAGGGCTGGGGCTACGCCGGCCCCGACCCGACGCGGGCCCGTGAGCTGTGGCAGATCCACTATCAGCAGCGACCGGGCCGGCACCGGGCGGTGGACCCGTGACGCATAGGAGAGCGGCCGTGTCCGTCGCCGGTGAGGTCGGTGTATCCACCCGCCCGGCTCCTACGCGGGCCCCCGGCAGTGCGCGGCTGGGCGGGACACCAGACGACGACCCTTACGCGATCGGTGAACAAGGCGGCCCTGTGACCGGCGACCTGTGGCTTAGCCGCGTCGAGCTCGGCCTGCGTTCCTCCGACGCCCGCGCCGTGCTCGGTGACGCCTACGCTAGGCACCGTCTTGTCCTCAAGGCGTTTCCCGGGCTCACCCGACAGCAGGCCGGCGTGTTGCACCACTACACCCCGCCGCAATGACGGCGACATAATTGATCACATTGGTGCATGACCGGCCTGTTTGGCCGGTCGGTTCGATGGAGGGGTACGCCGATGCAGTTCCTGCTCATCGCCCACGACGGCGACGACGACCAGGCACTGGACCGGCGGACGCGAGCCCGGGACGCGCACATCGCGCTCGGCGACGACATGGTGGCCAGCGGGCAGATGCTCTACGGCGGTGCCATCCTCGACGACGCCGGAAACATGACCGGATCCGTCCTTGTCCTGGACTTCCCCGACCGCGCCGAGTTGGACGCATGGCTGAAGATCGAACCCTACGTGACTGGCGACGTGTGGCGACGCACCCAGGTGCAGCCGTTCCGCGTCGGACCGTCCTTCGTCGGGCTACACCACTGACGCGTTCATGACCGCGCGGTGACGAGGTAGCGGCCACGCGCCGCCGTGACGCCCGGCGCGATCATCGCAGCGGCCCACCGGCCATAGTCCGCGGCAGGTGATCCGTACGCGGTGACCGTCGCCTGCCAGCCCATGGTCGCGAACAGGCTCTCCGGGTCGTCGCTCCCGGACTTCCACGGATGCCCGCTCGCCGCCATCGTGGTCCGCCACGCCTCCATGCCCGGACCGTCCAGCGACGTCTGTGTCACGTAGTCGGCCAGGAGATGACTGCCCGGTCCCGACAAGCTCGTGATCTCCTTGAGGAGCCGGTCGCGCTCATCGGCGGACAGGAAATACAGCAATCCCTCCACCAGCCACAACGCCGGCTCCACGGGTGCAAATCCGGCGTCGAGAAGCGGTGTCGTCCAATCTTCCAGCAGGTCGACCCCGACCGGTCGCAGATCACACCGGGCGTCGGCACCCGCGTCGCTGACCAGCGCGTACTTGAGCTCCAGCAGTGCCGGGCGATCCAGCTCGAAGACCATTGCCGCGGCAGGCCAGCCCAGCCGGTACGCCCGCGTGTCCATCCCGGCCGCCATGAACACGAACTGCCGCACGCCCGCACCGACAGCACGGCCGATCGCCTCATCGAAGAACCGGGTACGCACCGCGAGTGCTGGGTCCTCGACCCCCTGCTGCACCTCGCCCTCGAACCCCCGGCATGATCTGCGGACCCTGCTCGGTCGCAAGAAGCCGCGCCAACGGCTCCTCAAACAGCCGATCCTCCCTGGCATGCTCCCGGGCCCGCATCGACGCCGTCCACAACGCCGTCCGCGCCAGCGGATCCAGGTCAGCTCCCATCCACTCAATGTAGCGACCGCGGACACACCGCTCACCTGCAGACGGGCGGGTGTCTGCCGGGTTCCTCGGGCGTCGGTAGTGCGGGCTTCGGCGTACTCCAACCCGATTCAGGCGATGCCGCGGTTGTCCATGCCCCGCTTGACGTCGGGGAGGAATTGCAGCGGGGCCAGGGCCGCGTCGTCAACGGGACGGCTTGCCTTGTACCCGTCGTGGGTCTTGCTGGCGGGTGGCCGCGCCGTGCTCGCCGTCGAACACCACGATGACCTCGGGGGCCCCGCCGGGCACATCGTCACGGATCGCGACCCGGAGCAACGCGAAGAGGGCGAACAGGACGCGGCACGCCGCCTCCTGCGGGTCGTGGTAGAGCCGCAGCAGGCCACGCCGCTCCCGTGGCCGACCACCGATCCCTGCCACGCCTGTGTGTCATGTGCCGACCGCCTCCCCGCTGGCCACCTCGTCCGGCTACCTCCGATAGCCGTAGTCGCGCGTCTGGCCCCGTACCTGCGTGCCGTTTTCCTCCGGCCTCGGCGCCGGCCCGAGGCCGGAACCATCGCCAACTCGTGGCCGCGCCCGCCGCGTTGGCGCCTTGCCATCGTGGCCACCGCTGGTGCGCGATCGTGGGAACCGCGCCGCACGCCAAGGTCCGCTGTCGGCGACAGCGGGTCATGGCCCGTCCGCGCCCGCACGGCCGACGGCAGGTATCGCGTGCGATGTGGCGGGGCGGGTTCGGTGACGCCGCGGCGCTGAGCGCGCCGGCGGGGACGCCGATGCGCCGACGGCAGCAGGCGAGGCCCCGGCGTAGACACATCGCGGCCGGGTCTCTCCAGCCTCGCAGCCGAGTCGGGCCACAGCCTGCGCCCACGGGTGCGCTGGTGCGGGCAATACCATCGAGCGGATGCGGATCTACCTGGTCGGCGGGTGCGCGGCCATCGGAGCATGGGTAGGTGCGCTGGCCGTCTGGCCGGTGTACCGGCTTGCCGTACCCCTTGGCGCGGCGCCCCGCAGCGACTGCCCGCACTGCATGGCCGGCCTGCCCGCCGGCTGGCGGGGCTGGCTGCGGCTCGGCGGTCGCTGCCCGGCATGCCACGCCTCGCTGGTAGCCCATGCGTGGGCCTATCCGGTGGCCGCGGCCGCGGGTTTCGCCGCGTTGGCCTGGCGGCTGCCGGTACGGCACCCCGCCGACATGTGGCTGCTCGCGGCGTGGCTGCTGCTGACCACCGTGGGACTGGTCCTGGCCGGCATCGACGTGCGGGTCAACCGGCTGCCTCGGCCGATCCTCGCGGTCACCGGTGGCCTCATCGGTGCACTGGTCGCCGCCGCCGCCGTGTCGGCCCGCAACCCCGGGCTTGCCCTGCACGCGGTGATCACCGGGGCCGCGTTCGGTGGCGTCTACCTTGTCCTGGCCCTGATCGGCCAGGGCCCGATAGGGCTGGGCGACGTGTACCTGGCGGGGCTGCTCGGGTTGCTGCTGGGCACCGGACGGCTGGCCGCCGTCCTGGCTGGCGCGCTTCTGCCTTACCTGCTGGGGGCACCTGTCACGGCCGCGCGGCTGCTGCTTGGCCGCGTCAACCGCGGCGACCACGTCGCCTGGGGCCCCTATCTGATCACCGGAGCCGTTCTCGCCAAGGTGCTCATTCCGTAGCGGGTAGCCCGCTGTGCCGGGACTGCGCCTGACCGTGGCCGGTGGCTCACCGGGCCGGTGAGCGCAGGAGATCGAGGGTGACTTGGGCAGGTTCGCGGTCGGGTCGAAGTCCCCGCCAGGCGGGGTGGCGCAGGCGGCCGTCCGGGGTGAGGGTGCGGTAGGTGACCTCGCCGACGAGCTGCGGGTTGACCCAGTGCGCGTCGCGTGCGTGCTCGCGGGGTACGGGCGGGTCGAACGGTGAGGTGGGGCGTTGCAGGGGGGTCAGTTGACGGCCCAGATCGACGAGCATCTGGTGGGTGAAGCCGGTGCCGACGCCGCCGACGTACGTCAGCCGCCCGGCGTCGTCGTACATGCCGAGCATGAGTGATCCGATCATGCCGGCGCGGCGGCCGCCGCCGGGTTTCCAGCCGACCAATTGCGCCGGGCCATGGGCTCGAAACGCTCGATCGAGCGAATGGCCCGAATGCGCACCCGGTTGTATGAGGGGATGGCCGAACGCGGCATCACCGGCGACCTCGCCGACGACCTCTACCTGAAGCTGTCCGCGTTCGCCAACTACGGGTTCCCCGAATCCCACGCCATGTCGTTCGCCTACCTCGTCTACGCGAGCGCCTGGCTCAAGCGCTACCACCCCGCCGCGTTCTGCGCCGCGCTGCTCAACGCCCAACCCATGGGCTTCTACTCACCCCAGTCCCTCGTCGACGACGCCCGCCGCCACGGCGTCACCGTCCTCCGCCCCGACATCAACGCCAGCAACGCCAGCAACGCCAAAGCCATCCTGGTGACCGGCCCCGACACCCGGCTGAACGCCGAACCCGGTGAACCGCCGAGCCGGTGGGGGCGCGGCGGGCCGGTCGTGCGGCTGGGCCTGTCCTCCGTGCGCACCCTCGGCGACGACCTCGCCCAACGCATCGAAGACGAACGCCGCGCGCACGGCCCCTACCGCGACATGGTCGACCTCGCCCGCCGCGCCCGCCTCTCCACCGCGCACCTGGAAGCCCTCGCCACCGCCGACGCGTTCACCTGCTTCGGCCTCACCCGCCGCCAGGCCCTGTGGGCGGCCGGCGCCGCCGCCCAGGAACGCGACGGCCGACTCCCCGGCACCACACCCGGCGTCGAGGCCCCAACGCTGCCCGGCATGGACGCCGTCGACGAACTCGTCGCCGACGTGTGGGCCACCGGCCTGTCCCCGGACACCCACCCGGTCCAGTTCGCCCGCGAACACCTCAACCGGATCGGCGCCCTCCCCGTCGCCGCACTCGCCCAGGTCGAGGACAAGACCCGCGTACTGGTCGGCGGGATCGTCACCCACCGGCAACGTCCCGCCACCGCCCGCGGCGTCACCTTCATCAACCTCGAAGACGAAACCGGCATGCTCAACGTCACCTGCTCACCTGGGCTGTGGGCCCGCTACCGCAAGGTCGCCCGCACCAGCCCCGCGCTCCTCGTCCGGGGAATGCTGGAACGCGCCGATGGCGTGGTCAACCTCAACGCCGACCGCCTGACCCCGCTCCGGGTGCCGGTACGGTCCACATCCCGTGACTTCCGATAACCGCAAACGCAAGACACGAGCAGGCCACGACCGAACACAGCACACCCACTCAGACAGGCTGCCGGAACGACAACGTGTACCGAATGCCCTTCGATAGACGCGTTCTGGCAAGCACCCGAACGGCCTGCTGGTATCCCGCCCACCAGGCTGTTTGGAGCGACAGACCACTGCGATCTTTGGTCGCAACAGATAGTGCGGTGACCAGGAACCTTTATCGGGTCGCGCGGGACCTGCGCAGCCCGGACCCTGCTGGGGAGTGCCACACTAAGCGTGTGGTTCGCGGCCTGCGGTTGCTCGTGCCCGTTGAGAACGAGAACCGGTGGACTGACCTACTTGCGGTCCTGATCTCCACCGACCCCACCGCGGCGGCGAACCTCCTCGGCCTCGGTGACGTACGCGGTGGGGACGTCAGCGTGGCCCGCGAGGTCCGCGGCGGCCGCGGCGAGCGCATTGACCTGCACGTGCTGGTCGACGGACGCCTGCGCACGGTCCTTGAGGCGAAGGTTCTCTCTGGGCTCGGCCGCCGCCAGCTCCTTCGTTATGCGGAGGCATACCCCGACGCCGTCAACTACCTGCTCGTCTACCCCGCACGCCTGGTGGTCGACCCCGGTGCGGGTTCGCGGTGGCGCGGGGTCACCTGGGAGGCGCTGCTCGGCGCTTTCTCCCACAGCGGCGATCCGTGGGTGGCTGAGACCAGTGCGGCCTGGCTGGCTGTCCTGAGTAGTGCACTGCCCCATGTCGACGCGAGCATTCGTTGGAATGACCTCCGCCCAGGAGATGCGATCCCGCTGATCATGCGCGCCCGCATGTCGTGGGTGTACAGCCACCTGACTCCCCCGGCACCGCTGGTCGCCGACTTCATGGGCAGCGGCGGGAGTAAGGCGTGGGTTGCACGTCTACAGATGCCCGCCCCGCAACCCGGGTACGTCATCGCCGCCGAGGTTGAAGACACCTCTGCCCGCTCGTGGCCCGGCCGGCTTGGTCGAGGACAGCCGAACCCGGTCGCCGGCCCTAGGGTGTGGGTCGGTCTGCGGCAGCACGACGTCACCGGCTCCGAGGGCTTCGACTGGGGCTATCTGGCCAGCCTGTGGCCCGCCATGCAGGCAGCACGCACGGACTGGATCACCACGGGCCCCGGGTTGCCCGCCCCCCACGACCGGGCCGCCTGGCGCGGCATCGGCGCCCCCGCTGGCCTCGGCTACGGCTTCGGACACCGGGAGGCGACCGTACGGGGCGTGTGCATGTTCGGTGCGCGATTCCGGCTACCCGCCGACATACCGCTTAGTGATCTCCTCGCCGAGCTCAACCGCGTCGGCCGCCTACTACTGGATCTAAGTCAGCAGCATCCTGGGAGTTATCGGGCTCCAGATGGGGCTTGACGCTCGGCCAACGCCGGTTCATGCACCACGAGACGACGCGAACAACCCTTGGGGCGCCTCGGCGAGATCAGGCGGGTGGCGCCGGTCCCCACCACAGGTGGACGACGACGTCGTGGCCCAGCGCCGGGTCGCGCTGGTGATGCAGCCCGAGGTTCACGACGCGGTCGTCGTACGGATGAAACGGCTGTTCCGGATCCTCGCCGAGCAGCGGACCGAGGGAGTCGATCAACGGTTTCCACAGATTCGTCCACACTCGACCCGGGCCGGTGGAGATGGCGACCGTCAGCCAGACCGGTCCCGGCCTGATCAGGGCGAGGCCGCCACTGCGGAGGTCTTCGTGCAGCGTTTGTTTCCAGGCTGTGCCGCTGGCCGAGCCGCTCAGGAGAACTGCACGGCCAGTCGGTGGCGGAATGGTGTCGGAAACCGCCGTGGAGATCGCCAGGTAGGAGCTCCCGCCAGGCCGCTTGGTGGCGAACGCGGCTGTGATCTGCTCGGGGCCGAGCCGTTGCGCGACGGGGAGCAGGTAGTTGTCGAGATCCCGGCCACCCGCGGTCACCTCTACGCCGGGTGCAAGACCGACGCTGAGTTCGACGGCGAGCGGTCGGGCGATGGCTTCCACGTGCATTTCGATGGTAACCCGGTCGACCTCGGCGAGCCATTCCGCGAGCTCTAGCAGGCCAGGCGAGCCGGCCTTGTCCCAGCTGGCCAGTCGAGGAACGGTCGCGACCTGTGCGACGTTGACTGGCCGCTGGTACAGCCTCGGGTCTTTCGCCACCCTGACGATGCTGCCTGAGTAGCCGCCGCGGTGCCCGACCGACCGGCACCCCACGACACCCCGCCGGCCCGGACCGGCCGTAGAGCGAACGGTTCACCCCACGAGCCGGCTGGCTACCAGCTGCTCGACCAGATCTGGCTCTCGCCGAGCCTCGCCGGCAGGCAAACCGGCGCCGGGATCGCCCGACGCACCCACCTGCGCGGCGACGGCAGCGACCACGACCCCACTGTCGGCGCTAGTGCGTTGACCTTGAAGCATGACTGGGTTCGTTAAGCGGCTTGGGTTCGGGGTGGTGGCCCCAGCGTTGGTGTCGTTCGCTGCGGACGCGGGCGGGTTCGCGGCGTTGGGCGGCCAGCACGTCGGGGTGGCGGTTGTTGGCGTTGCGCCAGCGCAGGTAGGCGTGCAATTCGCGGGCCAGTACGGCGTGGTTGGGGTAGTTGGAGTTGGCCATGGTGAACATCCGTAAGGACCCGAACTGTGCCTCGATCGGATCGGCCCAGGACGCGTTGGTCGGGGTCAGGCACAGCTCGACCTTGTGCGTCGCGGCCCAGGTCCGGATCGCTGGGGTGGTGTTGGCGGACAGGTTGTCGCAGATGATGTAGATCGGGGCGCCGTCCGGGCGGGCCGCCCGGATCGTCTTGAACGCGGCCAGGGTGTGAGCGCCGCCCTTGTGTTCGTGGAGTACGCCCCACAGTTGGTCCTCGGACAGGCTGTAGCAGCCGTGCAAGTGCCGGATTCCGTGTGCACGGTGGTAGGTCGCGGTTATCGGTCGGGGTGTTTACGGGCGGCCCAGCAGGTGCCGTGGCACGGGCGGATGGACAGCGGCCCGAACTGGTCGAACGCGAAAGCACCGGTCGGGGACCTGGGTGGTCACCTCCTCGATGCGGGCCAGTTTGGCGTCGTAGTCCGGGTCGGTGGAGGTCTTCCAGGTTCGGGTGCGTTGGAAGCTGATGTCGTGCTGGTGCAGGATGTACCGCACCCGTTCGCGCCCGATGCGCACCTGCCGGGCCGGTACCAGGTGCGGGTCGTGGTGGCCGTACCGGCCGCTCAGGTAGGCGGCCAGCTTGCGGATGCTCCAGCGCGTGAATGGCAACCCGAGCTTGGTCGGACGGGTCGTGGCCGTGGCCACCACGACCTGGACGTCGTCGTCGGTGATCCGCCTCGGGCGACCAGCACCCCAGTGCGGGGCCAGCATCGCCAACCCGCGGGCGTTGAACGCGTGGATCACGTCCCGCACGGTGTCCGGGTCGGCGGCCACCAGCCGCGCGATCGTCGGCGCACCGGTCCCGGACGCCAACGCCGACGCCATGATGATCAGTGCGCGGCGGTAGCGCACGCTGTCGTGACGGCCCCGGCGCACCAGCCGTAGCAGGTACTGGCCCTCGTCTTGGGTCAATCGACGGGCCCTGACACGTTTGGCCATGACACACCTCGATCCCACCCCCGCAAGATCAAGCGTGTGCCGCGGCGGCCTGAACAGCACGCACCGGCCACGCGTGTCGACATCGACTACCCGGCGATCCTTCAAGGTCAACGCACTAGCGACTGTGCCGCGGACCGGGGACGTCGCCACTCCAGCGCCCCCGCTCCGCGCCCCACCACGGCCTGTCATCGAACACGGGTACGAGCGGCGATTAGACAGCGGGATCGGCGCGCGGCATGGGCAGCGACGGGAACGACGGGGGTACCGGTGGCAGTTACCGGGACGCTGGTGGCCGAGGGCCTAAGCGTGGACGCGGTCATCGACGTGCCGCTGACCCTGCGGCGGCTGCAGCGCATCACCGCCTGAAGCGCCG
>WNGE01006434.1_pt1 | contig 13079 bp, 17 predicted proteins | sample 5400651 | NCBI WGS metagenome assembly WNGE01 (sample SAMN13153370, study PRJNA577476) | soil metagenome | isolation source: 60 cm soil or saprolite under grassland replicate 2 | place: USA:California | collected 2016-06-15 | reverse complement strand
TCAGAATCTTGCACACTCATCAGGCTATGATGTTAGCGACATCGCGTTCGCGAGACAGCGAAAATTGAGCCGGCAACTTCCATGGCGATTGTTTCGGGCAGAGCCGCAGTCAGCGACAGCGGCTACAGCTTTTGCAGGCGACGCGGCTGCCTCTATAGCGGTTGAGCTCATGCATCGTAAGCGGCTTATGATGCGCGGCTGCAGATTGGCCCTACCGGTTATTCCAGATACGTATCCTCGTGCGCATAAGGCGGCGCGCTGCAACAGAGAAAGCGTAGCGGCTCGGTAGCCATGATCGTGTGCCACACACCGGGAGGGATGAGGATCGCATCGCCCGGGCCGACCATTCGGCGTTCGCCATCGAGTTCTATCTCGCCCGCGCCTTCGAGGATGAAATAAAGCTCCTCCAAAACCTTGTGATAGTGCCGCTCTGTCCTGCTTCCTGCGGGGACGCGCTCTTCCGCAAGGCTTTGGTTGTGGACGGGCGCATTCGTGCGATCGAGAACGGAGCTGTTGGGAAAAGCGACGTAGAAGGCAAAGCCGCGATGGGTAGCGGCGAGTGAGGTGGGAAGCGAACGAGTTTCAATGGAACGGATAGCCGAGCCGTCTTTCGTGATAAAAGGAAGCTGCGCCGAGAGATTCTGGACGGTCATAGTTTTTAAAGATGCCGGCAGGATCTATCAAAAACGCTCAACGCTCAACGTCCAACGTCCAATTGAAAGATCCGCGAAGAATCGACGGCCGTAGACACCCGCTACAGTTTTGCGGCTGACACAGCCGCCACTACAGACGACGTCGCGAGCTATTGCTCGCTAATCGTGACCGAAATTAACTCGTCGCCCTGGCGAATTGCGTTCACCACTTCTCGGTTTTCACCAAAACCGAGTCACCGGCTTCCCTAGGCCGATTCGCAAGGAGCTCACGGTCTCCCGCCGTAAAGTTCGCGCCCTGCGAACCGTTTGGCCCTGACTTCTGACGTCTAACGCCTTCGCGGTTTATTTTTCGTTAATTGTCACGCCAATTAACTCATCTCCCGCTTGAATGGCGTTAACCACGTCCTGACCGCTCCTGACTTGACCGAAGACGGTGTGTTTGCCGTTGAGCCAATCGGTTGCGATGTGGGTAATGAAAAATTGACTGCCGTTAGTGTTCGGGCCGGCGTTCGCCATGGACAAGCTGCCGACCTGATGTTCGTGCGGATTGTTTTTTAGTTCGTCTTCGAATTGGTAACCCGGGCCGCCGCCGCCAGTCCCGGTCGGGTCGCCGCCCTGGATCATGAAGTTGGCGATCACGCGATGAAAGACGGTGCCGTCGTAAAATTTTTCGCGCGCGAGAAAAACGAAATTGTTCACCGTTTTCGGCGCATCCTTGGCAAAAAGATCGCACACGATTTCACCGCGCGAGGTCTTGAACGTGGCGGAGTAATGCTTGTTGGGATCGATCGTCATCGAGGGCGGAGAGGGATATTCTTTGGGCATAGCGAAGAAAAGTATGAATTAGGAATTAAGAAGTCTTAGACAGCTACGCTCGCTCTTGAAAACTGCGGTGAGCGATGCGACTCGTCTACAGGAACGAAATTGTCTTTTCGGTGCTCGTTGATCCACACTGCAGTTGGACATCGCAGCTATGCGTTACTCCGTCAACGGAGAGAATAACTTGTGCTGGACCTTCGAAATCATCAGCTTCGTCAAGGAAGAGAAAATCAGGTCCGAGCTGCGAAACTTGCACTTTCGCGCCATCCCGCACGACATGCATTTTTACTTCCGCTGAATGGCCGCTGTGATTTTCTGTCATGGATGAGGATCTAGAAAGTCTCGCTCAGCAATATGCGCTCAAACGCAACATCAAGCTAGGCGAGCGCTTGGGTTTTGGCATCTATGGTATTGTCTTCGCCGCCCAAGACAACAGAAAACCCGCATTTTTCGCGGTAAGATGGCCGGAGGTTAGTCGCGTTCTCGCAGCGCTGCAGTCGTTCGGCGTTTACCTCCTAGATATTAATCCAGGCAATATTTCCTTTCCTGGAGAGACTCAGTGAAACGAAAAGCGAGATCGTACCAGCGAACGAAAAATATGCGGCTGACACAGCCGCCACTACAGTTGCAGATCTCATCCATCGTAAGCGGCTTATGATGGGGGAGGGTCGAACGAGGACCCGCAGTCAGCGACAGCTCCGAAATTCTTCGCGAGCAGGCAGGCTACAACACGCTCTCAAGCTTTCGCGGCTTGAGCTTTGATCCAAGTCTCTACTCGTTCCTGTAACAGATCTAACGGCATCGCGCCGCCATTCAGGATTTCGTCGTGGAACGCTTTCATATTGAATTTTTCGCCGAGTTGTTTCTTCGCTTCGTCGCGCAGCTTGAGAATGGTTAACTGACCCATCTTGTAAGCCAGCGCTTGCCCGGGCCAGGCGATGTAACGGTCCGCTTCAGTCTGCGCCAGGGCGTCGTTGACATCGTTGGCGTGCATGTAATCGATCACCTGCTGGCGGCTCCAGTTTTTGTCGTGAATTCCGGTATCGACCACCAGCCTGACGGCGCGAAGCATCTCTGAATTCAGCCGGCCGTAGTCAGACACAGGGTCCTTGTAAAAACCGATCTCTTTGCCTAACACCTCGGAATACAGCGCCCACCCTTCGGCATACGCGCTAAAAAAACCGTGTAACCGAAATTTCGGCAAGCCTTCCAGCGTCTGGGCGATACTAATTTGCAGGTGATGACCGGGCACGCCCTCGTGATAGGCAACGGCTTCGTCATCGATAAGGGTTCGCTTGGTGGGGTCAGAGACGGCAACAACGACGCGGCCCGGACGTTTACCGTCCGGTGTGCCCTGGACGTAATGAGTCGCGGCGGCTTTGGCGAAATCGGGAATCGGTTCCACGGTCACCGGCGACTTCGGCAGCAATCCGAATAGCTCCGGCAGCTTTGGCTCCATCTGATTGATGTATTTCTTGTAGTCATCCAGAATCTGTTGTTCGCTGGTCGGCTTCCACTTGGGATCGTTGTTGATCGCCTCCCGGAAGCTGGCCAGGTCCTTGTATCCCTGGCTCTGGGCGAGCCGGGTCATTTCGGCGTTGATACGCGCTACTTCCTTGAGCCCGATCTTATGGACTTCGGCCGGCGGGACGTTGATCGTTGTCATCGTTTTCACGGCTTCGGCATACCGCCGTTTGCCGTCAGCGAGGCTTTCGATCGCAAGCTTGGTACGTCCTTTCGGTGCGTAATCGGTGCGCAAAAAATCCGCGAACTTGCGGTACGCCGGAAACACCTCGTCGTTAATTGCCTTCGTGATTTCGTCGGTCAGGCGTTTCTTGTCTTCCTCTGAAAATTCCGCCGGAAATTTTTTGATGGGCTCGAGGAACGGGTTCGCGGCGATGATGCCGTCGCATTGGCCGGGCAACTTTTCGAGCACGAGCCTGGGTGGCATCAGTTTGTCTTTTTCGCCCTGTCGCATCACATCGGTCGTCTGTTCCAGCACACGCGGGATCTGATGCAACCTGGAGATGTAATCCTGGTAATGCGGCACCGAATCGAACGGCATCGCGTTCGGCAAATCGGCCAGTTGAGTGTGCACACCATTCTGCTGGTTCACCGGCATCTCGTGATTCTTCAATGCATAGTTCACGTCTGCGCGCTCGAGCTGTTTTTCGAGTATCCGGTGACTTAAAAGGTCCTTGTCGCTCATGAGGTCGGTCGGGATCGCCTTTAATCGAGCGAGAAAGGCATCGTTTTCGGCGTGTTGCCAGGCCATTGCCGCGAGCGAAACCTGCCCAAGCTGCGAGTTGTAACGGTAATCGCCGAACGCAGTTGCCCGCTCGGGAAAATTCTTTAGAAACGCTTGATAATATTCCTCAAAAAGCGCGTTCTGCTTCGCCACCCGATCCCCGACCGGGGCCATTTGCGCAAAAGCAGACCAGCCGAACCCAAGAACCAACCCAAAAAGCAGTTTTCGCATATTGGTGGACGGTAGCAGAGCGGTGTCACCGCGCACGTCATGATTAGTGTTGTGCCGCGGAGAACTGCAATGCTGTCAACGTCCGCATAATGTCGGGTCAGATAATCTTGCTTCGTCTCTCTAAATCGCGTCTGATCATCGAAAGACCGAACGGCAGATGAAATCCTACGTCGTAAAGGTTCCTGATCACGAAGAAGGGCCATACGACGAAACACAGATGGCACAGATGTTCGCGGATGGGCGTGTTGGTCGAAACACGTTATGTAAACCTGTCGACCGCGGCGAGTGGAAAACGGTCGATGACTATCTGCCGATGTTGAAATACGGGACGCAATTGCCGCCGGCTACTAAAGCCCTTGCCGTTCCTCCAACGCCGCCAGTGTTGTTGTCGCAGTCGTCGCAACGAGTCTCGGTGATTGATTTCGACATTCCGTTCGGATCGGTCCTAAAAATCATGTTCAAATGGATGGCGGCTGCGTTCGTCGTCTTTTGCTGCTTCTTACCGGCGATCGTGGTCATTTGGATGATCGTCATGGCCGTCCTCGCCGCACTATTTAGTGGCGCAATGTCCACTTTTCATCACCCGTGACAAGCCAGGTTTACTTGAATGACAGATTGTTTTCGGGAAGTTGACGCTGAGATAAATAGTCAGACTATCAAGAATTATGAATAGCGGCCCAACAATCAGCATCGGTTCGACTGGTCACGACGTACGAAGACTGCAGCGTATCTTTGTAATGACGAAATTACTCGCGCCCGGCGATATCACCGGCACCTTCGGCTCGACAACGGAACAGGCCGTCAAAGATTTCCAACAAGGCGCAGGTTTGACGGTGGATGGCATTGTGGGGCCGATGACGTGGCAGGCGCTTCCGGCCGATCCCAATACACCGCTGTTAGTTCGCGGTGCGGTGGGCAGCGTTGTGACCGCGCTGCAAAAAGGTCTCAAGAAATATTCAACTCCGGCGACTGATCCCGGCCCTGTGGATGGCGATTTCGGGCCGAAGACCGAAGCCGCGGTCAAAGCCTACCAACAGGATCGGGGTGTCCAAGCGGACGGAATCGTCGGCGACCAGACGTGGTGGGCTCCCGCGGGCGCCGCAGGGGCTACTCTTGCGTCGCTGTCGGGACTTACGACGGTGTGATCTGAGTCCGAGCCGAAACGTTGCCCACACTCACTTGCTGCTACCCTCGCAGCTTTACCTTCTATCTCGGAAATCCCTTCCTCGGTTGAAACTCGCTCGCTCCCGCTCGGCTCGACCGCTACCTTCGCGGTAAGCGGCTTATGATGCACGTTGATCGCTGCAATTGACGGCGACAAACTAAAACCAACATCGGCCTCTCTGATCCATCGTAAGCCGCTTATGATAAGATCGTTGATGTGAATTGGTTGATCCGCCTTCGCCAAGCGCTACAGCGCGAGGAGGAGTTGGGAGTTGCCTGCCCGGCCGCAGGCTTTGGTCGGCTACAGCTTTTTCAGATGAGAAGAAGCGAAACGCGGAACGGAAATAGGACAGCTAAAGAATGAAGGGAATAAGCCTTTTCACGCGCCGTTGATACGCAGCGTATTGGTCGGGAAACTTCTGGAGCATGAGTTTTTCCTCGTGCCGCAGTTTGATCCAAATGCTCACGAACACCAATGGCATCGCGATGATGCCAGCGACGTGTCCGAGCACGAGCACGGTTGCGACGAACATGGTAAGCAGCCCAGTGTAAATCGGATGGCGCACCAGCGCGTACGGCCCGCGTGTAATCAGTTCGTGGCCGCCTTTTAGCGTGACGCTGCCGCTCCAATTTTGTCCAAGCGTGAACCTGGCCCAGATACAAAACGCCAAACCAACGATGCATAAGGCAATACCGGTCCACGCCAGCGCATCAACGTGCGGAATAATGCGAAAAGCGAGCGGATCGGAGAGCCGCTGCCCTTTGAAAACCAAGTAACCGCCGATCAGGATCGGGATCATGTAACCTAGTCGTTGCCATCTGCTTTCCTGATAGACCGATCGCTTGGTCCAGAACGCCGCGATTAGCCAGATAACAGCAAACAAAATCCAGCAGTCGCTGATGATATTTAGAGCCAGAGGATACGAACTCACGGTCGAGAAATTGAGCTCTGGAAACGCGAAATGCGAATTGCGAATTCTGAACCTCAGAGACACGCAACGGCGATCCTGCGATCGCTAGATCATCCATGGTAGCCTCGTTCGTCCCGCACTCGCGAAACAACGGCGGGCCAAGGGCCGCTTACGATGAGCGCGAGCACGCTCCGACTGCGGTCAGCGCCCGCGACTTGCCGGTGGAACGATACCGTTCATGCGCAGATACTCGACCATCTGCCCGTAGTGATCGAAGCAATGAGCTGCGGCAAACGTTGCCTGGAAAAGGCGCGTGGTCTGCCTGCCGCTCCTGGAGGTAAGCGGTTCGACGAGGTTCCAGCTGTTCAGAGTCGCCACCGATTTGTGGCCGAACGCGAAGGAATCTTTCAAATACTTAATGATTTCGGCCTTGGCTTTCATGTTGTCCGGGCCTTTGCCGTCGTTGACTGTGTCCGGTGGTTTCTCGCCGGTAATGGGCGACCAAATGAGATAGTTGGACGCGGCGATATGCTTCAGTTGCTGGCCAAAGGTGCGCACACCTTTGTAGTCGCTGCCGGGAAGGTTAAGTTTCTCCGGAGAAAAATCGAACTTGTCCTCCGGCATCGCCTCGGCCGCGTCGACGACTTCCTTCTCAACAAGACTAATCTCGCGATCGATCGCTGACGCGATAGTAGGTGGAGTTGATGGTGACGCCAACGCGCCGGCCGCAGGAGAGCTTTTGGCTGCCTGCGCATAAGCTGAAGCCGCAGCGAGGGATAATGCTGCTGTTAGCAGTAGAGAAGGTCGTTTCATGGGATTATTGTTCTTTCTTTGTTTGAGTTTCTCAGGGAGCAGGACTGCCGCAAGGAGCAAATCGTTCATCCATAAGCGGCTTACAGTAGATGGTTGATGTGAATTGTTGAGAGTTGAGAGACTAACGAAATTTGCTTATGACCTGACTGGCATCGAAGTGATTCGCTTCCAGATAAGGCGATTGCGCCCCTTCCGCCCCTGCGTTACCACGGGCGCTGTTGAAAGAGTCAGCGTGTCCTTGTTTAGGTCGAGTTGCGCGTAACGATGCTGATCGGTCCCTACCCAGTTCTCAAACGAGCAGAGCTTTAAGCGGTGGATGACTTCATTTTCCGATACTACCGAGAAGGGACCGCAATAGGAGAGATAGCCTTTGGCATCGAACGCCAGTAGCTTTGGGTCGCCTCCGAAGGGATCATCAGTTGCGAGGCGAACACGATTGGGTGCAGAAATATTAACCGACATAAAGCCAATCGGATGATAGGCAATGAAACCAAATGCCTTTTCTCCCAAAGGGTGAGCGACAACGCTGTCGTCGACCACCGTTTCCCAGATTTGCAGTTCCCAAACGCCAATGATTTTTTCCGCCAGCATCGAAATCCTCCTGCTCTGTTTGTGGACGTGGTGGTTCTTGTGCCTTGGAACTTAGAGCCTAGCCAGCGAGTAGGCCGACTCAATGATCGAACGAAACACGAGGTCGCAAAGGCTAACGAAGGATTCATGTAGCTTTGACACTCGCTCGCTGCCTGCACTCGCTTGCTGCTTATGATAAGCGAACGGATCAATAGTACCGCGGCTAAACTGTTTCAAAACTTGAACACGGTGCCTGCACCGTGCGTTCCGCCTAGCGCGGTCGTGCCATACAAATTGCCGTCAGTGCCTTGCGCTAGTCCAGCAAACGGAATTGCGCCTTCGTCAGGAGAACCGCTAAACGAGTGAAGCGTGGTCAAGCTCCCTGTCGCATCGATGTTAAACACGGTGCCCCTAAGGTGCGTGCCGCCCAACGCCGTCGTGCTGTAGAAATTACCGTCACTGCCTTGCACCAGCCCAGCGACTGGATTGGCACCTTCGCCGGCCGATCCGCTAAACGAGTGAAGCGTGGTCAAGCTCCCTGCCGAGTCGATCTTGAAGACCGTGCCCTTAGAGTGCGCGCCGCCCAACGCCGTCGTGCCATAAAAATTGCCGTCGCTACCCTGTACTAACGCAGCAAACGGAACGGCGCCCTCTCCAGGATGGCCGCTAAACGAGTGCAGAACTGTAAGGGCACCAGACGGAGTGATCCGAAACACTGTCCCTTGAAAGTGCGCGCCGCCGGAGGCGGTCGTGCCGTAGAAATTACTGTCACTGCCTTGCACCAGTCCAGCGACTGGGTTAGCGCCTTCGCCGGGCGATCCGCTGAACGAGTGAAGCGTGGTGAAGCTTCCTGCCGCCTCGATCTTAAAGACCGTGCCCTTAAAGTGCGCGCCGCCGAGCGCTGTCGTGCCATAGAAATTGCCATCGCTGCCTTGTACCAGCCCGGCAATCGGAACAGCACCCTCGCCAAGAAAGCTGTTGAACGAGTGCAGCACCGTAATGGCACCGGACGAAGTCATTCGAAATACCGTCCCTTGGAAGAATGCGCCGCCGGAGCTAGTCGTGCCATAGAAACTACCGTCAGTGCCTTGCACCAGCCCGGCGACTGGGATGGCACCGTCTCCGGGAAAACCGCTAAACGAGTGAAGCATGGTCAAGCTCCCTGCCGAATCGATCTTGAATACCGTTCCCTTAAAGTGCGCCCCGCCTAGCGCCGTCGTGCCATAGAAATTACCATCGCTGCCTTGCGCTAGTGTCGCTTCCGGCGACCGCCCGTCACCTCCATTGAACGAGTGCAGAGTGGTCACCGTTTGCGCGCTGACGGTGATGCGGCCGATGGTGATTATCGCTGCTACGATTGCTAGTAAATTACGATTCCTTAAGTGCATCTTCCCTCCCTTTTTGTGTGACGAAAGTTGGCCCCACCCCAAGCGAATTGCAATCCAATTCAAAAATTCTGTTCTTGGCAAAAGCGCCAGGCGCGGAGCGGAGACGCATCGCTCTCGCAGCTTGCAGCTGCGAGTAAACTCCGCGCAATCTTTCGGCTGGTCGAGCCAGCGGCGTACTGATTCGCAGGCGAAGAATTGTAGATAGTTGAAGCCCGAGAGCGTAAAGCTCCGTGGAGCAACGCTCCTTTACGGAGTTGATCCGCCTACACGCGCTTCGCCGTGACAGAAACTCGTGCGCCTCACACCGCAACCGGTAGACCTGTTGAATGGAGTTTGGGGCCTGACGATCCAATCTTTTGCTCTGGCCTACAAAGTTAAGAGTCACTTGCAGAATGGTTCCGTTATCTATCAAGCGGCTTATGATGAACGCATGGCGTGGCGGGCCGCAGTCATCGCCAGCGGCCGCAGCTTCTTTTTTGACTCACGAAGACAATGATTGCGTGCGCTGTGCGTGATCGCTTTAATCAGCGGTGGCACACGTGCGCACCCGTCGCGATTTCCTTTCCATTGCCGGCAAAAGCCTCGGCCTGGCTGCGCTTTCTTCGGCCACGGTCGGGTCGTTACTAAGAAATGTTGAAGCAGCCACTAAGAACGTCGCGCATCTCACACCGGAAGAAGCGGCCACGGACGAAGATTACTGGGCAACCATCCAAAACGCCTTCAGCGTTACGCGCGGCATCATCAACCTGAACAACGGCGGCGTTTCGCCCAGTCCGCGGATCGTGACTGAGGCGCTGGTCCGTTACATCTGGGAACAGGAAGACGCCACCGCTTATACGATGTGGCAAATCCTTGAGCCGCAATCGGAAACCATTCGCACCGGCCTGGCGGAGCTGTTCGGCTGCGATCGCGAAGAAATCTCGATCACGCGCAACGCTTCAGAGTCGCTCGAGATTCTGCTCATGGGCATGGACTTCAAACCCGGCGACGAAATTCTCACCACCACCCAGGATTATCCGCGGATGCTCACCACATTGCGTCAGCGAGAGAAACGGGAAAACCTAAAGCTCAAGCTCATTCAGGTCCCGATTCCGCCAAAGAATCTCAACGAGATCACCGCCGCATTTGAAAAAGGAATTAGCGATCGCACACGCCTCATCCTCATCTCGCACATGATCAACATCACCGGCCAGATCACGCCAGTGAAAGCCGTGTGCGACCTGGCGCGCGCCCGGGGCATTGAAACCATCGTCGACGGCGCGCATTCCTTCGCCCAATTCTATTTCAAACAAGGCGACCTCGGTTGCGATTACTTCGGCACAAGCCTGCACAAATGGTTGTACGCGCCGAAAGGCACTGGAATGCTTTACGTCAAGCGCGATAGGATCCAAAAACTCTGGCCCCTGATGGCCGCTGAAGCCAAGCAGGCCAGTGACATTCGTAAGTTCGAAGAGATCGGCACCCACTCAGCCGCGCCGAAGCTCGCCATCGGTGAGGCGCTCCTGTTTCACAACGGCATTGGCGGCAAGCGCAAGGAGGCACGATTACGTTACCTGGCTCGTTACTGGATGAACCGGCTCAAAGACGTGCCCAAGATTCGGTTCAACACTTCGTTCGATCCCAACCAATCGTGCGCGATCGGAAATGTTCACATCGACGGCACCAATCCTGAGGCTGTGACGAAATATCTGTTCGACAAACACCGGATTTTCGCTGTGCCGATCATGCACGAAGAATTCCAGGGCATCCGCATCACACCCAACGTGTACACTACGCTTGGCGAACTGGATCGCTTCTGCGAGCAGATGGACCTCATCGCACGGAAAGGCCTGCCCTCGTAGATGCCGTGTTTCCGCTGTCAGCTGTCATGCCGACGTCCGGCATCGCGAAGCCGATCGGGTTCAATTGAAAGATGGGTAACAAGCATTTATCTACGCTTCGGGTTGATCCGCATTAAGCACGAGCCGTTTAACCGGTTGGCCGGTGACGAGTCCATCCACAATCTCCGGGACGTCCGCGACCGTAATGCGGCCGTAAAAGAAGTGATCGGGTTCGACTAAAATCGTCACGCCAGTGGCGCATTGATCTAGACAGCTCGATGTGCAGACGCGCGCCTCGAGCTTTGCGAGTCCGCGCGCGGCAACCTCGGCTTTCAACGCTGCATAGACTTCTTCTGAGTCCCTTGCCGCGCAGCATCCTTTCGGGTTGTCCTCAGCCCGACGATTGATGCAGACAAAGAGATAGCGCTTGCGTTGCACGGAAGATGAGAGTCGAAGAAGCCGAGTCGCGCGTCAAAGGCCAACTCCGAGAGTTTTCGCGAGCTGCGAGACCAGTCGCCAGATTATAAGCAAACGCATTGCCGTAATTTCGAGATACCGCATAAAGCCGCATCCGTAGCCGGAGGGGGCGAGCGATACGTATTTGTCATGGCTACTGGAAAATCCAGCGGGGAAACGCACAATGATCAAACCGAAGGGCGACGCTCGCTATATTCGTCGCGATGAAAGAGGTCGTATCAAAGAAAGCGACGACATGGGTCGCTCACTGAGAAAAGATCGCGAGCGCAAAGCTAAAAAAAACGTGCGACCCGGTTACGGGGATCGCGGCGACCAAAAGCGAAGCTAAAACGCATCAGTAAACATTTGGCGTGAGCAATCGCGGCGCACAGCGCCGTGGCTACTCCAAGGAGGCCGTCGAAGACCAAAGATCAGCCTTAGCTAGGCGCCGGCGGTTCCCTCTTGCCCCGCCCAGTCTTCTGCTGCAGCCCTTCGATCTTTTTCGAAGCTTCCGCTTTGGTCCAATTTTCACTGAATTCTTCTCCAGCTTCGCGGCAGAGGGTCTGGAGATACGACCGCTGCGGGCCAGTCATCGGCTCATCTTTCGTTACCCACTCGTCGGGATCTTTCTCCGGATTGAGTGATGCGGGCGGCACATCTGGCGCAGCATCATCGGGTTTCATCAGAGGCAGATTCGTGCCCGGACGCTCTAATGGACTTGCCGACACGCGCAGCTTGCAATAGTTAAAGCCGACTGCTTCGCTCTTGTTAATGAGCAAATCGTATCTTCTTTGGGCCGTCATTGGGATGATCGGCTACTCCGTGACCGCAACTATGGTCAAGCTCGCTACCCAGAGCGGGCGATTCTCCAGCTACTTCGTGCTTATGATTTCCTCCGCCATGGTGGTGGCGACCTCAACGGCGATCACCATCTTCCGCGGAGACATAAAGGCATTCTCCCGGGAAAATCTTGCCAGCGGGGATGGCATGGTGGCGCTCGGCGCAGGCGTGGCCCTGGTGATTGCGGTTGTGTTTTATTTCCTTGCGTTATCCGAAGGGCCGACCAGCGTCGTCGTGCCGATCTATGGCATGTTCATCGTTGGCGGCGCCGTGCTTGGACTGGTCTTTCTGCACGAACCGTTCACCTTGCGCAAAGCTCTCGGTATCCTCCTCGCCGCCCTCAGCATCTATCTTATCGCAGGCCATCCGGCGCCGTAATGCGTTGAATGGTCAAGGCGTTGAAACGTGATTTGTGAATCATTGACATCGGAAATCTTGGCTTTCTAAAGAACGATTTCCATTCCTTCGCGCGCCAACTGCGAGTTGGGGAATCGTCTCTGGCATAGCGTTTCCATGCGCAGGAGAAAGTCGTCATCGTGTTCCGGATCGTGGTGAGTCATGGCGAGACGCTTAACCCCGGCCATTTCCGCTACCTCCATCGCCTGGTCGAAACTGCTGTGTCCCCATCCGCGGTGCGTCCGTAGTTCCTCGGCGTTGTATTGCGCGTCGTGCACCAGCAAATCGGCGCCCCGGCTCAACTCCACCACCAGCGGGTCGATTTCGTCGCCATGCTCAACATCCGTGCAAATGACCAACACCTTACCGTTGCGCTCAATCCGAAATCCATACGCTCCACCCGGGTGGTTGTGCCGCTGACCGGTGACATTGGTTTGCACGTTGTCGACGCCGACGGGGAACTGCTTTCTGGCATCGTCGACCTTCAGAAATTCAAACTGGGCCCCCATCTGGTCCAACTGCACAGGAAAGTACTGCGATTGCAGCGGCACCTCAAAGATTTCGCGCAGATTACCGATGGTTTGGTTTTGGCCGAGCGTGAGTATCGTGATTTTCTGCTTGGGATTATACGCCGGGGCGACACGCGCGGCAAGCTTGGCGTAAAGAGTAGACTCAACCGATCTCGAAAGCGCTGGCGCCGGCAATGATGTGTCGCGCGTTACAAGTCAGGCGCGTTAAACGTGTCACCCTGACGAAGATTGAAACTCATT
>WNGE01006433.1_pt1 | contig 13079 bp, 21 predicted proteins | sample 5400651 | NCBI WGS metagenome assembly WNGE01 (sample SAMN13153370, study PRJNA577476) | soil metagenome | isolation source: 60 cm soil or saprolite under grassland replicate 2 | place: USA:California | collected 2016-06-15 | reverse complement strand
CCGTCCAAAGCAAAAAAGCAGAGCAGGCCCGCGAGAACGATGAGACCGACGGAGCAAAAATAACGCGGTGCACCCATCGCCCCTGATGTTATCTATCGAGCCCGATGCGAAACAAATCGAAACCGCTCCGCGCCCTCTCTTCAACTCTTGGCGCGAGATAAAAGCTGCTCGAACCAACCGCGCCGCGGCGGACTAACTCCGCTCTAGCAACTACAACGCACCGTGGCGAACTTTTTCGTCGATCGCCAGGTAATCATCGCGCGGCGGACTGAAAGTATCGAGCACGCGTGTCGGCAATATCGTTTCCACACCATGCGGAACATTGCTGGCGAGATAGAAGGAATCGCCGGTGGAAAGCTCGTGCGGCACGCCATCGACGATGAGTCGCATTTGACCTTCGAGAATGTGAACGATCTGCTCCTGCGCGTGTCGGTGCTCGGGCATGCGACTCCCGGCCGCCAGGGTAGCGATCATCTGATACATGGTCTTGCCGTTCGCGACCGTACGACGTGTGATGCCGGGACAAATTTCAATTGTCGGATTTTCTTGTTTCATTTTCAAAAGCTTACTCGGGAGGATTAGTCGCGCGAATGATCGCTTTGCAGTCGTAAATGCGCTACCAACTTTCCGTGCAATTCGAGTTCGACCCATGGAAGAGCGAGAACAACAAGGCAAAGCACGGGATCGATTTTATCGAAGCGCAGGCGCTGTGGAAATCCAAGATCGTGCTCTTGCCCGCCAAAGATGCTTTAGAGAAGCGTTACATGGTGATTGGGATAATCGGCTCGGACCATTGGTCTGCGATTATCACCTATCGTGGAGGGACAATTCGGATTATTAGTGTTAGGAAATCCACGCCGCTCGAGATCGAGACGTATGAAAAGATCGCAGGCTAAACCGACGACAGCGAAGAACCTCGAAGACAAGTTCGATCGAGGCGAAGAGGTGCTCGATTATTTTGAGGTGACGAAGGCGCGTGTGATCAATCCGCGATCGAAGGGATCAGTCGTCAAAACAAAATTTCGGTATCCGGCGAAGCGGAATTCTGATCGACGCGCGGCGGTTCGCGAAAAATTAGCGCGTTATCGCAGTAAGAAATAGTACTTCGCTGCCCATTCCCGCTGCACCGTAAGCCGCTTACGATGCATGATTCACCACAGGCTGGTAACGAACTTCGGATCATAAGCCGCTTATGATGCATTATCGGCAACGGCGTAGATGTGGCGGTTCGTAATCGCACGATGTGCGGTGCCGTTGGTAAGATCGACATCGGACGTGAACGATCTGCTCCTGCGTCACCGATCACTATTCTTGCTCTAGGGATTTTTGCTGGAACTGCCTGCTCTGCCGTCACCCGCAGAACAGATAGTTGCGAGCACGCAACCAGATCGCGACTACATCAGCCGCAGCAGATTGCTCCCAAGCATTGCCAGGTTGTAGAGAAGATAAAAGACGGCGAAGGCCGCGTGATACCGCGGCGATTTTGTTAGCGCGGCGATTGAGCAGAGAGTGATGTGTAGCGACATCGACCCGTAGTAGAGCGGACCGAGCGACAAGAAGTAGGTGAGTCCTTTGAGCAACGTATCGACGAGGTCGATCGCAAATGTCAGCCCGAACAGCGCGAAGATCTTTTGGTTGTTTGCGTAATAATGTTCGCGCCAACTGGTGACGACGACATCATCTTGGTTGGTGGGAAAGAGCAGTGCCGCGACGAGGTAGAGGATCAGCGGCGCGACGAGCAGCCAGAGAAACAAGAACAGCGTCCAGTGCGGGACGTTGCGCCAGCGACCCACCAGGTGATGATTATTGTCAAAAGCACGTTCACCATCCAGAGCGCGTGCACCCAGTAGGGTGGCGTGCGGGCGCGGGTCTGGAGCAGCTGGCCGAACCCGCTCACCAGCCGCGTCACCGCGAGGCCGGCGACAATCGAAGTGAGAACGCATATGTAACTAAACGGATCCATCTTGGCTTCGACTATGGCCAAGCGTATCTGGCGTGCAGATCACAGGCAATGCGCGGAGTATACTTCAACCAAAAATCTTCTTCGATCACGACATTCCGTTTTCGACTGGGAAGCGCACGCGCCTCGCGTGCTATGCCAGTCCAGCTCGGTCTTTGGCGCCCTCGCCGAAGACTCTCGAACTACCTGTCTCGCCTCTTGCATCATAACCGGCTTATGATGCATTTTCGCGTGCACTAATGACAGATGGTGAAAAGAAAGTGCGAGAATATCTCGCCGACATTGGCCGGCGCGGCGGTCTGGCCAGTAGACGCGAACTGACACGTTCGCACGCAAAGAAAATGGTCGCGATTCGCGAAGCCAAGCGCGCCGCATTGAAGGCGGCAAAGCCATGGCCTCCGCGCGACCACAGGCAGGTCAAACTTTTTTAACCCAAAATTCATGCATCGTAAGCGGCTTACGATGCATCAGCCGTGCGGCTGCGGGTCTGAAGCTTGTCGCGATGAACGCGCTCTCGCCAAGGTTGCCGCGGCGAACTAATTGTTCCCGCTCGAGCAGCTGCCGCGTACCGTTCTGGCGGGCTTCAACCCGACATGCCGGCGAACGCGAAGAGATGAACTTGCCTTGCGGCTGCACGCGGTAACCGTCTACCGTTCGATTTGAGACAATCATGAAAACCACGGACAACACCATCTTAATCACTGGCGGCGGCTCGGGCATCGGACGCGGCTTGGCGGAAGCTTTCCATCGCCTGGGCAATCAAGTCATCATTGCCGGCCGCGGACAAAAGGCGCTCGACGAAACCACTACGGCCAATCCCGGGATGAAGTCTCTCACGCTCGACCTCTCCGATACGAAAAGTATCCAGTCGTTCGCCGCGCCAGATTTTTATGCGAAACCGCGCGCGGAAATTTTCGATTTGGAGACTCAATTAAAAACGGCACGAGACAAAGTCGCGCACCTCTACGCGCGTTGGCACGAACTCGAGCTGCTGCAGAGCGTTCCGTCTCCCTAAAACGAATGTGGGAGCGGCCTTAGAGCCGCGATTCTTGTCGCGGAGCGTCGACGGGCCTATCGCGTAGGACTGACGGGAGAAACAGCTTTCTCTCGCTTTATCACGAACTTCCCGTTGCCGGCATTCTTACGAACGTAATACGCAAGCTTGGCCGAATCGTAAGAGTTTGAGGACTTAATCCGCTCTAGGTTCTCTTTCAAAGATCCTTTGGTCATCGTATCGCTCATTCGTGCTCCTCGTCTTCCACTATACTCTCTTCTACCAATTCTGTAACATTATTTTTTGCGACGCGTTCGGCCTGTTTTTGTGCTTCTAAAGTCAAGATACGGCCGCCGCCAAAACCGATCACGATAGATGTAAAAGCTTGAATTAATGTTAGCTCAATCGGCCCCGGCGCGGTGATACTACGACCTGCCAGCGGGCCGTAGATTCCCCAAATAACAGGAGCAGCAATTGCACCAGCGACCACGTTTCCGATCCACCCCGGTCGCCAAACCTTGGCCTCTCGATCAACATGCGGTAAAGCAAACTCCCCGGCTACCGCACAGTTCACAAGGCCGCCGACTGCACCAAGGCCTGCAATGACGAGAACCGCATATAAGATGCTCATCAGTCGTTAGTATGAGCAGATCAGCCGGTTAAACACGAGAGAAATTCCGCCGCGTCCGCCGCTGACCGCTGAACTCGAATTCGCCTTGCTCATCCATCTGCCACTCGATGTTCGCGATGATGCATTGATAAAGATCCAGGAGCTTCTGCGCTTCGACGGGATCCCTGCATTTCTCGCACACGAACGCGTCATCGGGAAAGTACCCGTCACGAAGGTAAATCGCGGCTATTCGCCCACGACTCCTGTCGGCATCGCAGGCATCAAGGATTTGGCCGACATCTAAGCTGTCGAAAGCCGAAGCCGAAATTGTTTGTTCACACTGCGCATCTATCCCGGGCGGTTCGTGCTACGATCAGCTGTGCCGATCATCCTCGTTGCACTGCTGTTTTTTGTTCTCCTCGCCCTGAGCGGTGTTGTTTTGCTTTCCCTTGCTTTGCGCTACCGCGCCGGCACTGCTCGACGGCAAGGCCGACGCTGGATTGCCAGCCTAAATGTCTGGATGACCAGTCTCTCGGCCGTTTTCTTTCTCTCCTTCACTTTCCTGATCTCCTTCTGGCTCGGGACAGCCTTTCGATTTGCTCTGATTGGTATCTGTTTTGGCGCCATTCTTGGCTTGCTCGGTTTGGCGATGACCCGTTGGGAAAGCCAACGGGAAGGACTTTTCTACACTCCGAGCCGCTGGCTCGCGCTTCTCGTCACGCTGGCAATCGCAGCACGTTTTGTCTACGGCTGGTGGCACGCCACGCATTCCGGCAGCAGCGCTCCCGGCGAGCAACATTGGCTGATGACCGCCTCCGGGACGGAGCTTTCCCTGGCGGTGGCCGGCGGGTTAATAGCCTACTATCTCGTCTATTCAATTGGAGTGCGTCTGCAAATCACGCGTCACGAGCAACGGCGCGCCAAATAAAGCGAATCACTGATCTTGCGCTGGTCGCTTCGATTTCGTCGCGGCTCTCTTTCGTTTGCGTGGCCGTTTCCGAGACTTTGAAGCAGTTCCCTTACGAACTTTCTGCTCCTGTTCGGAAGCGGACGCATCGCGCTGGCGACGTTCCTTGCGTTCCTTACGCAGCTGCTTCTCGTGCAAATAGGCCTTGAACTTTTTATAGGCAACACCACCGCCAAAGCCCGCGGCGGCAACTGCCATTGCCGCTGCAATTTTTACTGGCCCGCGACCAGGTACCATATGCCATGGGCATTTAGGTAGCGGATAGCTATCCGGAAGAGAAAACTCACAACCACGCGAAGTACACTTATGCGCCATAGCTTGTCGTACCGCGACCGGCCACAATCGTCAAATGCGGAGGTTGCAACGCGCGTCGACTATCATTTCAACGTCCAGGCGGCCGAACTTGCGTTGTGTCGTCGATCGGGCGATGGGCGGCCCGGCGTGGACAATCTTTCGGTTTTCTTTCTCGCTCAAGGCGAACAATCCGCCGATGCCGTCATGGCGCGGCTGACTACATTCACACGCGCCGCAAAGCAAACTCTCGATCTGGCCGTTTACGACATGCGGTTCAGTGATCCGCTTCGCACCCAGTTAGCGTCGGCTTTGCGCGAACGCACAGACGCCGGCGTCCAAATTCGTTTTTGCTATGACGGAGACAAACCACCACAGCCAAATGTTGCCGCCGGTCAGGATCCTGCTCCTGCTGGCACCTGCGCATTTGTCCAGTCGTTAGGTTATCCCTGGCGCCGCATCGCCGGCATGAAACTGATGCACAGTAAATTTATCCTGCGCGATCGACAATCGATCTGGACTGGCTCGACCAATATGACCGACGACGCCTTTACCTTAATGGAAAACAATATTCTGGAGATCGATTCGTCCGCCCTGGCCAATTACTACGCTGAGGATTTCGAACAAATCTGGGAAAAAGAAAATTTCGATAACACCGGCGAGATACAAACGGTCCCAGTGCCGCTGACCTTTTCTGGTCAATCGGCCGAGGCGCGCGTCATGTTTTCTCCCGGTTGCGGTTTGGAAATCGATTCCGAAATCGCGAAGCGTGTTCGCGCGGCGCAGCGTCGCGTCCGCATTTGCAGCTTGTTGATCAACTCGGGCACTCTCATCGGCGAGCTTGGCAATCTCTTGCGCGCAGGCCGCGTCGGTGTGGACGGAATTTACGATCGCACACAGATGGCGCAGGTTTACGTGCAATGGCAGGAAGTGCCGCAAAATCGTTGGAAGATCGGCGCGCTTAAAGACATCATCGCGCGCGCCGGCCTCGTCGGTAAAAACTCAACGCCCTACACACCGACCGGGCGCCACGATTACATGCACAACAAAGTTCTCTTGATCGACGACAGCGTGATCACCGGCTCGTATAACTTCTCGCGGAGCGCCCAATTTAACTCCGAGAATATTCTCTTCATCGAAAGCGCGTCGCTCGCAGATACCTACAGCGCGTACATCGACCATCTGAAACAGAAATACGGACCCTGAATCGCGGATTCGACCGGCGGAAATTTCAGAACCAGCGGCGCACTTGGCGTTTCAATTGCAGATAAGGTTCGCCGAACTTTGCGGTGAGATATCTCTCTTCGCGCAGGATGACGCCGTAATGCATGATTAAGGCCAGCGGAACGACGAACAGCAGCGTGATCCAGTCGTTCAGAAAAAAGCCGAGCGCGACCTGCAGTAAACAAAGCGCCAGATACATCGGGTTACGTGTGAAACGGAACGGCCCGCCACGCACAATCGTTAACGCAGGCTTGGCCGGGGCGACGTTTGTCCCTGCCGCTTTCATCGTCACCAGGGCCCATAACGCGAGCGTGGGCGCCAGAATGATGAGAGCAATACCGCAAACTAAACAGGCGCTGTAACTCATGATCGGTAGCTGGATCAAAAAGAAGTGCACCAGCGCGCTGATCACCGCGCTCGCCAGCCAGATGAACGGCGGGAAAGCGATAACGCCGGGGTTATCGTCAGTCGTCACTTGTAACTACGCTAGCTTCTTCCTTGGCTCGCCAATGCGAAATTTTGCCAATCAAGTCGCGGGTTGCCGCGGCAATATCTTCTGCTTTGGATACGCCGCTGTCGATCAACGCGCGCCCGGTGCTTTCCCAGATTTTTCGCACAACCAGCGCGCCGTTTTCGCGCACGATCCGGCCGAGATGCTGAACGGCGGCAGCAGTCGCGGATTTACGAATCAATTCCGGTGAAGTGCGCGATGTCAGTTCACAGTAGCGTCGGGCAACCTCGCCAACTCTTAGTGTTAGAAAGGCGTTGGCGGCGCCGTTTGAAACACATCTGACCAACAGCGCTGAAATACCGCTCAGGCCTGGGATTCCGCCTTTGAGCGCCGGCACAACCGAAGTCGCAAGCGGCGCGACCATTTCTCCAAGATCGAGCGACTCGAGTCCGCTGGAAATGAACGCTGTGCCGGCAACGTTCAGATAAAGCCGGATCAATTCGCGAGGCGACGGCCGCTGCACGTAAACGCGCGCAACCCGACCGACCATTTGAATTTGAGTGAAGAGAAGAACGAGCGCGTCGAGCCGGCCGTTTTGCATAAGTGCCGTGCTCAGAAACACGGTGCTTGCTGTTCTGCGCACGACCGAATCCGCTTCCGCTGACAAAACGCCGATCGCATTTTCGATCTCTTCCTGAGTGGTGAGAGGCTTGCCTCGCGTCCGCCGGTTGACGGCGAGTCGGACGCGGAGCGCTTCCAGATATGCGTCGTGCTTCGGACCCGAATTTTCCTCTGGCGGAATGAGCGCCGCCGGAAGTTTTGCGTAAGCGATCACGCAATAAAGCGCAAAGAAGCCGGCTGCGAGAATGAACGTCCAGAAGACGATGCCACCGGCGAGTGGATGAATTCTCTCAGCCAGAGAAATCAAACTGGTAACGCCGGCGACGATCAGCGAGAGCAAGCAAACCGTCATCAGCACGACAAGCGCAATAACGATTTTCCTCGCGCTAAAGTTCTGCTCTGCTGCGGGTTCAGCCTTCACAATTCTAAGTGTCTGTGACTTCTCGTCATTTGTCACTCGTCACTTATCACTCTGATAACGCAAGTCCGGCTCGGACATTGCGCAAGGAAGCCGCCCCGCGGGCGCGCTCGACGAAGTGATGCTTGCCACGCCGAAGCCCCGCCCCGGCGGGGGCGACAGGCGTGGCCTCCGCACCGCCGGAGGCCGGTCACGCTTTCTTAATCCAAAATTCATGCATCGTAAGCCGCTTACGATGCATGGGACGGCACGCCTGCGGGTCTAAACGTAGGTTCGTTTGCGCGCTCGGTGCGACTGCGAGTTTAAACGCTTGTCGCCGGCGCGCTTTGCTTTTCGCATTGGCGTGCTGGAGGCTGTGAAATGACAAAAGAGCAACGCATCGCGCTCGTGACCGGCGCGAACAAAGGAATCGGGTTTGAAGTTGTGCGGGACCTGGCGCGCAAAGGTTTTCACGTTTTCCTCGGTGCGCGCAATGAAAAGGCCGGCGAGACAGCAGCGGAGAAACTTCGCACCGAAGTTGCGAAAGAAGACTATGGCGAGATTACCGTTTTGAAGATCGATGTGTCCAAACCGGACAGTATTGGGCGCGCTGCGGAAGAATTTTCGAGAAAAAGCGATCGGCTCGATACGCTGGTGAACAACGCCGGTATTCTGCTCGATGACGACAAGGACGTGCTCACGACTACGCCGGAAACATTCGAGACCACATTGCGAACGAACACGCTCGGCGCGCTGCTGGTGTCGCAGACGTTCGTCCCGTTTCTGAAAAAGAGCGCCGCGCCGCGCATCGTGAATGTCTCCAGCGGCGGCGGCCAATTGGCCGATGGCGCCGATGGCTGGGCACCGGCCTATTGCATTTCAAAGACGGCACTCAATGGCGTCACCGTACAGCTTGCCGCTGCATTACCGAAGTTCGCGGTGAACTCTGTGTGCCCGGGCTGGGTGCGGACCGACATGGGCGGGCCGAACGCCACCCGTTCAGTTGGGGAAGGAGCCACGGGCATCGTCTGGCTCGCTGCCGACGCTCCACAAGATCAAACCAGCAAGTTTTTTAGAGACCGCAAAGTGATCCCCTGGTGATTTTGAACGCGATAGCACCGGCGAGCCGCACTCGTCACTCGGGACAGGCGGCTTGTCATTCAATTGATCGATGAACCTCAGCCAGCGCTTGTTCGTTTGGTCAGAGCGCGTTTGTTTTATCATGAACAATACTGAAGCCGATGAGCGCGGTATTTTGATTACCTGTCCAAAATGCGGCCGGCGCAACCGGATGAAGTACGAAGGGCTCGGCAAAGTTTTTCGGTGCGGTCAGTGCAAAAGCGAATTGCGACCGCTCGGTGAACCGGTGGACGTGCACAGCGATCTTGTTTTCGATGCGCTGATCAGCCGGTCCGCTTTGCCAGTGCTGGTCGACTTTTGGGCGCCATGGTGCGGTCCGTGCAAAATGGTGGCGCCGGAAATACGCAAAGTCGCAACCGAAGCCGCTGGTCAGGTTCTCGTGGCCAAGGTCAACACCGAAAAGCTGCCGAGCTTGGCCCGACGTTTTCGCGTCACCACGATTCCGACGATGTCGATCTTTAGAAACGGAATCGAAGTCGCGCACCAGGCTGGAGCGATGGCCGCGCCCGCCATCCGCAAATTTCTCGAGCAGGATTTGGTGGCGAGGTAACGATGAACTCGGCGGCAGTCAAAGTGCGGCCAGGCTATAAGATTCGTCTTTCCAAGATCGATCCGGACGACACGAGCAAGATGATGTGAACTAACGCGGCGACACGCGAAGCAAATGGTGGCAATCCGCGAAGCGAAACGCGCGGCGTTGAAAGCTAGCGTTCGTTAGGGCGAACTTTACGGATGGACGGGGACACGCTTGGGATGAAGGCCGGGCACCGAGATCGGGGAATCGAGGCGAGCAGTGGCGGCCTCCAAGCAACCGCAAAAAGCTGAAGCTCTCCTGAAGAATCAGTGCACCAATTATCCATCGTAAGCCGCTTACGATGGATGAAAAAAGGTAGGAGGATTCAAGTGCTCTAGCGGCTGCCGACGTTCGTAGCTTTTAGACACTGCCACTCCATTGGGTAGATCGTCTAACTTGGAGCTCAGTTTAAGGCCGCAAAATAATCTTCCCGTCCGCATGTCCGGCCGCCGAGAGTTGGTGCGCCTTCTTCACTTCCGCAAGTGGCAACACCGTCGCCACGCGTACCTTTAGTTTCCCGCTCTCGACCAGCCGATTGATCTCCACGAGTTGGTCAGGCTTTGGCATCATCTGCACCATCGCCACTGCTACGCCGAACTCCTTCGCCTTCTCCGCTGACGGCGGACTGACCGTGCTCACCAGGAACCCACCGCCCTTCAGTGTTTGAAATCCGCGCTCCTGCGTGTCGCCGCCCACAGTGTCGAACACCACATCCAGATCGCGCACCTTCTCTTCGAATTTCGCTTTCTTGTAATCGATGAACTCATCCGCTCCGAGTTTTCTTACAAACTCCTCGTTCCGGCCCGAGCCGGTCCCGATCACGCGCGCTCCTTTGTTTTTCGCCAGTTGCACCGCCATTGATCCGACCGCGCCCGACGCACCCGTGATCAGGATGCGCTGACCGCTCGCGAGCTTGCCGTGATCAAAAATTCCCTGCCACGCCGTCAGCGCTGCGACTGGCACCGACGCCGCGGTATCGAAATCAATCTGCTTCGGCTTGTGCACAAACTCGCTCGCCGGCGCCGTCACATACTCGGCATAACCGCCACTGTGCGCGCTGAGATAACCATAAACCTCATCGCCCGCTGCAAAATCTTTAATGCCCGTCCGGCTCGGCGGACTGCCAGTCCCACTCGGACCCCCGCTGCCGGCCATCTCCACCGTCCCAGCCACCTCACAGCCAAGGATCAGCGGCAGCTTCAACCCGAACATCTCTCCTAATCCATCGCGGATTTTCCAATCAACCGGGTTCACCGCCGCCGCCTTCACCTTTACCAACACCTGGTTTTCTCCGGGCTTCGGCCGTTCCACCTCCGCGAGTTCCACCACCTCTTCATTTCCGTAACGCTCGATCCGCACTGTTTTCATGATTTTTCCTCCTGTTCTTGGCCAATTTGGCCTCCTCAAACACGATTCCGGTCTTGCGAATGGTCAAGCGACAATTGCGCGACAGCATGCACAAATAGCACTGCATCATAGGCTGCTTATGATGCAAGAACTCGACGGATCCGATTTGATCACCCATCTATCGTAGCGGCTTACGATGGAGAACGGAGCGTGCGGGGGAAGCCGCGACGTGAATCACAAAACCTGACGGGCGAAGGTGAGTGAGAGCGGTAGCGAACGAATCAATTGATGAGGCCGCGGGGTATAGGTTGGCGCGAAGCGCGGCTCCGCTGATAAGATGGACATCGTGGAAGTGACATCATCAGTAGCCACGACGTGGTGACGGCGGAGAAGTGGGGAGCGGTCGCCGCGGCGACCTGGTTTCGGCTGCTAGCCGAAACGAACTTCTGGCCGTCTGACCGTCTCATCTCTGACATCCCTGGCTCGCCGTAGCCTCCTGTCCCGCCGTAGCTTCGCGAAGGAGGATGGCGTAGGCGGCTGATCTTGCCTCGTCGCCATTTCCTGTGATCTGGCCTATAATCTTCGATGTCCAAACCGTCCGGAGTTTCTTTTTCACGTCGGATCCCCGATAACGTAACCGAGGAGTTGGTGGCCGTGCTTCCTTCGAGGGCCTCATTTGAATTCAAGCCTTTGTTCGACATGGTCCTGCTCAATCTTCGGGAACGAAACGCTGCCAGCGGCGGAGAAGAGATGCTGCGCTTGCGGGTTTATGAAAAGCTTCAGGGCTGGTCGGCCAGGGCGCGGTCAATCGAACGATCACCGGGACCACGAAAAAGTATAAAGGCGTCGATGCGCCATGCCCACACGATCAAGTGCATCAATGACAGCGGTTTTACGCTCGGCCGCGTTCAATCCGCGGTATGTCAGCGGGAGCTCGACGTTTTCATAAACTGTCAGATCGCCGATCAAATTAAAACTCTGGAAAATGAAACCAATCTGGCGATTGCGGATGCGGGCCCGATAGGCAAACGACAAGTTTGCGACCTCTGTGCCCTTGAGCGCGTAACTTCCAGCCGAAGGCGTATCGAGCAGTCCCAAGATCGAGAGCAACGTAGTCTTGCCGCAGCCTGACGGCCCGGCGATGGAAACATATTCGCCATTGCGGATGTCGAGATGAACGCCGGAAACCGCGTGTGTCTCCACTTCGTCGGTAAAGAAGATTTTTCTCACATCGGTGAGACGAATTAAAGGAGTCGATCCGTTCCTGGCTGGCGCTTGCGTCGGCTGATTTGAAATGAGTGAGGTTGTAGTCATCTGTAGTGTGGTTCGATCTTTGGAATGAGATGCGTCCGGGGCGGTCCGTGGATTCAGAAAATTTTGATAATCGTCGTTTGCCCCCGGACGGTCCGGCTATTGCGGTCGACGGTTGACGAGCTGTTGCCTATGTGACACGATGTGTCACATGAAGACCATCACCATCCGCCAATTGCATCATAAAACAGGCGAGTGGGTCCGAAAAGCCGCGCATTTGGGCGAAATCCACGTCAGCGAGCGAGGCAAGACGATCGCCAAAATCGTCCCGCAAACAGTGGCTCCCGAGGTGCCGTACTTCGCGCGCCGCAAACTCAGTCGCCGTTTTCGGGCAGTCATGGACAAACTCCAGGGCGGCACAGACAGCACCCGAATCATCTCCGCAGATCGCGACCGTCCGTTGAAATGATTTATTTGGACTCGAGCTACTTGGTGCGCCTTTATTACAAGGACGCTGGCTTTGAAACGGTTCGCCAGTTGGCGGCGACGGATGCCGTGGCTTGTGCGCAACATGGCCAAGCGGAGGTGATCGCGGCACTCCATCGCAAACTTCGCGAAGGCAGCCTGACCAATAATCAGTATCGCGTCGTTGTGCAGGAGTTCGCCGATGAAATTCAGGCCGGCGCTTTCGTCTGGCTGCCACTATCTCAGGCGCTTTTCGATCGTATTCATGCCGTCTTTGCAAGCTTGCCGGCCACGTTCTTCCTTCGTTCAGCCGACGCAATGCATCTTTGCGCTGCGGCTGGAAACGGGTTCCGCGAAATTTACTCGAACGACACGAATCTGCTGGCGGCTGCGCACCACTTCGGAGTTCGCGGCAAGAACGTGATCCAATAACCGAGCCAATATCATTTTCCGTCTCTCGAACCACGCCGGAGAACGTTAAAAAAACGTAAAACCGAAGATCCCCGATTTCTCAGTGCCTTGGAGAAACGCCAGGCGAAGTCGTTGGCGCAGGCGTCGGACTTACCTGTCCGGCGTTGCCGGACCAGTGGAGGTCGGAACAGGAAATGCAAATGTTGATGTTGGCGAGGCGAATGGTGTCGTCGATGCAGTTGGCGACAGAGAAGAAGTCGGTGTCGGAGTTGGAGAAAGGGACGGACTTGGCGTAGTCGTAGGAGTTGGCGGAGGCGGGATAATGTTTTCCCAATGATGCAGCGGCACACTCGCCCCGCCTATTTCCTTTACCAAT
>WNGE01006432.1_pt1 | contig 13080 bp, 7 predicted proteins | sample 5400651 | NCBI WGS metagenome assembly WNGE01 (sample SAMN13153370, study PRJNA577476) | soil metagenome | isolation source: 60 cm soil or saprolite under grassland replicate 2 | place: USA:California | collected 2016-06-15 | reverse complement strand
CCGATATTGACATTCACGCGCGCGAGATTCTGCGCATGCGGGAGATTACTAATCAGTTACTGGCTAAGCACAGCGGCCAGAAACTGGATAAAGTAGAAAAAGACGTGGAGCGCGATTTCATCATGAACGCGCAGCAGGCTAAGGAATACGGCATCATTGACGATATCATCTATAAGACTAGATGAGGATGCGGATCGGCGATGCCGATTCGCCAGACATAATGATCGTCTCTGCCACAGAGGACCACCGAGGAAGTCCTTCTTTGTTCCTCTGTGCCCTCTGTGGTGAAAACGAGCCCTTGGTCGGGAGAAGGATCTGTGGGCCTCAGCACCCGGTACTGAAAAAAATCAACCGCCGGATAGGCCAACAGAGAAGGAGTAAGACCGAGTGAAAAACAGATCGGGTTCCGAGGAGGTCTTGCGCTGTTCGTTCTGCCACAAGTCGCAGGACGCGGTGGCCAAGCTGATCTCGTCGCCGAGTGACTACCCCCGCGCCTACATCTGTGACGAGTGCGTGGCGGTCTGCAACTCGATCCTCGAAGACGATCGCACTGCCACTCCCCCGTCTTCAGTCCCCAACCAACTTCCCAAGCCGCAGGAAGTCAAGACCTTCCTCGACGAGTACGTCATTGGGCAGGAGCAGACCAAGAAGAAACTCGCGGTCGCCGTCTACAACCACTACAAGCGGATCTACATGAACCGCCAGAAATCCAATGACGGCGTGGAGCTTACGAAGTCGAACATCATGTTGATTGGCCCGACCGGCACGGGCAAGACGCTGCTCGCCCAGACTCTGGCGCGCATGCTCGACGTGCCCTTCGCCATCGTCGACGCGACCACTCTCACCGAAGCCGGCTACGTGGGCGAGGACGTTGAGAACATCATCCTCAAGCTGCTGCAGTCGGCCGAAGGCGACGTCAGCCGTACCCAAACCGGCATTATCTATATCGACGAAATTGACAAGATCGGCCGCAAAGACGAGAACCCGTCCATCACCCGGGACGTTTCCGGCGAAGGCGTGCAACAGGCGCTGCTGAAGATTCTCGAGGGTACGATTGCCAATGTGCCGCCTCAGGGTGGACGCAAGCACCCGCACCAGGAATTCACCCCCGTCGATACCACGAACATCCTGTTCATTTGCGGCGGCGCCTTCGTCGGTCTGGAAAAAATCATCGGGCGGCGCGTTGGAAGGAAGGCCTTGGGCTTCCGCACTGGCGCGGAAACCGATACCGAGCAGGCCGCGCCTTCCTCGAAACGCAACTTCCAACTCGTCTCCGACGTGCAACCGGAAGACCTCATCAAGTTCGGCCTGATTCCCGAATTCGTCGGCCGGATGCCCGTGGTCGGCGTCCTGCAGGATCTGGACGAGAACGCGCTGGTTGAAATTCTTACCCGCCCCAAGAACGCTATCGTGAAACAATACCAGCGGCTGTTCGAGTTTGAGAACGTCCGCCTGAAGTTCAGCGAAGACGCCCAGCGAGCCATCGCCCGCCAAGCCATGGCTCGCAAGGTGGGCGCGCGCGGTCTGCGCATGATTCTCGAAGAGCTCATGCTGGAGCTGATGTACAGCCTGCCCAGCCAGAAGAAGGTCAAGGAATTCGAAGTGACCCGCGAGATGGTCGAAAAACGGGACGTCTCACTGGCCATGATCGAAAAAGCGGCGAGCTAGAACTGGTTTCAAAGAGTTGCGGGGAAGGGCACGGCTTCAGCCGCGCCGCCCGACCCCACATGAGATGCGGGCTTTTAGCCTCGAGCGGTCAAATTCTTGACCCTTGGAGTGGATGTTGGAAACCAGCTATATGTGATTTGCATCACAGCATGCCGTTCGCCATGCCGTAAACTGAAGGCTGGGAAATGCGCCTTCAGGCGCTGGATTGAGATCCTGGTTTGGCAACAAACGTGAACCGGGACCAGAGATGGGAGACCGAAGAAGTTGTCCAACCCCAAGGAAAAGTTCGAAAGCAAGAAACTGCCCATGATGCCCATTCGGGACGTGGTCATCTTTCCTCACATGATGACTCCGTTCGTGGTAGGCCGGGAATCCAGCGTGCACGCGCTCGAAGAGGCTCTGGCCGGCGACAAGAAGATTTTCCTTGCCACCCAGCACGACGCCTCCATTGACGAGCCCAAACCCGGCGACATTTTCCAGGTTGGCACCATCGTCAACATCGTGCAGAGCCTGAAGCTTCCCGACGGCAACATCAAGGTCCTGGTCGAAGGCGTCGAGCGCGGCAAAATCCTTCAGATCACCGACAGCGAAGGCTTCATGCAGGCCACCGTCCGGGTGGCCCGCTACGCCACCGAGACCAACGCGCAGATCGAAGCCGGCATGCAGCGCGTCACCGCCCTGTTTGAGCAGTACGTCAAACTCTGCCAATCCCTGAACTACGAGACCATGATCGCGGCCGTGCGCATGGAAGATCCGGCCAAGCTGACCGACACCATCGCCGCCAATCTCCAACTCTCAATCGAAGAGAAACAGAACCTGCTCGAGATTTTCGATCCGGCCGAGCGGCTCAGCAAAATCGGCGATGTGCTCGACGTCGAAATCGAGAAGCTCAACATGGACCGCACCATTCAGTCGCGCGTTAAGCGCCAGATGGAGAAGGCCCAGAAAGAGTACTACCTCAACGAGAAGATCAAGGCCATCCAGAAAGAACTGGGCCGGGGCGAAAAAAGCGAATTCGACGAACTGAAGAAAAAGGTCGAAGCTGCCGGCATGCCGAAAGAAACCCGCGACAAGGCCCTCCAGGAACTGAAGAAGCTCGAAGCCATGCCGCCCATGTCGGCCGAGTCCACCGTCTCGCGCAACTATCTGGACTGGCTGCTGGCTGTGCCCTGGAAGAAGCGTTCCAAGGAAATCCGGAACATCAGCCGCGCCGAGAAGGTCTTGAATGAAGATCACTATGGCCTGGAGAAAATCAAGGAGCGCATCCTGGAATTTCTCGCCGTCCGCCAGCTCGTCAAGAATCCCAAAGGCTCGATCCTGTGCTTCGTCGGACCTCCCGGCGTCGGCAAGACCTCGCTCGGCATGTCGATCGCCAAGGCGACCGGCCGCAAGTTCGTGCGCATGTCGCTGGGCGGCGTGCGCGACGAAGCCGAAATCCGCGGACATCGCCGCACTTACATCGGCGCCCTGCCCGGCCAGATTATCCAGATGATGAAAAAGGCCGGCACCAAGAACCCGGTCTTTATGCTCGACGAAGTCGACAAGATGTCGATGGACTTCCGCGGCGACCCGTCCGCCGCCCTGCTCGAAGTCCTCGACCCCGAGCAGAATTACATGTTCGTCGATCATTATCTCGACGTCGAGTACGACCTTTCCCAGGTCTTCTTCATTACCACTTCCAACGTGCTCCACACCATTCCGCCCGCCCTGCAGGACCGCATGGAAGTTCTGCGTCTGCACGGCTACACCGAGCAGGAAAAGACCGAGATCGCCAAGCAGTTCCTGGTCAAAAAGCAAATGGCGCAAGCCGGGCTGACTGACAAGAACCTTCAGTTCTCCGACGAGGCGGTGAAGCAGATCATTCGCGCTTACACCCGCGAAGCCGGGGTCCGCAATCTCGAGCGCGAAATTGGAAACGTCTGCCGCAAGGTTGCCCGCAAGGTCGTCAAGGAAGGGCCCAACTACTCCGTCACCATTACCGCCGAAAACGTCGGCGAATTCCTCGGCGTCCTCAAATTCCGCGACACGATCGCCCACGAAAAGAGCGAAGTCGGCCTGGTTACCGGCCTCGCCTGGACCGAAGTCGGCGGCTCCATCCTGAGCACCGAAGCCACGGTCGTTGATGGCAAGGGAAAACTAACGCTCACCGGCAAACTCGGTGACGTCATGCAGGAATCCGCGCAGGCCGCCATGTCCTACGTGCGTTCCCGCGCCGCGCGTCTCGGCCTCGCCCGCGATTTCTACCGCAACCTCGACATCCACGTGCACGTGCCCGAAGGCGCCATTCCCAAAGACGGCCCCTCCGCCGGCATCACCATCGCCACCGCCATTTCCAGCGCCCTAAGCCGCATCCCCGTCCGCCGCGATATCGCCATGACCGGCGAAATCACGCTTCGTGGAAAAGTCCTTCCCATCGGCGGCCTTAAAGAGAAGCTGCTCGCCGCCCACCGCGCCGGCCTCTTCGAAGCCATCTTGCCCGCCGAAAACGAAAAGGATGTGGCGGAAGTCCCGGAAAACCTGCGCACCGCGATGAAACTGCATTTCGTCGAGAACATGGACCAGGTACTGGCGCTCGCGTTCGAAGCTCCGCTGCCGCAGATGGCGCCCGATGCCGAGACGCTGGCATCCATCGCGCCTCCAACCGCGCCGCCCCCCGGAGACATCCCGACTGCAAGGCAGTAGGACCGGTCCCCATCCATCGCGCGCGGCCGATGGTGGTTTGTCTTAGTGACTTGTCTGGAACTCCGGGTCGCCCAGTTGCCACAGCAGGAAGGAAAACTGATCGGTGAGCAAGGCGGTATGCTGCGTCCGCGTGGCGCCGATGCCTCCATGCCCGGCATCGTAGTCGACGCGCAACAGGACGGGCCGGCCACTGGAACTCGCTGCCCGCAGCCGGGCCGTCATCTTGTTCATCTGCCAGGGATCCACGCGCGGATCATTTACGCCCGTAGTCAACAGAACCGCCGTGTAAGCGGTGCGATCCTTCAGGCGATGATACGCGCTGATGGTCAGCAGGTCGCGGAATTCAGCTTCGTTCTTGACGGTGCCGAATTCCGGAATATTAGCGGGGCCGTTGATCTGCAACTCCGCCCGCAGATCGTCGGACATGCCGACGTTGTCGAGCGCTGCGGCAAACAGATCCGGCCGCTCGGTGATCGCGCCGCCAATCGTGATGCCGCCCGCGCTGGTTCCCTCCCCCGCCAGGTGCTTCTGAGAGGTATAGCCGTGATCGATCAGATATTGCGCGCCGGCAATGAAATCGGTGATGGTGTTCTTCTTGGTCGCTTTGCGGCCGGCATCGTGCCAATCCTCGCCGTATTCTCCGCCTCCGCGTACGTGCGCGACGGCAATCACGCCGCCGCGTTCCTGGATCGCGCCTTCGAATGGAAGCTCAACCTCGCTGGCCGCGGTGCCATCGAAGGGCAAGCGCCACAAGCGGCCCAGACCGCTGTCGAGCTTCTGGACATAGAGTGCGTCCGCGGCGGCGATGATATTCGTGATTACCGCATCGCTCGGCGGAATCACCACCTCGGCCGAATTTCAACTGGTTTTGGCCGCGCTCCTAACTTTTTCATCACCATGGGACGGTAAGCCCGGTCACGGGCGGCAACCTCCCAACTATGCTATTCTGCCTTAAAAGGGGAAAAGCTAAAAGTGAACACTTCAGCCCTCAAGCCAAAGCCGTCCGCCATTCGCACCCTCCACGCTCATTCCGACTCGCCTCGAAACCGCAAGTCGCCAGTGCCCGCCATCCCAACACCAAGCGCATCGGAGAGCTAGCCGAAGCCGCCTTCGTAGTCAAAGCCGCCGGCCTCGGCTTCGCTGTCTCCAAGCCCTGGGGAGACAGCGAGCGTTACGACTTCATCCTCGACTCCGGCCCGCGCACCTGGCGTGTCCAGATCAAATGCACCGAGTCCCTGAGCAACCGCGGATACCAGGTCCAATCCACCTACACCGACCGCAAGCAAAAAGGACACTACACCGCCGCCGACATCGACGTATTAGTCGCCTACATTCTCCCGCTCGATCTCTGGAACGTAATCCCAGCCCAGGCCTTCCCCTCCAGCGCCAGCATCCGCCTCTACCCCGAAGGCAACCTCAGCCACCGCGCCCGCTTCGAGCAATACCGCGAAGCCTGGCACCTCTTCGGTCAGCAGCCTCCCCAAGCCGATCTGTCGAATGCTGCCCCTCCCTCAGATAACGGTCATCCTGACCCTGAGCCTGTCGGAGGGGAAGGACCTGCAGCCAATTGTCATCAAGCGGAGTGAGTGCAGCGCGAAGCGCGGCACTCACGCAGTCGAAGGACCCCTACCCTCTACCGCACCCCCCCCGCCGCCACCCCCGCCCCGACACGGTCCTGGGGCGCGCGATGAGCCAATGGGCACAAAGAGTAACCGCCCTCTACAACCGCAAACCCTGAAACAAAGGAAGCGATGACGTGCCCAAGTGGCGCGGGCATTCCTGCAAGTGTGGCGCGGGCACTCCTGCCCGCGTGTGAGCGATTTGAGAAGAAAAGTTCTTGGGAAGGCCACGACTTTACAGGCTGCGGAAAAGTCGATCTTGCGCGTGATTTTGGGGGGCGCAGCGCTTTAGCGATGCGATAACTTCATTGTTTTGTATGCGGCTCTCAGCCGCTGCAAACTGCAGAGTCTCCGATCCACGCAGGTTTTGGGAAGGGCATGGCTTCACAGGCTGCGGAAAAAGTCGCGTTTCGTATCAGGGCATCGCTTTAGCGATGCCGTAAGTTGTCCATTATCAACTGCCCCTTTAGGGGCTGCGGTTGCAATACCGACTTTTTCCGCAACCTCTTCAGCCATGCCGTCAGAACCCTCCCCACAACCGCTTTCAGCCGCTGTGGCCAACCGCGCCGCACGAAATCCCTTCACTGTAGAGACGAGGCTAGCCTCGTCTCCGGAGACGCCGCAATCCATCCACCCGCCGACCCAACTAGGGCCTATGGCCCGGCCTTTGGTTTTTGATCTCGCTGCCACCGCCACTGCCGAGGGTGCCCCATCCTTCTCGCGCTCTTTGCGAGAAGGATGGGAGACAAGAATGCTCGCACCACGGAACGAACCATATCGTGTCAGCAGCATCGCCACCACTCACTAAAGACCCCGCCCAAGCGGAGCTTGGACGGGGCACCCTCCGGATTTCAGATGGTTACGATGGGCCGGTTCACCCGCCTCATGTTGTCTTCAAGCCTAGCACGGTCCGCCCTTCCGGTGACTCCCCGACCTCTGGCCTCGTATAATCCTGTAATGCTGTTGTGATGAGTTTTGCCTACTGGCCCTGGGATCCTCTCGATTTTTTTACTTTGGGGGTACGAATGAGGCTTACGCGCGTCCACGTCAAAAGCTTCCAGTCTGTCAGGGATTCTTTGCCTTTCGATGTCCAGGACGTAACCTGTCTGGTGGGAAAAAATGAAGCAGGCAAGACCGCGCTGCTACAAGCCCTGTACAAACTCAATCCGATTGATGCAAACGAAGGCAAGTTCGACGTAACTGACGATTATTCTAGCACTGATGTTAGCGGTTATGAGCAAGCCGTCAAATCCGGGAAACAACAACCCGCTGTCGTGATCGAGGCCGCTTTCCATCTCGAACCGGCTGAGTCGCAGCCTTTGGAGGCGGATCTTGGCGAAGGCGTACTGGCAAACCGGGCAGTCACGCTTACAAAGGGCTACGACAATCAGCTCCGCTACACGCAGGTGACAAATGAGGTGATCGCCGGTAAGGCAATGCTGCGCAAGGCGAACCTGTCGGATGATGTCGAGAAGAGCGGGCAACCGTGGAAAACCCTCGCTGACTTGGACAAGGTGCTAGATCAACTCGCGCAGTCAATACAGCAGAGATATCAAGAGGCGACCGCACTGGCAAACGCAAAGGCCAACGCTGCCGAACAAGTCGCGGCTCTCCAGGGAGCGCAACGTCTTCAGGAAACGACGGCAACGAAGGCAATCCGCGAACAGGTCAAAGCCATAGCGACCCAAGGTCTGAATGCTCACGTTTACATCAAATATGTTCAGCCTCACATCCCGAAGTTTCTTTATTTTGACGAGTACTATCAGATGCGAGGTTGCGAAAATATCGAGAAACTTCAGCAGAGAACTAGTTCCGGCAACCTCGAACGCTCAGACCATCCTCTTCTCGGACTGATTGAGCCTCGCAGGCTTGAACCTTACAGAACTGCTTAATCCCAGCCGCACAAGGGAGTTAGTTAACAGACTTGAGGGTGCGGGGAACCACCTTAGTAAGCAGATCTTGAAATACTGGTCCCAAAACAAGCATCTTCAATTGAAATTCGACGTCCGGCCTGCGAGGCCTGGTGATCCGCCGGATATGCGGGCAGGAAACAACATTTGGTCGTCTGTCTATGACTCGAAGCATATGGTGACGACCGATCTAGGCGTTCGCTCTCGTGGATTCGTCTGGTTTTTTTCTTTTCTCGCTTGGTACTCGCGCCTGAGAAGTTCTAATCAAAAACTCATCTTTTTGCTTGACGAGCCTGGCCTATTCCTTCATGCGAAGGCACAGGAAGACCTCCTCCGTTACTTTGAGGCAGAGTTGAAGCCCAGCCACCAAGTCATCTATACAACACACTCGCCCTTCATGGTGGACGCGAATCACTTCGAGCGCGTACGCATTGTACAAGACAAGAGTATCGATACCGACAAGGAGCTTCCACCGGAACAAGAAGGTACGAAGGTGCTAACCGACGTTCTAGAAGCGACTGAGGACAGCCTGTTTTCTCTCCAGGGCGCTCTCGGATACGAGATATACCAGACTCTGTTCATCGGACCAAACAGCCTCGTAGTCGAGGGCGTTTCAGACCTGCTGTACCTTCAGGCTATCTCAGGACTCTTGGGAACTTCTGGCAGAGTCTCCCTCGATCCGAGGTGGACCATCACGCCAGTGGGGGGCGCCGACAAAGTGCCGACATTCGTTGCGCTGATTGGATCGCAGCGGGCAATGAACGTCGCGACTCTGATCGATTTCCAGCGGATCCATCATCAGATGATAGAAAACTTGTTCAAGAAGAAGCTTCTTGACAGGTCCCATGTGCTGACCTTCGCGGATTTCGCAGGTAAACCGGAAGCCGACATCGAGGACATGTTCGAGCGCGATTTTTACATCGACTTGGTCAATCAGGAGTTCGCCAAGGAACTACAGGCCCCCATCGACTCGGCCAAATTGAACCTCCATCTCACTCGGGTGCTCGTCGCCATTGAGGATCACCTCAAGAGTGCACCCCTAAAGCCTGGGACGCATTTCAGTCATTACAGACCTGCGCGATATTTTCTAGAGAACGTCACCACACTTTCCAGCCAGTTATCAGGTGCGACGATGACAAGGTTTGAGGACGCCTTCAAAGCCTTAAACCGTCTCTTGCCCAACTAAACCGTGCGCCCGGAGTTCCGGCAGGCTGGTGGCCCGGGCTATCGCACCAGCATCAACCCCAAGGGTACCCCGCTCAAGCTCCGCTTGGGCGGGGTTTTTCGCCGCGACCGCTCTAGACACTTGCCCCGCCCTCACCGTGCGGCTTCCACCGTAAGCCGCAACCCTACCGCCTTGGTCACGGCGACGAGGGTGGAGAGTCGGGGGTTTGCCCGTGTGGGACCGGGTCTCCGACCCGGTCAGGCGGGCCGCAGGTCTTTGGTCGGAGGAGAACAGGCTGCCGGGCTTTGCTCGGCTTGGACGGGTCAGAGACCCGTCCCTACACTAGATCTCCACAACCAGGGATAGCTATCCGGCTCAGAAACCAATCCGGCGCGAAGGGCGGCTGGAGAACTGAGGTGGCGCGTAGGTTTACAGAATAGGAATGGCGGGTGGCGCAGGCCAAAAGCCGCCCCTCACGGCACGGTCTCAACCGTCAGCCTCAAACCTACCGCCTTGGTCACGGCGACGAGGGTGGAGAGTCGAGGGTTGCCACGCTCCGATAAGGCGCGATACAAGCTCTCGCGCTCAATCCCAGCGGCTTTGGCCACCTTGGCAATGCCGCCTCTGGCCTCCGCGATACGGCGCAGCGCGATCAGGAGCACGCTCGGTTCGTCGGCATCCTCCAATGCAGCTCTGAGGTACTCTGCCGCAAATTCTGGATTGTTGCGCAGTTCACGAACTGTGGCCTCGTCGTGGGATGTGCTCGCCTTCCGTTTCATTGTGTCCTTTCCGCTTTGTTATTGTAACTTATAAATCACAGCCACCTCCTGGCCGGGTTGCGCGGAAACATTTTCTAGACGGCAGTCTGACCGCAGCGGCTAAAGCCGACGATGAAAACAAGTCTTATCGCAGCGCTGAAGCGCTGCGCCACCCAAAATCAAGCGCGAGAGAGCGCTCTTGCGCAGCCTACCAAGTTTTCCCTTGAGTCCTCATTCTCCTCCTGCCTTTTCAATAACTTAGCTCCGTAAAATGCCTCAAATCCCCGCTCAACCCCAATTTTCGCCGGTTCCCTGCCTTCCGCATGGAGAATGCAGGCGGCGCCCCTACCATCATTATTGACTTACTCCATGCGTCGAAACTTCCAGGTTTCTATGCGGAGAGTCTTACGCAAAAACGGGTGCCCATGATTGCGAGATCGTGGGAGGCATCCGAAGGGAAAGTTCTAAACTTCGCAGCCGAGGAAAGCGAGAGCAGAATGCATAAGCCGATTAAGTATGTCGAGAAGGCCGTCGCCGTCGCCGCTACAGGCGCGTGGGCGGTCTTTGAGCGCCTGAACCGGGTTGCTCCCAATCCGTCTCCGACCCCGAAGTGGTCCGACAAGCCCCTGCTGAAAACTTGGGAAAAGACCAAGCCGCCGCTGGGCTGGCCGCGCTCGACCGACTCGCTGTGTCCGAAGTGCGTGCCCGAAATCCGCCAGCAGATTCTGGACGGCCACTTGCCCGTCGACGTCCTGATGAACGAGAAGGTAGGCGAAGTCAAGGCGCAGATCGTGGAGCGCGATGGCAAGCTCTGGATGGTGAAAGATTGTCCCAAGCACGGACACTTCGAAGACTTGATGTCGATCGACACCGAGTTCTCGCGCCATTTGGAAGAAGTGTTCCCCGGCCGCGATATCCGCGCCCACAACGACGAGAAACTGCACCACCACGGCTCTTCCACCGTGAAGTATGGCCGCGGCTCGGTGCTGACCGTGGATCTCACCAACCGTTGCAACATGATGTGCGATCCCTGCTTCATGGACGCCAACCAGGTCGGCTTCGTGCACGAACTTACCTGGGAAGAAATCAAGACCGTGCTCGACAACGCCATCACCATCAAGCCGCGCCGCCAGATGTCGGTGCAGTTCTCGGGCGGCGAACCGACGCTTTCCCCCTACTTCCTGGATGCGGTTCGTTACGCCCGCAAAGTCGGGTACAACAGCGTGCAGGCCGCGACCAACGGCATCGAGTTCGCCAAAAGCTTCGAGTTCGCGCAGCAGGCCGCCGAAGCCGGCATGCGCTATGCCTATCTGCAGTTCGACGGCATCGGCAACGCCGCCAACTCGCACCGCGCGGTGGGCAACCTGTTCGACGTGAAACTGAAGGCCATCGACAACCTGCATCGCGCCGGGGTCGAGATCGTGCCGGTCATCACGATCCTGAACGGCATCAACAACGAGCAGGTCGGACGCATCATCCAGTTCGCGCTCGACAATCCGAAGAAGATCGGTTTCCTCTCGTTCCAGCCCGTGAGCTTCACCGGCCGCGACGAAGCCATCACCGATGAGCGCCGCAAGGCGCAGCGCTACACCCTCGCCCATCTCGCGCACGACGTGAAGAATCAGACCGGCCTCGGCCAACCCGCTCGCGACTGGTTCCCGATCAGCTTTATGTCCACCTTCAGCGACTGGGCCGACCTGATGCACACCGACGACGCCAACAATAACTGGGGCCAACTCTCCTGCGGCTGCCACCCTAATTGCGGGACCGGGATGGCGGTGATGATTGACAAGGAGACGAAGGAAGCGGTGCCGGTTACAGCGTTTCTGAAGGGCGACCAGTTGGCGAAAGACATCGCTAAGGTCAACGACGCGGCGCGCTCGAAGTTCTGGACGATTTTCGGCATGGCGCTGTGCCTGATGAAGAACTACGATCCGTTCCAGTCGCCCACGCATTTCAAGCTGATGGACCTGCTGAAGAAGTTCGATAAGAACTTCAATGCCACGGGTAAGAATTATGGGAAGGTAGGCCCGGACCGCACCATCGATGACGTGATGAAGCGGCGGCAGGACCGGTGGAACTTCCTGTTCATCGCGGGTATGTGGTTCCAGGATTTGTTCAATTACGACTTCCGGCGGACGGAGCAGTGCATTATTCCGTACGCGACGCAGGAAGGCGAGATCAGTTTCTGCGCGTACAACACGGGGGTGGGCTGGCGCAACATCATCGAGAAGATGCACATGACGGCCACGCTCACCAAGTGGTACCAAGAACACGGGCGGCACGAGATCTTCGCGGGCGGCAAAAAAGTCAACCTCGAAGATAAGACGCACGCTCTGTACCTGCGCGAAGAGATCGTGACCAACGAAGTGCAGCACGATCTCGACAAGTTGGGCATTGCCAAAACGGCGCGCGAGGAAAAACTGCGGGCCCGCGACAACAAGGCCAAGGACAATAAGATCAAGAACGATGCGGCCTACGACGCGCGCATGGCCCAACTCTATCGGGAAGTGGTCCTGAAGGAAAAGCCGGCAACTTCGGACGAGGGCGGATTCATTCCGCTGGGCGCGATCGCTCCGGCGAACGGACATTCCAACGGCAACGGCGCGGCCAAAAAGACGGAAGAAGTTGGTGAGACCGTGGCAGGAGACTAAAGTTTCAAAGTTTCAAGGTTGGGCCGCTTTTCGGAGCGGCCCATGGCCAGTGTGGGTAGGACACTCCTGTCCGACAAAGGCCAGGATCTTCAGTTAAGGCTGAGGGTCAAGCCGAACAGATCGAACCCAAGTCAACTGCGGCGGACAGGAGTGTCCGCCCTACACGAGCACCGAATTACAATCCTTTACAGCCAGGGCAATAAACAACCTTGATTAGACAGGGGATAAGTCGTATATAAGTTAGACGTGGTCCGGCTCTGTTGACATCCTCGTGGCGTCGCTGTCTTTGCCTAGCGGCGCGACAGCTTGTTGTCAGTGACACACCGCAGACTTCGCGCTGGGGTGTGCCATAAACCGGAGCTCCGCTCTAACCAATATTATGTCCGTGCGTGGTGGTGTACGTTCCCTGCTTGCTTCCGTTGCCTTCACTTTCCTTTTAACCAACGCCTTCGGTCAAGGATCGAGCCAGAGAATGCTCCCGGCTCCGGCCGGAGAAAGCGACCAGGACCAGCCCCAGAAGCGGGCGGAATGGAACATGCGCGGTCGAATTGCGCCCAAGGGAGAATCGGCGGCAGCGCTGCGCCTGCGTGCGCACCAGCAGAAAATGGCCATGCGCACCCAACG
>WNGE01006431.1_pt1 | contig 13080 bp, 12 predicted proteins | sample 5400651 | NCBI WGS metagenome assembly WNGE01 (sample SAMN13153370, study PRJNA577476) | soil metagenome | isolation source: 60 cm soil or saprolite under grassland replicate 2 | place: USA:California | collected 2016-06-15 | reverse complement strand
ACGGCCGGCTCTACGGCCTCGGGATCTCGAACATGAAGGGGGCGCTCGCCTGCTACGTGGAGGCCGTGCGCGCGCTCCAGGACGCGGGCGTGCGCCTTCGCGGCGACGTGATGATCGCCGCCGTGAGCGGCGAGATCGAGAAGACGCAGTACGGCGACGCGACCGGCGCGCAGTACCGCGGGTACGCGGCCGGGACGCGCTATCTCGTGATGCACGGTGGCGTCGCCGACATGTGCCTGCTCGGCGAGCCGACCGAGGGGAAGGTGGTTCTCGGCCATTTCGGCGCGCTCTGGCTCCGCATCCGTGTGCACGGCAACTTCATCCACACGGCGTTCAGCGAGGGGAAGCGCGACCAGAACTCGATCTTGCGTGCGCACGAGGTGCTCGAAGCGGTGCAGGAATGGATCCCGACGTGGGAGGACGATCCGGCGAACTCGTATCGCGGCGCGAAGGCGATCGTCAACGTCGGCGCGATCGAGGGCGGGTTCGGCTGGCGGCTCTCTCGGACTCCTCATCACACGGATCTGTTCCTGGACATCCGCGTGCCGCCGACGAAGGAGATGGGGGTCGCACGCCGCGAGGTGCTCGAGTGGGTGCGGTCGCTTGCGAAGCGCTTCCCGGACTACGGCATCGAGGGCGAGGTCTACGTCACCGCGCCGGGCGCGGAGATCGACGAGGCGCACGAACTCGTCGGTGCGATCGACACGGCGCATGAGCACGTGTTCGGAGCGAAGCCGGGCCGCGACGTGACCCGCTGGTTCAGCGACGCGTCGGCGTTGACGCGCTACGGGATTCCGACGGTGAACTACGGGACGTCGACCGGCCTGATGGACGTCGAGCTCGGCGAGAACCTCGAGATCGACGGGCTCGTGCGCACGGCCGAGGTGTATGCGCGCGTCGCGATGGAGGTCTGTGGTGTCGCATGACGTCTACTCGCTCCCGCCGGACCTCCCGGTGCCCGAGGACGACGGCGCTGCGGATCACCTGACCGGGCTCGAGCTCCCGGACCTCGAGCTCGAGTCGTCGCACGGCGTCGTCAACGTCCGCGACTTCGACGTGATCTACGTCTACCCGCGAAGCGGCCGTCCCGGCGTGCCGATGCTGCCCGGCTGGGACGAGACGCCCGGCGCTCGCGGCTGCACGCCGCAGTCGTGTGCGTTCCGCGACGCCTACCCGGAGCTCGGCGTCCCTGTGGCCGGGCTGTCCGCGCAGACGCTCGACGACCAGCTCGAGTTCGCGGAGCGGAATCGCATGCCGTTCCCGGTGATTGCCGATCCGGCGCGGAGGCTCGGCGTGGCGCTTCGCCTGCCCGAGTTCGAGATCGCCGGGCTCACTCTTTACAGGCGCATCACGCTCGTCGCGCAGGATGCGCGGATCGTGAAGGTCTTCTATCCCGTCTTCCCGCCGGACGAGAACGCCGGCGACGTCCTGAGGTGGCTTCGCGCGCGATGAAGCTCGTGACCTACGACGACGGCAAAGTCGGACGCATCGAAGGTGACGAGATCGTGTGCCTCGACGTGCCGACGATGCGCGAGTACTTCGAGCGCGGCGGCGCCGACGACACCGGCGAGCGACGGCCGCTCGTCGGCGCAAGGCTACGGGCGCCGATCGTCCCGAAGAAGTTCTTCCACACCGCGGGCAACTTCAGGGAGCACGAGGAAGAGTCGAAGACCGTCAGCTGGTCGCACGAGATCGCGCCGTGGATCGTCTTCTTCCAGAACGTCGACGCGATCATCGGCCCGGACGAGCCGGTCGTCTATCCGGAGCATCTGACCGAGGAGCTCGATTACGAGCTCGAGCTCGCGGTAATCATCGGCAAGGACGGAAAGTGGTTCGGGCCCGACGAGGCGATGGACTACGTGGCCGGCTACGTCATCTTCAACGACATCACTGCGCGCGACATCCAGCGGCGAGAGATGCGGAGCGGCGTCTTCTCGTTCTGCAAGGCCATCGACACGTTCTGCCCGCTCGGGCCGTGGATCGTGACGGCGGACGAGATCCCCGATCCGCACGACCTCGCGATGACGCTGCGCGTGAACGGCGAGACGCGGCAGACCTCGCATTCGAGCCGCATGTCGACGACGATCCCCGAGATCGTCAGCCACTACGCCCCGCTCGGGTACTCGGCGGGCGACGTTCTCTCGACGGGTACGGTGAGCGGCGTGGCCGGGTTCAGCGAGGACGCGGCGTCCCTGTACTTGAAACCCGGCGACGTCATCGAGGCGGAAATCGAGGGGATCGGCGTCCTGCGGAACCCCGTCGTCTCCTGGCAGGAGGCGCACGGCGAGCCGGCGCCGGCACGGGTGCGCTGGTGAAGCGGAAGGCGTTCATCACCGGGATCACCGGACAGGACGGCTCCTACCTCGCCGAGATCCTGCTCGAGAAGGGCTACGAGGTCTACGGGATGGTTCGCCGGTCGAGCTCCTTCAACACGGCCCGGATCGACCACATCTTCGGCGACGTCGAGCTCGTGTTCGGCGACCTCTCGGACGGCTCGGTCCTGAACCAGCTGATGCGCACGATCCGCCCGGGCGAGGTCTACAACCTGGGCGCTCAGAGCCACGTGCGCGTGAGCTTCGACGTGCCGGAGTACACGGCCGACACCGACGCGATGGGCACCCTGCGCTTGCTTGACGCGATTCGCGAGGAGGGTGTGCAGGCGCGCTTCTACCAGGCGTCGTCGAGCGAGATGTTCGGGAAGGCGCGCGAGATCCCGCAGACGGAAGAGACCCCATTCCATCCGCGGAGCCCGTACGGCGTGAGCAAGGTCTTCAGCTACTGGATCACCCGCAACTACCGCGAGGCCTACGGGATGTACGCGGTGAACGGGATCCTCTTCAACCACGAGTCGCCGCGGCGCGGTCCGACGTTCGTCACGCGCAAGATCACCCGCGCGGTCGGGGCGATTCTGCGTGGCGAGCAGGAGGACCTCAAGCTCGGAAACCTCGAGGCGAAGCGCGACTGGGGCTACGCGAAGGACTACATGGACGGCGCCTGGCGGATGCTCCAGCTCGATGAGCCCGACGACTTCGTGCTCGCGACCGGCGAGACGCATTCGGTCGAGGAGTTCCTCGATGAGGCGTTCGGCCACGCGGGGCTCGAGTGGCGCGACTACGTGAAGATCGACGAGCGCTACTTCCGCCCGGCCGAGGTCGACGTGCTGATCGGCGACTACTCGAAGGCGAAGTCGAAGCTCGGCTGGGAGCCGTCCGTCCGTTTCGAGGAGCTCGTGCGGATGATGGTCGACGCCGACCGCGAGCGCGGCAAGCTCGAAGAGCACTATCTGTGAGCTGGGCTCGCGACGACGCGAAGCTCGAGCGCGTCCGCGCGTTGATGGCGGACGAAGGGCTCGACACGCTCGTCGCCCGCGCGCCGGACAACGTCCTCTACCTCACGAACTTCTGGAGCATGAAGGGCTACGACGCGTGCGTCTTTCCGCGTGACGGCGAGCCGGTCCTCATCTGCCTCGAGGCCTCGGCGGAGGACGCTGCGCGGACGGCCTGGACGGAGGAGGTGCGGTACGTCCGCGGGTACGACGAGTCGGATCCTCGCCCGGTGCCGGCCCGGACGCTCGAGGCGGCACTCGACGCGGCTCGGGGACGCGTCGGCCTGGAGCTCTCGCTCGGCACGCAGGCGACAGACAGGATGGTCGGCGAGCCGACGACGTTCACGAAGGCGTGGTTCGACGCGTTCGCGGACGCGGCGGATGCCGCGCCGCTTCTCGCGCGGGCTCGAATGATCAAGACAGACCAGGAAGTGGCACGGCTGCGCATCGCGAACGAGGTCGCGACGCAGGCGATGCACGCCACGCGACGGCAGCTGCAGCCCGGGATGAAGGAGGCCGAGGTCGCAGCGCTCTGGCAGGGTCACGTGCACGGCCAGGGAACGGTGCGGGACGACGTCGAGCTCGCACTGCCGTTCTCGCTCGTCTGGGCCGGCAAGGGAATCAAGACGTTCACGGCCACCGGCGACCTGCCGGTCGCCGAGGGCGAGCCCGTCCTCTTCGAGATCTGGGTGTGCACGGACGGCTACTGGGCCGACCACACGAAAAACCTTGTCGTCGGCGACCTCAAGCCGGAGTACGCCGAGCTCGAGCAGGGGCTGATGGGGGTATACGAGCAGGCGATCGAGGCGTGCTCACCCGGCCGACCAATGGCCGAGCTCGACAAGTCCGTTCGTGACGGGTTGGCGCGGCTCGGCTATGCGGGCCAGCCGTCGCATCCGATCTGTCACGGCGTCGGCGCCCGCGCGCACGAGCCGCCCTATCCCCACCAGGCCGGCGGCGGCGTCTTCGAGGAGAACATGGTGCTCGCGATCGAGCCCGGGGCGTACTGGGAGGGCGGCGGCGGGCTCCGGGTCGAGGACAACTTCCTCGTCACGGCCGAGGGGCTCGAGAGGCTGTCGAGCTTCCCGGACGGCGTGGTGCGCTGTTGAGCGAGATCTGGACCGGCTCGCTGAACGATCCCTACGAGGTCGGCGGCAGCGTCGGCCTCTACGACACGACGCTGCGCGACGGAGAGCAGACCGTCGGGGTCGTGCTCGATCCGGAGCAGAAGCTCGAGATCGCGACCCTCCTCGACGAGCTCGGCGTCGACCGCATCGAGGCCGGCTTCCCGCGGGTATCGCAGGACGACTGGGACGCCGTGAAGCTCATCTCCGCTGCGGGCCTCCGGGCGGAGATCTGGGGCTTCTCGCGCGCCGTGCCGGCCGATCTCGAAGCGCTCGTCGAGCTCGGCGTGCCTGCGTCGGTGATCGAGTCGCCGATCTCCGACCTGAAGCTCGCGGCGATCGGCGTCGAGCGCGACACGATGCTCGGGCGGATCACGGACGCGATGCGCTTCGCCGCCGAGCACGGCATCCATGCGGCGTTCTTCGGCGTCGACTCGACGCGCGCGGAGCCGGGTTTCTACGAGCGTGTCTACACGTCCGCGGTCGAGGCCGGCGCGCGCGAGGTGGCGGTCGTCGACACGCTCGGGATCGCCTCGCCGGAAGCGGTCGCCGACCTCGTCGGCAAGACGGTGGAGTGGGTGGGCCCGGGTGTTCCGGTGCACTTCCACGGGCACAACGACTTCGGGCTCGCGACGGCATCGGCGGTCGCCGCCGTGCGCGCAGGCGCGACGTGGATCCAGGGAACGATCAACGGGATGGGCGAGCGCGCCGGCAACGCGAACCTCGGCGAGGTAGCCCTGACGCTGCGCGCCCTCTACGGCGTCGAGTCGAATCTGCGCCTCGACCGCATCCGCGACATCTCCGCCAGGGTGCAGGATCTGTCGGGCTATGCGCTCGAGCCGTGGAAGCCGGTGACGGGGGAGACGCTGTTCCGGCGCGAGTCGGGCGCGGTGGCCTCACAGTTCCACGATCCGCCCTCGATCGAGCCGTACTCGTCCCGGCTCGTCGCGGCCGAGCGCGCGATCGTGCTTGGCAAGAAGAGCGGGCTCGACTCGATCCGGATCAAGGCCGAGGAGCTCGGTCTCGAGCTGCCCGAGGAGCGGCGGACCGACGTGCTGGGGAAGGTGAAGGCGCTCGGCGCGCGCAAGCGCGCGCTCGTGACCGACGACGAGTTCCGGGAGATCGTTCGTGGCTGACTACGACGCCGTCATCGTCGGCAGCGGCGTCAACTCGCTCGCCTGCGCCGCGCTGCTCGCGCGCGGCGGCTGGCGGGTTTGCGTCCTCGAGCGCAACGACTACTTCGGCGGCGCGATCCGGACGGCCGAGGTCACCGAGCCGGGCTTCGTCCACGACGTGCTCAGCGCTTGGCATCCGCTCTGGGTCGGCGGCGCTGCGCACGCGCAGCTCGGCGACGAGCTGGCGGCGCGCGGGCTCGAGTACCTGAACACCGAGCTGCCGACGGCTGCCGCATTCCCCGACGGCGAGTCCGCGTTCCTGCTGCGCACCGCCGACGCGAATGCGCAGGAGGTCGGCCCCGAGTGGCCGGGCGTGCTCGAGCGGTTCTTTCCGAACGCCGACCTCGCGTTCGGGGTTCTCGGCACCGAGCTCTGGTCGCCGGCGGGACTGGCCTTTGGTGCGAAAGCGGTGCGCCGGCTCGGACGGGCGGGCTTCGCCGCGTTCGCGGGCGAGCTGCTCCAGACGAGCCGCGACTGGTTGACGGACACGTTCGCGTCGGAGCGCGCGCACGGACTGCTCGCGCCATGGGTGCTGCATACCGGCCTCGGCCCGGACACCGCCTCCTCGGGATTCATGACGCAGGTGATCGCCGTGGCGGTGCAGGAGGGCGGAATGCCGGTCCCGCGCGGCGGCGGCGCGAAGCTCGTCGACGCGCTCGTCCGGCTGATCCGTGACAACGGCGGGACCTGCGAGACCGCGGTCGACGTCGAGCGGGTGCTCGTGCGGATGGGGCGTGCGGTCGGCGTCCGAACCGCGGGAGGCGGCAGCGTCACTGCCGAGCGTGCCGTGATCGCGAACGTGACTCCGACACAGCTGTACGAGCGGCTGCTCGACGAGACCGAAGTGCCCGCGCCCGTCCTCGAAGGAGCTCGTCGCTTCCGCTACGGGCGCGCCGAGATGCAGATCCACTTCGCGCTTTCGGAGCCGGCGCGGTGGCTCGGTGACGAGCGGCTCGGCGGGACCGCGATCGTGCACGTCACCCCCGGCCTCGACGGCGTTTCGCGCGCGGTGAACGAGGCGGAGCGCGGCTTGCTGCCCGCGGAGGCGACGATCGTCGTCGGCCAGCCGCTGACGATCGATCCCTCGCGCGCGCCGGCCGGCAAGGGGATCCTCTGGATCCAGCTGCAGGAGCTCCCGTGGCACGTGAAGGGCGACGCCGCAGGCGAGCTCGACGTCGGCGAGGGCGTCTGGTCGGACCGGCTGAAAGACCGCTACGCGAACCGCATCCAGGCGCGGCTCGCGAAGCACATCCCGAATCTCGAGTCGAGCCTGCTCCAGCGCGTCGTGCTCTCCCCGGCCGACCTCGAGCGGATCAACGTCAACCTGCACCACGGCGACCCGTACGGGGGCGCGCTCTCCCTCGACCAGAACTTCCTGTGGCGCCCGTTCCCGCGGAATCCCGGCCACACGACGCCGGTCGACCGCCTCTGGCACATCGGCGCGAGCACCTGGCCCGGGCCCGGCCTCGGCGCCGGCTCGGGCACCCTCGTCGCCTACCAGCTTTTGAAGCCCCCGGCACCGCAGCGCGCGCTCGCGAAGCTGCGGTCGCTCGCGGCCCGCTAGTTCTCTCCCAAGTGACAACTTGTCACTTGGCTAGAACGCGAAGATCGAGCGGCCCTTCAGCTCGACCGCATAGATGTCCGCGGCGAGCTCGAGATGGTCGTGCAGCGCCGTCACGGCGCGCTCCGGATCGTGTGTGGCGCACGCCTCGAGGAGCTCGACGTCGAGCTCCTCGTGGCGATCCTGCACCGCGCCCTTCGCGAGCAGCACCGGACGGTAGCGCTCGCATGAGTCCCACGCCGGCCGGATCAGGCGCAGGAGCCAGGCAGAACGTGCCGCGTCGTACAGGGCGAAGTGGAATGCGCCGTGCGCGCGAACGGCGGCGCGGATGTCGCCGCGTCTCCGCGCCTCGTCGTACGCGGTGAGGTGCTTGCGCGCACGCTCCTCGTCCGCAGCTTCGAGCAGCTCCGCCGCGCGGCGCACGGCCATCCCCTCGAGCACGAGCCGGATCGCGAAGAGCTCGCGAAGCTCCTCGACGTCCAGTGCCATCACCTTTGCCCCGTGATGTGGCACGTGCTCGGCGAGCCCGAGCGCCTCGAGCTGGCGGACCGCCTCGCGGATCGGCGAGATGCTCATCCCGAGTTGACGCGCGAGATCTTCGAGCCGCAGCGGCGTTCCGGGCGTGAGCTCGCCCATGATGATCGCCTCGCGCAGACGTTCGAGTGCGGCCTCCGCCATCGTGCGGTGGCGGACGGCAGTGTCAGCGGGAACCGACAGCGGGCTTTCCAACGAGGCTGACCCTGAACCACACTTGATGAAATGTCAAACGCGTGAGAGGATCAGCGCCGTCCGGGTGCGATCTCGCTTGATTGAGGAACGGAGGGCTGCGGCGTGAGCCGGGCCCGGAGAGGAGAGGTAATGACACGAATCACACAGGCGCGGACCGCGCTCGTCGTCATCGCCGCTGCGGCGCTCGTCCTGGCCGCGACCGCGGCGGCACGAACGCACGCGTCGCCGATCGTGATCGGCTGGGCCTTCGACTCGAAGGGCGCGATGGCGCCGTTCGACGGGCCGGCGCTCGCTGCAGCACAGGTGCGCGTGAAGCAGGTCAACGCAAAGGGCGGCGTCAGCGGCCGGCCGTTGGAGATCAAGACCTGTGACACGCAGGGCAACAAGCCCGCAATCGCGAAGGCGTGCGCGACGAAGCTGCTCGGCCAGGGCGCGAACGTCATCTTCACGACGTGCGACGTGGACTTCGCGGCGCCTGTCGTACAGGAGGCGATCAACCGCGGCGTGCTCGCGATCGCCCCGTGCATCGGCACCGACCAGATGGGACCGAAGCGCTTCGGCGCGGCAGGCAAGCTCGCCTTCAGCTTCGGGAACGTCGCGCAGGACGAAGGCTCGGCGATGGCCGACTATGCCTGGAAGAAAGGCTGGCGGAAGGCCGCGATCGCGACCGACACCGTCATCGTCTACTTCAAGGACGTCACGAAGGCGTTCCAGGCGCGCTGGAAGCAGCTCGGCGGCAAGATCGTCGCCAACGAGACGTACCAGTCGCTCGGCAGCACGAACGTCAGCAACGTCGTCAGCCGCCTCGGCAATGTCGACGCCGACGTCATCGTGACCTCGACGGCAGGTGCGTTCGGCGCGCTCTCGACGCTCGTGTCGGGCCTGCGGACGCTCGGCAACGACACGGCGATCCTCAACTCGTGGGCCGGAGACGGCACGTACTGGCTGCCGAAGGATCCGAAGGTGACCAACTACTACTTCGTCACGTTCGCGTCGGCGTTCGGCAACGATCCGAACAAAGCAGTGAACACGCTCGCCAAGCAGGTGAAGGCGGGCACCGGCGGCTTCGTCACGGGCCCGGCCGCCATCGACGGCTTCGTTACGGCGATCAGCCGCGCCGGCGGATCGACGAACGGCGCAGCCCTCGCGGCTCAGATGGAGAAGTTCAAGAAGGTGCCGACCCTCTCGGGTCTGGTGAGCTTCTCGGCCAAGCTGCACACCGTGTTCGGCCGGCAGTACCGCGTGATCAAGATCCAGGACAACATCCCGCGCGTCGTCGGCACGATCGTCGCGAAGGTCGTCCCGAAGATCTAGCGCTTGGCGGTGGTTCACTCGAGCGAGGTGGAGAGGAGGCCCGGAGGAACGCTCCGGGCCTCCTCCGTCTCGCGCTCCTTCGAAGGGGTCGAGGCGCTCCGCTCCGTCACGCTCGAGCTGGAGCCGGGGGAGGTCGTGGGCCTGATCGGCCCGAACGGCGCCGGCAAGTCGACGCTCGTGAACGTGCTCAGCGGCTTCGACCGGCCGACGACCGGCTCGGTCGAGCTCGAGGGTCGCGACGTGACGCGCTGGCCGGCGCACCGTCGAGGCCGCCACGGCCTCGCGCGTACCTTTCAGCACAGCCATGCCTTCCGTTCGCTCACCGTGCGCGAGAACGTCGAAGTGTCTGCGCTCGGCGTCGGCACCCCAGCCCGCCGCGCCGCAGAGCGGGCAGCCGAGCTGCTCGAGCTCCTCGGGCTGACCACCTACGCCGATTCGCCCGCCGCCTCGCTCGCGCACGGCGACGAGCGGCGGCTCGGCGTCGCGCGCGCACTCGCCACCGACCCGCGCTTCGTCCTGATGGACGAGCCGGCCGCCGGCCTGCCCGAGGCGGAGGTTCCCGGCTTCGCCGCCGTCGTACGCTCCGTACGCGACGAGCACGGAGCCGGCGTGCTGCTGATCGACCACAACATGTCGCTGATCATGGAGGTGTGCGACCGGATCCAGGTGCTCGACCAGGGCAGGACGCTCGCACAGGGGACGCCGGCGGAGATCCGCTCGAACATCGACGTCGCCGCGGCGTACCTGGGCGAGAGCGCCGTGAGAGACGACGAGGCGTGACCGCGCTCGTCGTCGAGGACCTCGAGGTTCGCTACGGGCCGGTCCGCGCCGTGCGCGGGCTCTCGCTCGAGGTGAGACCGGGCGAGATCGTCGGCCTGATCGGCCCGAACGGCGCCGGGAAGTCCTCGACGCTGCACGCGATCATGGGCGCCGCGCCGATCGCCGCGGGAACCATTCGGCTTGGCGATACCTCGCTCCTCGGACGGCGCTCGGAGGACATCGCGCGCAGCGGGGTCGCGCTCGTTCCGGAGGGCCGCCGGATCTTCGGCGAGCTCTCCGTCGAGGAGAACCTCAGGCTCGGCCTCGCGGCGCGCCGGTCACGGCGCGACCTCGTCGCCACGTTCGAGCGCGTCTATGAGCTCTTCCCCGTCGTGCAGCAGTTCCGCCGCCGCAGCGCGGGCGCGCTCTCCGGCGGACAGCAGCAGCAGCTCGCGATCGCACGGGCACTGGTCGCGGAGCCTGACGTGCTGCTCCTCGACGAGCCGTCGCTCGGGCTTGCGCCGCGCATCGTCGACGTCGTATTCGACGCACTCGCCGCCATTCGTGAGCGCGGCCTCGCCGTGCTCCTCGTCGAGCAGCGCGCGCAGCGCACGGTCGCTCTTGCCGACCGCTCGCACGTCCTCGCGAACGGCGAGCTGCGCCTGACGCTCGGTCCTGAGGACGCAGGTGACACCGACAGGCTCGTGGCGGCGTACCTCGCATGACGCTCGCGATCCTCAACGTCGACTGGCAGACGCTGGCGGACGCGCTCGCGCTCGGCGGCGTCTACGCGCTCATGGCCGTCGGCATCGGCCTCGTCTTCGGCGTGTTGCGGCTCGTCAACTTCGCCTACGGCCAGCTGATCATGGCCGGGGCCTACGCCCTCGCATACGCCTCGGACTGGGGCTGGCCGCGCTGGCTCTCGATCGTCTTCTGCTTCGCCGTCGTGCTCGGCCTGTCGGTGCTCATGGACCGGCTCGTGTTCAGGCCGCTCCGCACCCAGTCGCCGGCTGTGATGCTCGTCGCGACCTTCGCGGTCGCGTTCCTCCTCCAGAGCATCGCGCTGCTTGCGTTCGGGCCGCTCGGGAAGATCGCCGTCGCGCTCGCGCCGCTGAACCGTCCGGTGACGATCGGGACCGTCGACATTCGCAAGATCGCGATCGTTGCGGTCGTCGTCACGGCGGTCTGCCTGGTGCTGCTCCAGCTCCTGCTGACGCGCACGACGGTGGGGTTGCAGATGCGTGCCGCCGCAATGGACTTCCGCACCGCGCGCCTCCTCGGCGTGCGCGCGAACCGCGTGATCGGCGGCGCGGTGCTCATCTCCGGCGCGCTCGCGGCCGTCGTCGCCGTGATGCTGACCGTGCAGACGCCGCTCGTGACCCCGGATTTCGCGCTTCGCGACACGATCGTCGTGCTGGCAGGCGTCGTCCTCGGCGGGTTGAACCGCCCGGTCGCGGCGACGCTCGGCGGCTTCGCGATCGGCTTCGCGAGCGGGCTGCTCGGCGGCGCGCTGCCGACCTCGCAGAGCCAGTACCTGCCGTCGATTCTCTTCGCGGCCGTGATCCTCGTGTTGCTCGTGCGGCCGAACGGGCTCTTCACCCGCGGCCGGGGTGCGGTGGAGCGCGTATGAGGAGGCTCGCGCCGCTCGGACAGCTCGCTGCGCCCGCTCTTCTCGTCCTGCTCGCCGCGGTCCTCTCGACCGCCGTCTCGCGCTCGAGCGAGACGTACTTCGTCGACGCTCTCGTCAAGGTCGCGATCGTCGTCGCCCTCTACGTCTTCATCGGCAACTCGGGCGTCCTGTCGTTCGGCCACGTGAGTTTCGTCGCGCTCGGAGCCTGGGTCGCGGGCGTGCTCTCGGTGCCGCTCGGCGAGAAGCCGGCCATCATGCCGAACCTCGCCCATTTCCTCGCCGACACGACGGTCGGCAACGTCCCCTCGCTCCTGCTGGCGGCCGCCGCCGGCGGCGTCTTCGCCCTCGTCGTCGGCCTCGCCCTGATGCGGCTCTCGGGGCTCGCCGCGGGCATCGCGACGTTTGCCGTGCTCGAGATCACGCACAACGTGCTCCGCTACTACGAGAAGATCGGCCCCGGCCTGAACACGTTCTCGTCCGTTCCGGAGACGACCGACGTCTGGCAGGCGACGATCGGCGCGCTCATCGCGATCGCGATCGCGTTCGCCTATCAGCGCAGTCGCTTCGGGCGGATGCTGCGCGCGACCCGCGAGGACGCCGCGGCGGCGTCCGCTGCCGGCATCTCCGTCTATCGCCAACGGCTCGCGGCGTTCGTTCTCTCCGGAGCGCTTGCGGGCTTCGCGGGCGGGCTGTACGTCCATCTGCTGCCGCTGAACACGGAGACGCTCTATCTCGATCTGACGTTCATCACGCTCGCGATGCTCGTCGTCGGCGGCGCGTCGAGCCTCTGGGGCGCGGTGGTCGGCGCACTCGCGGTGAGCGCGCTCGACTCGTTCCTCGCGCAGGCGGAGAACTCGGTGCAGATCTTCGGCGGGACGCTCGACCTGCCTGCCGGCACGCGGCTCGTCGTCGTCGGCGCGCTGATGGCGATCGTCCTGATCCTGCGTCCGAGCGGGATCACGGGTGGCCGCGAGTTCGGGGGCGCATGGCTACGGCGGTGAACCGGATCTGCGTCGCCGGCGCCGGCACGATCGGCAGCTTGCTCGCCGGGCACCTCGCCCGCGTCGCGGAGGTCTCGGTGCTGACCCGCCGCGAGGAGCACGCGCGTGCGCTCAACGAGCACGGCCTCCGTGTCTCCGGCCGCGCCGACTTCACGGCGCAGCTGCGTGCGGCGTCCGATCCCTCGCAGCTCGAGGCCGACCTCGTGATCGTCGCCTGCAAGGGCAACGATCTCGAACCGCTCGCCCGGCGCATCTCGGGCCATTTCTCCGGCGCGACCGTGATGACCGTGCAGAACGGGCTCGGCGCCGAGGACGTCGTCGCTGCGCACGGCGACTGGCCGCTGCTCTCGTCCGTCACCTTCATGAGCGGCACGCGCCATGACGACACGCACGTCGAGTACATCCTCGACACCGCGACGTGGATCGGTCCGTATCGGGGCACGACGCCCGAGGATGCGCGCC
>WNGE01015330.1_pt1 | contig 13081 bp, 14 predicted proteins | sample 5400651 | NCBI WGS metagenome assembly WNGE01 (sample SAMN13153370, study PRJNA577476) | soil metagenome | isolation source: 60 cm soil or saprolite under grassland replicate 2 | place: USA:California | collected 2016-06-15 | reverse complement strand
ACGAGGCCGATGCGCTGCTGCACGAGATGGTCGAGCTTGCCCCCGACAACCGCATGACCCTCTGGACGCTGTTCGGCCACCCGAAGCCCCTGATGGATGCCGCTCGAGGGCTGCCTCTGTCGTTCTCCGACTGGGAACGCCACAGCGCGCCGGAAAGCCAGTCCGCCGACCGGCAGCTACGGGCGGGTGACGACGTGCGGCGGGCCGTGATCCTGCTCTCGCATGGACGTTCGGCGGACGCGCTCGAAGCGGCGAGGTCCGGCTGGCTGGCATGGGACGTGCTCGGCCCGCACCCATACGTGAAGTCGGCGTTCGAGTTCGCCATCGCGGCCACGCTCGTCCTCGAGGACAAGGCCGCTGCGGAGCAGCTGATCGCCGAGCTCGGGGCGATGCCGCCGGGACTGACGCCACCGTCGCTCCGTGCGCAGGCGGCTCGCATCGAGGCCCACCTCGCGGCGTGGCGTGGGGACCGTGATCGCGTCGAGCCGAGCTTCCGCGCGGCGGCGGACGTCCTCCGCGAGCTTGGCCTGCCGTTCCAGCTTGCGCTCGTGGAGCTCGAGCACGCCGAGTGGCTCGTATCGTCGGGCGCTGCCGAGGAAGCTGCGGCTCTGCTCGCGGAGGCGACGTCGATCTTCGAGCGCCTCGGCGCACGGCCGTTCCTCGATCGCGCCGCGCGGCTCGACCCTGATGTTCAGGTCGCCGCGTCGAGCGCCTGACGCACCTTCGCGAGGAGCTCGTCGACGGCGAACGGCTTCGCGATGAACTGGTCGCGCGCACTCTCCATCTGCGCGCCGGGGTCGGTCCTCCCCTGGCGCCATTGGCGTTGTCAGAGGTATGCAACACGAAGCGGGATGGCGTTGTCTGTTGATCGTGGCAGCCCGGCAATCGTTGACAAGCCGTGGCCGGGCAGCGAGAGTTGGGGTGTGGCGCCGCGTCAGAAGGTGAAGTACTACGACGATCCGGTCCGGCTCGGCCGGCGGCTCCGCGAGACGCGCGAGGCGGCCGGGATGAGCCAGCGCGAGCTGTCGTTCCCCGGCTGCACTGCCGCCTACATCTCCCGGATCGAGAAGGGAGAGCGCGCCCCGTCGCTGCAGCTGATCCGCGAGTTCGCGGCACGGCTCGGCGTTGGCGAGCACTTCATCTCGTACGGCGTGCACGACCAGCGCGGCCCGCAGGCCAACATCGTCGAAGCACGCGTTGCGATCCGTATGGGTGAGCTCGACGTTGCGCGGCAACTCGCGGACGCTGTCCTGGACGGCGCGCGGTCGAACGCCGATCGTGCGCGCGCCAGCGCCCTCTTCGGCGAGATCGACCTCTACCTCGGCGACGCCGCAGCCGCGATCGACGCCCTCGAGCGCGCACGCTCCCTCGACCCGCGGCTCGAGGAAACGGATCCGCAGTTTGCCGAGACGCTCGGTCGCGCCTACGCCAGGGCACTCGAATACGAGTCGGCCGCGGCTGTCTTCCTTCGCAACAGCCAACGGGCCGCCGCGACCGGCGACGCCCTCAACGAGCTTCGCTTCTCGACGTTGCTCGCGAACGCGTACTCGGACACGGCGAACTTCTCGGCCGCGGAGGAGATGCTCTCCCGCGCGATCAACCTGAGCCAGGAGGTCAGCGATCCGTTCGCAAGAGCGAAGACGCTCTGGGCCCAGTCGCGCCTGTACGCGCTGCAGAACGATCCGGCGACCGCCGCCCGGTACGCGGAGCGTGCGCTCGAGATCCTCGACGCATCGGAGCACGAGCTGCACATCGGCCTCGCGCACGGGCTGCTCGCGCACATCGAGCTGGATCGCGGCAACGCCGACCGGGCGCTCGAGCTGCTCGAGAAGGCGGAGCAGCTGATCCTGGCGAGCGGTCGCCGCTACGAGGTGATCGGACTGCGGATCGAACGGGCTCGCGCGCTCGCGCAGCTCGGACGGGGCGAGGAGGCGGCCGCGGTCGCGATGCAGGCATCCGGCGCGATGAACGACCTGAGCGAGGTCGACGCCGGCCGCGGCTACATGCTGGTCGCCGACGTCTTCGCGATGCTCGACGACGAGTCGCGGGCGATCGAGCTCTACGAGCTTGCGGCGGAGAAGCTGAGCCCGTTTGCCAACCGGTACGCCGTCGAGGCGTACTCGAAGCTCGCCGAGCTGTTTGAGCGGCGGGGCGACAAGGGAGCGGCGCTCGAGGTGCTCAAGCGCGCGATGCACGTGCAGCAGCAGGCCGAGCGGATGCTCGCCGCCCGCGATCGCGCCGACTTCTAGACGAACGCGTTCTCGCCGGTCAGTGCGCGGCCGATGATCAGCTTTTGGATCTGGCTCGTCCCCTCGTAGAGAGTCGCGACGCGGGCGTCGCGCAGGTACTTGCCCACCGGGTACTCGTCGATGTAGCCGTAGCCGCCGTGTGCCTGCACCGCCGCGTTCGCGGCGCGCACGGCGACCTCGCTCGCGTAGTACTTGGCGAACGACGATTCGAGGGTGTGCGGACGTCCCGTATCGGCGGCCGCCGCGGCGCTCCAGACGAGCAGCCGGGCGGCCTGCGTCTCGACAGCGATGTCGGCGAGCAGCTCCTGCACGAGTTGGAAGCTCGCGACCGGCTTGCCGAACTGCCGGCGCTCCTTCGTGTACGCGATCGACGCGTCGAGGCAGCCCTGCGCAATGCCGACGCAGCCTGCGCCGAGCGAGATGCGGCCGTGGTCCAGTGCCGACATGGCGACCTTGAAGCCGGCGCCGAGATCGCCGACCCTGTTCTCGTCGGGAACGCGCACGCCGTCGAGGAAGAGCTCGGCGGTGTCCTGCGCGCGCAGGCCGAGCTTGCCTTTGATCGGGCGCGCCTCGAAGCCGTCTGCGTCGGTCGGGACGGCGAAGCACGTGATGCCCCCGGATCCAGGTTCGCCCGTACGCGCGAACACGAGCGCGAAAGCGCTCCATCTACCCAGTGTGATGAAGATCTTCTGGCCGCTGATCGACCACGTGTCGCCGTCGCGCTCGGCTCTTGTCTCGAGGCCGCCCGGATCCGAGCCGGCGCCCGGCTCCGTCAGCGCGTAGCTGCCGAGCGCGTCGCCGCTGGTCAGGCCGGGCAGCCAGCGCTGTCGCTGCTCCTCGGTCCCCACCGCGCGACGGTCTTGCCGACGAGCCCGTTGCTGACCGAGACGATGCCGCGCACGTTCGAGTCGGCGCGGCCGATCTCCTCGACGACGAGCGTGTACGAGACCGTGTCGAGTCCCATGCCGCCGTACGCCTCCGGCAGCGACGCGCCAAGGAAGCCGAGCTCGGCCAGCCGGCCGACGATGCTGCGGTCGATCGTCTCGGTGCGATCCCATTCGGCGGCGTGCGGCGCGATCTCGGCGTCGCAGAAGTCGCGCGCGGTCTTGCGGATCAGCTCTTGCTCTGCGGTTAGCGAGAAGTCCATGGCGGCGATCCTCGCAGGTCCATAAAAAAACCCCGCTGAACCGGTGGCGCTTTCGTCCACCCTGCCAACCGGCCTGTCGGCGCTTGCGCGCTTGCGGGCTGCTCGGCGGCGCTTCGACCTAGTCGCGCTCCGTGTTCAGCGGGATCCGCAGAGTACGACGCGGAGGCCTTGTCCCGCAAGGCCTCGTGCGCCGAAAGTCTCCGCTCTTTGCGAGCGACTTAGAAGCTCTAACGGAATGACCACGCGCTGACGGGGCGCGATGGACGAGACATCACGATCCCCGTCGTGACGACGCCGACTAGCTCTTGCGTGCTGCCGCGCGTCCGCCCTTGCGGCCGGCCGCGACCTTCTGCGCGTGCGTGCCACCCTGCTTCGAGCTGCTGTGCGAGGACGACGAGTGCGACGCCTTGCCGCCGCGGCTCGACGCGCCGGGCGAGTTCGCGATCCGCGCCGCGCGCTCCTTCGACATTCCCTTGTCCTTCAGAGCCTCGTATTGCTTCTCGTTCTTGACACTCGGTCTCTTGTTGGGCATCTGACCCCTCCTTTCGGGGCCTACGATTCCCATGTGGCAGAGAGGCAAACGACAGTACGGCGCCTTGGGACCGGCGACGAGGACGTCGTGCGCGCGCTGGCGACGCGCGAGCCGCATACGGCCCTGCTCGGCGACGAGCACACGATCTTCGTGGCTGCATTCGACGGAGAAGAACCGATCGGGTTCGCATTCGGTCACGTCTTGCCGAGACGGCACGGCGACCCGGATCACCTCTTCATCTACGAGATCGAGGTCGACGAACGCCACCGGCGGCAAGGGATCGCGACGGAGCTGATGCGACTGCTCGCCGAGGAGGCGGGCGTTGCGGAGGGGTTCGTTCTCACCGAACCCGACAACGACGCCGCGAACGCCCTCTATCGGTCGCTCGGCGGCTCGCGCGAGGAGACGGTGCTGTGGGACTTCCGGTACGCGGCCGACTGAGCACGGCCCGACCCGCGACCGCGGCGGACGCCGACCTGCTGGTCGCGTGGCACACCGACCCGGAGGTGTCCCGCTACTGGGACGACAAGACGTTCACGCGGGAGGAGATGCTGGCGCGCCTGGCCCGCGAGCGAGTCGACGCGTGGATCGTCGAGGAGGCCGGGGAGCCGGTCGGGTACCTGCAGTCGTGGTGGGAGGAGGACGAACCGCGCCGCGGCGGCATCGACGGGTTCCTCGTCCCGTCCGCGCGAGGCCGGGGCCTGATGCCCGACGCGGGCCGCGCGCTGGCGCAGTCGCTGCTCGAGGCGGGGTGGGCAGAGGTGACGGTCGATCCCTATGAGTGGAACGAGCGCGCGATCCGGGGCTGGGCGAAGGCTGGCTTCGTCGAGTTCGCCCGGCGCGACGGCGAGGTGCTGATGCGCTTCGAAGTGCCGATGGAAGCGCCTCGTAGCTAGAATTCGCCCCATGAACGCGAGCCGCCTGACGACGACGACGCGCTGCCACGCGCGGGCGACGGTCGCCGGCTCGCGCGTGGGTTAGTCCCGGGCGATTTCCCGTCTTTTCTCAGAGCGTCTCCCCAGAGGTGATTAACCTTGGCTTCGATGAAGGTCGTCCTTCCCGACAACTCCGAGCTCGAACTTCCCGACTGCGCCAGCGGTCTCGACGCCGCGCGCGCGATCGGGAAGAAGCTCGCCGAGCAGGCCGTGCTCGTGCGCTCGAACGGCTCCGTGCAGGATCTGCGCGCGCCGGTCCGCGACGGCCAGAAGATCCAGATCCTGACCACCCGCGACACGGACGACCCGGACGCGCTCGCGGTGCTGCGCCATTCGTCTGCGCACCTGCTGGCCGAGGCCGTGCGCCGGCTCTATCCCGGGGTGAAGATCGCGATCGGGCCGCCGATCGACAACGGCTTCTACTACGACTTCGACTTCCCGGAGCCGATCGCCGAGGCCGACCTCGAGCGGATCGAAGCCGAGGTCAAGCGGGAGCTGAAGGAGGGCCGCTCCTGGGAGCGCCGCGAGATCTCGCGCGCCGAGGCGCATCAGCGTTTCCTCGAGGAGAACGAGCCCTACAAGGTCGAGCTCGTCGACACCGCCGAGGGCGACATCACCCTGTATTCGCAAGGAGACTTCACCGACCTCTGTCGCGGTCCGCATCTGCAGGACTCGAAGCCGATCAAGGCGTTCAAGCTGACCGGGCTCGCGGGCGCCTACTGGCGCGGCGACGAGCACAACAAGCAGCTGACTCGCATCTACGGCACCGCCTTCTACTCGCAGGCCGATCTCGACGCCTACCTCGAGCGGATCGCGCGGGCGCGCGGGCGCGACCACCGCAAGCTGGGGCCGCAGCTCGACCTCTTCCACTGGGAAGAGGTGTCGCCGGGCGCTGCGCTCTGGCACCCCAAGGGGATGGTGCTCTGGAACGCGCTCGAGGACCTGCGCCGGCGCGAGAACGAGAAGCGCGGCTACCTCGAGGTGAAGACCCCGCTGATGTGGGACATCGAGCTGTGGAAGCGGTCCGGCCACTGGGAGAAGTACGGCGACAACCTGTTCCTGATCCCGTACGGCGAGGACCAGACCTTCGGCCTGAAGCCGATGAACTGCCCGGGCCACATGCTCCTGTTCGCGTCCCGGCTGCGCAGCTACCGCGAGCTGCCGATCCGGTTCGCCGAGGCGGCCGTGCTGCACCGTGACGAGCCGACCGGCGCGCTGCACGGGCTGCCGCGCTCGCGCCAGTTCTCGCAGGACGACGCGCACGTCTTCTGCACCCCGGAGCAGATCCAGGGCGAGATCGACGGGATGTTCGAGTACGTCGAGTTCCTCTACGACCTGTTCGGGGTCCGCGAGCTTGCGCACGCCGAGCTGGCCACCCGTCCCGACAACAAGCTCGGCACCGACGAGGAGTGGGACTACACCGAGGGCGTGATGCGAGAGGCGATCGAACGGATGGGGCTGCGCTACAAGGTCGCGGAGGGCGAAGGCGCCTTCTACGGCCCGAAGATCGACCTCTTCATGGACGACGCGCTCGGCCGCGCCTGGCAGATGGGCACGATCCAGCTCGACAGCCAGCAGCCGGAACGGCTCGGCTGCAAGTACATGGGCGCCGACAACCGCGAGCACACCCCCTACGTCATCCACCGGGCGCTGTTCGGCTCGCTCGAGCGGTTCATCGCAATCCTCGTCGAGCACTACGGCGGCGCGTTCCCGTTCTGGCTGGCCCCCGTCCAGGTGCGCGTGATCCCCGTGGGCGAGGACCACCGGCAGGCGGCGGCGGAGCTGGCTGCGCGACTGAGCCCGTATCGCGTCGAGGTCGACGAGTCCGACGAGACCGTCGGCAAGCGGATCCGGAACGCCGAGGTCGAGAAGATCCCGTTCGTGGTCGTCTACGGCGACAAGGAGTCGGACGAATCGCTCGCGATCCGGGAGCACGGCGGCGGCCAGAGCACCCAGTCGCTTGCCGAATTTCGCGAGAAGATCGCTACACTGTCTCCCTGGCAAGCAGGGGCGGAACCGTCTCTCACCTCCTAGCTCACGCTTCGGAGGTTCAACCTACGAGGTTGAAGAGAACCCGCGCCGCTGCATGCCAGCGGCGTTTCCATTGAATGAGGAGGACAACACGAGCTTGGTGAAGGAAATTTGAGACCGCGCAGAGGCTCCTGGGAGCCGCCGCGCCGCCCGGAGCCACAGACGCGCATCAACGACGCGATCCGCGTCCCGCGCGTGAGGCTCATCGACGAGAGCGGCGGTCAGCTCGGGATCAAGACGACGGACGAGGCACGCGAGTACGCATACGGCAAGAACCTCGACCTCGTGGAAGTCGCGGCCCAGGCCGACCCGCCGGTGGCGCGGGTCATGGACTACGGGAAGTACCGCTACGAGCTCGAACAGAAGGCGAAGCTCGCCCGGAAGCACCAGGTTCAGGTCCACGTCAAGGAGATCAAGCTCAGACCGAAAATCGGCGTGCTCAAAGAACGCAGGAGTCAAACGAGATGCCAAAACAGAAGACGAACTCGGGCGCGAAGAAGAAGTTCAAGGTGACGGGCACCGGCAAGCTGCTGCGCCGGTCGGCGAACCAGAGCCACAAGCTGGAGCACAAGTCGCCGAAGCAGAAGCGCACGTTCAGTAAGGACCATCCCGTCGACGGGAACAACGCGCGCACGGTCAAGAAGATGTTGGGGAGGGGCTAGATGCCGAGGGTCAAACGGTCCGTTCACGCGCGCAAGAAGCGGCGCAAGGTTCTCGACGAAGCCAAGGGCTACTTCGGGATCAAGAAGAGCTCGTACACGTACGCAAAGGAGCAGGTCGAGCGCTCGCTGGCGTACGCGTACCGCGACCGGAAGGCGAGGAAGCGCGACTTCCGGCGGCTCTGGATCATGCGCATCAACGCGGGCGCGCGGGCGAACGGCCTCTCGTACAACCAGTTCATCGCCGGCCTCAAGGCGGCGAATGTCGAGCTCGACCGGAAGATCCTCGCCGACCTGGCGGCCACCGATCCGGCGAAGTTCGGCGAGATCGCGGCGCAGGCGAAGGCCGCGCTGGCGAAATAGGAGTCCCGCTCATCGTTACACCCGCTGATCGGGTGCGATGGGCGTCGCGATGGAAGAACGCAGGGAGCGTCCATAGCGAACCGCTATGGACGCGACCGAGGACGCACCAGCGCGGCGTCCAGCGCGGCCGAGCAGCATGGTGCTCACGGTGAGCGGGACTCCCTCCCGGCAGAGGGAGATCTTCGAGCGGCAGGCCGGGTACTGCGACGGCCGTTCGCCGCTCTACGCCGAGCTCTGCCGGCGACTCGCCGTCGATCCGCGCGTCGAAGAGGTCGCGCCCGACCTGAAGTGGGACTTCCCGCTGCGCCTGCTCGGCGCGTTGCACTTTCTCGTCCTCGGCGGCGAAGCCACCTGGGACGACATCGACGCCGCGCTGATCGGGCGCACCGCCTTCCTGCGCGAGTTCACGGCCACGCGGGACGTGCAGACGAACGAGGTGCAGCGGTCGTGGGCGCTCGTGCCCGCGTTCCTCTCGGTCGCCGACGGCCGTCCGCTCGAGCTGCTCGAGCTCGGGCCGTCGGCTGGGCTGAATCTCGTGTGGGACCGCTACCGGTACCGCTACTCGACGGGCACGTGGGGCTCAGGCGGGCTCGAGCTGTCCGGTGAGGACCGCGTGCCGCCGCCGCCGGAGCTGCTCGGACGCTCCGTGGAGGTCGTGCGCCGTCGCGGCGTCGACCTGAATCCGGTCGACGTCACGACGGAGACCGGCGCCAGGCTGTTGCAGTCGTTCGTCTGGGCCGACCAGACGGAGCGCCTCGAGCGCCTGCGGCGCGCGATCGACGTGTTGCGCGAGGATCCGCCGGAACTGATCAGCGGCGACTACGTCGAGGAGCTGCCCGCCTTGCTTGCGGACCGTGTCCTCGATGCGCAGCTGATCGTCTTCGAGACGGCGTCGACGCAGTACTTGCACGGCGAGCAACTCGAGCAGCTGCGGGCCGCGCTGAGCGCGGCGGGGGAGGTCGTCTTCCTGACGACGCGCACGATCCGCGGCAGGGAGGGCTACTCGCTCGAGGCGGTGCGCTGGCCCGGCGGCGAGTCGCGCGAGCTCGAGTTCTTCGACTTCCACGGAGCGTGGCTCGAGTGGACACACTGACGCTCATCCGCAAGCTGCACTCGCGCCGCTGGCGCGACAAGCTCGGGCTCTTCTTCGTCGAAGGGGAGGACGCGGTAGAGGCGGCGACGGCGGCGCCGGTGCATCTGTTACACGATCCGGCTGCGCTGGCCGAGGTGTCGACGGCCGCTCATCCACCGCGCGTGATCGGCGTCTACCGTCGTGCCGACCTGCCGGCGTGGGAGGAGCGGCCGGTCACGCTCGCCCTCTGGCGCCTGGCCGACCCGGGCAACGTCGGCACGCTGATCCGCACGGCGGACGCGTTCGGCTGTGCGGTTGCGCTGTCCGACGGCTGCGCGGACCCGACGTCGCCGAAGGCGCTGCGCGCGAGCGCGGGCTCGATCTGGCGCGTGCCCCTCGGCACATGGTCTGAGCTCGGCGGCAGGCGGATCGCACTGGTCGCGCACGGCGGTGCGCAGCTGGCCGAGCTCGACCTGAGCGGCAGGGTTGCGTTCCTGCTGGGCGCCGAGCGCGAGGGTCTGCCGCCGGAGGTCGAACGAGACGCGGAAGCGCGCATCCCGATCGAAGGCGCGGAGTCGCTCAACGTCGCCGCCGCTGGCGCCATCGCCCTGTACGAGTGGTCACGCAAACAGGCTGGGACTTAAGTCCCTGACTTCCGGCAGACCCAGACGCTGTCCTCGCCGCCGAACCAGGGCTTGCGGTCGAACCAGCCGTAGAGCTGCTCGACCTTGAAGCCCTCCTCGCGGAGCAGCGTCTTCCACTCCGCGACCGAGAGCCACGAGAGCGACATCTCAGCCTCGCCCTCCTCGCCACGCACCCGCAGGATCAGGGTACGCGTCTCCTCGTTCCAGTCGGCGCGCTCCCAGATGCCGGGCTCGCGCTCCAGCCAGCGGCCGTGCGTGTCCGCGATGTCCTCCGCGCCCGGCGCGAACACGTCGAAGACGAAGCGTCCCTTCGCCGCGACGAGCGCGTGCACGGCCCTAAGCGCGGCGCGCCGGTCGCCGTCGGTCTCCATGTGCAGCAGCGAGCGGAACGGGATCGTGACCAGCGGGAACTCACCCTCCACCCGCGGCTCGCGCAGGTCGCCGCAGCGCAAGTCGACGAGCTCCGAGACGCCGGCCAGCTCGGCCCGCTCCCGCGCCACGTCGAGCATGCCCTGCGACGCGTCGACACCGATCACGTGGATGCCGGCCGCTGCCGTCGGCACCGCGATCCGCCCGGTACCGACGCCCAGCTCGACCACCGGGCCGCCCGAGCGCACCGCTTCCTCGACGTAGAAGCCGACGTCCTCGACCACGCTGCGCGACCACGGGTCGTAGATGCGGGCGATGTTGTCGTAGGCGGACACGCGGGTATGCTCCCATCAATGCTGGCGACGGCGACGACGCTGTTTACACGGCCCCGGTGCGCACCCGGGGGCGTTCGCTAGCGCTCCTCCACGCCGCACCGGGGCCGGACATCTTTGCCCCAAGCGAACGAAGGAGGAACCTTGGATAGTGTCGCCGTCGTGGATTGGCCCGCGTACGAAGAGCAGGCGGAAGCCGCGATCGCGGCTGCGATCTCGAGCGACGAGGTCGAGGATGCGCGCGTCCGCTACCTCGGCCGCAAGTCCGAGCTGGCGCAGGCGCTGCGTGGCGTTCGCGACCGCGAGAGCGGGATGCTCCTCAACGGGATTCGCGGCCGGCTCGAGCACGCCGTCGCCGAGCGCGAGAGCGAGCTCAGGCGCCTCGCTTTCGAGGCCGCAGCAGGCTCCGGCGTCGACGTCACGCTCCCCGGGACACCGGTCGAGCGCGGCCGCCTGCATCTCCTGACACAGATCCGCCGCGAGATCGAGGACATCTTCCTCGGTCTCGGCTATGAGGTCTGGGACGGGAACGAGGTCTCGACCGTCTGGGAGAACTTCGACGCGCTGACGACCGATCCGGGCCATCCCTCGCGCTCCCAGTTCGACACCTTCTACCTCGACGACGACACGGTGCTGCGCACGCACACCTCGCCGGACCAGATCCGGGCGATGCTCACGCGCGAGCCGCCGCTGTACATGGTCTCGCCCGGTCGCTGCTACCGGCGGGACACGCCGGACGCCACGCACTCGCCGATCTTCCTGCAGGTCGAGTGCCTCGCCGTCGACCGCGGGATCACGCTCGCCGACCTGCAGGGCACGGTGCTGCACTACTTCCGGGTGCTGTTCGGCCAGGACCGCGAGGTGCGGATGCGCACGAGCTTCTTCCCGTTCACCGAGCCGTCGGTCGAGTTCGACGTGTCGTGCTTCATCTGCGGCGGCGCCGGCTGCGCGACGTGCAAACACTCCGGCTGGATCGAGATGGGCGGCGCAGGCCGCGTCGACCCCGACGTCTTCCGCAATGTCGGCATCGACCCAGGCGAGTGGTCCGGCTTTGCCTTCGGCTTTGGCATCGAGCGCATCGCGATGCTCCGGCACGGCCTCCCCGACCTGCGGGCCTTCTGGGAGAACGATCTGCGCGTCCTGGAGCAGTTCTGATGAAGGTCCCGGTCACCTGGCTGCGCGAGTACGTCGACTTCGACCTGCCGGTTGAGGAGCTCGCGCGGCAGCTCGTCTTCACCAGCTGCGAGGTCGATCGCGTCGTTCGCCGCGGCGTGGCCGACACGGATGGCAACTACTCCCACTTCGTCGTCGGCCGCGTGCTCGAGGCCGGCAAGCATCCGAACGCCGACAAGCTGCAGCTGACGAAGGTGGACGTCGGCGAGAAGGAGCCGCGCCAGATCGTTTGCGGCGCGTGGAACTTCGGCGCAGGCGCGACCGTCGCCGTCGTGCTCCCGGGCGCCGTCATGCCGGGCGACTTCGCGATCGAGCAGCGCACCCTCAGAGGCGAGCTCTCCGACGGGATGATCCTGTCCGAGCGCGAGCTCGAGCTCGGGCAGGATCACGCCGGGATCATTGTGCTCCCGGACACGCTCGAGCCGGGCACGCCGCTCGCCGACGTGTTGCCGCTGGGCGACGACGTGCTCGAGATCGAGACGCTCTACAACCGCCCCGACCTCACGTCGGTCTACGGGATCGCGCGCGAGGTCGCCGCCCTGACCGGCGCAGTGCTGAAGCCGCCGCCGGGCAGCGAGCCGCAGCGCGACGGCGACGAGCAGGTGTCGATCGACGTCGAGGACCTGGAGCGCTGCCCTCGCTATATCGGGAGGCTCTTCCGCGACGTGCGTGTCGGCGGGTCGCCGCCCTGGCTGAAGGCGCGCCTTCTCGGCGCCGGGATGCGCCCGATCTCGAACGTGGTCGACATCACCAACTACGTGATGCTCGCTCTCGGCAACCCGCTCCACGCCTTCGACCATGCGAAGCTCGCGGAAGGCCGGATCGTCGTCCGCCGGGCACGCCCGGGCGAGAAGCTCATGACGCTCGACGGCACCGAGCGCGAGCTCGACCCCGAGGATCTCGTCATCGCCGACGCCGAGCGCGCAATTGCGATCGGGGGCGTCATGGGCGGCGAGAACACCGAGGTCTCCGCGGAGACGGCGTCGGTGCTGCTCGAAGCTGCGAACTTCGAGCCGCTCGGGATCCTGCGCAGCGGCGAGCGGCACCGGATGCGCACCGAAGGCCAGACGCGCTGGGAGAAGGGCGTCGACCCGGAGCTCGCGCCGGTCGCGGCGCGCTACGCGTCGCAGTTGCTCGTCGAGCTCGCGGGCGCGCGCTGGACCGGGGAGGGAGCGACGCCGTTCGTCCCCACACGGATCACCGTCGACTACGACCCCACGGTCGCCGGCGAGGCGATCGGCCTCGCAATCGACGACGCGGAACAGCGAGACCGGCTCAGCCGCCTCGGCTTCGACGTCGACAAGAAGTGGCGCGTCACCGTTCCGTCGTGGCGTGCGCGCGACGTCAAGCGCGCGATCGACCTCGTCGAGGAGGTTGGCCGCTTCCGCCTGCCGGACGTTCCGGCGACCTTGCCGGAGCGGCAGGCGATGTTCGGCCGGCTCACGCACGCCCAGCGTCTGCGGCGCCAGGTCGAGGACGTGCTCGTCGGCGCCGGCTTCTACGAGGCGTACACGTACTCGCTCCAGCCCGACGACCCCGATCCGCGCGCGCTCGAGCTGCCGGTGCCGCTCAGCT
>WNGE01020995.1_pt1 | contig 13082 bp, 9 predicted proteins | sample 5400651 | NCBI WGS metagenome assembly WNGE01 (sample SAMN13153370, study PRJNA577476) | soil metagenome | isolation source: 60 cm soil or saprolite under grassland replicate 2 | place: USA:California | collected 2016-06-15 | reverse complement strand
TATCTGTTCGTAGCCGCTTACTCGCAGAATGTACGCTACCTGTGTCGATTTGTTCATCCACCGCTTGCGGATAGAAGGGATGATGCCAAGCGTTTGCAGCAGCAGCGTCATGCCATCCGCCAGTCCCTTGCTGACCGTCGCGTATTCTAGCATCAGGTTCTGGCCCTGCTGTACGGTCGTAACAGCTCCATCGCCGCTGAACGCGCCACGAATCAGCTCCATGCGCAGCTCGGATGGTACATTGAAGGCCAGGCGCGGCAGGGCTTTATCTTCCGAATGCGTGCCGCAGCGCAGGATATCACGCAGCAGCCATGCGAAGATGCGCGAGGAGACGATCGTCGTCAAGGCGTTAGTGCCGCGGCGTTCAATGAATTTGAGGCCCCAGCAGTTCAGAATGCGCTGCACATCCGCAGTGTACGCGATCTCCTGCTCGTGGAAGCAGATGCCCACGCGCTGCCTTACCGCATCGGCATGCCCCTTATCTTGCGAGATATAGCCCTCGGCAAGGAAGTAGCCGCACAGGCGCAGCAGGTCCGCATCGATCGGGAGCACCGCGTTGATCATGGTGGCCGCGCCCTTCGCCGTATACAGCCTCAACTTCTCGGCGGGAACGTCGAGCACCTGCAACGAGGTCAGGTAGCGGAACAGGCGCAGCGACATACGGTTGTGGCGCTTGATCTCGTTCGGGTATCTGAGCATCGTGAGCGGGATGAAGGACGCGAACCGTTCGTATTGCTCGCGAAACGAATTATCGAGCGGCGTCACATAAACATCGGCCTCCAGATCGCTATCCTGGAGTAGCTCAATCAGATTAAGGCTCGTGGCCTGCTCGACAGTGGGAAGCTCGCATAGGGCCATGAGCTGATCACCGGGGACCACCGCAGCGGCTGGCAAGATCGAGAACTGCTGATCCTTGTATAGAACGACCGGGTGATCGGCGGTAACGCGCAACGCACGTCCCATGGTCGTAGTGATATTCACCATCGTGCCCTTAAAGGGACGCCGGGTGATCGCCTTTACAGCGGCGAGGATGGGTCGGCCCTGCTCCAGATCGAAGGCAAGCACACGTTTATCGCACGGCTGGACAAGCTCCACCACGTCGCCCTGGAACGGCTCGCCATTTTTAGCGAACAGCGTATCGAAGCGTTCCGTCGCCACATTGGGGCTATTGAGCGTAAAGACCGTCTCATCTGCCTCAAAACAACTCCCACCATAGCCCAGACCGGCATCCAGAAAGGCGCGACCGATGCGCTTATCATAGCCCATGCCCACCGCGACCTCCTTCACATCGGCTCCCAGGCGCTCACAGATCTGCGCGATCTCATTGATGAAAGAGATCTTCGTCGCCAGAAACGCGTTGGACGCGTACTTAATCATCTCCGCCGTATAGAGATCGGTGATCACGATAGGTGCGCGCAGAGGCAGCGAGATGCTGACTGATCACGCGCGAGACCACATCGCCGCTGCCGACCGGGACTGTACTCTTATTAATAATAATGGCATAATGGTCGAGTTCCTGCGCAATGCTGCGCGCCGCACTCTCGACGTAACGCATATCAGCGCCGCCCTGATTGGCGCTGGTAGGAGTATTGACCGAGATGAAGATAAACTCGCAATTATCCAGTCCCTCAGTATAGCTCGTCGTGAAGCACAGGCGACCTGCGTGGACGTTGCGCTCGACCAGTTCCTCCAGGCCTGGCTCATAGATGGGGAGGATACTCTGACGAAGGCTCTCAATTTTTTCTGGAACGATATCAACGCACGTAACCTGATTACCCATATCGGCCAGGCAGGTGCCGGTGACTAAGCCGACATAGCCGGTGCCGATAACGCATATAATAGACACAGAACTACTCCTCTACGCTTACGAATGGATTTTCATACTTCTCTTCAATGATAGTGGTTGGATCGCCGTGACCGGAAAATACCGTCAGATCATCATCGAGCGTATACAGCTTCTTGAGAATAGATGTTTCGATCTGGCGATAATCGCCGCCGGGGAAGTCGGTACGTCCGATGCCGCGGCGGAAGAGGGTATCGCCCGTAAAGACGCAATAGGGGCGGCTTACCAGGCTCACGCCGCCCGGAGTGTGGCCCGGCGTGTGCAGCACCTCGAGCGTGAGCGTACCGAAGGTAATACGGTCGCCCTCCTGGAGGAGGATATCGGGTTTGCGCTTCACGAGCGGGGCCTCGCGCCCATACATCTCGGCCATCACCGTATTGGTATACATAGGAACGTCGGCGGGATGGATCGCCAGGGGAACGGGGTAGACCGCGCTCACCGCGTCCACGCCGCTGATATGATCGATATGTCCATGGGTATTGATAATATATCTAGGAACTAGATTGAGTTCCTTGATTGCGTCCAGAATCTGTTTGGACCCATCGCCGGGGTCAATAATCACCGCCTCGCGCGTCTGTGGGCAGGCATAGAGGAAGCAATTTTCCTGGAACATACCTGTCGTTATACAGGCAACAATAGGCATCTGATCTTCTTTTGTCTCGGAAGCGGGCATGCTAAAAAACCTCCTCGCCCTCTTGAGGTCGACAACACTGAGGACATTATAGCATAGGGTGTCACCTACGCCGCCTTTTGGGGGAGGCCAGCTCATAACCCAGAAATATATCTTTAAGGGTACGCAAAAATAGGGAAGCACGTCCACTTTTGAGACGTGCGCAACATAAAAATGAGACGAGAAAGAAGAGCATTTGTTCTAAATTTGTCGTATAATTAAGATAGATAGAGATTGTAGAAAATGAAATATTTGCGACAGATATAACCTTATGGTAAACTGTGCTGCATAGCGAGCGCGTTGGGTGCGCTTCAGAAGCGGCACGGGCGGTAAAGCTGACAGGAGGAGCAGATGGTGCACGCCGAAAGCGACTCTATAGCAGTTTATTACCAGTAGCGGAGGCAGGAGTTGAGGCTACAGAGGAATATGTATAGGCTCTAAGTTATGAAAAGTGGACTTAGCAAAATCGGTAATGTAAAATGAGTATCAAGGGCGAACGCCCTATTGCCTTGTAGCTACATGTCGCCCGTATAAGTCGGCGTGAGACCTGCTAAGGTCAGGAGAGTTGAGAAACACATGTCAAAGGATTATTTGGAGCGGAGAACTTATCGAAGGAGTCCTGGACGCCAATATGGATACGAATACGATCCGCTACATACTCGCGGTGAGCAACCGGGTCAGAGCGAACGGCCCGATAGTTCAGGACAGAGTGGAGGTATGCGTGGAGAGGGAACGCACAAATCTGGCGCCTTGATGTCTCAACGGCCCGACCTGCGTAGAACGCGACAACTCCTGCGACAGAATATTATAGCTACCAAAGCGCGTATCTCTGAAGAGAACGGTGAACAGGAGAATCCACAAGAGAACGAAGAAGTGTACCAGCAGGATGGCGGATACGAATACCCCGAAGAAGCGCCGGTAGACTACAGGCCCAATCCCACACGAAGCGGACGGATCATACCCCCACGCGCCACGCCATCACAGGAGCTGATCGACGAACGGGAAGAGTATGCAGAGTACGAGTTTGAAGATATAGATCCTGACCTGGGATACGAAGTGGGCTATGAAGAAGAGGCGGACCCGCTCGATGCACCGCTCGGGTCCGCCGAAGATGTGCCTGAGCGCTTGCCACTGTCGTCGCCGCGTCCTCGTCAGGGTATAAACACACGTGTTCCTACGCGAAACATGCGACCCGTCGAGCCGCAAGACGACTACTATGAAGACGAAGAGTACGACGAAGAATATTATGACGATGAGGAACCTGAGCGGGCTCCAGCCAGGCGCAAGAAGAAGCGCAAGGTCTCGCGGCGCGGCCTTCTGTTCGGTATAGGGGCCATCGCGGTCGGAGGAGCGGGTATCGCCGCCGTCGAGTTGGGACCCAAGATCCCGCAGGCGGTGGGGACAGCGGCGCAGAATGTCGAGCAGCAGGTGCAGGAGGCGTTCCAGAGAGGCGTCGAGCAGGGGGCGGAGAACGTGCGCAAAGAATTTGTGACCTCCCTAGAGAATCTGGAAGGCTTCTCATTAGGAGGGGCCATCGCCGCCGCCAAACTGACGCGCGTCGCCTACGACGTCTTTGTCTCCCCCGTCATCCAATTCGGTTCGACGCTCACCAACGACTTCCTCAATGCCATGCTCAAAGCTTTCAAGACCGCGCGCAACGTCCTGATTGCTGTGAACATGGACAATACCGCGCTCATCGCCATTCAGAAGGTACTCGAATCGTGGGTCAATCAGGTCACGAACATGCCCAAGCAGCTCAACGCCATCGTCGATGCGGACCTGGATGGCGCGCAATCGTATTTGAGAGCCTTGCAGCGCAAAGTCGACGACGAGAAAGCCCTGCTCAATAAACCGCAGGCGCAAGCCACGCCAGCGGCTAAGCCGACCGCGCAACCGACGAAGAAGCAGTAGTGAAAGCGCAAAAACGTAGCGATGGCGGGTTCGCTATTGTAGGAGGTGTGGCCGAAGTTCTCGGCCTGATCTCGACCGGGATTCTCCTTTACCTCCTCCGTAAGCCACGAACTGCCTTTATCTTGACGTTGGTTGCTGTCATCAGCTTTGCGGGCATGCTCGCCCTGTTCGCGTTCGGCAACAACCCGCTCAACCAGCAAGTTGCGTCATGGACGCCTGAGACCTTGCCTGCCAATTGGCGCGAGGTCCGCGATGCCTGGGACGGCTTCCATGCGGCCAGTTCCGCCCTGGCGGCTCTCGCGCTGACCTCATTATTAATCGTCACCCTACACGATACGCCATCGCCTGAAAAATTAACCAGAGTATATTAGCTACTTGCTCTTCTGTTTCGAGAGCGTATTTTCCGCTACTTCTGACTCAGGCTGCTCAGTCTCTCCATCTTCAGTCTCGTCGGCGGGCTCAGTCACTGAAGCTTCCGTGAGCCTATCTTCTGGTTGCGTGAGCTCCGTATGCTCGGCCTCATCAGTAGTAGCCGCTGGTTGTTCAGCAGGTGTGTCTATTGTATGTGTGGCCTCCGCAAGTGCGGACTCGTCGGTATTGGCTGCTGGCTCCTCGGGGAGTGCAGGTTCGGAATGCGAGGGCACGTCGGTATCTTCAATTGTGTCAATGCTAACCTCTGGCAGAGAGCTATCGCTGTGTTTCATCTCACCATCCTCGACCTTAACGGCCTTGCCATCCAGCGTCTTCGCGGCCAGCTTAGCGCCCTCCACTGGCTTCTGGGCGATGCCATAGGTCGCCGCAACCGCACCGCGTGGAACCGGCCTGGAGTAGCGTACAACCAGGTAAGTGATTGGAATCAGAACGAGCAGCAGGAAGAGCGAGGTCCACTGCGCCTGCTTCAGGTGCCAGTCGAGCACGCCGAAGAGTTTGACATAGATATTGTCGCGAACGAAAAAGAGCAGGAACTGAGTGATGGCGTAGGCGAACAGGTAGACCAGCATCAGCACACCGGGCTTCGTCACGCGGCGGGCCAGATACAGCATAAACAAGAGCAGAACGACATTCGTGAGCAACTCGTAGCCGGCGGCTGGTTGTACCGGGACATTGCAGATCGTAGAGCCGGGCAGGCAGGCCCAGCTATCGGGATGCGTATAGACCGTAGACCAGGGAAGGGTACTGGGATAGCCCACAATATCGCCATTGATGAGATTGCCGATGCGCCCGAAGATCTGGCCGGCAGCCGCGAAGAGTACGCCGGCATCGACCAGCACCAGCGGGTTGACACGTTCGACGCGCGAGCGCCAGATGAGCGTGGGTATCACCAGGAAGATAGCGCCGAAGAAGGCCATGCCGCCCTCCCAGGTAGCAATAATATGAATAGGATTAGCCAGATAGTACGAAACGAGATTGGGCTGCTGAATCACAAAGTAGAGGCGTCCACCAATCAGTCCGGCGGCGATACACCACCAGAGGACGCGATAGACCATATCCTGATCGACGCCTTTGCGCCCGGTATAGCCCTTGATAACCCATAAAGCCATAACAATGCCAACGACATACATCAGGCCGTACCAGCGCAGCGCCAGCGGTCCCAGGTGAACGAGAACTGGATCTATATTGATATAGATGTATGGGGGACCGATCCGTAGCCAGCCCCAGTTGATAATATCCAGCAAAGGGGGTGTAAGCATAGAAACTCCAATACTAATGAGATTGTGATCTATTCCTGTATGATAGTACGCATTGGGAATACTTGCAAGAGGGTAACGGTGATCTAGACCGTATGGATGGTCGCTCATTGCAGAAAAATCGTTATTTTTTAGTATGGTTTTGTATAGACATGAGTTTGCCCGGTAACTGTCCAGGACCCCCTTCTTCTTTGACTCATCGTGGCTCCGCGCGCTCTGCGGCTCACAGGAGTCTAGTGTGGGTGGCGGGCCCGGCAGCCCGCCACCCACACTAGACTCCTTACGAAGCGCCGAAGGCGCTGAGGGTTCAGAAGGACATCTGAGCAGTTACCGGGATAACTCATGGCTGCACACTATGCTGTAATCTGAACAGCGGTGCCGATCGGAGCCCAGCCATAGAGCCAGGCGGCGGCGGCCAGCGGCATCGCCACGCAGCCGTGTGAGCCATTCTGCCAGCCATAAGTAGGATCGTAGTGCCAGACATTAGTACCAGGGCCATAGACGGTATGCCACCAGGAGTCGTGGAGGAAGAAGCCGCCGGACAGGAACTCCAGCGCGTAGTTGATATATGTCGGTGGATACCAGTTCACCGAGCCATAAGGGAACGGCGAATAGAACGTCGTTGGACTGAGCTTCGCGAAGACGTGGAACGTGCCCGTCGGCGTTTCCAGGCCGGGGCGACCGGTCATCACCGCCGTATTAAAGACCTGCTGGCCGTTCTGGTAAGCAAAGAGCCATTGTTGCGAGAGGCTCACAACGATGACCTTGCCCTCAATCGAGGGCGCTGTGCTACTTGTGCCTGCACTGCTCGCAGCGGTCACCAGCGCTCCGGGAATACCAGGAGCGTCGACTGTAACGATGGAAGCGCTGGTCGTTGGCCCGGTACGCACGTTCGCCCAATCGCTCGTCTGCCCGGACCATGTTGCGGAAGTTGAAGCGGCTACAGCCCTGGTAGGCGAGGTCAGACCAAAGGCAAGGATGATTGCCAGTAGTGCGGCGAGAGAGCCCAGATAGAAGATTCTTTTCCCTTTATCCTGCATAGAATCCCACCTTTCATGGAGAATTTCCCATCGTAACATGCAGATCTACTGATGTAAGAGGGACAAAGGTAACTCTTGAGGACCCCTTTCCCTGACTCCTCAGCACCTGCGGCGCTTCAAGAGTTACGGACAGGGATCATGTGTTTTCAGCAAGAAAGACTCACTACGAATGGAGGATGCTCTACAGCAAGACTCATATAAGAAGTATAGTCAAAAATAGGGAAAAAGTCATGGCAAAAGTGACTGTTCGGGTCCCTCTTTCCTGACTCATCAGCGCCAAAGGCGCTTCACAAGGGTGTTGATGTGGGTGGCTGGGTTGGCGGCCTCGCGCCGCCAACCCAGCCACCCACATCAACACCGGCAAGCCGCCGCAGGCGGCGAGAGTATCTGAATAGATACTGGCAAAACCTCTATTGTCCCATTTTCGTCAGGAAGCTTGCAACCGTGCGAATGCCCTTAAAGAACTGGGCCAGGGAGTACTTTTCGTTCGGAGCGTGCAGATTGTCGTCGGGCAGACCGAAGCCCATCAGGACGACCGGCGTGTGCAGAATCTCATCGAACAGGGCCGCGATGGGAATTGAGCCACCTTCGCGAATAAGAACGGGCTCTTTGCCATATACCTCTTGTAGGGCCGCCGCTGCCGCCCGCATTGCCGCGCTATCGGGCGAGACAAGCATACCATCGCCGCTGTGGATCTTGCGCACCTTCACCGTCACATCGGCGGGCGCTGCATCCTTAACCGCGTGCTCCAACAGCGTAAATACCTCGTCCGGTGCCAGTTCTGGTGGCAGGCGCAGACTGACCTTCGCCGTCGCGACGGCGGGAATAACCGTCTTGGCCCCCTCGCCCGTGAAGCCGCCCGCGATTCCGTGAACCTCGAATGTAGGGCGCGCCCAGATGCGTTGGAGCGGAGGGTATTCCGACTCACCGGAGAGCTGCTTCACGCCCATCTCCTCCGCGAGTGACTCACCGATATGTAGTGGATCGTGCTGCCAGAAATCCTGTTCCGCCCGCGTCGGCGTGCGCAGCTTATCATACAGGCCCGGAATGTGGATATGACCGTCTTCGTCCTTCAAGCGGCCAATGATAATTGCCAGCGCGTGGATAGGATTGGGGGCCATGCCGCCGTACGAGCCCGAATGGAGGTCGCGCCTGGCGCCACGGACCTCGATCTCGGTATACACAATGCCGCGCAGGCCGTAGATGAGCGCGGGAAGATCCTGTGATGGCATGTGCGTATCGCAGATAAAAGCGGCGTCGCAGCGTAAGCGTTCGGGGTAGGTCTTAACATAGTGTTCGATCGACTCGCCGCCATTCTCCTCTTCGCCCTCGATGAGCACGCGCACATTCACCGGCAAAGCGCCATTTACCGTCATCAGCGACTCAAGGGCCTTGAAGACCAGCATTGTCTGACCCTTATCGTCGCAGGCGCCGCGACAATAGATGTTGCCATCGTGGATAGTCGGTTCGAATGGAGGCGAGTTCCACAGTTCCACAGGATCGACTGGTTGCACATCGTAGTGCCCGTAGATGAGCACCGTAGGCTTGCCGGGAGCTTGCAACCATTCGCCATAGACCAGGGGACTGCCCTGCGTAGGAATAACCTCGATGCCTGCGAAGCCGATCTGTTGAAGCTGATGAGCGGCGTACTCAGCGGCCTTCTGGATATCCGGCATATGTTCCGGCAGCGTACTGATGCTCGGGATGCGCAGCCATCCCTTCAGATCTTCAAGAAAGCGATCCTCGTGTTGTGCAATATATGTTTCTAATTGAGTCATAGCTCTTCCTTCCCCTGCTAATTAAAGAATATGTGTTATCGTAGCAGGGGAAGGAGTGATTGTCCAGTGGGACAGGTGGGCGCGAACCAGCGGAGTTCGCTAATCGCCATCATCATCGTAGGGGCCGATCAACCCACAATCTTTGCTAATGTCGAAGTAGGACGCGCCTGGAGACGTGTTGTTAGAAGAGACATCCAGCCTCACTGATGGGAGATCGTATTCAAATGTTAGTAGAGTGTCATCTATCACAAAATCTTCGTCTGACGACGCCGAATGGTCGCTTGATGAAAGTGAATTCCGCGTGTAAGAAGTACTCATTGGCTTTGTCTCTCCTCGTGTCGGTATAGATCACTATCTTCATTATGAAGGATGAAAGAATGGGAGAAAATATCACTTTATTATCATTTACGTGGAAGAGGGCTGATTCTTGTTTATCATTTTTCAACATTGTTCACCTGTCTTTTGGTGATCGAGCCTGCCTGGTGCTGGCGAGAAAACTGGATCTTCCCGCGTTCACGACCGATCGAGCATGGGAGGTTGTGGAAGTGAACGTATCCGTGCGGATAATTCGTTGATGGTTGTAGCCCATGTTATAATCTTTCCTGAACACTCGTTCTTATCTATGAGAGATGGTAACTCTTCAGTAGGGATGGGGCTTGCCCCCATCCCTACTGAAGAGAGATGCATATTGTTTTGTCCGGGGAGGGTATTGCTCATGCCGATACGACAACTGGAGCCTGATGTAGCCGCCAAGATCGCGGCGGGAGAAGTAGTAGAGCGGCCCGCCTCGGTCGTCAAAGAGCTGATCGAGAATAGTATCGACGCGGGCTCCACGCAGATCCGTGTGGAACTGGCGCATGGTGGATTGCAGCTCATACGTATAACCGACAACGGGAGTGGCATCGCGGCGAACGAGCTACCCCTGGCACTGTCGCGGCACGCGACCAGCAAGGTATGGCAGATCGACGACCTGGAACATATTCGTTCGCTCGGTTTTCGCGGTGAGGCGCTGGCAAGCATCGCGGCGGTCGCCGAGGTAACGCTACTGAGCCGGCAACGGGACATGGAGCAGGGAGCACAGATAGGCGCGGCGAACGGACAGCTCTCCCCTGTAACGACAGCGGCCTCGCCCGAAGGGACCACTGTGACGGTACGCAACCTCTTCAGTGCCGTTCCTGCGCGCCTGAAATTTTTGAAGAGCCGCAATACCGAGGTAAGCCACTGCCATCATCTCCTGGAGCAGTACGCGCTGGCGTACCCAGAAATTCGTTTCAGCGTCTTCAGCGATGGGCGCCAGATCTTTGCTACGCCCGGCGATGGTCAGCTCGCCAGCGTCCTGGTCGAGGTCTACGGCTTGCAGGTCGCTGATCAGATGGTGTCCGTGGCGAGTGAGCAGCAAGGAGACGCTGGCGAGCAGCCGGTGGTGAGCGGGTATGTCAGTCGACCGAACTGTTACAAGAGCACGCGGCAGCACATATCGTTCTTCGTTAACCGACGCTGGGTGCTGAGCCGTATGCTTACAGCGGCTGTCGAGGGCGCCTATCATTCGTTATTGCTCAGCGGGCGGCATCCCATCGCCGTGATCAATATCCAGCTTGACCCGGCGCTGCTCGATGTCAATGTGCACCCGGCCAAAACGGAGATACGCTTTTTGAAGGAGAGGCGCGTCTTCGCCGCGATTCTGCGTGCTGTACGGGTCGCCCTGTTAGAGGAACCGGAGATGCCGCAGTGGAAGCCACGCGAGCAGCGTACCGAGGAACGGGAGGAAGAGCACGACGTGCAAGGGTCGGTTGAAACGCCAGGAGATAGCTTGCAGGATGAGGACATAGCTGCGCTGTTCACCACGCAGAACGAGGTGCGCAATGAAGCGACCAGTTTTCCGCGTGACAATCCCTGGTTGACGGTAACGGAGGAGGAGAATGGGACGCGTCCGCCGCTGTTGTCTCGTTTGTGGCAGAGCCATGTGCATAAAACAGGGGATGCGTCCGGCGCTCCTGTGAATGCGATGGAGGTGCCGTTCAAAGAGGTGCAGGGCAAAGCGCGTGCCGATGAAGACAGAGCGCAGGTAACACAGGAACAGGCGCCTGTCAGTCCTGAGCCGAAGTCAGATGCGCTCCCACGGGGCGTTGCGCAACAGGAAGAGCTACTGGTGGGCAAGGGCGTCGATCCGCAGCAGGCGCATCGACTGCCGCACCTGCGCGTCATCGGGCAACTGGGGCAGAGCTATATCGTGACCGAGGGCGACCAGGGAATGTATCTGATCGATCAGCACGCGGCGCACGAACGCATCTTGTTGGAACGCATGGTGGCAACATTGAAGGCGCGTACACCGCTATCACAGTTGCTGCTTACGCCGATCGAGCTTGAGCTGGCGCCGAACGAACTGGAGGCGATCGAGGAGTACGTGGCCCAACTGGAAACCATCGGCTTCAAACTGGAGGGTGCAGAGGATCAGAGACTGCTGGTACACGCGGTTCCGAGCGTGCTGGTGAAGCAGATGAACGCACATTCGCTGCATGAGCTCCTGCTCGAAGTCACCGCGCCGGAGAGCCTGGGCCATACCGAGACATGGGAGGAGCGCGCGCTGGCGAACGTGGCGTGCAAGGCCGCGATCAAGGCGAACTACTTCTTGACGGTGAGCGAGATGCGCGAGATGATCGAACAGTTAGAGCAGACACGGGCACCGTATAGCTGCTGTCATGGGCGACCCACTATGGTGCACTTCAGTCTCCCCGCGCTGGCCCATGCATTCGAGAGGCGCTAGAAGCATGCTTGCGAACGTGTTGACCTCGGCAGGAAGCTGGAATAGTGAGCAGCCACTCTTGACCTATAGCGTTCCCGCTGCCCTCAGAGGCGGCTTGCGTGCAGGACAACTGGTCTCGGTCCCCTATGGAGAGCGCCTCGTCGAGGGGATGGTCTGGGATATTTTGCCGGACGAGCAAGAGAAGCGCGCTGGCATTACCGGTCTGCGCCCGATCACCAGCATACTTGATCGTGAGCCGGCGCTTCTGCCGCACCAGCAGGCCCTGGCGCTCTGGATCTCCGAATACTACATTACGCCCCTGGCGCAAGCAGCCACGCTTATGCTCACACGCGGCCTGATGCAGCGCTCGCAGTTCGTGCTGCGCCTGATGGAAGAGGAGCAGGGCGAGGCAAACGGGCTGGAGGTGCCATTGCAGGTGCGCGCGCTGGTTGGCATGTTGCTCTCGGACGATGTGCTGGACATCGAGCAATTCAAGAAAATGCTGGGTCCGACGCGCGCCAAAGCACTGCTCAAGGATGCACTGGCGAGCGGGCTTGTCCAGCGCGAGGCCCGACTGCAGGCTCCCGAAGCTAAGGCACGAATCAAGCGTATTGTACGTCTCGTTGCCCAGGGAGAGAGGTTGGAAGAATGGAGGAGGCGCACAGAGGCGATACTGCAGGCGAGTCTTGTCGAGGCCGAAGAGAGAGGTGAAGCTGTTGTCGAAAGTGTGCAGGGGAATGCACCACGTAGGGGCGGACGCAAAATGCGTGTTTTTGATCTGATGTCTGGCAGCGCGACGGCCACCCTCGCGCCTGTGCCGCTGAGCAAGGCAGGCGTGGCGGCACAGCATCAACTGGCGGCCATCGATCTGCTGCTGAATAGCGACACAGGCGCCGTCACCGCGCAGTCCTGGACACCGAACAAGCTGTGTGAGGCCAGCAAGCTCACCGCCGCTCAACTGCGACAACTCGTCGATGAGGGGCTTCTGACTATCGAGCAGGTTGAGGTGCGGCGAGATCCTTTGCAGGGGCGGAACATTCCTCCGAGCACGTCTTTACCGCTGACGCCGGATCAGCGCAGGGCATTGGACAGCATTCTCGCGAGCCTGGAAGAAACGGGAACAGGCGAGGCACCGCGTCCCATACTCTTGCATGGCGTGACCGGGAGTGGCAAGACGGAGGTCTATCTGCAGGCGCTGGCGGCGGTAATCGCGCGGGGGAAGCGAGGGATCGTGCTGGTGCCGGAGATCGCCCTCACAACGCAGGCGATACAGCGCGTGGCCGGGCGCTTTCCCGGACGCGTAGCCATCATTCACAGCGCGCTCAGTATGGGCGAGCGCTACGACGAATGGCGACGCATTCGCGCGGGCAAGATCGATGTCGTCATTGGTCCGCGCGCGGCGCTCTTCG
>WNGE01006430.1_pt1 | contig 13083 bp, 11 predicted proteins | sample 5400651 | NCBI WGS metagenome assembly WNGE01 (sample SAMN13153370, study PRJNA577476) | soil metagenome | isolation source: 60 cm soil or saprolite under grassland replicate 2 | place: USA:California | collected 2016-06-15 | reverse complement strand
CATAACTTTTGATTACAGCACCATGAAGCGGTTTATATACTCCTCCCGCAAGGCGTATATGAAGGGTCCTCCTTCATCTCTTATACAGCATTAAAAAGAACTTACATCCTTCTCATTCGTGACACACTCCAGCCCCACTTGTAGCAATACTTTTGTTGTAAGCCGTTTTTCTTTGTCAACAGAAATGTAAGTCATATTTGTAGTGAAATATCGCATTTTTGTCAAACAATTACTTTAACATCTGAGACTTGTGTTGAGTTAAGAATTCAAAGTTCAAGATTTGAAAGGTCAGGTAATGTATTCTTAAAACGCATATTATATTTATAGGAAATTTCATTGCATTTTTCTTTGTCATTACATAAGTAAAAACCAACAATGAGTTCTTCATCTTTTATTTCTGTAGTCTGGATAAAATCGTAAAATGCTTTAGCTGTTCTTTTTAAATTATTGGTCCATCCAATTTTTAATAAATAATTTCCACCTGATGCAGTGCTTTTGCTAATAAATATATAAACACCTTCAAGTTCAGCAATACTGTCAATATTATCATTTGTTAGACTTAATGTAGTAAATTTTATTTTGTCCTGTGTCATTGGTTACTTATTACATTCTTTGAATTTGAGAAAAATTATAATAGGATTAATTCTGCTGTATAATAAGAGAGTTTAAAAATAAGTTTTTTTCAGAATCATTTGAGGAATTGTCATTTAGATACCAACATTCAAAGCTGTATAATTTGTCAGTAATTAAAATAAGTTTACAAAATCGGTTTCCCCTCTCACCTGTAGCAGGGTTAATTGCATTATAAGAAAGCTCACGACCTATATAATTACCTATTTTAATATTTGATGCACTGGTTGTGCTATTATTAGTATATGCTAATTTTTCTTTTACTACGTTATCTAACAAAGTGTTGATAATTTTTTCTTGTTCACTCTTTTCAAGTTGTATAAAGGCTGGATAGTTGGGTATTACATTTCTTTGAATTAAAACCATAAAAAGACAGTTTTCTGATTTTGCTACATAAGTAGAAGCTTCTGTGGTTGTTGAATATTTAGGGTCATTCGGAAAGTTGACAAATATACCATTGCCAACTTCCTTTTTTATCCAAGCATTTTGTGCCAATGCGGAACTTATTAAAAAAAGTAAACTAAATAAGATTGTTGAATATTTCATAGTTTGTATATTCAATAATGTCATGGTTTTAGAGGATTGTTCTAATCGTTATTATTGGTTAAAATATTTGAAAAGAGCATCAACCTTTTTGACCTTTTCAATGAACTCAGCTTCAGATATATTTGCTTTTTCTAACATCGTTGAAAGAAAAGCAGCTTCCATTTCATTTAATTGACCATCACAAGTCAACATACCAAAAATAAGCATCAAAACATCTTCAATTTTACTTGCGTTCATTTCTGTAAATTTCTCGAATACTTTCGCTGGACCAATTCTGTTATATAGTTGTGTTACTTTTTTTGCTGACGTTTCAAAAATATGTACGTATGTGTTCAAATATTTTAATTCCTCTTGAATTTGATTATTAGTTATTTCATTATCACAAATCATCGCACCGTATAATAAGCATAAAATAATTAGCTTTTCCTCTTCTGAAAAATGTTGGTAAAGTTCAGAAGCCGGATGAGTTTTTTTCTTAAAAAACATTTTATTTCATTTTAGAGCAGTCACTTAATCGCTGTCAGAAAGGTTTCTTACAGTTTTGTTTCAATATCTACATCATTTTCTTCAAAAAAAGAAACCATTTCTGATGGAAGGGTAACCTGTCTCACAATTGGTTGGTTTCTTTGAAGTTCTTTGTCAAAATTGTAGTGATAGCAAAATACTTTATAACCTTTTTTTATTAAGTCAGCAAGCTCTTGTATATCACGTTCTCTAATTTCATAAACTGTCTTAATATTAGGTTCCACAAAAACGCTAAACACTAAAGCTAACTTTTCTTTTCCTTCTTGTGAGAGTATATAAAAGTGAGACCCGGCATTATGTATCATTTCTTTATAACCTTGTTTATGAAAATCGTCATAAGCATAATTGCTTGCTTGCTCTAAGGCTTTCTGAAAAAGGTCGTCTGTCATAAACAAAAAGTTTGAATTATTTAAGATGTCTCACTAAAATGGCTTTCAACGCGTAAATTTATGTTATTAAATGAGATTCTAAAAAAATTCCTATACTGATAATCAATTTATTAATGTTATACATTTTGTAATTGTCGTTAGGACAATCCAATTTTTCTACTTTCGTTTTAAACACTTATAAACATTTAAAATCGTTTTCTGTCGCTATGAAAATCAGAACGCAAAAGAGTGCGACGCAATCAATGATGCCACGAGTGCCAATGCCTGTCCCATAAAAAAATCTTACTTCACGAAAGCACTTAATAAAATACGTAAACCCACTAATCCCAAACAAACAGCTAACGCTCTTATAATCGTGTTACTTTTTATTTTGTGCGAGATAAAAGCGCCAATCTGTGCACCGCCTATTGCGCCTGCACTTAACAAAATCGCCAACCGTAAAATATAGGGGTCATTATAGTTTCCTTTCACAGCATGTACAACCACGCTTGTAATGGACATAATTGCTAAAATAAAATGTGAAGTGGCAGTGGCAATCATCACGGGAAAATGCAATAACTGTACCAACGCCGGCACATGTATAATGCCTCCGCCAATACCAAGCACGGGTGACAAATAACCCACAATAATGCTTATGATAATTCCTTTGGTTTGATTAAATGTATAGGAATAAGACTCGCCTTTTTTATCTTTAATAGCACGATGCTTCCATCCTTTGGGTGCATTACCCGGCTGAAATATTTTTTGCTTAAGTTTTATCTTGTTAAAGAAAAGAAGTGCAGCCAGCAGGATAAGCAACAAACCAAAAAATATTTTGAATGCAAGCCGCGGAATATATTGAGTTGTCAATACCCCAAGAATGGAACCGGGAATAGTAAATAAGGCAAATACAATGCCCGTTTTGTAATCAATGCGACCAGAACGTGCATACGCAACCGAACCTGAAACTGCATTACATGCAACAAGCGCCATAGAGACGGCGGTAATAATTTCAGGTGATAAAGAATGATGTGTAAGAATAAGAGCAGGTACTAAAATAAATCCGCCTCCGGCACCTATCAGTGTTCCAAGCGCACCAATAATAAATCCTGCGAGTATTAATACAAAGAAGTTATCCATGCTTACAAGCTAACGGCTGACATATTGATAGATCATTTTAGAAACAGCAGCCATAGATTTCACCGCTGCATTTTCATCTTCGATATTTTTTGATAACAGAACCAAAACATATTTTCTACCGTCGGACAAAAAAACAATACCTGAATCATGATGAATGCCTGTTATAAAACCTGTTTTATGAGCAACTTTTACTTCTTTTGGCAAATCAGCAGGAATGATATCCTTAAACTTCTGGTCCAACAAAATTTTAATCATTGTCTTTGAAGCCTTTTTACCTACAGTTTTGCCCTTTGCCATCTTTTCAAATATCACCATAAGATCATAAGCAGTGGTTGTATTGTTTAATCCTTTTTCAAAAGCTTTGTCATCTTCTACTCCGCGTAACACTTGTATATTCTTAGCACCAAGACCATGCATTGTTTGTGTTACTTTTTTTGCATCCACGAGTTCTATTATCATATTTGTGGCAAGGTTGCTGCTTGCAATAATCATATCATATACCAGGTCGTAAATCGTTCGCTTTTTACCAATATGTTTATACAATTCAAATTCACTGTCATCTGCTGAATCAAGACTGTATGTGCTGCCATCAACAATGCTTTTAAATTCATTTTTGATAACGAGAGAATCAGATAAAGAAAATTTTCTTTCTGCTGCCTGTTTAAATACTTCAATCATAACAGGTGTTTTCATTGTGCTTGCCGCATGAAAAGTGTCATGTTCATTTATCAATAACTCATTTCCTGTTGTGAGATCTTTAAAGGCAACGGCAAATGTTCCTTTCTGTTTTGATAATTCTGTAATAACCTGTTGTCTTAATTGTTCCATTGATGTATCTGATTGACCAAATGTGAAGTAACCAGTGCATACTATATAAGAAATCAGAATAATAAAAGAAAGAAATTTCATACACCTAAAAATAAATAAACTATTTGCCTTGCAATCAAAAAGCTGAAAAGAGAAATTAAAGTTAACTGGTATGCTATCTACCCCTGTAGATAGTTTATTGAAAGTTTCTGATGAATAAACAGGCGCTTTATTTAAAGCAGACGGATGCATTTATTTTGGCAATAGATAACAACTCCAAAAGTAAAGTAGAAAAATTTCAGCAGAGGGAAATATTGATAACGATAGTCTCTATAATTATTGTTTCTCTTGAAGTGATATTCATTTTTATTCCGACTATTGAAAAAATAAAAAAACAAAATGAGCAGTTCAGAACAATTGCTTTTAATCAATCACATGTTATCAGGCAACCACTTGTCAACATAAAAGGCCTGCTTATTTTATTGATTGCACAAAAGTGGATGAAGATATTAGGAGTTTGCCGGGTCTTGCAAAATCGGAGGCTGAAAAACTGGATACCATTATAAAAAACAATGTATCCAATACAACAGAGATTTAAGATGACTTTTATAGTTTAATCGGAGAATTTTTTTATTTAATATTTTGTAGCAAGCGTTCGTAATACCATTAATCTTTGAACTTTAATGGTCATTAATACTTTCAATTTTTATTTTACGCTTGTTTTTATAAAGCTGATAATTTTATTATAGGTATCATTTAATTTATCTCCCGTCCAGCCATGTCCCTCACCTTCGTATACAGTATATTCATGCGTCACTCCGGCAGCAGTTAGCCTGTTGTTCAAACTGTCACTCTGGCTAATGGGTACAAGCGGATCTTCAGTGCCATGAAATATTTGCGTTGGAGGTGAGTTGTTGTTAACAAAAAATAACGGGCTTGCATTATAGTAATTATCAGGATTGGTTGCAGGAGTTCCGCTCATAAAAACTTCGATATAGACTCTTAATAAAGTATCAGCAGTGCTATCGTATAAAGCTTTAAAATCAGTAGGGCCAAATAAATCAATCACAGCTTTTATACGGTTGTCAGTATTGTGCTGATAACCTTCCAGTAAAGCAAGATGAGCGCCCGCACTGGCCCCTGCCACAATTATTTTATTGGTATTAACATGATATTCTCCTGCTTTGGATAAAATAAAATCAAATGCATTGTTTACATCATTTATTTGCGTCGGCCATACATTTTCACCTGTTTGAGTAAGTAAACTGTAATTGATATTGAAAAAGGCATAATCATTCAGTTGCGGTTGAAATGTTTTAATGGCGTCGTTGAAATCACTTTTATCACCTTCAATCCATGCGCCGCCATGTATCAATATAATTACTTTGGTTGAAGTGTCCGTTCTGCCTTCTGGTAAATACACGTCCATTTTTTGTGATTGTTCAGAACCATAGGAAACATCGAAAAATTCCTGTTGGGGAAGTATGCCGCTGTTATTAACTTCTTTTTTACAGGCAACAAAAGAAATAAGCACAAATAATAAAGCAAGGGAAACCGGCTGTTTGATGATCTTCATAATGCAATATTAGTGGTTGCTCTAAAAGAAAATTCAAAAGAGTGTGACAATAAATATTTTTTTATTCTGTTTAATTTCTTCCAGAAAAAATTATTCGGAAATAAATAAAACCGCATCGGCTACCACAATACCATCAGCATTTTTATTTGTTATCTCCGCATATGCATTCTTTCCTTTTGACAATGTATATTTTCCAATATCTATCCACTCACCCGATGTTTGACCTTCTACTTTCATTGAATCGGCAGATAAGGTTAACTGCTTTCTTTTTTTGCCATCAAAAATATTCATGTTTATTTTGGATGTCATATTTGGCAGCTTTGCGAAGTATGCATATACATGGTAATTGCCTTCTTTTATTATCTCAGGTATAAAACGAACTGACTTATTTATTGTTCCTTTACTGCTGTCAATAAACATAGATGCACCATAGGCTCCCGTTTTTTCTTTTATCCAATCACCTGTTATTTTCACATGTAATGAATCATCATTATCCACCAAAATTTCAGGTGTGCTTCCATTAGCTAAAGGATCTGCTTGCAGCATATTTTGAATTTTGCCTGCATCAACCTGCTGTACAGAAATATTTGATTGCAGAGCCAGCACTGCAGCCGTAGCAGCAGATTGTGCCAATACCATAAACACTGGTTCCATTCGTATAGAACCATAAGCAATATGGCTCGCCGATAAACATACAGGCACTAAAATATTTTTGCATTCCGCTGCCTTTGGAATGATAGCGCGATATGAAACTGGATAAGGACCAAAACCACCAACCTGCACATCGCCTTCATTCTTTACCATTCCGTTTGTAATTATTCTTTCGCAGTTGTGCGAATCCATTGTGTATGCAGCCATAGCTATGCCATCAGTAACAGTTAGTTTTCCTTCACAGTTTGCCTGTGTCATCACGTATTCGCCAATCATTCTTCGGGCTTCTCTTACATACATATGCGGAGACCAATGATCATTATCAACGTACTCATCTTTGGGATAACCCCACTGCAGCATTTCCTTGCGCAAATGCTCAGGTATCCTGTTGTCATGCCCTATGAAGTATAAAAGCCCTTTCACATAATTTTCATGAGCATGAAATATTTTATCGCGTGTTGCATAATCTCCGTCAGGATAATCATAGTTCATCCCAATCATATCTGTTGAGAATGCTCCATTGTTATTAATGTCTGTTTTATTGTTGGGCATCAAATCAATTTTTAAAAAACCATCCAAACTTTTTGCAGGAACTTTTTCCAATACGCGAAGCAACAATTCATAACGTGAAGAATCATAACCAGGAGGACGTTGAACAGGAATTAAATTATCTTGTTTATTTGTAAGGCAAATTCTGAAATTATATGCCTGCACTTTTTTATCGCCCGAACCTTGCACTGCCAAAGGTTCTTTGCTAATGCCCCACAGTAAACCACTTTCAGGCTTTCCTGGAATTTTGTAGGGATCAATACCATCAGGAAACTGATGTTTATCTCTTAATTGTACGCCGTTGTAAGTTTCATTATAAAGACTGTTTGACTCGCGTCCTACAATATATGACACACCTGCCTTTGCCATAACATCACCTTCGTAAGAGCAGTCAATAAACATCTTTGCTTTAATAATACGTGGAGCATTCTGCTTTGAATTTTCCAACTTGATTTCTGTAATAAAGTTGTTCTCCTTTATCGCACTTGCAATGTGATAATTATACAACACATTTACCTGCGCCTCCTTTATGTATTGATGAAAAATTTCTTCAGCAATATGGGGTTCAAATATCCATTGTTCAAATTTGTTGTAGTGTTTTCCAATGCGCCTGTAAAAATCTCTTGCAATTCCGGTGATAACATATTTGTTTCCTATATCAGTATATCCAAGTCCACCTGAACTTAATCCGCCAACATGATTTCCCGGCTCAATTAATATAACTGACTGATGCAATTGCTTTGCAGTATAAGCAGCAATAACACCTGCCGATGTGCCACCGTAAACACAAATGTCTACTTCAGTTGTTTGTTGCGCTGTGCATATAAAACAATTTATAAGCAAGCAAAAAAATAACATTAGTCTTCCTGCATTCATAATTGAGCATTAAAGTTTCTTGGAAACAATGGCGAACTAATTTATGGTAAAATGTTTTATTGTTTCCTGGCAAAATGTTTGTGAAGTGATTTTTTTATGTTCCAAACTCTGGTACTACTATTAAACTTTCGTTGTCCTGAGGACTCCTTTGGAGTGTCACTCACTTATACGTTCAGAATTTTAATGAACAATACCGTTTTCAGTTCTTTAATTGTTTTATAAAAAAATAAACCGTAAGTAAGCGGCAAACAACAGTCTTCATTTGCTGTTCATGCCTGGGGTTTATTTCTTCTTGCTCCAATGTTATAAATTCTTTAAATAATTATTAATTTAGAATTTTATTCTGTTTTTTGTAATTTTACAGAAAAATAATCGGAATGGATGTAGTTTTAGACAATATAGATTTACAGATTCTTAAACTAATGCAAGCCAATGCACGTATTTCAAATGTTGATCTGGCAAAGGAATTAAATATGGCGCCATCGGCAGTATTGGAACGAGTAAAGAAACTGGAACAGAAAAAAGTAATCATTCAATATACTGCTTGTATAAATCCGTCAGCCGTGCAACAGAAGTTACTCGCGTTTATTTTTATTAAAGCTTCAGAAGGTTTTGGCACCAGCGCTGCAGGAAAGGCTCTGGCAAAAATACCTGAAGTGCAGGAAGTGCATCACATTGCGGGAGAAGATTGTTACCTCGTAAAAGTACGTACTGCAGATTCTGCCTCGCTGATGGAGCTTATGCGTAACTCATTTGGCAAAATTCCAAACATTGTTTCTACTAAAACAACCATCGTTTTAGAAACAATAAAAGAACAACAACAATTGGTAATTCCTAAAAAATAAACTTATGAGCGGCACAGTTAAAAAAAATGTTTCACCTGTTATGGTAGCTATTGCTTTCGCTACTGTATATCTTGTTTGGGGTTCTACTTATTTTTTTATTCAAAAAGCTATCCAGGAGATTCCTGCTTTATTAATGGGCGCTTTGCGATTTATAACAGCAGGTTTATTGCTGATGACTTGGTGCATTATAAAAGGAGAACGCATTTGGGTATGGAACAATATTAAACGTGCAGCGGTAAGCGGAGTATTAATGCTTTTTGTTGGCAATGGAGCAGTGATATGGGCTGAAAAATCTTTGCCCAGCTCACTTGTAGCCGTACTGGTATCAGCTGCGCCCATTTGGTTTGTATTATTGGATAAACCAAAATGGAAGGAAAATTTTAAAAGCAGGGAAACAATATTTGGTTTAATAGTAGGCTTTGCAGGTGTTATTTTATTATTCAGTGAGCGTGTTATGGCGGCACTTTCCAATACAGGCAATGCATTGCAAATTATTGGATCAGCCATACTCATTATTGGTTCTATGAGCTGGGCAGCGGGTTCCTTATATTCTAAATACAAAGACAAAGGTTCTTCATCTGCTAATACTGCATGGCAAATGGTGGCTGGTGGTTTGGCTTTTTTGCCGGCAAGTCTATTAGACAATGAATGGAAAGGATTTCAATGGCAAAATGTTACAATGCAATCATGGTTATCGCTGTTCTATTTAATACTCCTGGGTTCAATCGCTGCCTATAGTGCTTATGTATGGTTGCTACAGGTAAGACCCGCTACACAAGTAAGTACTTACGCTTATGTAAATCCCGTCGTGGCTGTTTTGCTTGGTGTATTCCTGGCTTCAGAAAGAATTACATTGCCGCAAATTGTTGGCCTTGTTGTTATATTGATAAGTGTATTATTAATTAACCTGGCGAAATACCGTAAAGAAAAAAGATCTGTAATTGAAACAAAACAGTATCAACATAAGAAGAAAAAAGAAATGTCTGTTATAAAAAAGCGACCTGTTTACGAGCATAAAAAATATTTGTAAAAAAAGAGGCTGGTGAAAATCTACCAGCCTCTTTTTTTATTTCTTTTCTGCCTCTTTAGGCTTAAGATATTTATCGAGAAATTCTAATGTTCGCTTTGATGTAGTGATCTGGTTTTCTTTCTTTACAAAACCATGCCCCTCATCAGGATAAACAACATACTCTACAGGTACGCCATTCTTCTTGACACCTGCTACTATTTCATCGCTTTCCACTTTCAACACGCGTACATCATTTGCTCCCTGGAATACAATTAATGGTTTGTGAATTTTCTGATAATTATATAAGGGCGATGTGTTTTTTAGCATTATACTATCCTCAGTATTTGGATCACCCATTTCTTCATACAATGCTTTGCGAAATGATTCCCAGTATGGAGGAATACTTCTTAATGTGCGTAACCAATTGGCTACGCCAAATAAATCAACACCTGCTTTAAATTCATCGGGCTGAAATGCAAGTGCACACAACACCATGCAGCCGCCATAACTGCCACCATAAATGCCAATAGCGTTGCTGTCAATATAATTTTGTTGTGCCAGCCATTTCTTTCCCCACACACAATCTTTTAAATCTCCATTGCCGTGGTCTTTATTGTCCATTTTATAAAATGTTTTTCCATAGCCACTGCTTCCGCGATTGTTTACTGCAAGCACTGCATAATGATTTACGAGGTACTGGATAGAGTTGCTGAAGCCAACACGACTTTGTCCTCCGGGCCCGCCATGCACCCAAATTAATGCACCGGCTTTATTGTCTTTGCCTGCCTGCAAGGGCTTGTAATAAATGGCCGGAATTTCTTCTCCATCGAATGATTTGAAACGAACTACTTCAGCTTTCACAAGATCATTCTGATCAATCTCTTTGTTAAGCGTTGAAGTAAGCTGCTTCATATCTTTTTTATTCATATTGTATATAAACAAGTTTGGGGGGCTTGTACTGCTGCCTATAGTGAGCAACAAATTTTTTTCAGAAGGTGATATTATAATATTGAGCACATCGCCGTCTTTTATTTCGGGAAAATCAATTTGCTTGTTGGTGACATGATCAAAGAGCAACACTTTATTTTTACCATCATCATTTACAAAAACAGTATGGTATTTTTCGTTTTCACTTAAACTCATGTTGACAATATCCCATTTATCTTCATAAATTTTTTCAGCTTTACCACTGTTGATATTGTATTTAACAAGATAGCTGAATTCATTGCCGTCATTTGTTGTATAATACATAATGCTATCGTTCTTTTCAAAAGCCATTGGATTCCATAATGCTTCATTATCATTGCTGATGCGCTTCATCGTTTTGATATTTCGGTCATACAAGTACAGATCATTTTTATCTGTAGTAATCGCTTTATTCAGCGCGATATATCTTTCACTCTTACTGATACCCGATGGTGAATAACCGGAGTCGTTTTGATAAAGTAAAGATGCTTTCCATGTAGCCGTATCAAGCTTCCATATATCAAAGAATTTCGGGTCACGTTTATTGCTGCTTATGTACATTGCTTTTTTATCCGCGCTCCAGCCGGCAAAACTGTTCTTACTGTTGGGCCATGCTGTAAGATCTTTTGCAGTTGTATCTCCCTTGCTCATCAGGTATAAATGATCATTTTCATTACCGCCCACATCTGAACTATAAATGAATTTGCTGGTACCGGGTAAATAATCTACCGCGAAAAATGATTCTTTTTGAGACGCAGTAAGAGAATGCATTGCAGTGTCTGTTATATTCAATTCATAAACATTGAAGATACCGGTGTGGTTGTTGTCAACCAGTACACTGGTTTCGTCTGTATTAAATCCTGCAGCACTAACTGATAAGTTGTTGTACAACTGCTCAATAGTATATTGTTTGGGTGTACGGACCTGTTGTTCCTGTTCTTTGCATGAAACAAAAAAACATAACAGGATGATGAGGTGAATAATTATTGTTCTCATAAAGCAAAGTTTTGTATGAAGTAATATACTACACTATCTTTTCTTATGCAATAGTAATATGATCAGAGAGATTTTTTAAAGATATTCTACGGGTATCAATAATAAGAACCACAGGTTAAGAATTTTTTAAACTAATCACAGGTTCAGTAAGAATATGTTGAGGCAACATCTAATCACCTTTTAACAATTCAATAATCACATCATATACTTTTCTCAATTCCTTTTCAGTTAAACAATATGGCGGCATAATGTAAACTGTATTTCCAAGTGGCCGCAGATAAACACCCATTTGTAAACTCTTTTGTGTTATTGTGGTGCTTATGTTATTCAGGTATTCATCTTTTCCGTGAGTAATTTCAAAAGCTAGTATAGTTCCCAAACAGCGCAGGTTTTTATAAGGAGCTTTTGTACCATTAAATTTATTTTCAAGTTCAGATACAAATTTTTTATTCTGCTTACTTATCCATTCAATTGCTTGTATCGTTTCCAGCTGTGTCAATAAATCCATACTTGCCAATGCTGCTGTGCATGCTAAGGGATTAGCAGTAAAAGAATGCCCGTGAAAAAAAGTTTTTAATTTATCATCGTTTACATAAGCATCGTAAATTTTTTTATTGCATGCTGTTACGCCAAGCGCCATCGTGCCGCCGGTTAAACCTTTGCTTAAGCAAATAATGTCAGGTTTTTCACTCATGTATTCACTGGTAAATAATTTTCCTGTACGGCCAAAACCAGACATTACTTCATCAGCGATGCAAATGATATCATGTTTCTTTATTACTCTTAATAATTCATTCATCACCTCTGCACTATACATCTTCATCCCGCCTGCACCTTGTACCAGCGGTTCGTAAATAAATGCAGCTATTTCTTTCGAATGTCTCGAAATAATTGCTTTTGCTTCTTCAATATTTTCATGTGTTGGTGTATCAATAAATATCACGTCAAATAAAAGATCATGAAAAGCAAGTGTAAATACACCGCGATCACTTACACTCATTGCTCCAAACGTATCACCATGATAAGCGTTTTTAAAGGCAAGAATTTTGTTTTTTGTTTTTTGTTTGGAGTTTGGAGTTTGGAGTTCCTCATTCGTTATTCCTTTTCCCCGGTTCGATATTTCCTTTTTACTGTTCCCAATTTCCAATTCCCAATTCCTAATTCCTTCTTTATTGCCGGTTTCCAGTTGCCAGTTGCCAGTTTCTTGATTCCCAATTCCTTCTTTAAGTCCTCCAGCATTCCACCAATACTGAATCGCCATCTTTAATGCAACTTCTGTTGAAGTAGAACCATTATCACTATAAAATATTTTTGAAAATCCTTCAGGAAGTAATTGCAATAATCTTTCTGCAAGATCTACCGCTGGCTGATGCGTAAAGCCTGCGAAGATTACTTGTTCTAATTGTAATGCCTGTTTATAAATTTTCTCTGCAATATATGGATGTGCATGACCATGCAGATTTACCCACCAACTGCTGATAGCATCAATATAGCTGTTTCCATTTTCATCAATAAGCAAACTTCCTTTGCCATTAATAACAGGAATAGGATCAACCATATTTTTTTGAGGAGTGAATGGATGCCAGATATATTTTCTAT
>WNGE01006427.1_pt1 | contig 13086 bp, 12 predicted proteins | sample 5400651 | NCBI WGS metagenome assembly WNGE01 (sample SAMN13153370, study PRJNA577476) | soil metagenome | isolation source: 60 cm soil or saprolite under grassland replicate 2 | place: USA:California | collected 2016-06-15 | reverse complement strand
CGGAGACCCGGATGCCTCTTGTGCGCAACTCATGATCGAGCGATTCCGAATAGCCCTCAACCGCATGCTTGGTTGCGGCATAGAGGGCGCCGTAAGGCATCGGAAGGAAACCAAGCACCGAGCCGATGTTGATGATGCGGCCGTTCCCCTGGCGTCGCATGTGCGGCAGGACGGCGCGCGTCATGCGGATGAGCCCAAAGAAGTTGGTCTCAAAAATCGCCTTTGCCTGGTCGATTGAGCTCTCTTCTGCTCCGGCGGGGGAAACGCCGAAGCCGGCGTTGTTCACGAGCAGGTCGATGCGGCCTTCCTGGCGAATGAGTTCCTTCACGGCGGCTTCGACCGATTCATCGCTGGTAACGTCGAGCGGCAGCATTGCGAAAGACCGCTGGGCTGACCGGGCACCGCGTCTGCTGGTGCCGTAGACCTTGTAGCCCGCCGTTGCGAGCCGCTTCGCAGTGGCTTCGCCGATGCCTGATGAGGCGCCCGTTACGAGCGCGATGGATCCTTTGATCTTCATGGAAGTGCCTTTCAGTGGTTGGTGACGGACGCAACTGCCGCGACTGTCGGGTCGGAAAGGAGACGTGTCCCAGGGATGTATATGATGAGCATCATATGGAAGAACGAACGCGTGCAGACGCGGGTTCCAGTGGCGTCAGTTCTGGGTCAGAGTGAGATGCTTCAGCGCTGCATTGCGCAGTGCGTCGGAAAGCCTGCGGTCGTCGACCGCACGCGCCAGCACCAGTGCGCCGACCATCGTCGCGACGGTGACGAGAGCGCGCTCGTGTGCGCCTGGTTGCCCCCAGTCGGGCGACTGGCGGGCGACGAGGTCGATCATCTCCTTGATGCGGCGTGTGGCGGCGCGCCTCACTTCAGGCGCCTGGCGTGGCATCTCCGAGCCGAGCGCGGCAGTGGCGCAGCCGGTCTCGATCCCTTCGATGTGTGCCTCCGAGAGATAGGCCTCCATCATCGCTTGGAGTGCCCGCTGCGGTGGCGAGGCGGCGGCAATGCGCTCCATTTTTGCCACGCTTTCACTGCCGGCACGGTCGGCGGCCTCGGCGAGCATTGCCTCGCGCGACGGAAAGTGCGCGTAGAAGCCGCCGTGTGTCAGGCCGGCGTCCTTCATGATGTCGGCGACGCCGGTGCCGTTGTAGCCGCTGCGCCGGATGGCACGCGCGGCGGCCTCGACGATGCGGTCATGTGTAGCTTCCTTGGACCTAACAGGGGTTCGTCGCATATGATGTTCATCATACAGCATCCCAAAGCGCAGCGCAAGTGGCATTTCCGCCATCAGGTGAATTCGATCAGGGGATGAGCTTTTCCGGCAATGCGCCGCCGTCGAGGAATTTCCTGCTGACTTCCGCAAGCTGCGTGGGCGCCGTGAAGACCAGTGTGTGCGCTACGCCAGGGATCTCGGCGAAGCTCCCGCGCGGAAGCCGCTCGGCGATGTTGTGGGCCCATTCGCGTCGGCAGATAGGGTCGAGTTCGCCGCGCACCACAAGCACGGGTTGCCCGATGCGGGACAGCCGCTTTTCCATCGCGTCGCGCAAGCCGTGAAGGAAGGTCATCCAGACGCGCCGGCGGCCGGCCTTGACGTAGTCGTCGCGCGAGATCGCCTTCATGTCCGGAGGATCGTAGCCCAGGTTCTGTCGCCAGCGGATGAGCTGCCAGAAGATGCTGCGCTCGTTCGGCGGTGTCGTCGGACCCTGGAGGATCGCCGCCGCGGCGATTGTTGGATGCCGGTCCATCACCGCCGCGATGATCTGACACGCCAGAGAATTGCCCAGCAGGACAGGCCGCAGCTTGAACTTTTTTATCCAGGCGGCGAGGCAGTCCGCCAGCTCATCGATAGTCAATACCCGGTCCGGCTTGGTGCTGTCGCCGAAACCCGGTAGATCGGGCACGAGGAGGTGGTAGTCGCCCAGCAGGGCCTGCGCCGTGGGCAGCATGTAGCGACAGGACAGGCCGAGGCCATGAACCAACACGATACATGGAGCGTCTCGCGCCGGCGCGCGTGCGGATTTGAAATAAATCGACATGCCCTCGACGTCGGTCCGCGCATCCTCGAATCGCGTCAGATCGACGTGCCTTGCCAGCGCCGCTAGCGCCGCAGCCGCCGTGTCTTTCGAGCCGAGCCAGCCGCGTGCCTTCACGCGCTTTGGCCAGGATCGACCGGAGAAGGAGGCGTCTCCGCATCGCGACGAGCCAGCATGGCGCGCCACAATTCTCGCCAGGTCTTCCAGTCGTGACCGCCCGGAACGATGAAGACGCGATCCGCAGGCAGATGCTCTGCCAGCAGCGCGTTACCGCGGGCAAACGAATCGCGATTTCCATATCCGAGATAGACCCGCGGCGCGGAGCTGTCGTGCGACGTCGCGTAGACGCGCTTGAGCCAAGACCACACGCGCCGGGCGTGATCGGCTGTCGCCGCCTCATCGGGCTGCCACGAACGCAACGCTCCCGCAGCGGCGATCTCGGCGATCAGCGCGCGCTCGCCCAGATACGGCGCAAGAAGCATGAGCCCCTGGATGTCTGCGGTGTTCTCCATTGCATAAAGCAAGGCACCGAATCCGCCCAGCGAGATTCCGACCAGCCAGATCGCCCGATGCCCGGACGCCCGAGCCGGCGCGATGATGTCCTCGTGCAGTCGCTCGAGGACGTTCGCGTGAAGATAGTAACCCACGTGCACATCGACGACGACCATATCGGCCGGCCGCTTGCTCGCGCAGACCGCCGCCATGAACCGATTTCGTTCGAAATCCTCGAGGACGTCGCCGACGCCGGGCAGGAAGATCATCAGCTCCGAGGCGCGCTCCTCGCCGCAGTCGAAGCGCTGCACGGCAAGAGGCGCGGTGGCCGGGAAAATGCGTTTGAATGCGGAGAAGCGGCGAACCACGCCGAAGAGCATGGCCCGTCTCAACCTCCGGAGGCGATAGGAGTAGGCCGGTTTCACGCGGTGGCAGACAGGTGCGGCGCCTACAACGAGTTCCAGGAGATGCGCGTGCCCGCGCTCTTGGAGCGTACGAAATCCCTCGCCGTTGCGTACGGCACCGGTGGAAGGTTGATCTGGAGGTTGCCGAAGCGATGCTCGAGATCGCGGCTGTAATTCACGAACGTTGCAAAATCCTGAGGATAGGCACGCCTGTCTACGCCGACGTAGAAGCCGCGCTTGCGCGCCCTCGCAAGGCAGGCGTCCCAGTCCTCGATCGCCGCCAGCCCGATGGAGCGCACGCCGTGGGAGAACAGCATGAGACCGATGTCATCGAAATCGTGTCCCTCCAGGTATTTTCGCAGCGACTTCAGGGACGGCTCCATATTGAAGAACATCCAGAACGGCACCAGCCCTGCCCGCCATGCGCGATGAGGGTCCATGAGAACGAACGACTCGACCAGCAGGCGATTCGCGTCGATTCCATGGCTGCGGAACCAGTCTGCATGGAAGTCGGCGATCAGCGGGCTCAAGTCCTCAGGATGCGAAAACGTGAGCCGCTCGACGCGATAGCCGTGGCGATCCGCGTAGTCCCTGATCTCGTCATCGAGCGCGGATTCGAATCCCCACTCCGCCTCCGGCCGCTCGGCATCGGGCGCCGGCGCTGTCCAGCGTTGCACGGAAGCATGCGTTTGCGCGAGGAACGCGGCCACCCGCGGCCCGCCGTTCAGGTATTCGTCCGCGGTGGGCCCGCCGAGCGCGCCCATCTGAAAGATATAACGATCGGCGAGCCGGGTAGTCGGCCATCGCAGCCCGCAATCGACGATGCAGATGGTGCCTCCGGGCTCGAGGCAACCCTCCATGAAAGCCTTGTAAGCCTCCGGCAGGTGCAGATACTTCAAGCGAAAATACGACATGAGCTGCACCATGAGCCGGTCCTGGCTGGGATCGTGCATGTGATGTAACTGCACTTCCGGATAGGCGGCGAGGAAGCGCAGCGCCAACGGGCGCATGCGCGCGAGCTCCGTGGCGACGTCGTTGGGATCGAGCCGACGGTGAGCGACCGGCATGAGATAGGTCTGCGGCAGCCAGGGAATGCCGCATGCGGCGCACAGATGCATGAGCGCGCCATTGGATGAGCCGAGCATGATCGCGGGATAGCGCTTTTTCGGATAATGGTCGCAAAGCCACCGGGCTACCGTGGCAGGATCGGTACGCGGCCCGACGATCTTGCGTTGCGCCACCGCCTCGGTCCAGCCGCTCACGGTATAGACCGCGTTGCGGACGACCTCAGGCGTGTGATTGACGAGAGCGCCGACGAGGCTCATGAATGGCGTCGACCATTTCGGGAATGAGCCCAGCGCGATGAAGTCACTTTCCCGGCAGTGGCTCGCGAGCGCGCGTAGCATCGCGGTCGCGGAATCGAAATTCGCGATCTTGGGCTTTATGCTCGCCGTGGGCTGCATCCGATCGTGGGCCATGTGGAATGCTATGACGTGTCGAGCGCGTCGACAATGCCGTCAGTCGTCCCGGGTTTGTTGTGCAACGCCGGCGGGTGCACCTCGTCCTGCGCCACTCGCCGTCTCCGATGCCGGCTCGCGCTCAAAGAACAACTACCCGACCAAGGAATGCTACAGACGAGCACATCTCGCCACCTTGCCCGGCAACGCGATAGCCAGGACCAAAGGATGCGGTCTTCGGGCCGAATGATCGGTCGCTTGACGGTGCGCTGGTAGATTTGCCAGCTGGTCTCGCGGGGCGAAGCTCTCGGCGCGCAAGGAAAGTTGAGATCGGAACAGCACCCCGAGCATGCTCAGAAGCGCGTAGAACGCTGGCGGCATGAGCGGTATCCCTCACTTTGGCGTCGTTCCAATCAACAATCCAACCTTGCCTTCGAGGCAGGGCGAAGTCAACAATGTCAAAGGCTACGGGTTTTCGGGAAGGACAAGACGCCCGCAGTCGCTGTCTCGAGGCTACAGTTCTTTTCCCCCGCGATTGCAGACCTTGTCGTGGATCAACCTCGTTCCGAAGCGCTTGTGACAGTGTTCGTGATCACGTCCCGGCAACGTTCGATGCGATTCGCTCAATACATCGCGCCGCCCACGGCGCAGTCGACCCGCACGCAATTCGAAATCGCTGAAGGAAAAGCTTGATGAAACGCGCACTGTGGATCGGGCGTCGGGGGGTCGTCGCTTGTTTGGTCCTCGGCCTCGCGGCCGTCGCCCAGGCCGCCGACATGGCGTCCCACGAGCACATGCACCACGGACCCGCTGCAGGCCCTGCTCCGGCCTACGAGGAGAAGGGTCCGGTGACGTTGCCCGCCGTCGCGAACCCGCACCAGACCGGAACGAGCCCGCTCGATCATTATCCGGCGCGCGTGTACGTGCCGAACACGGTCGCGAACACCGTGCAAGTAATCGATCCGGGGACGTTCCGCGTGATTGCTACCTACAAGACCGCTACGGAGCCGCATCACATCACGCCGTCGTGGGATCTGACGCGCCTGTACATCAACAACACGAAGGGCAATTCGCTGACGGTCATCGATCCGTCGACGGCGAAGATCGTCGGCGAGATCCCGGTGCTCGATCCCTACAACCTCTACTTCACGCCGGACGGCAAGTACGCGATCGTCGTCGCCGAGCGTTACGAGCGGCTGGACTTTCGCGATCCGAAGACCTGGACGCTGGTGAAGAGCGTACCGATCTCGCAGCCGGGTGTCGACCACATGGCGTTTTCGCGCGACGGCAGCTATCTCGTCACAAGCACGGAGTATTCGGGCACGCTCGTCAAGGTCGATCTTGGCAAGCTGGAAGTCGCGGCGACGATGAAAGTCGGCGGCTTGCCGATCGACGTCGTTCGCGTTCCTGGAAGCAATCTGATGTACGTCGCGAATCAGAAGAAGAACGGCGTTCACGTGATCGACCCGGACCAGTGGAAGGAGATCGCGTTCATCCCCACCGGAAAAGGCACGCACGGCATCCTGCTGAGCCACGATCGCAAGTTGCTCTACGTGAGCAACCGCCTTGGCGGATCGATCTCGGTCATCGACGTCGCTTCGACGAAAGTCGTCAAGGAGTGGAAGATCGGCGGCAGTCCGGACATGGGACAGCTATCGCCCGACGGCAAGCAGTTCTGGATCACCGGCCGCTACCACGGCGAGGTTGCGGTCATCGATACGAAGAGCGGCGATGTAATCCGCTCGATCCGCACCGACGCCGGCCCCCACGGGCTCACGTACTTTCCGAACTCGAGCGCCGCGCACTCCGTGGGCCACAACGGAATCTACCTCGAGGACTGACCGCTCGAGCAGGCGACGGCGACTGCCGCCGCACCGCCCGCGCGCCCCGGCGCAATCTCGTTACCGCGTGCGGCCGAATCCGCATGCACCGCAAGCGCATCAACATCTCAAGCGTCTTCGCCGGTCAGCGCGTCAGCACCAAGGAGATCGACGAAGGCACTTGGATCGTGAGCTCATGCACTACGATCGGGGCTACATCGACCTGGAGCGGAAGACCCTGCAACCCCTGGACAACCCGTTCGGCACGCGGTTGTCACCTATGTCCTGGTCATTGTGCGAAATATCTGCGCGTTGGGACAGAAGCTGTGGTCGCCTTCGACTTTTCCGGCGAGCCACCGATCGCACAAGTCCTCGGAGCGGCACCTTATGCACCGGCGCCGCACGTCTTGGATGATTGCCTCGGTGTTACCGTATCTGGCAACTTCAGGGTCCACGCCCGCACGCGTGAGCATTTGCATCGTGCGCCTTCCCGACGCAGCCGCCATCGATCTTGCAAACCACACGATGAGGGCAGCGCTCACGGCCACCATGACTATGGCGACGCCGATCTCGAACAATGTTGGGTTCATGTTCAGTCCTCGTGTTGATTCGACTTGAGTTGTACGAAAACACGCATCTGATCTGGGTCTACCAGACGCCTCCTGACATCAGTTACGGTTACGAGCTCGACACGCCGGGCTCGCTCACGATGCTCGTGTCCCCCGGCACCCGCTTTCCAGCCTCGACCCGCGCCAGCAGCCTCGCCCAGCCGTCGTCGACTTCGGCCTGCAATGTTTCGATGTCGGCGGAGCTCAAGTGCCGATAGCGGCGCTGCATCGCCAGGTAGCTGCTCAGCGGGCGCGTCTTCGACGTGTAGTTGAGTGTATAGGTGCGCCCGTTCTCGACTTCGTAGAGCGGGAACGCGCCGCTCTCGACCGCATAACGCGCGGCAGTCACGCCCGCGTCGTCGGGCAGGCCCCACCCGTCGAGGCAGGGAATGAGCAGCGTGATGATTCGCGTGCCATGGATCGCTTTGGCTTTCTCGACCTTGCGGATCAGGTCGGGCAGGAAGCCGACACTCGCGGTGGCCGCATAGGGCACCTCGTGCGCCGCCATGATCTCGATGAGATTCTTTTTTCGCGAGGTCTTGCCTGCCGGCGTCGAGCCCGTGCTCGCCAGATGCGGCGTCGACGAGGACTTCTGCGCCCCGGTGTTCATGTAGCCTTCGTTGTCGAGGCAGAAGTAGATGAAATTCTCGTTGCGCTCGGCCGCGGACGACAGGCATTGGAATCCGATGTCATAGGTGCCGCCGTCGCCCGCGAGGACGATCACGTGCGTGTCGCGCTCGCCCCGCGCGTCGAGCGCCCGGCGCAGGCCCGACGCCGCAGCGGCGCTCGCCTCGAGCGTGGGCTGATAGACCGGAATCTTGAGTGAGCTGTAGGGCTGCGGGCCCGCGATGATCGCCATGCACGACGGCGGGACGACCGCCATTGTCTTCGGTCCGAGCGCCGCGAGCACGTGCCGCACCGACAACGCATCCACGCAACCGGGACACGCCGCATGTCCTGAGCACAGAATGGGTTCTTCGTGCAGTTCGAATTTCTGCATTGATCACCTGACCCAGACGGAGTCCCGCTGCGCTTCGCTCGTGCTCGCCCTCCGGACGAACTCGGCGATCCTTTCCGGGGACACATTGACTCCGCCCACACCTGCGAGATAACCGTGAATGCGCGGCGCGTCTCGCATGCCGTAGAGTGCAGCGCGCAATTCCTGATGCAGCACACCGCCATGGCCGGGAGAATAGTTGCGATCGAGCACCAGCACGTCGGGAACGCCGGCCAGGCCGGCAAGCAGCGCCTGCACCGGAAGCGGACGGAACAGCCGTACTTTAAGCAGGCCGGCCCGCAAGCCCTCGTCGCGCAGCGCATCGACCGCGTCGCGCGCGGTGCCGCACATGCTGCCCATCGCCACGATGACGATGGTGGCACCTTCGCAGCGGTAGTGCTCGATCACGCCGTAGCCGCGACCGGTGAGCTCGCGCCATTCGCGGTCCGCGTCGAGCGTGGCCGTCGGCACCTCCTCCATCGCGTCGCCGAGCGCCTGGCGGTGCCGATAGAACATCTCCTGGGTCACGACGTTGCCCCAGGACTCGACCTTCGCGGTGTCGAGGCGATGCGGGGGCGCGTATGGAGGCAGGAAGCCATCGACCAATTCCTGTGCAGGCACGCGCACCGGCTCGAGCGCGTGGGAAACATAGAACGCGTCGTGATTCACCATCACCGGCAGCAGCACGCGCTCGGCGACCCGGAACGCCTGGATCACCGTGTCGAGCGACTCCTGTGCGTTCTCCGTGTAGAACTGGATCCAGCCGGTGTCGCGCTGCGCGAGGCTGTCAGTCTGGTCTGGCCAGAACGCCCAGGGAGACGCGAGCGTCCGGTTGACATTGACCATTACGATCGGTGCCCGCGCACCGCTCGCGTAATGGAGCAACTCATGCATCAGCAGCAGCCCCTGCGAGGCAGTCGCCGTGAATACCCGAACGCCCGCCAGCGAGGCCGGGATGCAGGCGGCCATCACCGAGTGCTCGGACTCGGGCGTGATGATCTCGGCGTCGAACGCGCCGTCGGCCTGGAACTCGGTGATCTTCTCGAGAATCGGCGTTTGGGGCGTGATCGGATAGACCGGGACCACCCTGGGCCTCGCGAGGCGCGCCGCCCACGCGACCGCGTGGTTGCCGGTCAGGAGCATCGGCGTTTCCCGCGCAACTGTTCCGTCGCGCGCGTTCATCGCGCCTCCTCGATCATCTTCATCGAGCCCGTCGGACACTCCTTGACGCAGAGCCCGCACCCCTTGCAGTAGTCGGTCAGCACCACATAGCCGTCGGCCTCGCGCTTCACCGCGAGATCGGGACAATAGTGAACGCAGTTGTCGCACTGGACGCAGGTGCCGCACGAAAAGCAGCGTTCGGTCTCGGCGAGCGCTTGCTCCAAGTCGAAACCGATCTGCACCTCGAAGTCACTAGCGAGACGCTGTGCGGCGGGGAGCCGTTGCTCGGCCGCCCGCGCCTGTTCCGGGTAATAGAACGTATTGATCGCCGCGAGAGGGACGACAGGCTCGCTGTCAAGATCTGCATCAGCATCGGCGCTACCGCACAACACGCGATCGATCTCACGCGCGGCGCGCTTGCCCATGCCGATCGCCTCGGTCACGAACCGCGACATGCTAGCGACGTCACCGCCCGCGTACACCCGTTCGACGCTCGTCGCCTGATGCGCGTCGGCCTTGAGCAGCGCGCCATCGGTCTCGAGAGTGGCGGAGAGCGGCGCGAGGTCCGGGTCCTGCCCGATCGATGGGACGATCGCATCCGACGCGAGCCAGAATTCGCTACCCGCCAACGGGGTTACCGTGAATTGTCCACGCGATGCACCCGCCTCGAACCGCACGCGCACGCACTTGAGCGAAAGGCCTGCGCTGCCGAGGTCGACGGTATCGGTCAGCATTGCGCCGTCGACCAGCACAACGCCCTCCTCCAGCGCTTCGGCAACTTCCTCGCGTTGCGCCGGCATCTGCGCCACGCTTTCGAGCGTGAGTATCGTGACGGCGTGTCCCGCGCGCCGCGCGCTGCGTGCGACGTCAATGGCGGCACTTCCGCCGCCGATCACGACCAAGCGCGTGCCGAGCGCAGGTGGCGTACCGGCGTTCGCGCGCGCCAGGTAGTCGGCACCGTCGATCACCCAAGGCTGGGTGTAATCGAGTCGCGGCACGCGCTTTTGGCACCGGGCGCCGATGGCGACGTACACGGCATCAAAGTCCGAGCGAATGCGCTCGAAATCTTCGGGTGTCTCAATCGACTCACCGCAGCGGACGTCGATCCCGAGTGCCACGATGCGCGCGATCTCGCCGTCGAGCACGGATCGCGCGAGGCGATACGAGGGGATCCCGTAACGCATGAGCCCGCCGAGTTCAGGACGGGATTCGAACAGCGTAACCGCGTAACCGCTCCGTCGCAGATGGAACGCCGCCGACAGTCCCGAAGGCCCACCGCCCACGACCGCGATCCGCTCGTTGCGGGACGCTTCGACCGGCGCGAACGCCCAGCCTTCCGCGAGCGCCGTGTCGCCGACGTGCCGTTCGAGCCGACAGATCGCCAGCGATCCGTCGAGGCCCGCGCGATTGCAGGCGGCCTCGCACGGGTGATGGCAGATGCGCCCGGCCACCGCCGGGAACGGATTGTGGCGGATGAGGATCTCCCACGCGCCGCGGAAATCGCGGACGCGCGCACGACCGATCCACTCGGCGATGTCGCCGTTCACCGGGCAGGCGGCGTGGCACGGCGACGGCGCGTGCATGTGCCGCGGCAAAGCGGCCCGCCACGTTCCGGTCTTGAACACCTCGGTCGTACCCGTGGTCCAGATCGTCGGGACCGCGTCTTTTGCGTTCACGCCGCGACCCTCTGCAACTGCGCATCGACCCGCCGGTAGCCCTCTTCGCACGCCGCGATGTTCTCGTCGTGCAGTTTCGGCGCCTCCTCTATGAGCGTGTGGGTCAGCACCTCGAGTTTCGGCGCCTGGATCGCCCGCGCCAACGCGCCGAGCAATGCGGAATTGACGATCCGTCCCAGGCCGAGGCCGCGCGAAATCGAGATGCCGTCGACTGGAATCACCCGGTAGCCAGGCAGCTTCTCGGCAAACTGCTCAGGCGTCCCCGACGAATTGACGACGATCAGCGTGTCAGCACAGGCCGTCGCCAGCAACCGGCCTTCCAAGAGGCTAGCGTCGAAGCAGAGGATCGCATCGGCCCGCTCGATGTCGCAGCGCACGCGGATCGGTCGGTCATCGACGCGAATGAAGGATCTTACGGGCGTCCCCCGCCTCGCGCCGCCGTAGCTCGCGAAGGACTGTACGGCGCGGCCCTCGGCGAAAAACGCCATCGCGAGCAGGTTGCCCGCCGTCTGTGCGCCTTGGCCGCCTCGGCCCTGAATGATGATCTGCAGCAAGGCGGGTCTCCGATGGCGTCCGGCGGGACGGTCAGGCTTGCATGCCGGGAAGCGCAACGGACGCGAGACGCCCATTGTTGGGCGGGCGCGCGAACGAAACCTTGGTGCAGATCAAGGAAGGCGCGATACCGCGGTGCAGCGCGAGCGGGCAGATCGAGGAGCCAAGCTGGCAGCGGATTCGCGAGGTCAGAGCTCGCGCGACCCCTACTACCGCCTCTGTACACCCCCGGGCGGCTGTCAAGGGTTGGCCTTTGAGGCGGAGCGTCTCCGACGGGAGCTCGCCGACGGCGCAGACTTGATGGGCGGGGGCGGAATGCGGGCGATAGCCTAGACGACCGGCGAATGCGATTGTGATTGCGTTCCGCCTTGGCGGTCGCGTGGTTGCTGCGCGCGCCGCGGCAAAGTGTTCGTCGCCCTCAACACATACGCACAACCCGGCTCGTTCGATCGCTGGACCGGCGCGCTCGACCTCGCCGTCGACCTTGGCGTCGATGCAGCGATCCTCGCCGATCCCGGGCTCATGCGCTACGCGGTCGAACGCCATCCCAACCTGCGCTTGCATTTGTCGGTGCAGGGCTCGGCGACGACCTACGAGAATCCGCTCAACGCCCAGCGCAGCGACTTGTTGGAATCGGATTCGACATAGCCCATGACCGCGGCGAACGTAAGGCCGATGAGCCCGACCGCACCCACCGGCATCGACTCGAGCACCAGGCCGGCAATCACCGCGGCAAAGATGGCGAAGTAATGCCACTGATTGGCGTTGAGGCCCGCGGGAGCCGGCAACAGGAACAGGATCAGCCAGACAACGAGCGGAGCGATCGTCTTCCAACGGATCTTCACGGATGCCTCCCTGGTTGCACTTTTCGCTGCAGCCGCGCGCTGCCAGGCCATCATGCCGGCATGCCACGCATTCCCGTCTTCACGCGACGAATCGAATCTGCGACGCCGGCGTGCGTGTATCCAGGTTGCGTCCACGATTCGTGTGATCGTCGATCTCGGCGGCGCAGCCCAGCATGCGCGGATACAGGAAAATCGTGAACGCCGCCGTTTCCAGCGCCCGCTCCGGAAAGGCGCCACTCCGATACGGCTCCCACAGCATCTTGAGCAGCAGCGCCGCGATCACGGCGTCGATGTTGACGCAATAGACGGTCCTCGACACGCCCACGTCAAACAGCGCCCGCACCAGTGCGTGGTAGTACTCGTGGAACACGTTGTACTCGCCGCGCTTGGCGAACAGCTCCCGCACGTACACCTCGCGCGGATCGTAGTTGACGGGCCGATCTTTGAACACCGGGTGGTTTACTCCCGGAATCTTCCGGATGTCGAGGCTGCCGGCGGTCTTCTTCTGCGACTTGTAGCGGGCGTATTCGTCGACGTAGCGGGTCGCCAGAGCACCGAGGTCGATGCCATGGCCAGAGTCGGTTGGATCCTTGAGGTCGGAATCGCGAAACTGGCCCAGCAGAAAGGCGATCCCCTCGTAGCCGTTGCCGCCGTGCGCGTACCCGGAATGCGTGAGGAAGCCGACGAGGCCCTTGTTGAGCTGCACGCGTTCCGGAGACTCTGGACCATCAGCGGAGACGGCGCCTTTCGCGCCCTGTGCGGAAATGGCCCCGGGCCCGTTGGTCAGCAGCAGACCCATCAGCGTCTGGAATGCGAACAGATTGGCCGGCTGAGGCGTGAGTCCCAGCAACGCAACGTAAGCCATTTCGGTCAGCGAGCGCTGCCCTAGAATATCGGCGGTCGCGATGCCACAGAAGTCATCGACTCGATGCCGGTCTGCGCTTACCGACGCGCCGATCAGCGCGCCGAACAACCGCATCCACCACGGCAAGCTCTCGGCCGTCAAGCGGGAAACACGCTTGCGCATCAGCGGACCCCAGG
>WNGE01006425.1_pt1 | contig 13089 bp, 9 predicted proteins | sample 5400651 | NCBI WGS metagenome assembly WNGE01 (sample SAMN13153370, study PRJNA577476) | soil metagenome | isolation source: 60 cm soil or saprolite under grassland replicate 2 | place: USA:California | collected 2016-06-15 | reverse complement strand
TCCGAGAGCCGGATGATCCTGCGAACGAGCGGCAGCGGTGCCACCAGGCGCACCCGATGCTGCCGTGTCAGCAGCTCGAGCTTGCGCCGCAGGGGTGCGAAGCTGCCGGTCTGGATCTCGACCAGCAGGTCGCCGCGGACGAGATCGACGACGAAGCCATCGACGACCCGTTCGATGCGATCGTCGGGGCGCTGGTACCAGTTCTTGAGCTGAAGGTGCAGCGCACCCTCGTTGAGCGTTCCGATCGCCGGGCTCTCACCTTCTTGGGATCCGGCGACCTCGAGGACGGAGCGCACGATGACGCTCCTTCTACGCCGTGGCGCAGTTGCCTTCGGCAGGTCACCGGCCGGGCCGGCCGGCGCCACCACTGACGAGAGAGGAACGACCCCTCCCTCGCGTATCGGGCCCGTGTTCGGGTGTTCGTCCTGTCACTGCCGCGGAGCAGGACGATTGTCGTCCCCGTGATCCAGTCGTCGTCCCGTGGGCTGTCGTTCTGAGCGCATGTGGCCACTGCGACTGCGGCGGCCTTCCCAGCTAGCGGCGGCAAAGAAGAAGACCGATGAGGAACCCCGCGAGGAGGAGCTGGATCGGCGCCGGAAGACCGCCGCTCCGGTGCCAGCCACGGAGGCGGTGACTCGGGAAGAGCTTGCGCCCGCCCGGCCGAGGAAGCCGAAAGAGATGCTCGAGGTCGGGAGAACAAGCGGCGAGCGCCCCGGTCACCGCCGGATCGAGCGGTCCACGCGCCGCTGCGAGGAGCAGGACTGCGGCGATGCCCGAGCCGACCTCGAAGCGCCGGTCGAGGATGTCACCGTGCGGCATCCGATCGCCGACGAGGTGGAGGAGCAGTCCGAGTGGCAGCGAGCCGAGCCGCGAACGGACGAGCGCGCCGCCGGCAGCACCTGTCGCAGCGTGAAGGGAGACGATCAGGCTGCGAGCTTAGCCTCGCGGTGTCTTCCTTCGGCTCATCTGCGACGGCGCGGGAGATCTTTTGCGGACGCCTAACGAAAGCGGCCTCGCCTACGGAGCGCAGGTGCGGCTCAAGCCCTACCGTGCGGCCGCCGATCTCAGCGAGGGCCGGGCGGCTGTCGCGGGAGAGGAACTTGCGGCAGTCCGCCCGGCGAGTAGTAATAATTTCGGCGCGCGCCTCCTGCTCTGGCGCGAGCCAAGTCCAGCATCTTCGGAATAGGTACCTCTCCCCCTGCTCCGGAGATAGTCCGGGGCGCGTTAAGCGGCTCGCGCCTGGCGCGGGCCGCTCTTTCGACCCCGCCCGAAGAAGAGTCGGACGGCGAGCTCGCGGTAGAAGGGCAGCGTTTTCCTGCCAGTGCTCGCGTACGAGCTGCATGTGGGGTGCATTAACTCGGTTCCGCTCGGTGAACTTGCCTATTTGCAGGCGAAACCGAGTTTGCGTACCCCACACGCCCGGCGAGAATGCCTCGACTGGCTGCTGATCGTGAATCGCCGCCACCTCGAGCGTGTGCTCCGCGTGTTCGTCGATCACTACAACGTGCACAGGCCGCACCGCTCGCTCGACCTCACACCGCCGGTAGCGATCGGCCGCGATGAATGGATCGTCTCGTGCTCGCCCTCAGCCGAAGTGAAGCGACGCGACCGACTCGGCGGACTCATCCACGAGTACAGCTACGCCGCGTGAACCGACTTTACGCACCCCACAGGTCTTCCACGGACGGAACGCTGCCGGATAGACGCTCGACCGTTTCACGAACTCACCCACCCGCTCCGACGGACACTCCCGCCCAATACCGGTTGAGTGCTCCCTGCACCTTCACAAACCAGACGATCGCCGGGATGAGGAATAGGCCGAACGGGACGAGCCACAGCCCGGTCCAGCCAGTGGCCGGCGGCGTCTGTCCAGCCCGGGTGTACATCTTCCCGACCTCCGAGGGGATGACGAAGGCCATCACGGGGCCGAGAAGGATCCAAATGACGAGCCCGAGCACTCCGCCGAGACCGTCGCCGGTGTGCTGTCTCATCTCCTCCTCGGTCTTGTAGGCCCAGTACCAGCCGTAGATGCCGAACGTGACGATGAAGAGGAGGATCCCGAAGCCGATCCCTCGCGGTTGCCCAAGGGATCCTGACTCAGCCGGGATCTCGGCCGCACCGGTTGCCGGTGGCGTGGCGCCACGCCTCGTGAGCCTGAGCACTCCGAGCGGAATGAAGCTGATTGGGCCTCCGACGGTGGCTGCCACGGCGAGGATCACCGCCAGCCACAGGCCGCGTTGTCGGCGCTGCCAGCGGCGGCGAAGCGAGCGCATGGCGCCCAGCCAGATGGCCGAGGCCGGCACCGACCAGATCAGCCCACAAAACCACCACGCCGATGATGCGATCCCGCCCCAGATGAACCCGATGTTGAAGCAGATCAGGAAGAAGCCGATCAAGCCGAGGACGACTCGCGCGACTCCCCATCGAACTGCGTCCACCAGCTCCCTGTCCTTGAGGTAGCGTGCGCGCCAGTCGAGGACCACGCCGGCGAGCACGTCGTGGAAGATCTCGAAGCGCGTCTCACCGTCCTGGTCACGACCGGCGGAGACCGGCCGGAGGATGCGTACCTCCCTGCCCGCGAGCCGCGTGAGCACGGGTTGGATCTCCTCTTCGGCCAGTGACACGTAGGCGGCGAGATCGGCCGCGGTGTAGGCGATCTTCGTGCCGCTCGGCGTCACGAGGTAACGGAAGACGGATGCGGCGATATGGCGCTCCTGTGGCGAGAGGACGTTCATCGCGTCGTCCAAGTGGGTGCTCACGATCCGCTCGGCCCCGCCGAGCCGGTCGAGTGTCGAACGGCGCAGGGTCCGCGAGCCGGAGCCCATCTCCTCGGACCAGAGCCGCGTCATCACGAGCTGTAGGTACGGCGCCTCGATCCGTTCCTCCGCCGCCGTCGCGTCGTTCCTACCCGCTCCCAAGCCGGCCTGCTCGAGCACGACGCGCCCGGCCGTGACCTGGTCGAGCACCGCCTCCACAAGCCCGGGTTCGATCTCGACGTGCTCGTCGCCGGCCGAGCCGAGCCTGTTGTACTCGTCGATCGGCCGCTCGATGGCTTGCCGTGCAGCGTTCCGGTCGAGATGCCGAACGCGAAGGTACGTGCCGAAAAGGCTCGGGATCTCTCGCTTGAAGCGGTCGAGCCTGGCGAGCGTGTCCTCCCGGATCGCGAGCACGAAGCGCGCGCGCAGGCCGGGGTTGTTGACGGCGCGCGGCAGCTCGTCGGCGAACGTGCCCTCACCCCGCTCGACCTCGTGGTAGAGGAAGTACTCCTCGAACTGATCGAGCACGACCAGGATGTCCGCTCGCGCCTGTCCGGATGCGCGCTCGATCGCCTCGTCCAGGCGACGCGATCGCGGTGAGTCGGCCGTCGCTTCGCCTGTGATGGACGAGGCAGCCGCGCCGATCGCCTCGAGCAACGCTTCGAGCGGGTCGTCACGCCAGGAGGCGAAGTAGACCGGCACGAGCTCGGGGGTGCCGATCTCTTCGAGGTTGCGGTGAGCGGTCTCCAGGAGATGGTGGCTGACGCCTGCCCGGAGCAGCGAGCTCTTCCCGGCGCCGCTCTCCCCGTACAAGAGCGTCAGCCGGCGGGCCTCGAGGTTGGCGATCACGACCTCGATCTCGTCCTCGCGCCCGAAGAAGAACGCCGAGTCCTCCTCGGTGTAGGGGACAAGGCCCTTGAACGGCGCGGGCCGCGCCGGTGCACCTACAGCAGTCGCAGCAGTCGCGGTCACTCGCGCACTCCGACTCCGGCGAGGGCTCGACTCAGGCCGTCGAGGTACTCGTCGAGGTGCATGTCGAAGATGCGCACCTCCCGTCGCTCCCACGACTTCGCCTCGAGCGGATCGGGATTGATCTGCACCGACCAGGAGTCGAATTCTCGCTCACGGTCCGCCCAGATCCGGTGGAGGATCGCGCGCAGGTTCCAGTCGTGCAGGCTGTAGCCCAGGAAGAGGAAGTGGCACTTCCGCAGCCGCTTCAGGAGCTTGACGGGAACGAGCCGTTCGAGGTCCGTTCGCGTCAGGTAGTCGATGTAGTGGTCTTCGGTGATGACATAGCTGTCCTGCGCATCCTCGGGGTCGGCCTGCGTGCGATCGACGAAGCCGTGGATCTTGAGGATCACGCTTCGTTTGCTCGGATCGAGCTCGACATACGACTCGGGTTCCTCGATCAGCTTCGTGGCCCCGGCTTGCGGGCGGTGTCGGAACTTCCCGGCGTCCTTCCCGTCGGCGACGTAGTGGACGAGGTCGTACGGCTCTCCGACGGCGTCGAACGCCCGCTCCAGGAGATCGTCGTAGTTCGTGGTCAGCAGGAGAGGCGGCCCTCGCTGCGGCTGACCTTGGGCGCGGAGCGCGGCGGGCAAAGCAGCGAGGAAGGCGTGTAGCCGCGTGGGCTCGTAGTCGTGGTCGAAGAGCTCGTGCAGCACGTCGTAGAGCTGGCCGGTGCCGCCCTTTGCAACGGCGACGTACTGTGAGACCCGGAGGAGGTCGTTCGGCTCCCCCTCATAGCCGAAGAACGCGGCCAGGTACTGCGCCAGCTCGCCACCACTCGGAAGGTACTTCCCGCCGGGAGCGAACTGAGCGTCGCCCGGCCGCCCGGTGAGGTTCGCTCCGGCGCCGATGACGGGAGTCACACGCCCGAGCGTGAGACCGCGACTGACGACCTCATAGTGCTCCGCGAGCTCGTGGGAATCAGAGGTCGCGCTCATGCGCTCTGACCACCGCCTTGGCCTCGACAGTTGGCGCCCTCCCGGGACTCGAGGTGGTCGTCGCCGCTCCGGGGAACGTAGCCTGAACCGAGCCCTTCGTTCCGGTCCGCCTCCGGCGGGCCGGCCGGTCTCTCGTCCGCCATAGGTTTCTCCTGCACCTAGCTTTCCGAGCTCCGGCCGCAGGGGTTCGGCTACCCGATTTCTGGACGATACGAGCTTCCTGCGGCCGTGACAAGTGCTCGCCCTCGGCCGGCTGCACTGCTACGACGGTCGAAAGCGTCGCTAACCCGGCCTGCACGGCTCGTCAAAGGGGCGCTCTGGACCTGAAGGCTCCATAAAGGGCTCCATACCGACCGCATAATGGAGCGCGTGCAAGTCAATCCGAAAGGCAAAACGTAAGCGTTCAGTCGGCAGGGTCCCGTTTGGGGGTGGCGAATGAGCGGGTGTGGAGCGCTCGGAGGCGGAGGCGATCTACGCGCAGGCGCGCGAGCCGGTGGTCGACGCCTTGCTGGCGTTTGTCGGCGCGACTGGAGGCGCAGGATGCCCAGCTCGCGGCGCTGTCGGAGCGGGTCGAGGAGCTCGAGCAGCGGCTGAAGCGCGACTCGCGTAACTCGTCGCTGCCGCCGAGTCATGATCCGCCGTGGCTGGGGAAGCGGGGGCGTGTGGGGTGCGCGAACCCGGTTCTCATGCTGCGAAGCCGTATTCGTGGATCAGCCCGCCCAGTAGATCTCGGCGCTCAAGATGTGCTGGTGCCGGTGAGGTCGCGAGCCGGAGTAGTGGCCGCTGTGGGTCGGGCGGCGCGAGGTTGAGCGCTCGGTGTGGCCGGTGGCCGTTGTAATGCTCGGTGAAGACGCGGAGCACCCGTTCGAGATGGCGGCGGTTGAGGATCAGGAGCCAGTCGAGACACTCCGCTCGGACGGTGCGGACAAAGCGCTCGGCAAGCGCGTTTGCCTTCGGCGCTCGCACCGGCGTGCGGACCGTCTCGACCCCTTCGCTTCGGATGACGGTGTCGAACTCACGCGTGAACTTGCTATCGCGATCGCGGATCACAAAGCGCGCCGGCGTCGAACGCTCCGCCAATCCCCAAGCGAGCTGACGGGCCTGTTGCGTGACCCAGGCGCCGCTCGGGTTGGCCGTGCAGCCGGCGAGATGCACCCGGCGGCTGCCGAGCTCGATGAAGAAGAGAACGTACAGCCGCCGCAGGGAGACGGTCTCGACCGTGAAGAAAGTCGACGGCGAGCATGCTGTGCGCCTGCGCCCGTAGGAACTCGCGCCATGTCAGTCCCGCGCGCACTCCGGCAGGCCCCAGACCCGCCTGCCGGAGGAGCTTGCGTACGGTGGTGGCCGAGACTGTCAGGCCGAGCCCGCGCAGCTCGCCGACGATGCGCTGGTACCCAACGCGGATTCTCGCGGGAGAGTCGCAGCACCAGCTCTCGGATCCCGCCGCCGATCGGTGGCCGGCCGACTCGGATACGTCCAGCGCTTCGCAACCAGCCGGCGGTGCCACCGAAGCAGTGTCGTCAGCGTGACAACAAATGACCGCCAGCTCGCTCGCGGTAGCAGACGACTGGCCGCGGCGAGGAAGACTCGATCGGCAGACGTCAGCTCAGGCCGACCAGCTTGACGCCGTAGTACGGCGAGTTCGTGGCGGAGCACCACGATCTCTAGCTCCTTGAACTCCTTCGAGCGAAAGCGCAACGCGGCGAGTTGGAGAACGTGCCGAAGTACGACGTAGCAGAACGACCAGAACAAAGACCAGCTCCTCCAAGACGATAGGACCGGCCCACGACTCTACGGATCAGAACCTGCCCAACCGAAGCGGAACCGAGTTAACGCACCCCACAGGTTCCGACCGAGCGTTCCACGAGCCGGTTCGGCGGAGCCGCTGGGGCCTCCGTCCGCGACGACCGTCTAGCAGGCAGCTAGCGCTCTTCTGACGGTTTCCACGGCCGCTTGCTCCTGCGCCTTCGCCGTGTCGCAGACTGCGGGAAGTGCGGCAGCCATAGTGCGGGAAGTGCGACAGCCGGCTGCCTATCGCCGTCGGCGTGGAGAGGCCGCGGCCTGCGCGGCTCCACTTGTGCAGTTCTCAGTGCAGCGGCTCGGAGTTCTCAAACGCGCGGCTCGTGCGGCCTCGCGCGCTCCGCATGCAGGTTTGCAGTTCGGAGTCACTGCAGATGACCGCGCGGGCACTGCGTCGCAGCTCGTTTGCCGCGCTTTGGTCGAGGAAAGAGTCAAAGGAGTGGCCACACCAGACATGCCTGCCGATCCCTTCGTGAGCGACGCGCCCGGACTCGTGGGGCCGCTGCGCGAGGGATGGCTCCTTTGGGACGACTTGAAATCATACGAGGGTGTGGATGCCTTCTTCAACGCACTCAATGCCCTTGATGCGCCCGATCTCCGAAAGGTCGTCATGGCAGCGAGGACCGAGGCGATCGTGAAGTGACCCGCTGCCTTTCATAGCCGCCGACCCGCGACGCGGCAACCACCCTCGCGCAAGACCCTGCATCCGTGCAACGAAGCCGGATCGGGGGCCCAGGCGGTATCCGGCAAGAGAAGGTCGCGGGTTCGAGCCTGCGAATCCCGTGGGCCTCTCGCCGATCGCAGCGACCGCTGCGCGGAGCGCGTGGGGTGCAGTTATTCGATCTTCCTGCAAATCGCGCGTATTCTGCCGCGCGTCTGAGTTTGTGCACCCCACGGGCCGCGGTCGACGATCGCGACGTCGGACAACGTCCGCGTACGCATCTCTCGCTATCAGGCGATGGGACCGGCCATCCGCAACAGTCGTGGGATCCCAATGTGGCACCGCTTCGCATGGGGGAAGCTCGACTACCTCGACCGGATCATTTACGTACGGGTTGTGGTCACCGGCCGCCGCCCCGGACAAGAGAGGGTGACTGAAGTGAGGTGTGACAACAGTCGCTCGGATTACGAGTGTCCGTGAGCCTGACCCGAGCCTGCCATGAACGACTCACGCCCATCCCGATACGAGCCTTTCTTTTCGGCCTCGCGGAGCGGCGACATCGGTCGAGACGTTCGGTCATGCGAAGTCCTTTGGTTGCCAAGGAATCTCAGGTCGAATCGCGACATGCGCCTTCAGCAGGAAGGCCGCGTGCGCTTCCTCGGCCTCCCGGAGGCAAGATTTGATCCTTTCCCTTACTGCCTCGTCCCACGGGGTAACGAGGGCCGCTTCCTTGAGCTGAGCGATCTTTTCGTCGACCGCGTCGGCGGCCGCGCCGGCCTCCGAGCCAAGTCCGAACACAAGCCGGGCCTTGGCCACGGTTTGAGCACACCTCGTGCCGAGCGGGCCTAAGCGATCCTTCGCTTCGTCGTCGAACTCGCCGAACTTCCTCGACGGTGGGTAGAGGAGCCACCGAAACTCGAGCCAGGCGTCGCTTAACGCGCGGCAGGTCTCGATCAGCAGCGCTCTCCATGCCTCGGTCGTCTCATGAGTCAGACTGTTTTCGGCGCTTTGGTACGCACGGTCGGAGGTGCGTTTTGCGCCGGATATGCCGGCAGCCGCCCCGATCGCGGCGCCACCGAGCGCTATCACCACCGTCGCCCATGCGGGCAGCATCAGAGCCATCATGGCCCGCGGAGCCGGCCGCGGCAAGCGCCAAGAGCCGTTGCCAAGGGCGACAAACCGGCCGAACTGCGAAGTCGCAGGAGCAAAGCCACTTCCCGCCAAATCGGACCTTCGGCCGCCAGCGCCCCTCAACCTCTGGGGCGGTGGCAACATCTAGTGACGGTAGGAGGCGTGGTCTGTACTCGCTGCTAACGCCCGATCTTGCCGGGCGAGCCCTGGGATCTCGGCCACGAAGACTTCGACCGAAGCGTAGGCAGACGAGTCCATCGCTGCCCCCAAAGGGCGCGGACCCCCGACCCCGCGCCGTTTACCCTGCAAACTGGCCGCTTACCTGGGGGCACGCGGAGGGGCCACGATGCCGTTTTGTGGACCCCTCGGGCCGGCACGCCTGGGGGCTCTCAGGCCGAACTCGACGCTGCCGAGCTAGGAGGCGAAGGCCAGGCCCCCGTTGTGGCAGTACTTCTCGAGAGAAGGCAGACAGGCAGACGAGTCCATTGCTGCCCCCAAAGGGCACGGACCCCCGAGCTCTCCGGCATTTCCCCTGCTAATCAGCATCTTCTTGGGGACCACGACGGGGACCACGATGGCGATCGCGGACCCCTCTGGCCGGCACCCCTCCGCGGCTAGCGGCGCCGTAGGTGGGCGAGGGTCGTGCCCCGTTGTGGTGGGCGAAGGCCATGCCTCCGTTGTGGCAGTACTTCGCGTGTTCGCCTAAGGCGCCAGCGCTGCGCCATCGACACCAGTGTTAGCTTCGCTTCCATGAGCGCCGCCGATGGTCGAGGCGGAGACGATGGTTCAGGCCGGTGCCATGAAAGCGCGTGTGGCTCAGCTGAAAGGTTACGAGCTCCGCGCCATCTTGTAACAACGGACGCGCCTTGGTGTAATGGATTAGCCGCCAACGCCTGGAAAGGGGCCGAAACGTCCACACCTGACGACCGCCATTACTGGCTGGTCGCGAGCCTTATCTTGGAAGCGCAGGTCGTCCCGTTCTTGGGAGCGGGGGCAAACCTCTGCGACCGCCCCGACAACGCCGTCTGGGAGTCGGGGCGCTACCTGCCGAACGGGTTCGAGTTGGCCCGCGCCCTCGCGGCGCGCAGTCGCTATCCGGACGAGAGCGAGGCCGACCTCCTCCGCATCGCCCAGTACGTGGATGCGGTCCTGGGAGAAGGCCAGCTCTACCGCTGGCTCCACGACGTCTTCGACGCCGACTATCCGCCCAGCTCCCTCCATCGGTTCCTCGCCCGCCTTCCGGCCGTCCTGCGTGCACGGGGCAAGCCACAGCAGCTGATCGTCACCACGAACTACGATGACCTACTCGAGCGCGCATTCGAGGAGCAGGGTGAGCCATTCGACCTCGTCTCGTACGAGGCGAAGCGGGGGAGCCATCTCGGCCGCTTCCTGCACCGCCCCTCCGGCGGAGAGCCGATCTTCGTCGACCGCCCGAACAAGTACGCAGGGCTCGACCTGGACGAGACCACCGTGATCCTCAAGCTGCACGGCGCACTCGACCGGGCCGATCCCAGGCGTGACAGCTACGTCATCACCGAGGACAATTACATCGCCTATCTCGCGCGCCGCGACGTCGGCGGCCAGATCCCCATTGCGCTCCGCGAGCGGCTCTCCGAGAGCCACTTCCTCTTCCTCGGCTACAGCCTGCGTGACTGGAACCTGCGCGTGATCCTGAACCGAATCTGGGGCTCCCAGCAGCTCGACCTGAAATCATGGGCGGTGCAGCGGGAGCCGCAGGGGCCGGCCGCCGAGATCGAGCAAACATTGTGGCGCGATCGCGGCGACGTCGAGCTTCACTACGTGCCGTTGCACGCGTACGTCTCGCAGCTCGAGGCCGAGGTCTTCAGCGAGACGCCCGCGGCGCCATGACCGAGACGGTCGTTCCAACGGCCGAGATCGGTGCGCGCCTGCCGGAAACGCCCTTCGTCGGCCTCGTCCCCTACAGCGAGAGTGACGCGCAGTTCTTCTTCGGTCGGGAGGGGGAGAAGTCGATCGTCAAGGCGAACCTTCGCGCATCTCGGCTCACGGTCCTGTACGGCCCGAGCGGCGTTGGCAAGAGCTCCCTCCTTCTCGCCGGCGTCGTCCACGACTTGCGTGCCCAAGCTCGTCGGACGGCAGAGGAGAAGCCCGCACGCGCGCCGGCTGCGGTCTGCGTCTTCCGCTCGTGGCGAGACGATTCGCTTCCTGCGCTCATGGAGGCGATCCATGCCGCCGGGACCGAGGCGCTCGGTGACGATCAGCTGACTCGCTGGCATCTCGGCGACTCGCCGGTCGAGACGTTGCACACGTGGACGGAGCGCGTGCGTACGTTTCTCGTCGTCCTCGACCAGTTCGAGGACTACTTCCTCTACCGCCACGACGAGGCTGGCGAGGGCACCTTCGCAGAGGCGCTGCCGCTGATCGTCAACGACGAAACCCTCCGCGTGAACGTCCTGCTCTCGATTCGCGAGGACGCCTGGGCCAAGCTCGACCGCTTCGAAGGCCAGGTCCCCGGTCTCTTCGAGAACTACATCCGCGTCGAGCACCTCACCCGCAAGGCGGCTGGAGAGGCGATCGAAGGGCCGATCGGGGAATGGAATCGGCACCTGCCCGCGTCCGAGCAGCCGTATGAGATCAAAGGCGATCTCGTGAAGGCGGTCGTCGACGCGGCCGCGCTGGGCCGGCTCGCGCTCGCCGAGATGACTGATACCACGCCTCGCGAGGTCCCGACCTCCGTGGACGCCGTGGAGGCCCCATTCCTGCAGCTCGTGATGGATCGGCTGTGGCGGGCGACCGTCGAGGCCGGCGAGCGCGCTCTCACGACACAGCGCCTCGCCGCTCTCGGCGGCGCTCAGCGGATCGTCGAGACGCACCTGCTCAGCGCGCTCGGCGCGTTAACCGCCGAAGAGCAGGCGATCGCCGCGGCGGCCTTTCGCTTCCTCGTCACACGCTCGAAGACGAAGATCGCGCACTCGGCCGCGAGCCTGGCCGAGTGGCTCGATCGCCCGGAGGACGAGGTCGTGCCGGTGCTCGAGAAGCTCTGCCGCGGCGAGAGCGGTCGGATCCTCCGCGCGATTGCACCGCCGGCAGGCGAGACGGAAGGCATGCTGTACGAGCTGTACCACGACGTCCTTGCGGAGCCGATCCTCGAGTGGCGTAAACAGTACGAACAAGAGCGGGCGAGGGAAGAGCTCGAGGCTCGGCACCGCGAAGAGGAGCGCGCCCGCCGTGAGGAGGAGGAGCAGCGACTACGGGAGCGCCGCAACCGGCTGATTCGCATCGCGGCCCTCGTCCTGGTCGCAGTCGCGATTGCGCTCGCCGTTCTGGGCGGTGTGGCCGTGTGGAACTGGCAACAAGCCAAGAAGTACGCAAGAGAGGCTCGCTCGCAGCAGCTCGCGAGTCTCGCGCAGACGAAGTTCGCGATCGACCCCGTCGGGGCCAGCCAGCTGGCAGCGCTGGCGGTTCGCAAGGCGCGGACTCCTCAGGCCCGAGGCGCGCTCGAGCATGCGCTCGCCCTGACGCGGGTGCAAGCGATTCTCAGCGGCCACCAGGGGCCGGTGCTCGCTGCGACGTTCAGCCCGAATGGGAAGCTCGTGGCGACGGCCAGCCGTGACAGGACAGCTCGCATCTGGGACGCCGCGACAGGCCAAAGTCTCGCTGTCCTGCGGGGACACACACGGCCCGTGCGGAGCGTCGCGTTCAGCTCGGACGGGAGACGCCTCGTCACGGCGAGCGGCGACAACACCGCACGCGTGTGGGGTGTGGCGACCGGCCAACAGCTGGCGGTGCTCCGTCCCTCGAAGCCGCTTCACCTCGACGAGGACATCTACGTGCCCTTCGTCAACGCGACTTTCAGCTCAGACGGGAGCCGCGTGCTGATGGCCTGCCCCGACGGCGCGGCACGCGTCTGGGACGTAAGCAGCCGCAAGGAGCTGCTTTTCGTACGATCGAAGTACGACGCAGTAAACCAGGCCAGCTTCAGCCCCGACGGCAGGCGTATCGCGGTCGCGACGGATGGCGGGGATGCGCAGGTGTGGAACATCGACCCAAAGGGTCGGGTTGCGGAAAAGCGCGGCCACCTCGACTCGGTCGTCTACACCGCGTTCAGCCCAAACGGCAAACGACTTGTCACAACCGGGTCTGACGGCACTGTCCGCCTCGGGCTGACGACGAGCAAGCGAAACAGCCAGATGAAGGGGCTCAGGAGCGCCGTGCGTGAGGCGCGCAGCGACCGAATCGGCGACGCGAACGCGGCGTTCAGCCCGAACGGGAAGCTCATCTACGCGGTCGGCCGCGACGGCAGTGCGAAGATTTTGAACCTCGAGACGGGCAGGGTTGTGGAGTTGCTGCCGAGCAAACAGGCGGCGCGCGTGCCGGAGAGGGGTCGTCCCCCCGCCGCGTCGGCGCAACCAAGGGCGCGAGCCACGAGGACGAAAAGCGTGTTCGCCACCGGTGCGTCGTTCAGTCGCGACAGCACGCTTCTAGTCACGGCCCAGGACGACGGAACGGCGCGCGTCTGGGACACGAGGACCGGCGTCAGCTTGGCGATCTTTCGCGGCCCAGCCTCGACATCCCTCGCGGACACGAGGAAAAAGCGAGCGTACACTGCGGAGTTCAGCCCGGACGAGCGACATGTCGTCACGACGAGCGCGACAGGAGTCGCTGTGGTCTGGGGGCTTCCGCGCACCTTGCGTGTCGGGTCCGCGCGTCGATCGCGCCGTTTCCGAAAGGCCGCCGTCAGCGCCGATGGTCACGTAGCCGTCCTCTTCGGTGATCACGCGGCGCGGCTCGAGGTGCGCGGCCCGCGCCCGCGGTC
>WNGE01006423.1_pt1 | contig 13089 bp, 9 predicted proteins | sample 5400651 | NCBI WGS metagenome assembly WNGE01 (sample SAMN13153370, study PRJNA577476) | soil metagenome | isolation source: 60 cm soil or saprolite under grassland replicate 2 | place: USA:California | collected 2016-06-15 | reverse complement strand
ACGACGCCGCCATCCCAAGCCCGCTACGCCGCCAACTCGACCGGCTCACCAGCACCGTCGACGACCTCGCCCGAAAACACAGCCTGATCACGTAGAACTTGACTCACCAGATCAACTTCAAGCTCTCAAGCCCTCTAGCCCGCCGCGCCGCATGCGCTCACGGCGGCATGTTGGAGTTCGCCGGACCAGCGCAGAGCGCATGAATATGCACGGGCCGTCTGGTCTGGGTGGGCTGCGACACTGGTGACGGAGTGGTGGTGCGAAGGTGCAGAGCGCTGACCCGTGGCGGCAGAGATCAGGTCAGGCGCGCGCAGCGGGCAAGCCGTCACACCGCCGACCAGGTCCACAGTCTGGGCGCATCCGTGGCCGCCAGATCCGCACCGCGTCGTCGTCGCTGGAGACGCTGACGCCGCGGCCCCGATGCTGCCCAGCAGCACCGCGGTGACGCCGCCGGTATTGGCGACGAAGTCGAGTTGCCGGCGACGCCGAGGTACGGCTTGTGCGTCTCCGGCACCGAACGTGCTCGGTCACCCAACGAAGCGGCAGATCGCGATCCTCTGCGCGGATGAGCCGGCTGTCGTCGGCACAGTCGGCTGCCCACGCTGGCCGCTGCACGCGCGGGGTGGCAGCCAGGCCGCACGGTGGGTTCGGCTACTCGGCCTGACCGAACGCCTTGATCTCTTCCATCTCCGCGGGTGTCAGCTCACGGGGAAGTTGACCTCGGGCCACTTTCTCGCTCTGCACGCGGTGCCGGATGCTCTCGACGATCTCCGGGTTCGCCAGGGTGGTCACGTCGCCGACGTCGGCGAAGTTGGAGACGCTGGCGATGACCCTACGCATGATCTTTCCGGAGCGGGTCTTGGGCATGTCCGGGACGATCCAGACGTTTTTCGGTCTGGCGATCTTCCCGATCTCGGTGTCGATGGCCTTGGCGACCTTCTCCTCGACGTCCGACGCGCCGGCGAACTCCGGCTTCAGGCTGATGTACATTTCCACGGCCCGGCCGCGAAGCTCGTCGATCACCGGGACCGCGGCCGCCTCGGCGACCTCCTGGACGGTCATCGCCGCCGATTCCAGTTCTTTCGTGCCGAGCCGGTGACCGGCCACGTTGATCACGTCGTCGATGCGGCCGAGGATCCGGAAGTAGCCGTCGGCGGCTTGGACGGCGCCGTCGCCGGCCAGGTACGGCCAGTCGTGCCAGTCCTTGCTGTCCTTGTTCCGGCAGTACTGGTAGTAGATCTGCACGAACCGCTCCGGCTGCCCCCAGACCGTCTGGAAGATACCCGGCCACGGGTTGCGGATGCAGATGTTGCCGGCCTTCCCGCTGCCCGCCTCGACCACCTCGCCGTTCTCGTCGTAGATCACCGGGTAGACACCGAGCACCCCCGGGCCGCAGCTACCCGGCTTCATCGGCTGCAGGGCCGGCAGGGTGCTGCCCAGGAAGCCACCGTTCTCTGTCTGCCACCAGGTGTCGACGATGACCGCCTCGCCTTTCCCGACGCTCTGGTGGTACCAGCGCCAGACATCCGGCTCTATCGGCTCGCCCACCGTGGTCATGTGCTTGAAGTGGTAGTCGTACTTCTGCGGCTCGTCCGGGCCGAGCTTCCGCAGCATGCGGATCGTCGTCGGCGCGGTGTGGAAGATGTTCACACCCAGCCGTTCGGCGATCCGCCAGGGCCGACCCGGATCCGGGTACACCGGCACGCCCTCGTAGATGACGCTGGTCGTCCCGAGCGCCAGCGGGCCGTACACGATGTAGGAGTGGCCGGTGATCCAGCCGATGTCGGCGAAGCACCAGTACGTGTCCTCTGGGTGGATGTCCTGGTAGTACTTCGAGGTGCCGGCGACGTAGGCGAGGTATCCCCCGGTGCTGTGCTGGCATCCCTTGGGCTGCGCCGTCGTGCCGCTGGTGTACATGAGGAACAGCGGTGCCTCTGCCGGCATGGACACCGGCTCGACCATGCTCCCGCGGTAGTCTTTCAGGAGTTCGTCGACGAAGAAGTCCCGGCCCGGCACCATCGGGCTCTTCGACGCGTACCGGCCGGCGTGCCGCCGCCAGACCAGCACTTTGTCGACCTCGAAGCCGAGCCCGGCCGCTGCCGCCACCGCCTCGTCCGCCTTGGCCTTGTGGTCGATCAGCTCGCCGTTGCGGTAGTAGCCGTCCATCGTCACCAGGATGTGGCTGCCCGAATCGGCGATCCGCTCTCCGCATGCCTTGCCGCTGAACCCGCCGAACACCTCGGAGTGGATCACCCCGAGGCGGGCGCAGGCCAGCATGGACACCGGCAGTTCCGGGACCATCGGCAGGTGGAACGTCGCCCGGTCACCGGTCTGCACCCGGCAGAATCCGCGCAGCAGCGTGGCGAACTCGTTTACCCTCTGGTACAGCTCCTGGTAGGTGATCGCCTTGGTGTCTTCGCCCTCCGGCTCCGGCACCCAGATGAACGCAGCCTTGTTGTGACTGGTGGCCAGGTGCCGGTCGACGCAGTTGTAGCTGGCGTTCAGTCGACCACCGACGAACCATTTCCAGAACGGCGGGTTGCTGGTGTCCAGCGTCGTGTGCCAGTAGGCGTCCCAGGACAGCAGGTCCGCGTACTCCTTGAAGCACTCGGGGAAATGCTCTTCGCTGAACCGCGCGAACAGGGCCGGGTCGGCCCCGTTCGCCTGCGCGATGAACTTCGCCGGCGGGTGGTAGTACTCCTCCTCGCGCCAATGCACGGCGATCTGCGCCTCGGAGAGCTGCGCCTCGGGTTCGGCTGCCATTGCTCGACCTCCCGGCTGTGCGAGATGACTGTGAGGTGCGGATCGATATGTCGGTCGTGCCCGAATGCCTTCGCCGGGACGCGGCGAGCGGCGGCTGAGCTCCGACACGCCTGCCCGAGTGAACCAGACGGCGCCGCCCACGGTGGGCCGACTGCCAAGCGGCCGTATCGCATCGCCCGAGGAGAGGGCCACATCCTATCCCTGGGTGGCATCCGCGGCCACGGCTGAACCTGGCCGCGCTGTGGGGCCTCGGTGGAACATGCGGGTGCGGGTATCGTGGGCCTTCTTCCGGATCTGGTGGCAGGCCCGCATGACCGCATCGGTAGTCGACATGACGGCGTCAGTGGTCGACGGGGGCGACAACGGCAGGAGCCTGCCCGGTGGACGCCTGGGCGGCGGTCGGGATGACGCAGCATTACATCGCCGGTGAGCTGTCGGTGTTGCTGGCACGGCTGGAGAACGTCGCCGCCGACGAGGCCCGCGCGCGGGACGCGGCACGGCTACGCCGCGAGGCCGAGACCTGGCCGCTGGCGGCTCTGGCCTCGGTCGCGGTGCGTGCCTTGGCGCTGGACAACGACCTGTGCTGGGACTCCCTGACCCGCGGAGACGTGGCGTCGTTCACCCGGCAGAGCGTGGTCGGCGCTGACCTGCGCGAGTTCGGCCTCTGCGCCGGCCTGCTCCGGGACGGCTAACCACCCATCCCGGAAAGGTCGCTGCCGCCGGCTCGACCCGGCTCGGTTCCCCACCCACGGCGACCCGACCCCCGGCGGCTAAGAGTGCGCCTCGCGTGACGCCGTGACCTGATTCAGAACGGAAGGACCCGGCCACCAGCGGTACGTAGGCCCAGCCCGCGGGCGATGGTCCTCTCGGCGGGCCTGCGGATCTGGATCTGCCGCATCTCCAGCACCTGCCTGGCCATCTCAGGCCGCAACGGGCAGCCGGCCGCGCGCGGGCCGGCGCGGAGGAACCACCCGACCATCGGGCAGCAGCTGGCCGGTGTCCTCGAAGAGGACCACGCCGTTGCACAGCAGGCTCCACCCCTGCTCGGGGTGGGTGGCGACGCTGTGGGCGGCGTCGCGGTCAGGGTGGTCCGCTGGCGGGCACGGGGGCCGGTGTGAACACATTGGGCACCTCTGGCTGTGGGGCTACCCATCTTTGTCGTGGCCGGCCGGCCGCTCGAACGTTTCACCCGGGTGGTCGCGTCACCTGTGCCCGACCGGTGGGGGGGACGGAAACTCATCGGTGGGCGCTGCGACGCCGGGATTCCCCCATGAGCCGGGGCAGTTCGAGCCACGGCGGGTGTCGATGCGAGGCTCGGCTGCCATCACGTCCTTCCTCGCTTCAACGGGCGGTCGGACCGGTGCGGCGCTCGGCATCGATGCTCCGGCTCGGCCGGCACCGTGTCCTCGTCTGGCCGGCGGCAGTCGACATACCATCGTGGGCGCACGGTCCAAGGCCGGGATGCGCCCGCGGCGGGACACAATGCTCGCGCCGCCGCCCGCAGTTGCGCCGGCGAGGGCTGATCCGCGGCGCGGCAGGCTCCGCACCGGCACGGCCATCCAGGACGACGGCCGCCCGGCCGGCGGAGGCCGCCGCGGCAGCCGGCCGGGACCCGGAAACGATCCGCCGGCTGCTCAACATCGCGGCGCGATCACCGACGGCCCGTCGGAGCGACCGTTTCGGGGACCGTCGACGCAGCGGGTGCACCAGCTGACCGAGCTGCCGGCTGGATCCGCAGCCGACCGCCGATAGTCACCCGCTGACGCACAACCTGGAGCCCGAGCAGATCGAAAGAGTGCTGGCGTTGCACTCCGGTTTCTTCCTGTCGACCGCAATGTGGGCCGGCCCGTCGGCCAACCCGCAGCTGGTGGACATGATGGTCGCGCTCGGCCTGGCCTCCGTGCGCTGGCTCAGCGCCCGGCTGTCGGACCACATAGTCCGTGGATACCCACTGCATGAGTCGAGGTCCTCGTCCTCGATGCCGGATTGGCCGCCCTCGCAGCCGGTGTCGATGCGCAGCAACCCGGCCGGCGCAGCCTCATTCTGGTCTGGAGGCGGGCTCCGACCACCAGCGGCAGCCGGCCAGGAAGATCTGCAGATCGGACTCGGAGTGGATACGGAGCGGCCCGTGAAACCGGGCCCGCTGGGCCGCCGCAGCCAACCGCAGCGGATCGGTGCCGGGCGCCGGCCGGCTACATCGGCACGAAGGTCCTCATCCCACCCGCGACCCGCCCGCTCCAATTACCGGCAGTGCCCGACAGCCCTCCACCGGCGCCGGCATCGGAATGCGCGGGCGGCGGCAGATGTGCGCACTTGATCATCGCGTCCCGGCACTCCCTGTGCCGGATCCGTCATGCCCCTCAGCGAAACCGTCTGCTGTGGGAGGCAGGAAGGCGCGCCGTGCCCTGGGCCGATGACCAAGAGTCCGTGGCGTGGTAGGTCATCGTGGTCGTTGCACGAGGTAGCCGCTGAGCGCGACGGCGTCTATTCGGGTGGCCAGGAAGGTGTGGAGGGCGTCCACCGGTGAGCAGACGATCGGCTCGCTGTCGTTGAAGGAGGTGTTGAGGACCATTGGCACGCCGGTCAGGTCGGCGAACGCGGAGATCAGCTGGTGGTAGCGCGGGTTGTCCGCGGCGTCGACGGTCTGGATCCGGGCGGTGCCGTCGACGTGGAGCACCGCCGGGATGCGGTGTGCCTTGTCCGGCCGGGCCGGGCAGCTGAACAGCATGGAGGCGTACGCCCGCGACGGGCGGCCCAGCTCGAACCAGGCCGACGCCTCCTCGGCCAGCACGCTCGGCGCGAACGGCCGGAAGTCCTCCCGGTGCTTGACTTTCCGGTTGAGGGTGTCGCGGATGGCTGGGTCGCGGGGGTCGGCGAGCAGCGAGCGGTTGCCGAGCGCCCGGGGTCCGAGCTCCAGCCGGTCCTGGAACCAGCCGACCACGGCGCCGTCGGCTAGCAGCCGGGCCACCGCGCCGGCCGGGTCGGGCGGTCGGCGGGCCCGCAGGCCGGCCGACTGGATCGCGGCCAGGATCTCCTCGTCGCTGTAGCCGGGGCCCAGGTAGGTGGTCGTGGGGCCGGTGTGCGCGCTCGCCTGCTCGGTGTGCGCGACATGTAGCGCGGCGCCGACCGCGGTGCCGCCGTCGTGCGGGGCTGGCGGCACGTAGGTGTCCTGGAACGGGCCACGCTCCTTGACCAGGTAGTTGGCGACGCAGTTCAGCGCGACACCGCCGGCCAGGCAGAGGTTGCGGCTGGGGTGCAGCCCATGCAGGTGCTCGGCGAGCCGCAGCATCGTCCGGTTGGTCGCCTCCTGCAGCGCCGCGGCCACATCGGCATGCCGCGACTGGATCGGCCCGCCGCGCCGTGCCGGCCCGAGCAGCCGCTCCAGCGGCTCGACGTCCGGCGGCCGGAACCGCAGGATGTCCGGGTCGGTGTTGAACAGCGGCCCGTTCTGGTAGACGAACTTGCCGAAGGCCTCGGCGTGTACGGCGGCGTCCCCGTACCCGGCCAGACCCATCACCTTGCTCGCGTCGTACTCGGAGAAACCGAGGTAGGCCGACAGCTTCTCCCACAGGAAGCCGATCGAGTTCGGGAACAGCACTTCCTGCAGCTTGGTCAGCCGACCGCCGGCGCCGGCGAACAGCACCGTGCTCGCCGCCTCGCCGATGCCGTCGGCGACCAGCACCCCGGCGGACTCGAAGCCGGATGGGTAGTAGGCCGAGGCGGCATGCGCGACGTGGTGCGGCACCCAGCGGATCCGCCCGCCGACCTCGGCGCCGAGCAGGGCCGACAGCCGTCCGGGAACCCGGTCCAGCGCGGCCAGGAAGGTCATCTCCCCGTCCAGGCTGCCCCAGCCGCCGGGCACGCTCCACGGGTCGAGCCGGAACAACTGCCTGCGCAGCATCGGGTCGTACGAGTACGCCACCGCGTCGATCTCGCCGGCGGTGACGGCTGCCTGCTGCAGGCAGAAGGCGATGGACTCGACCGGCAGGTCGTCGGCCCTGGCCGGCCGGTCCGGCTTGCCGTGCTTGCGGCGGTTGAACCGCTCCTCCTCGGCGGCGGCGAGCACGCGTCCATCCCGGACCAGCGCCGCAGAGGACTCGTGGTACACGCAGTTGACCCCCAGCACGATCATGCGATGGCTCCCTCGATGCCAGCCGATCCTGTGACCGGCCTGCTCACCGGATCGCACGGTGTCAGAACGCCATGGGTCCGGTTGGCTACGAGCGAGCGTCCCGCGCCCTTGCCGGCTGTTGCCGGCCGGCGAGTCGGCGGGCACACACCGAACTGCTGCGGCCCGAGCTTGCGCGGTTCGCCGGACTGCCCGCACCGGCCCGCCCTGCCGGGTCCGCCGGTCGGGCTGGATGCCGCGACGCCCGGCTATGTGGTGGCGGCGTGCGCGAGCAGCTTGTTCCACCAGGTGGTCATGGCGTCGATCGCCTGCTCCGCGCCGGCGAGGGCCTCGGCCCGGTCGATCGGCTCGCCGCCGCCGGTCGGCCCGGTGGGGGCCGGGTCCACGAACACGCCAAGCTCGTCCTTGTGGCTCTGCTCCACCCCGTCCAGATGCATGTCGTGGAACCCCTTGATCGTGCTGGGCTGCCAGTCGTGCCCGCGGCGGGCACACACCTCGCGGGAGATCGCCCAGAAGACCTCGTGCTCGAAGATGGCCGCGGTCTCCGTCGCGTACAGGGCACCCAGCGCGGTCGACGCACCCGCCGTCGTCAGCTTTCCGATCGTGTCGAGGAACTCGGTCGTCGGCGTGAACTCCACCCGCCTCTCGACGTCGCTACCGATCTCAGCCAGACCCTTCCGGTAGATGGCCGCGTGGCCGCTCTCCTCCTGGAAATTGCGCCGCAGTTCCGCCGAGACGCCCCGGTTCGCCAGCCGCTCAGTGGTGGTGGCCGCCGCCGCCAGGAACCCGGGGTTGCTGACCGAGAACTGGAAATGCTCCAGCATCAGCCACTCCAGCGCTGCATCAGACAGGCCGCTCAGGTCCTTCAACTGCGCCTTGACCCTCGAGGTGAAGCGGTCGTTCCGCTCGTCGATCGCCGTCGTCAGCTTGACCGTCTCCGTCATCTCGCCCTCCTCTCCCCGGTTGCGCCGAGCCCGTATCGAACCCCGATGTGTCCGGTAAGCCCCCGCCAGCCTCCGACGACAGGCCAGCGCTGTCAACACCCGATATGTCCGAGACCTCCAGTCCCGGCGCCGCCGGCGTCTCCACACGGCAGGCCAGGCCGACCGGGATCAGCCCGCGACACAAGCACGACGCTCAGCGCCGTCCGCAGCGTCGCCCGCCCGGCACCTCACGATCTGCGGACGGCGGTAACTGCCTTGACCTGAGACACCCAACGTCATCGCGGCAGAGGAGTGCTGTCGATCTTGCGCCGTGGCGGCGCGACTGAGGCTGTTCGGGCTGGTGGGTACGGTGATCGGTGAGATCGCTGCGGTCGAGTGGCGTATCACAGGCTCTCATACCGCAACCGGTATCGGAACTGCAAGAACATCAACCGCAAGTAGACCACCATCGGGGATCGACGGCCGCCCGATACGCGGATCGAGGAACGGCGTGAACGGCGCGAAGAATCCCGGATCGTCCAGCAGCGCGTCCACCCGCACCAGCTCCGCCGGTATCCGCAGCACGTCCGCCGGCAACATCGGCTTCTACATCGACGGCTGATCGCCTGTCGTACGCAACACGATGCCCTCGAACCCTTCCAGCACAAGGGACCGAGGCCATCCTCCCGCTCAGACCACGCCGGCCGTGGATCAACCGGCCGGTTGTTCAGGTGGACGTAGCTATCGATTACAGTTCACTTCCCGGCTCAATGATCGAGTGCACGGCAAACATGGATGCCGCCCTAAGGGGCCGCCTCCCATAGCCTTCTGGCAGGAATCCTCCGACAACTGTAACCGAACGTCCTCCGCTGGCAACTACAGTCAGCGCTTCGTTGAGTAGCTCAAGTGGCTGAAATCGCGCACGGTATCCTCTCGGCCATACGAGAGGGGTGATTTCTCCATCTCTTTTGGACATCGCCCAGACGTATGCTCCTTCTTGAGCTGTGAAGCCGACGAGCACCCCACTTAGCCGGGCCAGACGATGTGGGCGTGGACGAGGATCCGTGTCTGCTGGATTGGTATCCAGAGGAAGAAGCGTGTACAGCTGGCGGCTGTCTGACGGCAGAGCGGGCACGGCCCTATCCGGTTATAAGGGAGCCGTTTACCTTTGAGAGGTAGGCCCCGAGCAGATGATAGTAGCAATCGTCTCCATAATCTGTGCCCACGATTATCCCCGTCGCGTATGCGTTGTTGTTAGAGCCTCGCTGGTATGCGGGTCCGCCGCTGTCGCCGCCTTGACAGATAGTGTACCCGCTAGGATTGTACGCGTAATTGAGATGGCAGGTAGTAATGCCGTCGCTAAACGTCGTGCAGAAATTCACCTGGACGACTTTGTTTCCCGGCACCTCACCGGTGCTGGCTCCATCCATAGTTATATATGAGCCGACGCCACAGTAACAGCTTCCGGCGATGTTATGGGTGCGGCCCTGGTTCGTTCCTATACTGGGTCCCTCATACCAGACGGGATAGGCGCACTCGCAAGGGAACGACTCCATGTCCCAGCCGGAAGTGGAAGAGAAGTAGTTCGTCGATATGTTGCCCATCTTATAGTGAGCGGTGTAATTCGTCCAAACCGAGCTGCCACCGCAGTGACCGGCTGTTGTGTTGAAGGTATTTCCCGAGTTATTCCCGCGGAACGCAAAACCGGACGTACACTTGGCTCCACTGGGGTTATTGTTGAACCAGACCCGATCGCCACTGTAGAAGTATGGGGCGTCGTAGTACCGGTTGAAAGTTCGTCTAGGTAGGGGCCCGTGCGTCGGAACGACGGTAAGCCACGACTTACCGCCATATTGGCGGTGCAGGGACTGGACGGCGGTACTAGTATAGTTGGCTAGCTTGACGACGACGGTGTTGGACGCAATATCTGGCCCCCACGACACCATGTCAACACCATTACTTTTGAGAGCTGCCTGGTGCGCGAAAAGCTTCATGGTAAGGGCCTCTAGGTTCGCAAAGCTATGCGCAACCTCTTCGAGCTCGTATCCGCCAGCCGATGGCGGCCCGACGGCTTTGCTCAGGGCCGAAGCCATCTTCGCACGCCCGGCCCTCGTAACATAAACCGTAACGGTGCCGTCAGTTCCATCAGCTGGGCCAGCCGCGTGAACGACGTCCCCCCCGTAAGCGTCAGCCAGGCCCGGAGAGGTGGCTAGCGACTCGATCTTGTCTGGCCGGGGCAGAAGCGGCGCGTGAGACGCAGGATCGGGAATCTTGAGGGATGAGGTCCTGGAACCAGAACTTGCAGCAGGCGACGGGGAAGAGCCGCTGGGTGCCGCAGCTGCCGTTACTGACAGTGTTACCAACCCAACTCCCGCCACCAAGGCCAGCATCCTCATGTGTCTTGCACGCACGTTACGCCTCCCTAGCTAGCCATGACCCTGCTTGGTTTGTAGGCATACTTTCCCTGTTGCAGTATGAGAACTGGCGAGATGAGGGAAGGACGGCGAGAGGGCGGTCGTCCCGCACTACATGGGCTTTCCTTTAGAAGGACGTTACGATTACATGTGGGGGTTTTATGCCGTTGGAGCAAGCATATTGATACCGTACGGCACAGGGGGCTGACGTAACGATTATGTAACGCTACGAAGCGTGATCGGCTGGGCTGCTCGTGTCTGGCCATCCAATCATTGGCGCCGGTTGGAGGCCGGGCAAGATCACAGCCCAGACTGGCGCGGATTGCCATCGCGCGCGACGCGGGTAGCCCGTCACGTGTACGCGGGCTGGAGGTGATGACCGGCGTGCAGGGTCGGTGTGGCGATCCAGCGGAAGACCGGACTATGGCGGGCCGTGCCGGGCAGCACCTCCACACCGAGGTGGCCGAAGATGCCGAAGACGAGGTTGACCGCCGTGTAGCCGAGGACCGCCCAGACGGAGAACGCGTGCACGGTCAAGGCGGCCAGCCACAGCCCGCCGAAGCCGAGCACCTCCAGCGGGTGCAATGCGTACAGCGTGGCCGGGCGAGCGTCGATGAAGCGGTGATGCAACGCGTGCGCCTGCGGGAAGACCGCCGGCCGGTGCGCGAGGGTGTGGCCGGCGTACATCAGCATGTCCATCAGCAGGAGCAAGGCGAGGAAGTCGGCGCCGATCCGGGCCGTCACCATGGTGTCCAGGTCGATGACCCCGGCCTTCCACAGGCCCCAGCCGGCGATAGTGACCAGCGAGTTCATCAGGATCGCCGAGGCGGCCAGCCACGCCTGCAGCCCTGCAGCCGGCTGATCCGGCCTGGATCTGGCAGCAGCCGGACTACCGTGGGCAGCCGTAGAAGGCCGTTGCCCAGGCCCACCGCCACCAGGAATAGAGCCACGTCCTCCAGCAGGGCCAAGCGACGGGATCGGGAACCCGCGGCGGGTCAAGAAGTCCACCACCTGCCCGCCCACCTGCAGGTTCGGCACATACCCGTTCAGGTAGACGCGGTCGAAGCTCTCCAGATCCAGCACCACATGCCCATCAAGCATGTCGTTGACCGTCACCGGGCGGGTCGCCACCACACACCTCCGCCACCACCAGACCGACCCCACCAGCCTGACCCCACCCCACCGCCGGCGTCACCCACCAGCCCAACCACCCACCCAGCCCCTCGGCGGTCCGAGGCGCAGCCTCCCTAGACTCCATCTCGCCTAGCCCTCCCGGAGCAACATGAAAAGGACTCGGATGCACGTCCGGCCCGAAACATACGGTGTCCATCATTCAGCGCTCGCAGTCGCAATCAAGCCGCGATTCATTGCTCGACGATCCTCGAGGACCAGCCGACGTAATCAATCGTCCGACTTGCGGAAGAACACAGGCGCGTCGACGTGCCTGTTTGCCCGCTGTTTGCCCGCATCAAGAGCCGGAGGGCCGTTCACAGCTGCACCTGTAGAACTCCAGCGCAATGACAGCTGAGATTGTTGTCGCGAATGTCGCGAGGGGGCGGCGGTAGTCTACGTGGAGGATTCTCCAGGTCTTGAGGTTCGCGATCGCCCGTTCGATCCGGTATCGGATCTTGTTCACGGCGGTATCGAATTCCTTCTCCCAGTCGAGGAGCTCCCGGTACGGGGGTTTCCTGATGGGCGTGAGCATGCCGTTCGGCGGTGTTGCGTTGGCTGATCATCCTGGCCTTCGGCGGTGAGGCAGGCTGTGGGCATGTGTCGACACCGGCCGGGTCGGGTCCAGGACAGGTCGGCCTTCGCCGGCTTCCGGTTCCCGCCGGAGGTGATCACGGTCGCGGTCCGCTGGTACCTCCGGTACGGCCTGTCGTACCGGGATGCCGAGGAGCTGCTGGCCGAGCGCGGCATCGAGGTAGATCACGTCAGCGTGTTCCGGTGGGTGCAGCGGTTCACCCCGCTGTTCGCCGATGCCGCTCGGCCCTGCCGGCACGCAGCCGGTGTGTGCGACCGGTGGTGGGTCGATGAGACATACCTCAAGGTCGGCGGTCGGTGGTGCTACCTGTACCGGGCGATCGACCAGTTTGGGCAGGTCATCGACGTGCTGACCAGCCGGAAGCGGGATGCGGCGGCGGCTCGCCGGTTCTTCGCCCGAGCGCTGCAGCGGGTCCCGCGGCCGGTCGAGGTCACGACCGACAACGCGGCTGCCTACCCCGGCGTGCTGGATGAACTGGTGCCGGCGGCCCGGCACGTCACCGAGCGATACGCCAACAACCGGATCGAAGCGGATCACGGCCGGCTCAAGGCTCAGCTGCGGCCGATGCGAGGGCTCAAACGCCTCGCCACCGCTGCAGTGATCACCGCCGGTAACGCCTTCGTGCAGAACATCCGACACGGACACTACGAACTCGCCGTCGACGTCCCACCCGCCCTCCGGCTCGTAGCAGCGTTCACCGAACTCACCCGGGCGCTCTGAACCACCACGCCTACCAGGGCGAACCGCGCCTGGACAAGGCGAACGCAACACCGCCGTCTGGTGACCCTGCCCAGAGCGATTCGTGCAAGCTCGACTGGCGGGCCGCGTCGTCGGCTCGCCGACCATACGGCGTGGGTTCGACAGTAGATCGGCGCCGCTCGCGGAATCCCGGTGGGTCGCATACGCATATCGGGGCTACGTCAGTCTGGTCAGTTGCCTGATGCTACCCAACCGCACATCGGCATGTGCGGTTGATCAAACGCGCTGCCCTGTGACAGTGGATGAATACGTAGCGTAGCCGAGCTGCCGATACCGCTTGGTCAGACGCGCTCCGTTCGGGAGTCGACCCGTGGACGGCGACCGGGCCCGTCGGAG
>WNGE01008493.1_pt1 | contig 13097 bp, 9 predicted proteins | sample 5400651 | NCBI WGS metagenome assembly WNGE01 (sample SAMN13153370, study PRJNA577476) | soil metagenome | isolation source: 60 cm soil or saprolite under grassland replicate 2 | place: USA:California | collected 2016-06-15 | reverse complement strand
GCGGCCGATCGAACGGCTGCAGGTCTACAGCCCACGCGCCGAGTCGCGACAGTCATTTGCAGTGAAATTGGGCGAGGAGTTTGGCGTCGAAGCCGCGGCCTGCGCCTCGGCGGCCGAGGCCTGCAAGGGGGCGCAAATCGTGACGCTGGTAACACGAGCGACCGAGCCGTTCCTTACAGCGGGTATGCTCGACAAGGGCGCCCACCTGAACGCCGTGGGCGCAATCGCATCGGATCGGGAGGAATTCGCGCAGGATGTATTCGCGCGCGCCACGTTGGTCGCGGTGGACAACCTTTCGGGCGTGCAGCAGCTCTCGCGCGAATTCATGACGCAATACGCCTCCTCCGGATGGGACAAAGTGATACCGCTCTCCAGGCTTATCGCCTCCGGCCGCCGGCGCTCGGGCGCGGACGACGTTTCGCTCTTCAAAGCGATGGGCATGGGCATATCCGATCTCGCGCTCGGCGCGGAGCTGGCCAAGCGAGCGCGCGAGCGCGGCGTGGGACGCGTCATACCCCAACCGAAGAAGCAGAAACCGCGGCTTGCAGGGGCGTCCGCCAGGAGCGCGGTCTAGGGAGTACGATTCATTCCTCGACCTGGGGAGATGGCAATGAACGAGTTCAGGAAAGATTTTCAACCCATGCAGGGGCGCTTTCTCGACCGCGCGGGAAAGGCCGCGCGCGACGAGAACACCTACTGGACGCCGATCGTCGTCACGAAAAAAGAGATCGACGCCGAAGTCGAACGGCTGGCCAGCCTGCCGCTGCCGGCGAACGGCCGGCGCGAATCGCTGATCGTGCATCCGCTCGCGGCGGCCGACGCGCCGGGCTTCGCGCCCGGGATCCAGGTGAAGCTCTCGGTGCTGAAGCCCGGCGAGAAGACCGCGGCGTTCCGGCACAACGCCACCGAGGTGAATTTCTGCATCGGCGGCTCGGGGCACACGCTCGTCGCGGGGAGGCGTGTCGCCTTTGCGCAGTACGACGTGTGGAATCACCCGTCCTACGCGATCTACCGTCACGTCAACGATGGGCGTGATCTTCAAGTTCGGCTGACCTATTCGAACGTGCCTCTCCTCCAGCACATGCAGATCTACCTTCCCGAGGACGAACCTTCGGCCGAGCTGCGCCCGGTGGACGATGCCGAGGAGAAAGCGGCTTCGAGGGACCCGCGCCGCAAAAGTCCTTACGGTATGATCCGGATCGGCGCCGAAGGCGGCATGCTGATGCCCTACGAGATCCTGATCAACCCTCAGACGGTCGAGTCGAAGCCGCTGCACTTCCCCTGGAAGGAGGTCAAGCGCGAGCTCGACAAGCTGGAGGCGCTCGGAAAGGATTATGTCGGTCGTCGGCTCTACATGATGTACAACCCGGTCACCGGCCGAACCAACGGCGTCACGCCGAATTTCTTCGCGACCATCACCATCCGACCGCCCAAGATCGTCGATCGTCCGCACCGCCACGTTTCCGCGGCCATCAACTACTACTTCCACGGCCAGGGATATTCCATGGTCGCGGGCAACCGCTACGAATGGAGGGCGGGAGACCTCATGCTCTCCGCTCCCGGCTGGGCGGTGCACAATCACGCCTCGTACGACGACTACGTCTACGAGCTCACGGTTCAGGATCAGCCGCTCAATATCTATATGGAATCGCTGTTGTGGCAGGAGGACCTGAAGAAACCGGCTGCGCTGCTCGGCAGCCAACCCGGCTTCGAGACCAACCGAAACAAGGCCGCCGCATGATCTGAGGGCGCCGGCTGTCGCCGGCGAAACCGTTGTTAACAGCCAATTCTTCACCAAGGAGGACATCCATGCAGAGTCCCGCTTCGCGATATGTGTTTCCGGCTCTCGGCGCGTTGTACCAGCGATTCCAGCAATACGCATGGCCGATTTTCCGCGTGGCTTACGGCGCGTTCTACATACCTCACGGATGCCAGAAGCTTTTCGGATGGTTCGGCGGGAACATTGCGGGGACGGCAAAGGGCATGGCTGCCGCGGGACTCGAGCCGGGGATGTTCTGGGCGTATTACATCGGTACGCTTGAGTTCGTCGGCGGAATCCTGATGGTCATCGGCTTCCTGACGCGGCCCGTCGCTGCGCTTTTCATCGGCTTCATGGCCGTCGCCGCTTTCCATGTTCACTGGAAAATCGGGACTCCCGGTCGGCGGTAGACGATGGTCGGCGCGTCGGCTATTCCGGCCGGATGCGGGCGTCGCGCGCGACCTTCGCGTACTTCGCCAACTCGGCCTTCATGACATCGAGGAATTGCTCGGGTGTGCCGCCGACCGGCTCCAGGCCGACCGGGGTCAGCCTGTCTTTAATGACCTGGGGGTCCCGGACGATGCGGTTGATCTCGCCGTTCAGGCGATCGACGATCGGACGTGGCGCACCTGCGGGCGTCATTACGCCGAGCCACACATCGACCGCATAACCCGGCAGCGGTCCCGCCTCGGCGATCGTCGGCACATCGGGCAGGATTGCCGTTCGAGAGGAGCCTGCCACGGCGATCGGACGCAGTTTGCCGGCCTTGAAGTGCGGAAGCAGCGAGTTGACGGCGCCGATCGTGAAATCGATTTCCCCGGAGAGCAGCGCGGGGATGATCCCGGCCGAACCCTTATACGGCACGTGCACGATGTTGATCCCGGTCATCGAGCGCAACAGCTCGGCGGCGAAGTGGTGGGGCGCGCCGACTCCCGCCGTGCCATACGTCAGGGGACGGGGCGCCGATTTTGCAAAGTCGAGAAACTCCTTCAAGGAGCGCACCGGCGTGCTTGCGTTCACGGTCAGGCCGAACGGGATCGTCGCGGCGAGCGATATCGGCTGGAAATCCTTGATCGGATCATACGGAAGCTTGGCGCCGATGCCCGCGGCCATGATGTGCGAGGACTCGGACATCAGGATCGTATAGCCGTCGGCGGGCTGCCGCGCGACGAACTCGCGCGCGATGTTGCCTCCCGCGCCGGGCTTGTTTTCGACGATGAGCGGCTGACCGAGCATCGGCTGCAGGTGTTCTGCCAGAAGACGAGAAAGATAGTCCGGCGACCCGCCCGGCGGCAAGGGCACGACGAACCGGATCGGCCGGCTCGGCCAGGCGCCGCCTTGCGCTCGAGCCTCGCCAACGGGCAGCGCCAGCACGGCGCTCAGCGCCAATGCCGTCCAGGTTCGCAGCGTAAACATTTCTCCTCCGTTCGAGCTCAGCGCTTATGGCTCGCGCTCGAGGCGCTCAGGTTCGTGTCGTATCCGGGGGCCACTCGCACATCGACCACGCACACTGCCCCGCCGTGCACGCACTGGATGCCTTTCTCGATCGCGGGACGCAGTTCCGCCGCCTTCGTGACCGGGCCGATGCCCTCGGCGCCTTGCGCGCGCGCCATCATCGCGAGGTCGATGTCCGGCCCGCTGATTCGCTGGCCGATCCAGCGGTTCTCGACCGGGCGCGAGCGCTCTTTCGCGACCCGCTCCTGGTGCAGCTCGTCGTTGAAGAACGAGCGGTTGTTGGCGACGAGGACGAGGCAGGGAACGCCGTAGTGCGTCGCGGTCCACAGCGCCGTCGCCCCCATCAGGAAGTCGCCGTCACCGATGATGGCCACGGGGAGCCGGCCGGTGCCTTTCAGAGCGAGCGCTGCGCCCACCGTGATGCCAAGCCCCACGCCGACTCCGCCTCCGCCCTCGGAGCCGATGTAATCGAGCGGATGCCGGAAGTGGCGGTAGGCTCCGTTCCAGCCGAGCGGCAGGCGCGTGATGCAGACGTCGATACCCTTCGTCGCCGCGTTCAGCGCGTCGGCGAGCGTGCGGATCGACACCCCGTCGGGCGCCGGATCCGGAAGCGGCGCGGGTTTCGAGACAGGCGCCGCGGGGCGCGCCTTGACGGCGTCGAGGAGAAGCGGAACCGCCGCTTCCGGCTCGCACATCATGTACAGGTCGACGGGGGGCAGGCCCTGGTAGTCCATGCTCCAGCCGCGGTGCAGGTGCGCGTCGGGCGAGACCTGGATGACCTTCGCGCCGACCGGTTCAGCGCCCCACGCCTGCTTGAGCACCCCGGCGGGATCGATCCAGTCGAGCGCGAGCACCACGTCCGCCTCGCGCAGCAGCTTCGCCGTGTCGGGCGAGAGAAAGGTCGCCGGCGGCGCGGCGTGCAGCGGATGGTCGGTCGGAAACGCAGCCCCGAGCTTGATATCGGTCAAGACTCGCGCCTGCAGCTTCTCCGCGAGCGCGACGCGCTCTTTCCAGCCCGATTCGCCTCTCGAGGCCCGGCCGGCGAGGATCACCGGATGCTTCGCGCCGGATAGGAGCTTCGCCGCCGCGTCAACGAGGTGCGCGGCCGGCAGCACCGGATCCGGCGCGCGGTGACGCTTCACGTCGGGAAGCGGAGGGAGCGCGCCGATCTTCGCCTCCTGCAGCGCCGCGTCCAGGTTGATGTAAGTCGGGCCGCGCGGCGCGGTGTTGGCGATCTGCGCCGCGCGCAGGATGGCCTCGTACGCGGCGGGCACCGAGGCCGGCTGGTTGTCCCACTTGGTGTAATCGCGCACGAGCGCGCCCTGGTCCGACGCCGTGTGGATCCAGTCGATCCAGGGACGGCGCTTGGCCGCGTCCCACGGGCCGGTCGCGCCCAGGATCAGCACCGGCATGCGGTCGCACCAGGCGTTGAAGATCGCCATGCTCGCGTGCATGAGGCCGACGTTCGAATGCACCACCGCTCCCATCATCCTGCCGGAGGTTTTCGCGTAGCCTTGCGCGATCGCCACGGCGGACTCCTCGTGCAGGCACAGGAGCATCTGCGGGCGCGTGTTGCCGAGGTAGTTGACGATGCTGTCGTGCAGCCCGCGGTAGCTCGCCCCCGGAGTGAGCGCGAGGTAGGGGATGTCGAGCGCGCGCAGCATCGCGGCGATCGCGTCGCTGCCCCAGATCTCCTTTTGCTCGGGACCGGCGACCGGCGGCTCGGCGCGCACGTCGGGGGCGAAGCTTTCCTTGGCGTTCATAGGCGTCTCGTGGTTATCGTGAGGCGGCGCCGCCGATCATAGCTTGCTTGAGATTGATCGCGCAATCGAGGCGCCGGGGAATCACGCGCGCGGGGCGGCCAGCGTTCCGACCGCGGCGAAGAGCGCTTCGACCGACTCGCGCGAAAGATTGCGCGTGATGAATACGATGCGCGAGCGCCGGTCCGTTCCCGACCAGGCTTCGAGCGTGACCGGCGGGTGAAACACGTGCTGCGCCCCCTGCACCACCACCGGGCCGGACTCTCCCGCGACATTGACGAGGCCTTTGACACGCAGCAGGTCGGTCCCGCGCAGCGAGGTCAGTACTTGTACAGCGGCGGAGAACGTGTCCCAGGTGAAGGGCTTGTCGAACCAAAGGCAGAACGAGCGGATCGAGGCGTCGTGCGCTCCGGACCGAACGCGCTCGCCGAGGTACGCCCCTTCGGCGGGACGCGCCTCACCCGAGGGCGCGAGCCAGCGATCGAGGTCCTTGGGCGTCGCGCGCGTGCTCCTCGGTCCGATGTCGCGAAGGAACCCCACGTCCACTTCGCCGTTGATCGCAACCGTGCGCGCGGCGTAGGGATTCATCTGCTGCAGCCGCGCCTCGAGCGCAGCGACCGCTGCCGGCGGCGCGATGTCGCTCTTGGTGATGACGATGCGGTCGGCGACCGCGGCCTGCTTTGCGGCCTCGGGCGTGTCGTCGAGATTTTGCAGGCCGTTCACCGCGTCCACCAGCGTCACCACGCAATCGAGGCGGTACTGCGCGCCGAGCATCCCGTCGGTCTGCAGCGTGTGCAGCACCGGCACCGGGTCGGCGAGGCCGGTGGTCTCGATGAAGACGCGATCGAAGTCGATCACTTCGCCGGCGCGCCGCTTGATGAAAAGCTCCCGCAGCGTCTCCTGCAGGTCGGTGCGCACTGTGCAGCACAGGCACCCGTTCGAGAGCAGGGTCATGCTCTCCGAGGACGAGGCGACCAGCTCGTGGTCGATGCCGACCTCGCCGAACTCGTTGATGATGACTGCCGCCCGGTTCATCCCGGGATCGCGCAGGAGGTGCCTGAGCAGCGTCGTCTTGCCGCTGCCGAGAAATCCGGTGATCAGGCTGACCGGGAGCTTTCCCGCGAGCGGATCGCGCGTCGGCACCGGGCTCTGCATCAAATCGTCATCTCGAGAACGTACAAGCCGCCCGCGAAGCGGTCCACGGCGAACACCAGCCGGCGGTCGTCCACGTAGACGTCGTTCAGCTGGATCGACCCGACGCGCGAGAGCCTGGGCGCGGGGGGCACGAAGTAGGCGATCTCCTGCGGCTGGTAGGGGTTGCTCACGTCGAATGCCCGCACGCCGCCGCCGAAGAACGTCCCGACGATGATGCTGTCCGAGCGCCACGAGCCCGGCACCGGAAGGTTCTCGTGCAGGTTGTGCGCGCCGAAGCGCCCGCCGTTCCTGGCGAAGGCTTCGACCGGCGGCATGGGGAAGGTGCTGATCGGCACGGGGTTGGTCTCTACGCGGGCGTCCACCACCCACACGAGCTTGGGCCAGTCCTTGCCGTCGGGATAAACGCACTCGTCGCTGACGATGAGGAGCTCCCGCTCGAAAAGCGGCAGCACGGTGTGAGTAAAGCCGGTGTAAGGCGGCGAATAACGCCAGTGCGCCAGGAGCTTTGGTCGGGATTTGTCCGAGATGTCGAGGATCACGGCGCCGCCCGAGATGTAGCCGATGTAGGCGCGGTCGGGCCGCTGGGGAAAGACGTTGGTGTTGTGCGCGCGAAATCCCGAGTCGAACTTCGGATGGCGCGCTGGGGGCGGTGCGTTGTCTCCCACGCGCGTTCCAGGCAGCCACCAGCGTCCGACCTCGGCGGGCTTGGAGAGATTGCGAACGTCCACGATGCGGTAGAACTGGTCGTCCGACGGATGGGTCGGCTGGAAGTCCGGCGCGCCGCTCGCCATGTGGATGAACTCGCCGTCCACGAACCACACGGCGTGCACGCCGCGCGAGTGCGGGCCCGAGGCATCGAAATGGGAGATCAGCTTCGGATTTTCCGGCGTGCTGATGTCGAAGAGGTCGAACCCCGCGGGCTTCATTCCCGTGGCGCTCGTCTGGTAGGCGACGGCCATCGTGTCCCCGACCACGTCGAGCGAATTGGAGCGCATCTTCGCGTGCGGGAGTTCCGTCTGGACGACGACCTTCGGCTTTTTGGGATCGGTGACGTCCACCGCGGTGAAATTCTTCGGCGCGGACTCGTGCGCGAGCCAAAGGATCCTGCGCCCGTCGCGCGCGAGCTGCATGCCCATGCCTTCGCCGATGCCGCCGAAGCCTTGCAGCTCGTGGTGCGATGCGAGCTTCATGTTGAGAGCGAGCGTCTGATCGGGACGGGCGGAGATTCCGGGAAGCGTCGATGCCATCATTTGTCCTGTTGATTGAACGGAACGAACCGGGCGGCGCTCGGTGAAGGCGTAATAGTAACGCCTGGCGCCCGCTGCCGACACAGGCGCCGTGGTTTTCGCCAGTTCGGGTACACTTTTCCCAAACCGGACCATCTACTGCTGAACGGAGGAGATTATGCGCATGCCGTTTGTCTCTGCTTTCGGGTTAGTCGCAACGCTGCTTGCCTGCGGCTCGCTCGCCCAGACGTATCCGGTGAAGCCCGTCAAGCTCATCGTCACCTACCCGCCCGGCGGAAGCTCGGACCTGATGGCGCGGGTCTTCGGCCAGAAGCTCGGCGAAGTCTGGGGGCAGACCGTGATCATCGAGAGCAAACCGGGCGCGGCCGGCTCGATCGGAATGGATTTTGCGGCCAAGCAGGCGCCCGACGGCTACAGCTTCGTCGTCGGCAACATCGGACCGGCGGCCGTCAATCCGCTGCTTTCGAAGGTGCCCTACGATATCCAGCGCGATTTCGTCGCCATATCGCTTATTTCAACCGGCCCCAACATCCTCATCGTCCATCCGGACGTGCCCGCCAAGTCGCTGCGCGAGCTGACCGACTACGCCAAGTCGAGAATGGGCAAGCTCAACTACGGCACGAGCGGCCCCGGGAGCATCTCGCATCTTGCCGGCGCGATGTATACGAACCTCACGGGCGTGGAGGCGACGGAAGTTCCCTACAAGGGCGGCATTCTCGGCGTGCAGGATCTCGTCGCAGGGCACATCCAGTACATCTTTTCCGACTCTCTGCCAGCGATGCAATTCATCAAGGCCGGTCGGGCGCGCGCCCTTTGCGTGACCGGCGCAGAGCGCAGCCCGATCATTCCCGATCTTCCGCCCTGCGCGGAATCGGTGCCTGGCTTGGTCGCGGTGAACTGGTGGGGCGTGTTCATGCCTGCCGGAACGCCCAAGGCTATCACCGACAAGTTTCACGCGGACCTCGTCAAGACGATGCAGGACGCGGAGGTGAAGAAGAAATTCGCCGACCTTGGCGTGGAGGCGGTCTACAGCACTCCCGAGCAATTCATCGCGTTCATGAAATCCGAAACGGCGAAGTACGCGAAGCTGATCAAGGAGGCCGGAATCAAGGTGGAGTGAGCAGCGAGATTCAGCTGCGCGCGCGTTTTCTTCGCGGCCGGCCCGCCATTTCCTCGAGGACCGCGCACACCGCCCCGGTGTCCTCTTTCCCCAGGCCCATCGCCATCGCCGCGTTGTAGATCGGCGCGCTCGCAGCGAACAGCGGCGTTGGACAGTCGAGCTCGCGGGCGAAGTCGCCGATGATGGTCATGTCTTTCTGCCACACTTCATTTTTCATGGTGGCTTCGGAGTAGTCGCCTTTCACCATCATCGGTCCGCGCACCTGGAACATGCGCGAGCCGCCGGCGCCGCCGGCGACGACCTTCAGGACCTGCGCGGGATCGAGGCCTGCCTTCATGCCGAGCACCATCGCTTCGGCGGCCGCGACGTTGTGGATCGCAACGAGCAAGTTGGCGACGAATTTCATCTTCGAGCCGTTGCCGAAAGGCCCTATGTAGTAGTTCGCGCTGGTGAAACCCTGCAGTACCGGGACGGTCTTGCGGTACGCCGCCCGATCGCCGCTCACGTAGATGAGCAGGTCTTTGACGCGCGCCTGGGCGCCCGTTCCGCTCAAGGGACAATCGAGCAGGATCACGCCGCGCTTTGCGAGCACGTCTCGTGCTGCTTCCTTCACCGGGATCGGAAGCGTGCTTGTTTCGACGACGATGGTGCCGCGCTTTGCGGACGCGGCGAGGTCGGCTGCCACCGCCGCGAGCGCATTCGCCGATGGGAGCGAGGTGATGATGATGTCGGTGCGCTTTGCCACGTCGCGCGCGCTTCGCGCCGCGATGCCTCCTGCGCGAGCGTGTGCCGCGCGCTGCCGCGGCGCCACGTCGTAGCCAGCGACGCGAAATCCCGCGCGGCCGAGGCTGAACGACATCGCCGAGCCCATGATACCGAGCCCGATCATTCCCACGGTTTGCTGCTTCATCGCTCCCTCTTTTTCTGTTAGTCCGCCGGCAAATACGCTACCATTCTCGCTCAAAAAAAGGAGGCGCAGTGGCGGGCTCAGCTTCGAGTTTGCTGGTCGGCGTAGACATCGGCGGCACCTTCACCGACTGCGTGGTGCTCCGGCGCGGAGGGAAGATCACCGCGACCAAGGCGCCCTCGACTCCGGGCAATTTCGCCGAAGGCATGCTCGCCGCGATGCGCGTGGCGGCCGAGCGCCTCGGGCTTTCGTTCGAAGGGTTCTGCAGCGAGATCGCGGTGCTCACTCACGGCACCACGGTCGGCACGAACGCGCTTATCCAGAGGAAGGGAGCGAAGGTCGGCCTGATCACGACGCAGGGCCACGAGGACGCGATCCATATCATGCGCGGCTCGCGCGGCGTTTCCTCGCGCGACATCGCCAAGGTGGTCCACTTTCCCTCGAGCCAGAAGCCCGTTCCGATCGTGCCGAAGCGCCTGATCGAGGGCGTATCGGAGCGCGTCGACTGCTTCGGCGAGGTGGTCGTGCCGCTCAACGAATCCCAGGCCGAAGCCGCGATCCGGCGGCTCGTGGAGCAAGGCGCCGAGGCGATCGGCGTCTGTTTTCTCTGGTCGTTCAAGTATCCGCGACACGAGCAGCGCGTGAAGGAGATGATCCGGAAAATCGCGCCGACTCTGTTCGTCTCCTGCTCGACCGATATCGCGCCCAAGTGGGGCGAATACGAGCGCGTCACCGCGACAGCGCTGAACGCCTATATCGGGCCGGTGATGGCGAAGTATCTGGGCAATCTGGACGGGCAATTGAAGAAATCCGGTTACCGGCAGCCGCTGCAGATCACGCAGTGCGGCGGCGGCTCGATCTCGGTGGACCGGGCGATCGAGTCGCCGCTTCTCACGCTCGACTCGGGCCCGGTCTCGGGCGTGACCGGCTCGCTCTACCTCGGCAGGGTCATGGATGTTCCGAACATCATCACCACCGACATGGGCGGAACCTCATTCGATGTCGGAATCATCTACGGCGGGCAGCCCGCCTACTCGTTCGTATCCAACGTCGCGCAGTACGAATATTTCCTGCCCAAAGTCGACATCCAGGCGATCGGCTCGGGCGGCGGATCGCTCGCGCGCGTCGATCCGGCCGCGAAGACGCTCGCGGTGGGACCGGAGTCCGCGGGCGCCGACCCCGGGCCGGTCTGCTACGGCAAGGGCGGCGCGATCGCGACCGTCACCGACGCCGACGTCGTGCTCGGATACATCAACCCGGACAATTTTCTCGGCGGGCGCATCAAGCTCGACAGGAAGAAGGCGGTGGACTCGGTGCAGCGCATCGCCTCGGCGCTCGGCCTTTCGCTCATGGAGGCCGCGAGCGGCATCGCCAAGATCGCCGAGTTCAAGATGGCCGACATCATCCGCAAGACGACCGTGGAGAAGGGTTTCGATCCGCGCGAGTTCGTGCTGTTCGCGTTCGGCGGCGCGGGCCCGGCGCATGCGGGCGTCTTCGCCAGAGAGCTCGGCGTGCAAAAAGTCATCGTGCCGCAAAAGGAGATCGCCTCGACCTGGTGCGCCTTCGGCGCGGCTTCGGCCGACATCCTGCACGTCTACGAGCAGGTCGACATCCAGGCGAGCCCCTTCGACGCCGCACGCGTGAATGCGGCGCTCGATTCTCTGGAGAAGAAGGCGAATGCGCAGATGGACCGCGACGGTATCGCCGGATCGCGCCGGCACTTTCAGTTCTCGCTCGACATGCGCCACAAGGGCCAGATCAACGAGGTCGAGGTGATGCTGCCGGAGAAGCGCGTCAGGAGTTCGCTCTGGGAGCCGCTGCATCAGCGCTTCTATGCGCGCTACGAGCAGCTATACGGAAGCGGTTCGTCCTATGGCGAGGCGCGGCTTGAGATCGTGACGCTGAGGCTTCGCTCTACCGCCGCGACGCCCCGGCCGAAACTCTCCGCGACGAAAAAGCTCAAGGCGAAGATCGATCCGAAAGCCGGCCGGGGCAAGCGCGACATCTACTGGTCCGACCTGAAGAAGGCGGCGGCGACGCCGATCTACGACGGGGCGCTGCTCGCGCCGGGAAACCTTATCAAGGGCCCGGTGGTGATCGAGACGACCGACACCACGGTCGTCGTGCATCCGGGCCGATCGCTGAAGGTAGACGCATTCGGTAACTTCGAAATCAATTTCAAGTGATCGTCGTCCCCGCGCAAGCGGGGACCCAGCGACTTATGTGAAAGCCCTGGATTCCCGCTTCCGCGGGAATGACGGAGCGAGGAGAAGCAGATGCCTAAAGTAAGCGAAATGAAGGACGCCGTCTTCGACGGCAGGAAGATGGGTTATGTGCCACCGAAGAAACTTTCGATTTCCCCGAAGCTCGAGCTCCACAGGAAAAGCGCGAAGAGCATCGACCCGATCACCTACGAGGTGATCCGCCATAGCCTGTGGCACGTCAACGAGGAGCACGGCGCGACCATCCAGCGCCTCTCCGGATCGCCGGTGGCCATGTACGCGCTCGACCTGAATCCTTCCATCCTCACCGAGGACGGCGAGTTCGTCTACTTCGGGCCCTACATGCAGTACATGTCGGGCGTCACCGACACGCAGGTGAAGTGGGTGCTCGAGTACCGAAGCGACAACCCGGGCATACGCGACGGCGATATGTTCCTCGCCAACGACCCCTGGGTGGGCGCGGCGCACCAGCAGGACGTGATGCTAATCTGCCCCGTGTTCTGGAAGGGCGAGCTGTTCTGCTGGGTGACCAATTGCCTGCACCAGTACGACCTCGGCGGCATCACGCCGTCTTCCTTCTGCGGCTCGGCGGAGAACGCCTTCGAGGAAGGCATCTGCATCCCGCCGGTGAAAATCGTCGAAGCGAACGAGATCCGCCGCGACATCGAGGAGCTGTACCTGCGCTCCTCGCGTAAGCCCGAGGCGGTGGCGCTCGACTTCCGGGCGCAGCTCGCGGGCAACATCACGGCGCGTGACCGCGTGCTCGCGCTCATCAAGCGCTACGGCCCCGAGGTGGTGAAGGGCGTGATGCGCAAGATCCTCGACAACGGCGAGCGGGCGTTCCTCGCCAAGTTGAAGCGCCTGCCGGACGGCGTCTGGCGCGAGCGCAGCTACGTGGAATGCTGCCGGCCGGGCGACCGGCGCACGCACCAGGTGATGCTGGCGCTGAGGAAGAAGGGCGACAAGCTCGTTTTCGAGAACGACGGCACCGCGCCCCAGGACGGGGCGATGAACGCCACGTACTCGGGCTGGCGCGGAGCGATCATGGTGGCGCTGAATCAGCTTCTCTGCTGGGACCAGTATTTCTCGATCGGCGGGGCGCTGCGTCACGTCGAGTTCGATCCGAGTCCGGGGACTTTCAACTGCGCCAATTTCCCGGCCTCGGTCTCGACCGCGCCGATCCAGGCCATGGAGATCTCGCTCTACCCCGCGTACAACGTGCTCTCGAAGATGATCCACGCGGATCCCGAGATGCGCAAAGACATCATGTGCATCGGCGGCACCAGCCAGTGGCCGGCGACCGTCTTCCGCGGCACCGACCAGTGGGGCGAGCGCTACGGCTACATTCTCGTCGACCCGATCGGCGGAGCGATCGGCGCGTTCGCCACCGGCGACGGCATCTCGACCGGCGGCCAGTCGAGGACCCCCATCTGCAAGCTGCCCAACGTCGAGCACACCGAGCAGACTTTTCC
>WNGE01021633.1_pt1 | contig 13098 bp, 11 predicted proteins | sample 5400651 | NCBI WGS metagenome assembly WNGE01 (sample SAMN13153370, study PRJNA577476) | soil metagenome | isolation source: 60 cm soil or saprolite under grassland replicate 2 | place: USA:California | collected 2016-06-15 | reverse complement strand
GGCGTCCGCGCGGCACGGTGTAAGGACGTAACACGCGAAATTACCGTGACGGAATTGGCTGTTCAGTATCAGTCGGAGAATAGGCGCGGCAAAGATCACAGTCACGAGCACCGCAATTAACACACGCGAACCCACTTTGCGGATAAGCAATGGAATGGTGAGATAGAACTGTTCTTCAACCGCCAGCGACCAGGTTGCGGTCATTGCAGTAGGACCAAACCATCCCAGTGGCACCATCCAAACGTTCTGGGTGAGAGTTGCATAAGAAAACCATGGAACAGTGAGCGGAGATGAATTTCCAAAAACAACATGAATCAGTTGAAATGGAAGATGGCGAAAGAGAAATGCTGCGGTGACAATTCCGTAGATCGGGAAAATGCGATACGCGCGTCGAATGTAGAAGGTCTTGAAGTAGCGAGGCGAATTCCTGGCTTCCAGAAGGATTCCCCCAATCAGAAATCCAGAAAGGACAAAAAACAAGTCCACTCCGCTCCAAGTTAGTTGTCCTGCTTTCAAGAAAACTGCGAGGGGTTTTACGTTGGTTTCGAGGCCGAAAACTGAGTGCCGCATGAACACCAACAGAATAGCGATCCCGCGTAGTCCGTCCAGCGCAGGGATTCTTGCCGGATTGAGAGCTGGAGATTGATGTGGAGCAGAGCCAGCAATTCCGACGACCCGAAGAGAACGCGGCAGCCGGGCCGTAGAGGGCGCAACCTCCCGAACTGGAGTAGAGGCAGCCAACGAAAATTGGGCAGATGCTAGCAGAACACCTAGCCATTAGGGATTATCGAGTTTGGTTAGCAGCATCCGAGGGAATGTAATAGAGACGAATCGTGCTCCCGATCTGTTCAACCGGGCGATATTTCAACAACCAAGCAAACGCTTCCGGCCCATAAGAGCTGTGAAACGCGTCCCCCATCCGTTGCGACCTTAGACTGATCGCGACCCATCCAGTGACAGGCTGAGCAGGCTGGCGCACCTGAAAGTCAGGCAATCCCAGGCGCGAAAGATCCGCAGTTGTCCAGGCCGCGATACTTATCTTCGAGATATGCTTCTTCGCCAGTTCGCTCGACAACCGAAGCATATCCTGGCCACAATCCAGGTCACATCCAGTAATTAAAACGTGGCTCGGATCGTTCCCGGCGAATTCGTTGAAGTAGGCAATATAGTCGTGCCGAGCACGGATACTTGAAATGGCTTGCCAGCAGAGCAGAAGAACAACAAACAATTTCGCCGCCAGCGGTTTGTACTTCCAGAGCCGGGCACCGGCATGCCCTGAAACAATCGCGAGAAGGGGGTAGACGACCAAAACGTGCCTAAGTCCGGCATCGTGCTTTACACCCATGGTGACTAACAATATGGCGCAAGCGGCTGCGGCGGGTGCGATCATAATCCACTGCTTTGATCTGAATACGTAAAACAAGCCCAACATGGCGAGAATTAGAAACGGGACTGGCGTTTTCACCAAGAGTGCGAGCAGAAAGAAATACCACCAGCCACCAGCCCTTTCTTTTCCAAGTAAATAGGCTTCAGAATGCTCGGCGTTCATCAGCCAAGAGTCGGCGATGCCGCTGAGTAGTTCAGGCGCTGGTACCAGCGGATTGTTTAGAACCAAAGTGCGGGCAAGCTTCGCGACTGGAGACGGAAAATGCTGGAATGAGGGCATCGCACTAGGCGATAGGTTCATGCTTTCATTAAACCGCCCGATATCGAACCTGTAGCCACTCCAGACAAGCCCCGCCGCAATCGTTGCGATCATAACAATCTGAGCCAGCCACCGAACTCGCAGCATTTTCGGGGACCCTACTCGCTGATTCAGACCCAATTTGCAAAGAACCATGGCGAGACAGGCCACAGGCAGAAACAATAGGCTCGTGAACTTTGACAAGGTCGCCAGTCCCAGTGCCACTCCCAAGCCGAGGGCCGAGCGCGTGTTGCGGGTCTCGAGCCATCGCGCAAACTCAAATAATGCAATTAGCTGAGTAGCAGCTGCGGGCAAATCGGTGTATGCCAGAGAAGAAAACGCCAACACGACCGGCGTCAAGGTAAAGAAACCCACTGCAATGACGGCTGCTAGGGCGCCATAAGCGAGTCGCGCCCAGAAAAACACGACCAGACTGGCCAGAATAAAAAAAGGCAACACTCCTGAGCGGGCAAGTGCCAGATTGCCCAAGTAGTGTCCCCCCGCGATTGAGGATCTGGTTTCCGACAGTCCAAAACGGCGCAGGATTGCTGCCGCGCGAGGGTACTTCTGGAAGCCTGGTGCCAGCGAAGTAGAGCGGAATACCAATCAGGACGCGGCTGAGAGGAGGATGCAGAGGATCAAGCGTGTATGTGCCGCGATCCAGCCACTCGATTCCACAAGCAACGTGAGCAGGTTCATCGAAGCCTTGGGCTGCACCGCTGTAACTCAAAGTGATGCGGCATATGCCAAGAACGAGCAGGATTGCAAACAACAGTATGGCAGGACGAGATGACATTCGCAGGCTTTAGCCTCCAAACGAAAATGTCATCCTGACCGGAGCGGATGCTTCGCATCGCGAAGCACCTGCGCAGTCGAAGGACCTCATGTTTGCGCGGATTGCAGATGCTCGGCGATGTTTTCGCCTTGCCCACAATCCAACCATTGGTTCGTGTTCAAACTGATACTGAGCGTTCCGCTACTGGCACGTCGCGGTGAAGCCGTGAACACCTCCGGGCAACACGGTTTCTCCCGTGATGATTTCGTTCTTGGCGGAGATACCGCGCACCAAGGTCTGAGTCGAATTTGGCGCCTTAACCCACTTGAAGACGCCGTTCTTGTATATGAATCCTGAACCGTAGTCGTTGCCTACGATCACGCCATTGTTGCTGATCCCGTGTAGTGCCGTGTAGCTGGATGTATTGTTGTTGAAGTTCAATGTGGCAAAAACGCCGTTGCGATAGATGAAACCGTGCGACGCATTGCCCGAAGAGGAGTAACTGCCGACGACTACTCCATTGTCGTTGAAGCCGCCAGCACTCGTATTCGCCACGCCCGGAAAATTGGGGACTGCGAGGAATGTTCCGTCGCTGCGGCGCTTGAAGATGTGGCTCTTTCCGTTACTATCGAAGTAGCCGCCGAGTAGAGTGTTGAGATTGTTAATTCCAACAAGACCTGTGCTGTGGTGCGCAGCGTTTGGATGGACAATCAGCGTAGTCGCAGAACCGTGAAGATAAGCAGCGTGTCCGATTCCAAGCGTATCTACGTATCCTCCGACCGTGTTTCCGAGGTTGTTCCTGCCGTTGAACCAGCTGTATTTTGCATTGGCCGGGTGCCAATAGGTGATGGTGCCACTGGAGTAGTGCACAAATCCCCAGAAATTAGGCTTGTTCACGGGATAATCGGCCGTGCCTACGACAGCTCGATTGTCATTCACATCCCAGGCTGTGACCCGAGGGTTATTGGGGTTGGAGGGATTAAGCAAGAATGTTTTGAACGTGCATGAAGCAGTGGGCACTTGCGAATGAAGCGCGGCACTCCAACTCGTGCCGATGACTATCAAAGACATTAAACGAAACCACGACGCCATAAATGTGTTTCTCCTCTAAGGGCCGAGCCAGAACTGCGGCCAAGATTCGCGAAATCAGATGTTCGTAGAAGTGGCTCGGTTGCCGCTTTTAAGGGATGATTACGGAAACAAGGCACTGGGACTAAGGTTTGGTATCGCAATCCGCAGGAGGCCCAGTACCAACAAAAATGGCGGCTTCGCAGCCGCCATCTTTTTCAAGCACAAAGTTCACTGGCACTTCGCCGTGAAGCCGTAAGTGGTATGGCTCTTGTCCACCAAGCCGGTAATGATTCCATTGACGGAAATGCCACGGGCAGTCACGTACTGGCCGTTCGGGCCAACAATGTCTTTGAACACGCCGTTCCTGTAGAGGAATCCAGGGCCGCCAATTGCGACGCGGTTGCCGATGACGACGCCATTACTGTCAATACCCACGAGGTCGGTCCATGTCCGCACATCATTACGATAATTCAGGGTTGCAAAGCTCCCATTGCGATAGATGAAACCGTGCTGGGTCCCGGTGGGATCGCGGGGCAGGCCATAGGTGCCGACGACCACCCCATTGTCATTGAAGGCGCGCGCCAAAGTACCCGCCGACCCGGGGAAGTTCGGTACGCTCAGGAATGTGCCGTCACTGCGACGCTTGAAGTTGTGGTGTACTCCATTGGTATCGAAATAGTCGCCGAGAATAGTGTTGAGGTTGTTGATGTCGAACGCCCTTGTGCTGTGGCGCGCGGCCTTGGGATGGACGATCAAGGTTGTTGTTGACCCATGCAAAAAGGCAGCATGCCGGACTCCCAAGGTGTCGGTGTAGTTGCCAACGGTGTTTCCCACATTGTTACGTCCTTCAAACGTGCTAAATTTTGCGTTCGCTGGACGCCAATAGGTGATTTTCCCACTGGAGTAGTGAACGAATCCCCAGAACTTCGGTTGATTTGTCAGGCCCGTTGAAAAGTCGGCATTGCCAACGACCGTGCGATTGTCGTTTACACCCTGGGGATCTCCGAACGGATTGCTGGGATCCGCCGCATTGAGCAGCCAAAGATTCCAATTTGTGCATGTGGCCTTCTGCGCCTGGAGCTGGACCAGTGCAAGCAGACACATTACAAGACCTACGAGCAGAACACGAAACGATGACGGCATAACTTTCTTCTCTCCTGGGGGCCGGGCCAGAACTGCGGCCGAGATTCGCGAAATCAGATGTTCGTAGAAATGGCTCGGTTGCCGCTTTTAAGGGATGATTACCGGAAACAAGGTATCGGATGAAAGGCGTCTGGGCGAACAGACCCACCGGGGAAAGCTCGCCCTCCGCCCCTGCAATCACGGACTATTTGCAGGTCGCAATAAATCCGGTATAACCGGAGAATCCTGTGATCAAGTTTTTGCCCGGGCTTACTCCATTTGCGTACGTGGCCACATTGCTATTCGGCATCACGATCTTCTTGAATGTGCCGCTCTTGTAAAGGAACGAACCGGTTGAGTTGCTGCCTTTGATCGTGGTCGCAATGATCAGGTTGGAATCGCTGATCCCGGTGAGCTCGGTCTGCAGCGTGCTACTCGGATAATTTAGCTTTGCCCATTGACCGTTGTTGTAAATGAAGCCATGGCGCCACAGTTTGGGCGACGGCGTCTTGCTATAGTACCCCACAATCGTGCCATTGTCGTTGATGGCCATCGCCTCAGTTTGCGCGGCTCCAGGAAAATCTAATGCGATTGCCTTGCCATCACTAAAGCGCTTGAAACCGTGCCGCTTGCCGGAGGAATCTGTAAATGCCCCCACGGTTGTGCCCCAGCGATTGATCGACCACACAGTCGTCATAGGCATCGCCAACTACTGTGCCGTTGTCGTTGACGCCGCGCGGGTCCAGAATTCGGTGGCCGTAGTTGACAAAGAATCGCCTATTGAACTTGACGAACTGACAAGAAGCCTGCGTCTGCGCGTTGGCGGAGCTTACGCCCAACACGAGGATCGATACAGCCAGAACTGAGAAGCACGAGGACAAGAAAACGACAGTCAATACGAAAACTTGATACCACGACAACATAAAATTCATCTCCTGGGGGCCGGGCCAGAACTGCGGCCAAGATTTCGCGGATTCAGATGTTTGTAGAAGTTGGAGAGGTTGCTGGCCTTAAGGTGCCATTACAGCGAAGAAAGCACTAGGGCTAAAGGCTAATGCTTGGGAGGCAGATAGCAGAATTGCGATATTCGCAGCAGAAGCTTTTAACCGCAAAGGGCGCAGAGGACGCAAAGAAAACGATGCCTTAACCTATGTCTCAGGCGTTCGCGCCGCAGCACTTCTTATATTTCTTACCCGAGCCGCAGGGGCAAGGGTCGTTGCGGCCAATTTTTTCTCCGCTGCGAACGACTTGCTGCACTGGCTGACGGTCCCCTGCGCCGGCCATACGAGCTTGTTCAAGCTCACGGCGTTTGCGGCGCTGGAATGCCTCTTCCAGATCGTCAACGGATGTGGTGACTCCCTGTGTGGTCTTGATCTTGTGGACCGCGGCCTGCTGGACCAACTGGCCCCTCGTCGCCACGCCTGATGATCTGCATGAGGTAAAGATAGCGGGTCGTGTCTTCCTGAAAGCGCCGCATCATGCCTTCGAACATGTCGAAGGATTCGCGCTTGTACTCGACCAGGGGATCCTTCTGCCCATAGCTACGAAGGTTAATTCCCTCTTTGAGGTGGTCCATGTTGAGCAGATGGTCTTTCCATTGTTGGTCGAGGACGCTCAACATCATCATTCGCTCGTGATAGCGCATGGCCTCGGGACCGATGAGTTTCTCCTTGGCGTCGTAGCGAGTTTTCAGCTTTTCGAAAATGGCATCGCCGAGTTCCTGGCGATTCAGAGTTTCTGGTTTGATGCCCTCGGCGAGAATGTCAACGCCGAAGCGCGTGAAGATCGCATCCTTCAGGCCTTTGACGTCCCAGTCGGCGGGATGCGCTTTGATTGGGGCATGCTGGTCGAGCAACTCGCTCAGAATTCCGGCAACGTAATCCTCGGTGATCAGGTCCTTCTGATCGACACCTTCGAGTAGCTGGCGACGCAGACCGTACACCGCCTCACGTTGTTTGTTCATCACGTCGTCGTATTCAAGAAGATGTTTGCGGGACTCGAAATGCTGGGCTTCAACGGCCTCTTGTGCTTTTTCGATTCTGCGGCTGATCAGCTTCGACTCAATGGGCACACCTTCTTCCATTCCAAGGCGCTGGAGCAGAGTCGAAACCCATTCCTTGGCGAAGATGCGCATCAGGTCATCTTCGAGCGAAAGATAAAAGCGTGAAGCTCCGGGATCGCCCTGGCGGCCGGCACGACCGCGCAATTGGTTATCAATACGGCGCGCTTCGTGGCGCTCGGTGCCGAGAATAAATAAGCCACCCGCCGCGGTGACTTCGTCGTGCTCGTTGTCGGTCTGCGCTTTGTAGCGTGCGAATGCGTCGTTCCACTGATCGGTTGGGACCACGTATTCGTTGCCGGCGTAATACCAGACAGTGCTGGTGGAATCGTCCACACCGACCTGAATCTTGCCTTGCGCGGCACGCAAAAGCTGGGCGATTCCCTTCTTCACACACTCCTGCTTGGCCATGAACTCGGCATTGCCACCGAGCAGAATGTCCGTTCCGCGGCCAGCCATGTTGGTCGCGATCGTGACCATGCCCTTGCGTCCGGCCTGGGCAACGATCTCGGCCTCTTTCTCGTGGTACTTGGCATTCAGGACGACGTGCTTGATGCCTTTCTTCTTCAGCAGATCGGAAAGGCGCTCGGATTTTTCGATTGAAGTTGTGCCGACGAGTACCGGCTGCCCGGTATCGTTGAGCTTCTGAATTTCATCAGCTGACGCGAAATACTTCTCTTTTTCGGTGCGGTAGACAAGATCGGGGTTCTCGATGCGCAAGAGCTGCTTGTTTGTAGGAATAACGATGACATCGAGGTTGTAAATCTTGCCGAACTCGGCCGCTTCGGTTTCCGCCGTTCCGGTCATGCCGGCCAGCTTCTTGTACATGCGGAAGTAGTTCTGGAAGGTGATCGTCGCGAGAGTCTGGTTCTCGCGCTCGATCTTCACACCTTCTTTGGCTTCAACGGCTTGGTGCAGGCCATCAGACCAGCGGCGCCCAGGCATGAGGCGGCCGGTAAATTCGTCAACGATGATGACTTCACCGTCTTTGACGACGTACTCGACGTCGCGATGATAAAGCGCATGCGCCTTGATGGCGGTTTCGACGTGATGTTTCAGCGCCCAGTTTTCGGGATCGGCAATGTTGCCGATGCCGAGCAGGCTTTCGACTTTTACCCAGCCTTCATCGGTAACGGTGATGTTGCGATGCTTTTCATCCACAACATAATCGCCGGTGTAGGATGCCGGCTCGCCGGGAGCGCCGGGAGTTTCCTCACCTTTTTCCAGTTTCGGAATGATGCGGTTCACGCGCGCGTATTTGTCGGTGGACTCTTCGCTGGCGCCGGAAATGATAAGCGGCGTGCGGGCTTCGTCAATCAGGATCGAGTCCACTTCGTCCACGATGGCGAAGTTGAATGGACGCTGGACGCAGTCCTTCAGATCGAACTTCATGTTGTCGCGCAGGTAGTCGAAGCCGAACTCGTTGTTCGTGCCGTAGGTTACGTCAGCAGCGTAGGCATCTCGGCGCTCTTGATCATCGAGATCGTGGACAATCACGCCAACCGTAAGGCCGAGGAAACGGTAGAGCTGGCCCATCCATTCTGAGTCGCGCTTGGCGAGGTAGTCATTGACCGTGACTACATGGACGCCGCGTCCACTGAGGGCATTGAGGTAAACCGGAAGCGTGGCAACTAACGTCTTGCCTTCGCCGGTCTTCATTTCAGAAATCGTGCCGCGGTGCAGGACCATTCCACCGATCAGCTGCACGTCGAAATGCCGCATGTTTAAAACGCGGCGACCAGCCTCGCGCACAACCGCGAAGGCCTCTTCGAGGATTTCGTTGAGCGCTTCCTGGAGGGCATCATACTGAATTTTTTCGGCCCGCTTAATCTGTTCCGGATCACGCTCGTCCTCGGGTTCAACGACGGAAGTAGTTCCCGGCGCCTGCGTTCCATTACCTGCGTTAAAGCGGCTGAGGCGGTCCTGAATATGCTTGCGGAATTCGTCACTCTTGGCACGCAGCTGTTCGTCCGAGAGCTTGTGCATCTCGGGCTCGAGCGCGTTGATTGCCGCTACACGGGGTAGCAAGCGTTTGATTTCACGCTCGTTCTTGGTCCCAAAGACCTTGCCTAACAGGGTGTTGATCAACGATGGAGTTCCTTCGGAGGCGAACGCCCTCTAACTAGAGCCTAGCATATTAGATGCGGCGTGGATGTTGGCTGACTCGATCATTCGCAGGTGCGGTTGCCGTGCCACACTGCCAGCATTTTCGTGTATTCTTCCCGCACTGATGCCCACTTTCTACGACCGTTTTGTCGAATGTGCTGAGCGCTGGCCCCAGAATGTTGCAGTTGAGGTCCAAAGGCCGGATGGAGTTGAGAGTCACACCTATGCCGAGCTGCGACGCATGGCGGAATCTTTTGGATCATGGCTGCTGGCGAACGGAATGCCATCTGGCGAGAGAATTGCGATTCTGGCGGATAATCATCCGCGATGGGTAGCAGCCTATTTGGGGATCATTGCCGCGGGCGGTGCCGCGGTGCCGCTCGATACCGCGTACCATGCGGACCAGGTTGCAAAGCTGCTCAAGGACTGCGGGGCTTCGTTGCTGGTTTGCGATCTGAAGCATTGGGAGGAGGCACAACAGGCGATCAAGGAAAGCGAAGTGCAGATCGTCATGACTGTTCCGGCGCTGAGCGCCGACGGACGGGCCAGGGCGTCCGTCCCCACACAGTCTGTGCCGGCCCCGCAGACCGGCGCAAGCGGCAACTTCGAAGCCCTGACGGACTTCGACACAATCTTTTCACAGGCACATGCGCAATTCACTCCAGTGCCCCGCCAGCCGGATGATCTCGCCTCCCTGCTCTATACGTCTGGAACCACCGCTGACCCCAAGGGCGTGATGCTCACGCATGCCAACCTTCTTGGCGAAGCGGAAGCCGTTTTTGCGTGGGCACATATTGGTCCGAGTGATGCAATTCTTGGTGTGCTGCCGCTGTTTCATGTGCTCTCGCAAATGGCAAATCTGCTTTTGCCGCTGGTCGCGGGTGCGCGGGTGGTATATCTTTCGACGCTCAATACAACGGAATTGCTGAAGGCACTACGGGAATGTAACATCACCGGTTTCGCCGTCGTGCCGCAGTTCTTCAATCTGATTCACGAGCGAATATTCAAAGAAGTTGCGCAGAAGGGTTCTGTCACACGATTCGCAGTTCGGTTGATGCGGCGCGTCACGGTGTTCTGCCGTGAGCTTGGATTCAATCCCGGCCGAATATTTTTCGGACAAATTCATGCTCTTTTCGGCAAACAGATGCGGTTGTTGGTGACTGGTGGGTCGCGATTCGATCCGAAGATCGCTCATGATTTTTACTCGCTCGGCATTGATGTGCTGCAAGCATACGGCCTTACGGAAACCTGCGGCGGGGCGTTCGTGAATCCGCCCGACAAAAACGTAATTGGCTCGGTTGGCAAGCCGCTGAAGGGAGTGGAGGCCAGAATCCTTGACGCCGAGGCTTCGGACGATGGCTCGCCCGGAAGTGGCGAGATCATCCTGCGTGGACCGATCGTGATGAAAGGCTATTGGAACCGTCCCGATGCGACAGCGGAGGTGCTGAAAGATAGCTGGCTACACACGGGCGACTTGGGGTACTTCGATGCCGACGGCAATCTGTTTATCAATGGGCGCAAGAAAGAAGTCATTATTCTCTCCAATGGCAAGAATGTTTATCCCGAGGAGATCGAGACACATTATTTGCAGTCGCCGTATATCAAAGAAATCTGCGTAATGGGACTCGAGGGCGAAGACAAGTTGTATGCGGTAATCGTCCCCAACTTTGAAGTGCTGCGGCAACGCAAAGTGGTCAACGCAAAAGAGGTCATTCGCTTTGACGTCGAGAGTTTTTCGTCAAGAGTAGCTTCCGCAAAGCGAATCAGCGGCTACGAAATCTGGCAGGATGATCTACCGAGGACGACCACCCGCAAGCTAAAAAGATTCGAGATCCAAAAGCGTGCACGAAAGGGATCCGATAGTGCAGGCCAGTTGACAACCGCTCGACCTCTAACTGGCGAAGAGAAAGCTTGGCTGGAGCGCGATGATGTGCAGCGGGCGCTGAAAATCATTCGAGACTACTCTCCCAGCGCGCCGGAAAATATTCGCCCCGGCGACAACCTGGAATTGGACCTCGGCCTCGATTCAATGCGGCGGGTTGAACTGCTGGTTGCAGTCGAGCAAGAGATCGGTGGGGACGTTCCAGAATCGCAACTCTCGAACATTTACACCGTACGCGAACTGATTGATGCAGTGCGAGAGAGTGCAGCGTCGGGCGGCAACTCGGACAAGAATGTCCGAGCCACACGGGCGTTTGCGGGTTGGAGCGCGGTGCTGCGTGAAGATCCAAATGATCCAGCGGTGACCGGGATTACGCAAGCACGGCCAGTCACCGACACTGCCATCTTTCTTCTCGCTCGCCTCGTTGGACTGGTTTGGCGAACGTTCTCCCGCGTTCAGGTAGAAGGTCTGGATAATCTGCCACCCAAGGGTCCATATCTTCTCTGCTCCAACCATCAGAGTTATCTTGACCCGCCCTTGTTGCTCGCCGTGCTTCCGCGCAACACGCTGCGGCAACTTTTCGCGGTGGGAACAAGTGAAGTTTTCGGAACCGGCCTGATGCTACGCATTGCGCCCTTATTCCGCGTCGTAGTGGTTGATCCCGATGCGGACTTGATTCCGGCCATGCGTGCCGGAGCGTATGGGTTGCGGCATGGCATGGGCCTGGTTCTCTACCCAGAGGGCGAGCGTAGTATTGATGGCTCGCCGAAGATTTTCAAAAAAGGCACGGCAATTTTGTCCATTCATCTTCAGGTCCCAATCGTTCCGGTCGCCATTGATGGCTTCTTTGATGCGTGGCCGCGCGGCAAGCCCTTCCAGAAGTTTGTGCCGCTGAAAATCAAGATCGGCAAGCCGATTACGCCGCCGCCGGAATCAGAGGCGTCGGAAGAAACATACGCCAAGATGACAGCGGGGTTGAAGGCGAGGGTGGTCGAAATGTGGGAAAAGTTGGGAGACGCTGGCGAACGGGCCGCAAAAGCTAGTTCTTAATCGCGAATCGCGGGCTCCGTTTCTCGTCGCTTTGGCATCTCTCCTTTTTCTGTCTCTGGTTTTTCCGGCCACCCAGGCAGAGTCATTTCACCTGTGATCAAGCGCACGCCGCGCTCATACGTCCTGCCTTTGTCAAAGTAATGAAAATTCTTTCGTGGTGACTTCTTCAAGTCGGCTGCGATGATTTTGGCGACGTAACGTCCTTGCTGCATGGCCGCGGGCGCGACGCCCGGGAGCAAGTTGCCCTGTTCATCTTTCAAACTCGCGAGGTCGCCGATCACGAAGACGTCGGAATGATCGGGCACAGTCAGATCTGGATTGACCAGGACTCGTCCGGCGCGGTCTACCGGAGCACCCAATTTTTTGCCTACCGGAGAAGCGGCGACGCCGGCCGCCCACAGCACAACGGTCGCGGGCAATCGTTCTTCCCCGATCCATACTGCACCGGGAGTAATTCGCGTGACGAGCGCTGAGGTGCGGACTTCCACGCCGAGTTTTTCGAGTTGGCGGACCGCACTCTGGGAGAGATTTGGGGCATATACCGGCAGAACCCTAGGCCAGCCTTCGAGCAGAACGATTCGCGTTCGCCTCGGATCGATCGAAACGAATTCGTCTCGGAGCACCTGGCGCGCAATCTCGGCGAGCGTACCGGCCAATTCGACTCCGGTTGGCCCTGCGCCGACGATCACGAAATTCAGCTCGGTTTGCGGTTGCCCTGCCGTGGCCTGGCGCTCCGCCAGCTCGAACGGGAGCAAAATGCGGCGGCGGATTTCGAGCGCGTCCTCAATGGTCTTTAAACCGGGCGCCCATGGCTCCCATTCGTCATGGCCGAAATAAGAATGGGTCGCGCCAGCCGCAACAACGAGGTAGTCATAGGCAATTTCCAGATCAGACAGTTTCACCACGCGCCTTAGCAGATCGAAGCCGACAACTTCGCCGAGCAGAACCTCGACGTTCTTGCGGCCGCGCAAAATCCAGCGGATTGGCGCGGCGATCTCGCCGGGAGAGATTCCGGCGGTCGCAACCTGATAGAGCAGAGGCTGAAATGTGTGATGGTTCTTGCGGTCAATCAAAATGACACGAACTGGCAACTTCGCGAGGTTGCGGGCTGCTTCTAGGCCACCGAATCCGGCGCCAACGACTACGACACGTGGTTTGTTGTCGTGCATGTCCGCCCTCCGTTCGCTTCACTTGAAACTGCATCCGGCAACGCGCATCTCAACGTTATATAGATTCGCGCATGAGCAATAAGGCGGAACTTTTTACGGTAACCAAATCGCGCGAGTTAGCCGCTGTTTCGACGACTGGCTCTCTGCACCGCGTTCGGGATTTGCTGGAGATCGCGACCG
>WNGE01015272.1_pt1 | contig 13098 bp, 21 predicted proteins | sample 5400651 | NCBI WGS metagenome assembly WNGE01 (sample SAMN13153370, study PRJNA577476) | soil metagenome | isolation source: 60 cm soil or saprolite under grassland replicate 2 | place: USA:California | collected 2016-06-15 | reverse complement strand
GTACTGCAACGTCTGAAGGCGACATCCGCCACGAATTGGCAGAGGTACACAGAGGACACACCCAACACTAGACGTAATTTCTGATCGATGTAGATGAGGACTTCAGTAGTGTAAACAGGAGATGGGTCACATGAAAAAAATGGAGAACCAGGTGAATACCTGGTTCTCCATTTCAACATGGAAGAAGGATCTCAGGAGTGGAACATCAACCAAGACGAAAAGTGCGATCCTGGCGAGTAGTCCGAATATGGGGCTATTCGCCTTTTGTATGGCAATCGAGAGAGCAGGAATTATGCGTCTCACACATTGCTAGAATGGGTGCTGTGATTGAAGGCATACATTGGCTCGTCGACTGGTTTGGTGATCGATTCTACAGCACAAACCGCTTCTCGTGAGACAGCAAGCATCGTTTCTACGACGATACGAGTCAGTGCCACTCTGACCTATCCGTACCAGTTCTTGAGCCAATCTAGAGCTATTTCTCATCACCAAAGCTGTCCAAGGGCAATATTCTGGCTCTTACGCAACCGCGTGTTTTTCATAAGTGTATCCTTACCTGCAGAGCTGATGGAGAGAGCCACAGTCCTACGATGCGGCTCTCGTCTTCCAATGTTTTGAGGGCAATGAGTTACTCCATGTGCAGAGGGCTGCCACTTCTCTTGTCCTTGTCCTACGCTTACAGCCCGTCCATCGCCTTATTTTGCAACTCTTAGGACCGCTCTACGAGAAAATCTACAATCCCTCGGGCGGGTGCGGTTCATTTTTGCACAGCTCTACATTTCTGAGCTTGAGATGAATATGCTAGCAATGAGATTCTGTGCTCTTGTCGTACTTCATGTGCAAGTCTTGCAAAAAATGAACCGCCCCACACAAAGTGCGCAAAAACCGAAAGTACGCTAAGGAATTCAGAAGTTGACACGAACGTTCCCTGGAGGAGGGACGAACCGACTTCATCACACTACTGTACTGGAATAGTGCGTATTTGTGTCAGGCAATCGTCATAGATCCCCAGTTGCTTGCGTAACTCGATACGCGTCTCGACACTCTCTGTACGTTGGATCTCCTTCAACTTCTCTCGGTGAAGATTACGTACAACTGCTTTGATCTCTGCAACATCATCCGTCTCATCCAAGAGCATCAACATCTCGTTGACCGTCTCAAAATAGGTCCCGCCGTCTTTTGCGCTGCGCTGGCTCTTCTCTGCAAAATACGCTATCAAGTCTTGTTTGCTCGTCATGTTTGGCATGGTCTGTTATCTCCCGCTACGTTCTGCCAACAGTATAACATATGCCCGTTTTGTTCAGGTAGATCCTTCCATCTGTTGTGCTGGCTACGTAGCCAGCACAACAGATGGGCAAGATTGGTAAAAGAGGTGTACACTCTCTCTGCTCGTCACACATGTACATCTTTTGCATCTCTTGAACACTTTTGCAGGGCATTTTCGCCATACAATCGGTCTTCACCCACTTTTCTGTTCCGTTGCACCATAAACCCGAAAAACAACAATGACGCGCCGCCTGGTCGCGTGATCTCTGCTTCTAAATGGAGGAGTTGTTTCACATGAAGGTCTGCAGTGTCGCAACGAGACAGACAAGCATCAGTTACTCTGTATTGGGTATAGTAGAGAAAGCCCTTGACGACGTACAAGGTCAAAGAAAAGGAAAAAGGAGCACACACCAAAGGAGGTTCCTATGGCAGACCAGGAACTAGAGATGATGGCAGTCATCGGCAAGATCGCGGCTGCGCTCTCACAAAGTGCCGGCCACACAGTCGAGGTGTACAAAGCTGAGGAGAGCATGCCGAACTTCAGGGTCTTTGTGACGACCACAGAGGAGGGCGATCACGCGGTTGTGATGCTGCGTGGCTCGAAGGTCACGGTGATTCCCCTCTTCAGAGAGATACCGGAGAAGCTCGTGTGGCATATTGAGATTTTACGCAAAGAGATCCCTGCCATTGAGGTAGAGGTGATCACGAGAGAAGCGGCTGAAAGTGACTTGTAGTATTTTGCACCGCATCTATAGGCACATACGTTCGATGTAGCGTGCGATTGCTTGTTCGTGGTTACATTCAGCCAAGCGGGTTCGTTCTCCTTTCATTCATCTGGCGCTGATGCTCTCACCTCAGGGTATAACTCGCGGTATCGTTGCCAGTTTTCGCGATAGAACTGTTCTCCCAGCGCTGAGAGTCGCAGCCAGTGAATGTGCAGAGTGTTGCCTGTCTGCGCATTGTATTGCTCCCAGGTGGAATATTCTTCGAGGAGCGGACCAGCCTCGTAGTCTCTGAGATGCAGCCAGGTGTTCCAGCCAATATTCCCATAATCGCCATACCAACCGCCAGAAGCCATTACACCTTCAGGTCTGCCCTCTAGGGCTCGGCCATTGCTTTCCAGCGCCATTCTCTAGAGTGTGCCAGGTGGTAACGACTTCTCGCGCTGTTCGCCTGTTGCAGAACGCACAAGCTTGCGCCCTGCAGGTGTTATCTGGATATACACGAGTGGATCACCGAAGCCTGAAACAGGCTCATTCCTGCAAAGAATATACCCACGTTTCTCCAGCTCTTCAAACGTTGCGCCAGTTCCTGGATCCACCAGGTGAGCAACGTTCAACCGACGACGGAGGTGTGAATCACTTCCAGTCTCTGGAAAGATGCCGTAAAACATCCAACGCCCATCCAACGCCATTCAATAGCAGGACGAGGCCTCGTACCTCGTGACCATGCGCGTTTTTCATAGCGTTCGTTTTCCTGGTCCTGGCTGTAGTTCTCCTGCAGGTATTTTTGCTGACGTTCGTTCAAATCTGCTCAGAGCATGGTTAGCTACCCCTACTCCAAAAAGCCTAACGTTCGCCGACGCTGCTCTGCCTGGCGTGCCATCTCGCGCACTAAATCACTCGTAGCATTCACTCGAGCGGCCATGAGCGCCCCTAAGCGAAATGCCTGATGAGTCGTCTCTCCATCCGAGAACACAAAATCATGACGGAGATTGCAACTGGCGCGGACTGTACCAAGATTCACAGCAGCCCCAGCACCGCAAAAGATGCAGGTATCCATGGTCGTTATTCCTCTCTATTACTCATCGTTTGACCAGTCCTGGTGGGCTTGCGCTTCTGCATCCTCTGCCTCAATATCTACACGCGGTTTGTCCGGCTGTCTCTGCTTCTGATCCGATAGGTCCATTCCTAGAAATGGGTTACTGGCTTTCTCATGCAACTCAAGAACACGCTGCACCAGGACCCGGATGTCTTCAGGCAGAACATCAGACTCTGCAATATTCCTGAGTGCGTCGATTGCATACGTATGGGCATATTGTTCCCGGTACTTGCGGCCCGGGTTCGCAATCAACTTTTCCAGGTCAGCAATGGGTCCAAGTTCCAATATACCCTTCAATTCATCGTGCAACCATTGACGTTCTGCCATGATGATTTCTCACTTTCTGCTCTACAACGAGAACCTTCCTTTCTGGCTCAGATTTATACCAGTCGGAACGGTCATCTATTTCATAGACACCTGGATGAGGACCATGCAAAGAAATCGCGACGAGTGGGCAGTCGGATAGATCATCCTTAGAGATCGCATATCCCACATACACCCGGAAGTTCATATTTTCGTGTGGACCATGAACCTCCCAATCTTCCTCCAGGTCTGGCATCATCCCTCTACGCTGCAAAGCAGCGGTAATTTTTTGTCGATGATACGGTTCAGTTTCAAAGTTCAGCACTCCCATATTCGTTCCTCCTTTCATTCAATGCCCTTTGCGCTGAATGTCAAAACGAGTGAGCAGGTGTCAATGACTCAGCTTTCCTCATCGCGCATCAGGTCCCGATATCTGCTCGTGCATTTCCGCCACATAGTCCCGATGAGGGTCATGCTCAGGTGAATGAAAGCCATCGTCGCTTTCTCTCAGTGCCTGCGCCAGTTGATCGAGCTTTTCCCTGATTGCTTCGTCTACATGCTCATCTTCTCTGACAAGTGTACGCAGTTGATCTAACACGATCCTGATTTCCGCAAGTTGCTCTTCGCTGAAGTTTTCAGCAAAGTTGACGAGCAGACTTTCGATGTAGCCTCGCAAGATGCCATATGCGGCGGCATAACGCATAGATGATTGAACCTGATCGTCTGATGGTTCAATTGTGCCCAGGCGTTGCTCGATATCATTCAAAACATCTATTGTCGTCTCATGAAATCGATTGTCACGTCTCTCTTCGTAGGTTGCCATAGGTTCGATACTCCTTTCATTCATTCAATCTTACTCAGCTTGTGGGTAGTGGAAATGGGCGGGTGTCAATCTTCACTCACGATACTTTGGCGTGTAGTTCATTCCTTTTTAGGCGTCGAGAAACTGGTGGTACGAAAAAAGATAGGTCGCCATACTTCATCGCGAATTGATCCGCATCAATCTCCCAGGGTTGACTTTTTGCACTACGCGCTTCATTTGCAACCCCAGCATTCACAGTACTACAGCACGACAATTTCAGACAGTGTTGTATATGATGCCTTGTCTCATGTAAGAAAGTATGATTCCAATGTGCAGGCGTATGACACTTTGCAGGTCGAAGGAAAATTGCAGCATATTCGCTACTGGGTGGATCATATGGTCGGTAGAATGCTCGAGTTGTCTTATTTTCTTGCTCCACATATTCCCTGCAACGTTTGTAGAAAGCACCACCTTCCTCTAAATCGACACAACCCTTTAAATGCGAGCAGGTGAAATCAGTAATGAAATGGATGTTGAGTCGTTTAATATCATGCTCACTCAACCCCTGGTCTCTCAGAAACTGCTGGTATTCTGCCTTATCGAACTGATAATCACACCAAGCCTTTTCATAATAACATCGCATTGGGAATAACTCCATCCTTTAAATTAATTATGTCAAGTCACTTAAATGGGCGAGTCAATACGGCCTGTCAGTGTGATCCTGACGAAAAGATACGGCGTACCAGATAACTGCGTATAGCATATGATCAGGACGACTGCTATGTTGGGGTAGAACTACAAATGAGTAGACACCTTTACGCTAAGCGGGTCAATCTGCACAATGAGCTCGATTTTGGTAAGCAGACGCTGAATAAGGCGAAAATTGCCCCCTGTGATGCGAATACTAGCTGAGACAACCTCAGCATTCTTCTATTCACCTGGTTGGAGCGTCACTCCCCATTATTGTGATATACTAGCAATAGGAACAAGAGCAACTATAACACTTTTTCTTCCAACAGGCGCAGCTTCGGTACTTTCCTGCTTCTGTGCTCCCGAAGTCAATACCACTCACATCTCCTCTGTCGATTGGACGAGGAGAAAGGCGAGATGACGGCAGAGCTCTGACATTCCAGAGACCACACGAACACACCTGACTTCCCACACAAAGATGCGTCTGAGGAACCAGCACACAAGGAGATCACATCATGCATGATTCAATGAGCAACCTGAAAGAGTTACAACCCGAGGTCAAGACGAAACTTGCGTCGCAAGGGATTAGGACCACCACGCAGCTCTTGGAGCACACCCGCACCGAGATGCAGTGCGCAGAACTTGCCCACGAGGTCGGCACGACAAGCTGCACACACAGCTTGAAAAAATCTCTATCGACAAACAGATCGGGCATCGCGTGCCCACGCTTGCTCAGACGACACAGTGGATTATCGAAGCAAAGGAGCTGGCCGCCGGGAAGTCTACTGATCGGCAAGTCTATCAAAATACCGCTGATCTGCTTGTAGATGAGAAAGCAAGAGCATCTGCAGCAGATCAATTATTATCGTCTGCTGAGGCGGAAGCAGAAAAACAAAGATTAAGTACAGAAAAACAAGCAGCAAAAGATGCATTGTCTGTACCAACCCCTGATCCTCGTGGCATTCATGGATTTTATATACATCCAAAGAAATCTACATAAATGGGGTAAAAGTAGCGAGCGTGCCATCTATCGCAAAGTAGGGAGCGTATAATGCAACGAACTCCAGGCTGCCGCACATGCGTTCCAGCCGAAGTCCCGGACGGTCTTTTGGAAACGCACGCTTGGAACGAGTGGATGATCAGCAGGGCTCACCTGTCTCCCCTCGCGGTGCTTGCGTTCATGTGCTTCCCAAGACTTCACCAATTGCACCCGTTGGGACTGGTTGTGGGTACACTCCAATAGTGCGGGTGATATTAGGGACCAGGACAAACGTCTTCATGTGGATATAGGTTCGCGCCCCTCGCAAGGTTTGTATTGGCTCTATATCGGTCTCTGCTTTCTGCAAGCTGGATCGTTCCTCACTCTGATGGATCTTGCCACGAACCTGGACCAGCTCACTGCCAAAGTACCGAAACTGACCGTCGAATAGGGATGGGTCGAGGGTATAGTAGGGATCATTCATGATGATACTCACTTTCTTGGAGGCGATCTTCACGGTCGCCCCCTATCAATCAATCTACTACTCTGTGAACGAACGTCGGGTAGTGTGTGTCCATAGGTTTGCGTTTGCCCGTAAACGTACTAAACGATGGATATCCCTCACTGCGCAGGATAGCCGAGTTGTCCATCTCGCCCAAACAGATCGGGCACAGTTTTTTATGGTTCTTCAGATTTGTTAATTTGCGCTCCAGCGCGTGCCCACCAGGCCAGGTACGAACCACAACCCAGGTGATACCTTCAGCGCGCGGCGCTTTCAGCATGGCAGCGCTCGTTGCGAGTCGGCTATATTGGTATAACCTAGGGTCCAGATTGTGCGTCGTGCCCATATAGTGATTGCTTCTGCCGGCTAACTTCTCTGAGAGGTGGAGCAGGTACACAACCGGCTCCGTCTTGTGACGACTCCCTAGGGCTGAAGCCCAGGGCTTCTCAGGCGCGTGCCTGAATGCTCCGTCCGAGCACAAGAATGTTGATGGCAGCATTGTGGTCGCGGTCTAGCTCAGTGCCACACTCGCACCTATGCCAGCGTTCGCTGAGTTCTTTCTTGCGAACCGTTCCACAGCCGCTACAGATTTGACTAGTGTACTTGGGATTCACGAACAGCACGTCTCTACCAGCGTTTGCAGCTTTATAGGTACAGAACTGTTGGAACAGAGCCCACCCAGCATCAACAATGCTTTTGTTTAACCCGCCTTTGGCAGCCGCTCCATTCGGGACATAGTTCCCTTGCTCATCCTGTTTGGGCTTAGGTCGCTTGCTCATGGTGGCGGTTTGCAATTTCTCAAAGACAATCAGCCCATAGGAATGTACCAGGGAGTGTGAGGCTTTGTGCAAGAAATCCTTACGTTGGTTCTTCACCTTGCGATGTGCTTTAGTAACGTGCTTGATAGCCTTACGACGCCGGGTAGAGCCCCGCTTCTTACGTGCAAGTGCTTGCTGCAAGCGTTCCAACTTCTTCTCAGCCTTGCGGTAGTAGCGCGGGTTCTCTATCGTCCTTCCATCTGACAATGTGGCAAAATGCAGCAAGCCCACATCTATCCCTACTGCCTCTTCGCAGACTTCCAAGGGTTCACGTTCCACCTCACAGGCAAACACCACATACCAACACTCACCCTCACGTTTGATGGTGCAGGTTTTGATGTTTCCCTGTAGCTCACGGTGGAACTTCACCTTGAGAGAGCCTATTTTGGAAAGACACACCCGATGGTCATGTGTGAGAGAATACCCACCTTGCGGATAGGTGAAGCTGTCAAATTGGTTCCTGCCTTTATAGCGCGGATAGCCCGGAGGAGTACCACGTTTACACCTGGCAAAGAACGCTTTGAACGCTTTGTCTGCCTTGCGTAGCACGTCTTGAAGCACCTGGGAGTGAATATCCCTATATTCTTCCCTCATGTCTTTGATGTCAGGGAGTTGGTTGGCTTGATTGTAGTAGTTGATATGTTTGCCAGCCATGCGATATGCATCACGTCGCTCTTGTAGCGCAGCATTGTACAACTCTCGACACCTGTCTACTGTCCAGGTAAGAGCTTGTATCTGTTTCCTGGTTGGGTACAATCTGAACTTGTATGCTTGCTTAGCCACGTTCCCTCTGCAACCGCTGATATTCTTGTTCAACCAAACGGTTGAGTGTTTCCTGCATACTCTCTTGAGACATCGCAGCGATGATCTTGAGAAGCGTATGAGTCTTTTTCAAGATGCGGATAGTGACAGTAACCTTCTCATTCATGTACGCATTGTATCACTTTGCATACTCGTTGTCAAGTCGTCCACACCACCCTACTCCAAACAAGGAACGCGCCTGATATCCCTACTGCTGAAGCAGAGGGTTTTACGGCGCGGTTTGATAAAATGTGCGTTTTTCGATTGTCGTATAATCATCACAGGTGTATATATGGCTTACCTCCAGTGTTGCACCAGGCAGGTCGGTAGTCCCTGAGAAAGTCAACCGACCTGCACCGTATGCTCTATTTGCCAAATGCGTGCCCCTTACTACCTATTGTTACTTGCCTGATGTCCATCCTTTCTCTATCTCATCCACCATCGTTGTTTAGGTGGAGCAAAGAACCCGTTGCTACCCCACTCTTCACCTTCAGAGGTAACATACATCTCTTCATTGGTGATATAGACTTCATTGTCCTTGTCCTCTATATCTTGCTCATCAAGAAGAGTCTCTTCGCCAATGACAGTTACAGGAACGCCGAACAGATTAGGGGTAGTGCAAGGATTCGATCAAAATTGGGCCATGTAACATACTGTTCATGTATCCTGCTCTGACGACCACATTCGTTTCCTCGAGCGTATCATCTGGAGTGAGGATCGGGACTTCATACAGCAGCGGCTTGGTCTGGCGATTCCGATCGACCTGATACAGGCCAAACTGAATGATGTGCTGAGTAATAGAGGGATAGGGAGGGATAACCCATGAATCTGCACGAGGAGCTGACGCTCGCGCCCTGCCCATATTGCCAGGGCATGCATCAGGCTAGCACAAGTGAGCAATGCCCCTTGAACCCGAACAGGGGAGAGCAGAGTAAGACCGTAACCAACGGGTATGCTACACTATAGTGGCACACGCAATGCGCGGCTCTGCTTCTCACCACACGTACAGAACAGCTCGTGCTTTCAGCAGAGACGACGCTTGCACTGCTTGAAATGCTCTATCAGCATAGAGATGAGATGATAGAGGCTGCACATGCGCTGTAAGACGCAGGGAGTAGACAGGACATGAAAGAACACATACTATCAGGGACCGCAAAGGGACACACGGTAACAGTGAATGTCAATGAGCAAAGAGGTATCACGCTTGCAGAAATAACCTCACTTGAATTAAGCGACCATGATGTACTGACGCTGATTGCGTTTTTACGTGGGGTGAGTGCAAAGCATGAGCATCCTGCACGCCACGAAAAAGAGGATGACCGCTTACAGCTGAACTACACGGTTGAAAACGGTCTCAACCAAGTGACAATGAGTCGCGGTGGACCACTCAAGATTGAGTTAGCGCTCGCTACGGCATTGCGCTTGCTGCACACACTTGAGGAAGAGTACAAGGATGAAATCAGGTAGCAGGGCCAGAGCGTCTACCGCGTAGCAACGTCGCCACAATGACCGTAGGAATGTCTGAACGGCGCGAGAGCCTATACTTTCCGGACATAAGCCGCTCATCGGACCCTACCAAGACTATCTCGTCCAACGATAGAATGAGGGATGTCGAAATGGGCAGATTATGAGGGATATCCGCTCGTTGCTCTGTGTAATCTCATAAGGAATCGAGCGGCTAACCCATCATAACGCCCGTTAAGAGGGATTTTGCAAAATCCCTCTTAACAGCAATTATGTATTGTGAAATCAAAGACCAGGGTTATCCAGGCTCAGATCAAGCCATCATGCGGTTCATTGCTCAGTTTCGGAAAGGCAAAGACCAGGCGAGAACGTTCAAGCAGGTAGATTTCTCGAAAGAGACGGCTTTCCAAGTTCCACCTAAACGTTTTCCAACGGTTCTGCAAATTTGCCATTGGATGACCTCTACGAAAGAGCAGCGCTTCGACTGGCAAAATGACTATCTCACGCGGCTTTTGTTTTTGCCAAGTGGACCTGCTGATTGCCCAAACCTTTAAGCTGATCCAAGGTTTCACAACGATACTTCGTGCGCAGCGAGTGGCTCAAGCAAGTCGACGGGCAAGGCGTTCTTGAACTGATGAGTTTTCCCAAGGATGGGATAGGGCAACGATTGATACAAAAGTGAGCCATTTGGCAGAACTTGAGCTTGTCCTCATCCGCGCTATCACACCTAACGTACAAAAATGATATACTTTGACTGGTCCTCAAGGTAGTATTTGCGTAGCGGGTTGTCGAGTTACCGCACCAAATGGGCTATTAGCTGCGATACCATCTCGTTCTGTCAAATGACCTAATGTTGCATACATCGGTGCAATATTCCCTACATGCGATGAATAACCAATGATGCTACTTAGTGATTGAGTATGCACCACCTGGCTCAAAGAAGCCCAAGTCTTTAGGAAGACTTGCTCCATTTTCGGGCAGATGAACCCCATATCGGGCAATAATTGACTCAATCGGCCTTTTTTAGAGCTATTCAATGTAGAAGTAGCACTATTGATTCAGAGGTATTGGAGTGATCGTAAGCAGAGAGTAAGTGATATGACTGATACTATAGGGAGCCAACTCTCTAACACTCTCTTCTCATGGGCCTTTTTACCGTTCATCATTGCCTTCCTTTCCGTCTTTGGCTTTGTCCTGACAAGCGGATTAATCTTGATCCTGGCAGAACGCAAAATCATGGGTTGGATGCAAGACCGCGTCGGGCCGATCCATACTGGCCCCTGGGGCCTGTTGCAGACACTTGTCGACGGTGTCAAACTGCTCATGAAAGAAGATATCCATGCGGCTTTAACAGATAAAGCACTTTTCTTGCTAGCTCCCTCAGTATTTCTGGCTCCCGTCATTGCAGCTTTTGCTGTGATATCTTTCTCCCCCTACATAGGGCTACCAGGCACGGCCCTTGCCACAGGCTTCATCTACTACGTCGCGATGAGTTCAATTGATGTCGTTGGCGTTGTCATGGCCGGCTGGAGTTCTCACAACAAAAACTCGCTCATAGGTGGCCTGCGCTCTGCTGCGCAGATGATTTCTTATGAATTGCCACTCGTCCTGGCTCTGGTTGGTGTCGTGATGCTCACAAGCATTCTGGCTAATTCTGGCATCGGCACCATCTCGATCAAAGAGATGATAGGCTTTCAAAGTAGCAGTTATTGGCCTGGAAAAGACATTCCTTTCTGGAATTTCATCTTCCAGGGCTTTACTCCGTGGGCCTAGTTCTTCCTGGTCCAACCCTTAATGCTTCTGATTTACTACATTTGTGGCCTTGCCGAGGCCAACCGTGCTCCTTTCGATCTACCGGAGGCAGAATCCGAACTCGTTGCCGGCTACCTCACCGAGTACAGTGGGTTCCGCTGGGTGGTATTTTACCTCGGGGAATATGGCAATATGACCATCGTCTCGGCAATTGCCACCACACTCTTCCTGGGTGGGTGGGCTGGTCCTGGTGTCGCGTTTTTAACCGCTCCTGGCATGGCTTTTGGCTGGCAACTCCTTGGCAATCTACTGGGCATTGGCTACTTCGTTATCAAAGTCTACCTGCTCTGTTTCGTCTTTATCTGGGTCCGCAGCACCTTACCGCGCCTGCGAGCCGACCAGCTCATGCAGTTTGCCTGGTTAATACTTATTCCAGTCACCCTGGGAAATATCCTGCTTACAGCCCTGGTCTATCTCATCCTCAACAGCTTTGGACTGCCCAACCTGGTCTTCCTGATCATCCTGGGTGTGGTAAACTTCATCATGTTTGGTGGTTTCATCTGGGTGATCAGTCGGGCCACCCTTGCTACAACCAGCCATGCTCAGGCGCCGGCCATTCGTGCCCAACGTCGTGCAGCCGATGCAGCACAACTGCCAGTGCGTGCAGGCGTTGCCAGCAGTTCAAAGAAGTAATCACGAGAGAGAGATACCTGGCTCAACTTCAAGAATGCCCGAAGCCAGATCAAATCTGCTTTTCAGAAACAATATTGGGATCCAGACATTTTTTCCCCGCAAAATCTCCGTTAAGGAGATAACCAGAGAGAAAAGGGTCGAAATGAGAAGCCCACTTCCCAGTGTTCTCCTGGAGCGCAGGGAACCCCTGCTGGGGAGTTCTCGGTCAGGTGACGGGAGACCGACCGAGCAGCGCTTCGTAGATGAAGGCCAGCTGCGCTCCCAAGATTGGCCAACCGTAGCGCGTGCGCACGGCGGCATATGCGGCAGTGCCACGTCGGCGGCGCTCGTAGGCGTCGTTAACCGCCATCACCAGTGCCGCCGCCAGCGCCTCCTCGTCGTCAGGTGGCACGAGCCACCCCGTCTGTCCGTCTTCAACGATCTCGCTGGGTCCATGCGCGGCGACGGCGATGGCTGGCAGCCCACAGGCCATGCCCTCAACAAGGACCTGCCCGAACTGCTCTCGCACCGAAGGCAGCACCACGACATCGGAGGCGGCAAAGATGTCCGGCAGCTCGTCGTGGTCGTGCCAGCCAGCTAGGAACACGTCACGGGCTCCTGTGCGCTGGATCGTGTCGAGCGGATGCTCACCCTCCCACTCGCCGGGAAAGCCACCGAGCAGAACGAGGGGAGCAGGGACCGCGAAGGATGCCTGCGCACGACTGTAGGCGCTGATCAGCAGGCCAAGGCGCTTCACCGCGGTGAAACGCCCCACGTACAGCAGCACGGGCCCCTGGGCGAAGGAACGCAGCAGGTGGGGCGCGTAGACTACCGACCCCGGCTCGCCGCCGGGACACCACCCGCCAGGGCGCTCGACGAGGAACTGCCGCCACAAGGTCATGCGATCGATCGGACGCCGATCGAAGCACCCCGGATCGAAGCCATTGGGCAGGTGGACATAGCGGTCAGGGTCGAGCTGCAGGAGCTCCTGAGCGCGCGTGAGTTGCGTCGCCGATGGCACCACCAGCCGCTGGCAGGCGCTCGCCCAGCGACGCATGCGTTGGGCCCACACCTCGGCGTGGACCCAGTGCACCGGAGGCCCGGACGCGATCGCCTCGAGCAGCAGGAGTTCGGTCCCATGGAGATGCCCGACCACAGGCACATCGGGGGCGACACGTGCAGCAGCTTCGTTGAGCGGAGTGAGGTGATGCAGGTGGAGGATGTCGGC
>WNGE01006412.1_pt1 | contig 13098 bp, 11 predicted proteins | sample 5400651 | NCBI WGS metagenome assembly WNGE01 (sample SAMN13153370, study PRJNA577476) | soil metagenome | isolation source: 60 cm soil or saprolite under grassland replicate 2 | place: USA:California | collected 2016-06-15 | reverse complement strand
GAATCCATCGGCTTCGACGAGTTCATGAATCCAGGACTTAGGCATCATCCTCACCGCAAAAACCGGCCTGACGCCGAGGAACCGGGAGAGCCGGATCTTTGCCTCGAACTCATCGTGGTCCATGTACCCGAGCGTGTTCTTTACCTCGACGCCGTAGGCCAGTCCGTCCCGCTCGAAGATGAAGTCGAGGTTCTGTTCGGTGGTCTCCCACGTCTTTCCCGCGAAGGTACGTGTGTTCCGCCCGCGCATGACGAACTGAGAACGGGCAAAGCCCTCGAGCACCATCGTCTCGCCGTGGAGTCCGAGAACTCCTCCGATGTTCGGGTCTGCGTATTCCTCGACGAGCCGGACCAGGTTCGCGGCGTTGCGCTTGTAAAACCTGTAGCTCCGATGCCAGATCAGGTTGATGCTGCCACCCGTCTTGAGTGGACGGGTCTCGCCTTCGATGAGACCTCGCTCTCTCAGCTCCCTCAGCGCCCGGTTGGTGATCCAGTGGAAGTACTTCCCCTCGTTGCGAACCTCCAACTGGCGTGAGAAGAAGCCCTCCTCTCGGTGCTCACTTAAAAATGCGGACAGCTCCTCGATGGCTTCGGTCTCGCGGGGATCGGAAGGCCTGTCTTCTTCAGGCGAGTCATTGAAATCGAAATCGTCGTACTCGGTCAGACGTGCACCATCACTGCAGTGCGCCAGCCGGAGCCCTATCTGGGTCGATCTTCTCCTGGTTCGGCCAGCCAACTACTTCTTTGGCTTTCCAGAACCCCGACCCGGGTCATAATGCAGCAATAGAGTCTCCCGCCATCTCGTGGATCAGGATGGGAGTATCAAGATTGAGCATTCATTTCACACCCGTTGAGAAGATGTTTCCTTTCACTTTGATGCGTCCCTTCAACTTTCCGATCAGTTCCGCCGACTCGGTCTGGACGGGAACCAGCTTCGCGACCGGTTTTCCCCGCTTCGTGATGATGATGCCTTCCTCTCCGACGTGGTCGAGAATCGAAAGGCACTGGTCTTTGAACTTCGCGGCTGGGATCTGCTTCATGGACCGATTATCACACCGGTCACTTCAAATGACCGCTCTATCCCTCAGCGGGCGAAGAGGTTCTTGACGACGAAGAGGACGTTGGCGGGGCGCTCGGCCAGGCGTCGCATGTACCAGGGGAACCAGGCCTCGCCGTAGCTGATCAGGACTCGGAAAATGTAGCCGGCCCGGGCCAGTCTCTCCTGCTCCTGGCGGCGGATTCCGTAGAGCATCTGAAACTCCAGAGCCTCGGGCGGCAGGCTCGAGGAACGGCCGAGGTCTTCGATCCGGCGGATGAGCACGGGGTCGTGCGTGCCGAAGATCGCGCGGACTCCCTGCGCGCGGGCGCCGGCCGACAGAAGCAGTGTCGCCAGCTTGAAATAGTTCTCATCCACGTCGCTCTTCTTCGGGAACGCCTTGTCCGGCGGCTCGCGGTAGGCGCCCTTGACCAGCCGTACCCCTGACCCCAGCGCGATCAGGGACTTCAGGTCCGCGGCCGTGCGGTAGAGATAAGCCTGCACACAGACGCCGACATTCGCGCTCGCCGCCCGCGCGCGCCGGGCGATGTCGAGCGTGACGTCGGTGTAGGCAGTCCCCTCCATGTCGATCCAGATCCAGTTGGAGAGCGCGCGGGCGCGCTCGATCAGGGCGTTCAGGTTTTTCTCGGATTCCTCACGGGAAAGATCGAGACCGAGTTGCGTGAGCTTGACAGAGATCTCGACGTCGAGCCGGTCTCTGGCGACGCGGTCGAGGACATCGAGATAGTGCCGCGTTACCTCCTGTGCCTGCCCGACGTCGCGGACATTTTCCCCGAGCCGCGTCAGCACCGTGCCGACGCCGAGCGCGCGGGTGGCCTCGAGCGCCTCCTCGACCGTCTCCCCGGGCATGAAGCGGGACACCGCGCCCCGGACGAAGGGCCATCGCGTCGCGTGCTCCCGCAGCCAGCGGCTCTCCGAGCCCGCGAGGAGGGCGCTTCGGACGACGCCCACGCTAGCGGCCCACTATTTCTTGCTCTTCTTCGCCGGCGCCGCGGGCTGCCCGGGCGCGGCCGGCGGCTCGTAGTCGGGAACGTGGTTGGTAATCGGCGGGACCGATTTCAGATAAGCGAAGATCGCCTTCAGGTCCTCGTCGGTGGCCTGGCCGATCCAGGGCCACGGCATCGGCGGTTGGATCTCCCGGGAGGTCCCCATGTGTTTGCCCGTTTTCATCGCCTTCAAGAACATGTCTTCGGTCCAGATCCCGAGACCCGTGTTCTTGTCCGGCGTCAGGTTGGAGGTGTACGAGATTCCCCAGGGGCCGGCAAAGGCAGTGTTGGTCCCGGTGAACGCGACGATCCAGGGTCCCGAGGGTTTCGGGGGCGGCGGAAGTTTCATAGCCTCGGGGTGTCCCGAGAGCATGCGAGACATGTCGGGCTCCGGCCCCTTGGGGCCCATCTTGTAAGGGGTATGGCAGTCGTTGCAGAACATGATCGTGACGAGGTACTTCCCGCGCTCGATGCGCTTGGCAGCCACCTCGGACTGTCCGGAAGCCTTCAGCTGCGCGTGAGCCGAGTCCGCGGGCACCAGAATCGCCAGAAAAACGAGAGCGGAGAGCGTGATCAGAGACTTCTCGGAGATGGATTTGATCATGTGCGTTCTTCCTCCCGGGGGCGGAGTCTATGAACGGGAGGGGCGCGAAGCAAGGCGTGGTTCGCGTGGCCCCCGTTAGAATGCCGGCCGATGGCGACCGTCCAGCCGTTTCGCGCCCTGCGCCCGTCCCCCGAGAAGGCGGCCGCGGTCTCGGCTGTCCCTTACGACGTCGTCTCGACGTCCGAAGCCCGTCAGCTCGCCGAGGGAAATCCTTCGAGCTTCCTGCACGTCTCTCGGGCCGAGATCGACCTGGCGGACGGGACGAATCCCTATTCGGACGCCGTGTACGCGAAAGCGGCGGAGAACTTGGCGAAGTTGAAGCTCGAGGCGCCGCTCACGCTCGAATCCGAGCCTTCGCTTTACGTCTATCGCCTGCGCATGGGGGACCACGAGCAGACGGGGATCGCCGGTTGCTGCTCTCTGGACGAATACGACAGCGACGTCATCCGCAAGCACGAGCGCACGCGGCCGGACAAGGAAGATGACCGCACGCGCCACATGCTCGCGTTGAACGCGCAGACCGGTCCGGTCTTCCTGACCTATCGCGGACGCGCGGAGATCGACGCGATCGTCGAAGAGGCGAAGAGAATGGAACCGCTCTTCGATTTCACTGCTCCCGACGGCGTTGCCCACACGCTCTGGCGGATTGGCGGCCAAGCGGCCGGCCGGCTCGCCGAGCAGTTCCGGCCGGCGCCGCTCCTCTACATCGCCGACGGCCACCACCGCGCCGCGAGCGCCGCACGCGCGCGAAGAGCGCTTGCCGGGAAGAATCCGAAGCACACGGGACAAGAGGCATACAACTTCTTCCTCGCGGTCGCGTTTCCCGCCGGACAGGTCCGCATCCTCCCCTACAACCGGGTCGTCAGAGACCTCCAGGGTCGGACTCCCGAGGAGTTTCTCGAGGCGTTGCGTGAGAAGTTCTCGGTCAGACCGGACGCATCCCCTTCTCCCGCGCGGAAGGGAGAAATCAGCGTCTACCTGGCGGGCCGTTGGTACGGGCTCCTGATTCCTCCGGGAGGCGCCGCCACGGGAGGCGCCATCTCCTCGCTCGACGCGGCGCTCCTGCAGGAGAAGATCCTGGAGCCGCTGCTCGGCATCAAGGACATCCGCACCGACAAGAGGGTGGATTTCATCGGGGGAATCCGCGGAACCCAGGAGCTCGAACGCCTCGTCGACTCAGGCAAGTTCGCGGTGGCTTTTTCTCTCTTTCCGGTGTCCCTGGACGACCTCATGGCCGTCTCCGACGCCAACGAAATCATGCCTCCGAAGAGCACCTGGTTCGAACCGAAGTTGCGCGACGGATTGTTGATCCACGAGATCTAAAGGAAGGCTGCGAACCAACCCCGCGGACGGCCCCTGGGCTGTAGGGGCGGCCCTTGCGGCCGCCCGCCTCCCGTCGTCATCTGGACTCCTTGCCGCGGGCGGGGACAAGCCTCGCCCCTACGGCCACCAAGCGGGCGTCATGGGTCTCGCAATAGAATCCGAGGATACGTATGAAAGTTCTCGTCGCCGACAAATTCGAGAAATCCGGTCTCGACGGTTTGAAGGAACTCGGTTGCGACGTCGTGTACCAACCCGACCTCAAGGACGACCCGTTGACGGAGGCCATCGGCTCCTCGGGTGCCGAGGTCCTGATCGTGCGCTCGACGAAGGTCACGAGACCCATGCTGGAAGCGGGCAGCCTCTCCCTCGTCGTCCGCGCGGGCGCGGGCTACAACACTATCGACGTCGAGGCGGCCTCCGAGCGAGGCATCGCCGTCGCCAACTGCCCCGGCAAGAATTCGGTCGCGGTGGCGGAGCTGGCCTTCGGTCTCATCCTCGCGCTCGACCGGCGTGTCGTGGACAACGCCGCGGATTTGAAGCGCGGCGTCTGGAACAAGAAAGAGTACGCCAAGGCCCGCGGCCTTCACGGGCGCACGCTGGGACTCATCGGCGTCGGAGGCATCGGCAAGGAGATGATCCCTCGCGCCCGCGCCTTCGGCATGCCCGTGGACGCGTGGAGCCGGAGCCTGACGCCCGAGCGCGCGCAGGCACTCGGTGTCGAACGCAAGACTTCGCCCGCGGAGGTCGCCGCGGCGGCCGATGTCGTGAGCGTCCACGTGGCCCTGAAGCCGGAGACGAGGGACCTCATCGACGAGAAGTTCTTCGCCGCCATGAAGCCCGGCGCGTTCTTCGTCAACACCTCGCGCGCCGAAGTCGTGGATCAGGCCGCGCTCGAGCGGGCCGTGAAGGAGAAGGGCCTGCGCGCCGCGCTCGACGTCTTCAGGGAGGAACCCTCCGGAGGCGCCGGAGAAGTGAAGGCCCCTCTCTTCGAGCATCCCGGGATCATCGGCACGCATCACATCGGCGCCTCCACCGAGCAGGCCCAGGAGGCGATCGCCGCGGAAACCGTGCGCATCGTCCGCGAGTACCAGGAGACCGGGCGCGCTCCCAACGTCGTCAACCTCGCCAAGAAGTCTCCGGCCTGTTGTCTTCTCGTCCTCCGCCACTTCGACCGTGTCGGCGTCCTCGCGGCCGTTTTCGACGAGATCAAGGCGGCCGGCATCAACGTTCAGGAAACCGAGAACATCGTCTTCGACGGGGCCAAGGCTGCCGTCGCCCGCATTTATCTGAGCGAGATGCCGTCGGCAGCCGTCCTCAACACGATCCGAAAGTCCAGCCCGGACATCATCGAGCTTTCTCTGCTCGCGCTGTGATTTAAGAGGTTCCTACGTGCGACGTACTACGTGCTACGTTATGTGCTCCCGGAACGCAGAGCGTCGAACATAGAACGTCGAACGCTCAAACGGAGCACGCGCATGACGGAACGCATTTTCAACTTCGGCGCGGGACCGGCCGTGCTGCCCGAGCCCGTCCTGGAAGAGGCGCAGAGAGACTTGATGGCCCTGCCCGGCGTGGGCATGTCGGTGCTGGAGATCAGCCACCGCTCGAAGGCCTTCGACGAGATCATCCAGGGATGCGAGGCGGACATCCGCCGGCTCGCGAACATCTCCCCCGACTACCAGGTCCTGTTTCTGCAGGGCGGCGCGTCACTGCAGTTTTCAATGGTCCCGATGAACCTCATGCCCTCAGGCGGAAAGGCCGACTACATCGTGACGGGCTCCTGGTCGAAGAAGGCGGTCAAGGAGGCGCAGAAGGCGGGGACCGTCCAGATTTCCGCCACGACGGAGGCCGACAACTTCACGCGAATCCCGCAACAGTCGGAGTTGAAGCTCGACCCCGCCGCCGCCTACCTGCACTTGACGTCCAACGAGACCATCCACGGCGTCGAATGGAAGCGGGAGCCCGAGGCGGGTCCGGTCCCTCTCGTCTGCGACGCATCCTCCGATATCTTCAGCCGCCCGATCGACGTTTCGAAGTACGCCCTGATCTATGCGGGAGCGCAGAAGAATCTCGGGCCTTCCGGCGTCACGCTCGTCATCCTCAGGAACGACTTGCTCGAGCGCGTGCCGAAGAACCTCCCGGCGATGCTCGACTACAAGGTCCAGGCCGAAAACAAGTCCCTCTACAACACGCCTCCCGTCTTCGGGGTCTACATCATGCGTCTGGTCATGAAGTGGCTTCTCGACCAGGGGGGTCTCGAAGCCGTCGGTCGCGCGAATTCCGAGAAGGCCCGTCTCCTTTACGACGCCCTCGAATCCTCCGGCGGCTACTACCGCCCGCACGCGAAGCCCGACAGCCGCTCGAACATGAACGTGACCTTCCGCCTCCCCTCGGAAGATCTCGAGAAGAAGTTCGTCTCCGAAGCCAAAGCCGCGAAGCTCGACGGCCTGAAAGGCCATCGCTCCGTCGGCGGCATCCGCGCCTCCCTCTACAACGCCTTCCCGAAGGCCGGCGTCGAAGCTCTCGTCTCATTCCTGAAAGAGTTCGCCCGCAAGAACCGCTAGGTCGCTCCAAGCGAGCGCCGGCGACTTTCCCTCTCCGGCCAGAAGAAGGAGGAGAAGGCAAAACTCCGTGCCAACTCCTCCGTAAGAGCTGAGAAGAAAGAAGGCTCTTTTCGAACGGAGGTGTGTCGTGATGCTCGTCCGCGGTTTTCGGTGTTTCGTCCTCGTATTCGTGCTGTTTGTCACGACCCGGTTCGCGTCGGGTCAGGCGTTCACGCCATTGAACGTGCCGCAGGCCAGTCCCCAGGCCTCCGTCGCGCAGACAGTTGGAGTGACCGACATCAAGATCAACTACCACCGCCCGGCCGTCAACAAGCGGAAGATCTGGGGTGAGCTCGTCCCCTACAACGAAGTCTGGCGCGCGGGGGCCAACGAGAACACCACGATCTCCTTCTCGACGGATGTAGCGGTGGGCGGCCAAAAGCTCGTGGCGGGGACATACGGACTTCACATGCTTCCTACGGAGAAGGACTGGACGGTCATCTTCAGCAAGCAGGCGGCCGCCTGGGGAAGTTTCAGTTACGACCCGAAGGAAGACGCTCTGCGGATCACGGCCACTCCTCAGCCCGCCGAGTTCCAGGAGCGTCTCGGCTACACCCTCGACGAGCCGACAGACAACTCGGTGCAGGCGGCCGTGCGCTGGGAGAAGGTCAGGGTCGCCTTCCCCGTCACGGTGGAGACGCCGCAGGTCGTTGTCGAGAGTCTTCGCCGGGAGCTGCGCGGCCTGTCACGCTTCTTCTGGCAGGGGTGGAACCAGGCCGCCGCATATTGTCTTCGCAACAGCGTGAACCTGGACGAGGCCCTGGAGTGGGCCAACCAGTCGGTCGGCATCGCCGAGAACTTCACGAACCTTCGCACCAAGGCCGGACTTCTCGAGAAGAAGGGCGACACGAAGACAGCCGAGGCGCTCCGGGCCAGGTCGCTCGCGCTCGCGAACGAAGTCGAAATGAACGCGTACGGCTATCAGCTTCTCGGCCAGAAGAAGACGGACGAGGCGATCGGAATCCTCAAGAAGAACGCCAAGGACCATCCGGCGTCCTGGAACGTCTATGACAGTCTGGCCGAAGCCTACGCCACCAAAGGCGACAAGAAGCTCGCCGTCGAGAACTACAGCAGAGCCCTCTCGATGGCGCCCGAGTCACAGAAGAAGCGGATCAATGACGCCCTGGCGAAACTGAAGGGCTAGAAGTCTATCCGAGTAATCTCTATCCGCTGTCATTCTGAGGAGCGAAGCGACGAAGGATCTGCCCTGGTTGGATGAGCAGATCCTTCGCTGCGCTCAGGATGACAGGGAAGGAAAGCGAAGGGATGACAGCGAGAAAGCGAGGGATAACAAGCCAGACTCGCCTGCTAGCCCGCCTCAGGGGACGGCTTCGCGGGCGAGCTGGGCTCCGGGAGAGTCTTCGTTGGCGACGGGGATGGGTTTGCCGAGGACGCCTTCCCAGCGGGCGACGACGACCGAAGCGACGCAGTTGCCCATGACGTTGATCGAGGTGCGGGCCATGTCCATCAGCTCGTCCACGGCGAGGATCATGGCCACGCCGGCCTCGCCGGGGAGGTTGAAGGCCGCGCAGCCCGCCGCGATCACGACGAGGGCCGCGCGCGGCACGCCGGCGACCCCCTTGGACGTCATCATGAAGGTCAGCATCATCAGCAGCTCGGTCGGGAGGGGAAGCTGGACTCCCGCGGCCTGCGCAATCGTCAGGGTGGCGAGAGAGATGTACAGAGTCGAGCCGTCCAGGTTGAAGGAGTAGCCGGCAGGGATGACGAAGCCGGCGACCGACTCCGGCACTCCGAACTCCACCATCTTCTCCAGCGCCCGCGGCAGTGCGGCCTCCGACGACGCCGTCGAGAACGCCAGCAGGAAAGGCTCGCGGATCTTCCGGAAGAAGAGGCGCAGGTTCGCGCGGACGATGACCAGTGCCGGGATGAGAACGAGGAGCGTGAAGAGGATGAGCGCGCCGTAGAGAGAGGCGACGAGCTTCGCATAGGAACCCAGGACCTTCAGGCCGTGGTGGGAAACCGAGCCCGCCATCGCGCCGAAGACGCCGAGTGGCGTCAGCGCCATGACGTAGTCGGTCAACTGGAACATGACGGCCACGACCGAGTCCATGACCTTCAGGAACGGCTCCGACTTCCCTTTCACGTGCGCCGCCGCGATTCCCACGAGCGTGGCGAAGATGACCACCTGCAGGATGTCCTGCTTCGCCATCGCGTCCACGACGTTGGAGGGGAAGAGGTGGAGGAGAGTCTCGACGAGCGTCTTGGGCTTGGCGAGCGTCTCGCCCGACGGCGGCAGCGAAAGGCCCTGCCCGGGACGGACGGCGTGAGCGATGGAGAGACCCAGAACGAGCGCCGCGGTCGTCGCGATCTCGAAATAGATGAGCGCCTTCACCCCCATCCGCCCGACCGCTTTGACGTCGCCCGTCTTGCCGATCCCGACGACGATCGTCGAGAAGATGAGCGGAACGATGAGCATCTTGATCAGGCTGATGAAGGCGCGGGAGAGGAAACGGAACGTCTCGTACGCGGCCGGATGGTTCTCCGCTGGAAAGACGTATCCGCACAGGACGCCCAGGCCGAGCCCGTAGAAGATGAGCGCCGTCGAAGAGAGCCAGGGGGGGCGCCGTGCGGAAGCTCTCATCCGCGTCCCGGAGACTTTCGCCGCAGGATCATCGCGGCGCATTATAGGGACAGCGTGCCGCGCCAGGAGCGTGAGTTTTCGGGCAGGTCTCCTGCATAATAGGGGCGCAACACAGGGGTGCAACCATGGCAAACAGAGAGGTCCTCGTGGTCGAAGACGACACCGATCTGAGGGAGAGCCTGAGCCAGGCCCTGCGGGATCATGGCTTCATCGTGACCCAGGCGGGCAACGGCAAGCAGGCTCTGGATCTCCTGCACTCGGGAGCCCGGCCCGGGGTGATCCTGCTCGACCTGATGATGCCGGTCTTGAGCGGCTGGGAGCTGCGTGACGCCTTGCGGCATGATCCGGCGCTGGCGCGGATTCCCCAGCTCGTCATTTCCGCGTTCGTGGATGAAGCCGAACAGGTGGTCCTCGAGCTTCCTCCGGACGACTGCATCCGAAAGCCTTTTCAGCTCCCCATCCTCATCGACGCCATCGAGCGTCACTGCCAGGCCTAGGCGGCGCGCCTTCTCCCGTCGCGCCCCATCGCCGACTCCGTTCGCTCTACTGCGTTGATTGCGGTCGCTCTCCTCCGCCGTAGGGGCGGCCCTTGCGGCCGCCCGCCCCTTCTTGATTCGCCTCACGTACGAGACCGCGACGCCCTCCGATCCGACGCCATCCTGCCGACGCGTGCCCACACGCCGTCGACGCGACGGACACGATTGTGTGACGCGCGGCGTGGAACACGATCGTGAAACGCCCGGCATCGTGAGGACCCGCGCTGGACCGACTCGGCACATCCAGCAGAGGCGGGCGGGCGCGAGGCCCGCCCCTACGGCACGAGGGACACGGTCGGGGATGTAACGGCGTCATGGAAACGTGCGCCGTCTCGACGCCATGACATGTCGAGGCGAGGCGGGCGGCGAAAGCGCCGCCCCTACGGCACGAGTGGGACACCATGGGGTATCCGGTAGCATGCCGCGCGTGAGAAGTTCGTTTCGCGCAGGTGGGAACGCCGCAGTGTTCTTGCTCATTGTCGCGGCAACCGGCTGCGGGCAGTCACCTCGACAGAACGCCAGCCCGACTCCAGTGCCGCCGCGATTGGATGCCGCGCCGGACCTCCCCGCGCGGCTGGCGCGATGGAAGCCGGTCCCGATGCCTTTCGCGGGAGAGAAACTGACAGCACGCGAGCGGGGGCTCGTCGAGAAGTTGATCGAGGCCTGCCGGCAGATCGAAAACATCTTCTGGCGGCAGAGCGACCCGGAGGCGATGGTGCTCTACAACGCGCTCGCGGGCTCGACGGACGCGCGTGATACGCAATTGCGCCGCTTGCTCTGGATCAATGGGAGCCACTACGACCTGCTGGATTCCAACAAACCCTTCGTCGGGACGGAGCCGATGCCGCCCGGACTCGGGTTCTACCCGAAGGGACTCACGCGCGACGCGATCGAGACCTACGTCAAGACCCACCCCGAGGAAAGGAAGGCGATCTACGACGAGCGCACGATCGTGGTTGCCGACGGAGAGAAACTCTCGACGATCCCCTACCACGTGGCCTATAAGGAGTTCTTGGGTCCCGCGGCGCGCGCCCTGAACGAAGCCGCGGAGCTGTCCGACGACCCGGCCTTCGTCCGATTTCTCAAGCTGCGCGCCGAGGCCCTCGTCTCCGACGACTACTACGCGAGCGACGTGGCCTGGGTCGAGCTGGAGAATCCGAAGTTCGACCTGATCCTGGCTCCCTACGAGACCTACCTGGACGAGCTGCTCGGCGTGAAGGGCTCCTACGGCGCCGCGGTCCTCGTCCGCAATGAAGAAGACAGCGGGAAGCTCAAGGTCTTCCAGAAGTACGTGCCCGATATCCAGGATTCACTCCCTCTGCCTGCGGTAGACCGGCCGTCCAAGCGCGGCAAGGCCGCTCCGATGGAAGTCATGGACGCTCCCTTCCGGGCGGGGGACCTGCGCCACGGGTACCAGGCCGTCGCCGACAACCTCCCCAACGATCCGCGCATCCACGAGGAGAAGGGGAGCAAGCGGATCTTCTTCAAGAACTACATGGACGCGCGTGTCAAGGAGATCATCATTCCGCTTGCCCGCCGCCTCCTGCGCGAAGAGGACGCGGCGAAGGCCTCGGCCGACGGGTACCTGATCGGGACGCTCATGCACGAGATCGCCCACGGCCTCGGGCCCTCCTACGCGCGGACGGGCGGCAAACGCGTGAGTATCCGCGAGGCGATCGGTCCCGCGTTCTCCGCGCTCGAAGAAGCCAAGGCGGACGCGACAGGGATGTTCGCGCTTGCGTGGCTCGTCGCCCACGGCGGGCTCGCCAAAGAGAAGCTGCCCGAGTGCTACGCCTCCTATGTCGCGGATCTCTTCCGCACGGTCCGCTTCGGAACGGGAGAAGCCCACGCCCGTGCCGAGATGATGGAATTCAACTTCCTCTTCGAGGAGGGCGCCATTGCCCGCGAACCCTCCGGCAAGTACGCCATCGATGCCGGAAAGATGCCCGAAGCCATCGCACGCCTCTCCCGGGAGCTCCTCCAGATCGAAGCGTCCGGCGACCGCGCCCGCGTCGAAGCCTGGTTCAAGAAGTACGACGCCATGCCCCCCGATCTCGCCGCGACCTTGAAGACCCTGACCGACGTCCCCGTGGACATCGACCCACTGGTTCCGTTTCAAGAAGGAATAGCCGCGAGGCCAGAGTCGAGAGCCAGGAGTCCCAGGCCCGGCGCCTGAACTGTCAACTCTCAATTCTCAACACGCAACTCACAGCTCACAGCCGCTTCCCCCGCAGACATTGTTTGTCTGTCCGAGCAACTAAAATGGCCGGGCTCGTGGCCATCCAACAGGTCCTCCCCTTCGGGAACGCCTCCGCCGATCTTCCCCGCCCCGCCGGCAACAGCGTGGCGGCACCGACGGGGCTGCGTCTCTACTACTCCAACCGGACGGAACGCCTTCTCGAAAGCCTGATCATCAACCTCGAGACCGCGAAACAGACGCCCGGCGCCAGCCTTTTCGACGCGGCGACAATCATCGTGCCGAATCGACAGACCGAGACGTACCTCAAGTTCGGAATCGCTCGCGCCACCGGCATCGCGTCGAATCTCCGGATGCCGTTCCTGCGCGGCTTCCTGGATGAGGTCATCACTGACTGCCGCCCGGGCGTCCGGATCGTCTCCGGAAGACTCCTCCACGGGCTTCTTCTGACGCTCCTTTCCGACGAGAGTCTTCTCCGCCAGGACGACTTCGCGCCCCTTCAGGCCTACCTCCTCGCGGCAGGCCAGGGGGCGGATGCGGTGGATCTTCGCCGCTGGCAGCTCTCCGGCAGAATCGCGCACCTCTTCGAGGAGTACGGCTACTCGCGGCCCGAGATGCTCGAGGCCTGGGTGCAGGACAGAGCCTCGGGCTCCGGGCCCGAGCGGTGGCAGAAGCGCCTCTGGGGAGAGCTCTGGAGCCCGAAGGGTCTCGTCGCCCGCCGCGCGGACGCCGCCGGAGAGACCTGGGCGACGATGCCCGCGGCGTTCCGATCGCTGTCCGAGCAGGATTTCAAGCGCGTGCTCTCTCCCGAGATCCATGTCTTCGGCATCTCGTCGATGGCGCGCGTGTTCCACGAGATTCTCGTGTCGCTCGCGCGCGCGGCAGAGGTGCGCGTTTACACGATCAACCCCTGCCCCGAATTCCGGGAGGACGCGCCTGCCTCGCTGGGAGACGATCGCCGACGTTTTCCGGCACGCGGTCAATTCCCCGATCCCGCTCGCCTTGCCGGGGAGGAGGACCCTTTCGCGCTGACACACGAAGCGGAGACACCCGCCCTGCGCCTCTGGGGAAGGCCCGGACGAGAAAACATTCGGTTGCTCAACGCGGCGTCGGAATGCGAGACCGTTGCCTGTTTCGACGAGCCGCCGCAACGGGAGTCGAGCCTCCTGCGGCAGATCCAGCGCGACATTT
>WNGE01006410.1_pt1 | contig 13098 bp, 14 predicted proteins | sample 5400651 | NCBI WGS metagenome assembly WNGE01 (sample SAMN13153370, study PRJNA577476) | soil metagenome | isolation source: 60 cm soil or saprolite under grassland replicate 2 | place: USA:California | collected 2016-06-15 | reverse complement strand
AGGAATGGGCCGACATCGAGCGGCTGAACATCCTGGCCGACCGGGACGAGGAGGGCTACCTCCTGCAGATCTTCACCAGGAACGTCCAGGACCGCCCGACGATGTTCTACGAGCTGATCGAACGCCGCGGCTCACGCGGCTTCGGCCTGGGCAACTTCAAGGAGCTGTTCCTGGCGATCGAACGGGAGCAGGAGGAGCGCGGCAACCTGTAACGGTTCGTTCGGGCCGCATCACCCTCGGATGGGTTGGGTCCAAGAAGCGTGATCGGACACCGCCTAGTTCACCTCCGCTTCAGCACGATCACGTCGGCTCGGTGCCCCGGCACCTCTGCCAGACTACGGTCGGCGGTGAGCAGCTGAGCTCCGAGTCGTTCCGCCAGGGCCAGGTACAGGGCGTCGTGGAAGGTGGTGTTCTGCCGGAGTTCGAAGGCCCGCATCAGGAAGGGGGTGTGCGGATGTCTGATGAGGGCAAGCATTCTGAGGCGGCTCATCGCGCGAACCGCCCGCCTCTGCGGAAGCGAGCCACGAAGAGCGAAGCGACGAAGGACTTGGCCCACCTCCGCGTCGAGGAGATGGGGCCCGTGCAGCGCGCCTCCCGCCGCGGAGATCTCGTCGGCGGCCTGCCGCCCCAGGTTCGGTGTGGCGAGCAGCAGTTCGACCGCGACCGACGCGTCGAGGACGATCACCCGATCAGGTGTCGCGTCCTGGCATCCCGTTCAGCACGCACCGCTGCAGCGGAGCCCTGGTCCTGAGGGACGGGTCCGTCCTCCTGGACATCCCTCCACCACTCATCGAATGAGGGCAGGCTGGCCACCCGCTCGATCTCCTTGAGGAGATACTCCGAGAGCGACATGCCCGCCCGGGCGGCCCTGGCCTTCATCTCGCGGTGAACCTGGTCAGGGACGTTTCGGATCTGGATCATCTTGCTCATGTCAGCCACATGTTTAGCATGTGAAGTACATGCAAGGGCCGCAGACCCGGACGAACGGCGCCCACGAGGTCTGGACCGAGAAGGAGGCCCGGCCCAGGCGGAAGTGGCACCGGGAGACGTTCGCCTGCGCGTTCAGCGGGCACGTGGTGCCGGCGGCCGGTGTGGCCCAGCTCAGGCCCGAGGACGCCGGCCTCGGGATCGACCTGCCCGACGGCCGTCGGCTGGCCCGGTGCGTGCGGTGCGACGCGTGGGTCCAGACCACGCGGCCGGCCAACCCCGAACGGCAACACCTCCCTCCCCTCGATCAGCTCGAGGTCCCGAAGCGTGGACGCCGGCTTCGCGACCTGCTGGTCCTCCGCCTGATCGCCATCGACCGGGGGATCCACTCGGTGATCTTCGGGATCATCGGCGCTGCGCTGATCCTCCTGGAGGTGAACCTCGGCTCGCTCGACCGCGGGGCCCGCGACCTGGTCGACCGGTTGACCGGTGCGGCCTCGGATACCGGACCGGCCGGGAGCCGCACCTTCCTGGTCCGGGAGCTCCAGAGCTTCCTTCACGTCCAGAAGCACGCGCTGCTGATCCTTGCCGTGACGGCGGTGGCCTATTGCGCAGTCGAAGGCGTGGAGGCGGTCGGCCTGTGGCTCGAGAAGCGGTGGGCCGAATACCTGACCGCCGTGGCGACGGCGGGGTTCCTGCCGTTCGAGATTCACGAGCTGCTCAAGAGGGTGACGTGGCTCCGGATCACCGCGCTGGTCGTCAACGTGGCGATCCTCGTGTGGCTGGTGTGGAAGAAACGACTGTTCGGTGTGCGAGGCGGCACCGCGAGCCTCGAAGACGACGAGGAGTTCGACCGTGCCGCGCTGTTCGGTCCGCCCGGGAGGGCGCCCTCCTCCGCGCGGTCCGGCGCTTGACCGAAGGAGGCGCGGCCGCCACCGTAAGGATGGGCAGCGATGCCGCCGGCCCACCGGGTTTGCCCCTGGCCGATGCGAACTTCGCGCCGTAATCCGGGCGCCGGAGCAGCCCGATCCTGGACGGCGGCCAGATGGTAACGAAGGCCCGGCCGATCACCTTGTCCAATGGGATGTCGCCGAGGGTCCCGCGGGAGTCGTTCGAATCGCCCCGGTTGTCGCCCATCACGAACAGCCTGTCGCGGGGCACCGTGTCCGTGAAGTCGGCCGTGCTGATGACCGGCCCGAGGTAGTGCTCGGACAGACGCTTCCCGTCGATGAACACGATCCCGTGGGTGACCTCGACGGTCTCGCCGGGGAGCCCGATCACCCGCTTGATGAAGTCCTTGTTCGGATCGCGCGAGATGCCCAGGCCGTCGGTGAGCCAGTGGACGACTGCGGACAACGGCGAACGATGCTGCACGATCGGATGGGGATCGGAGAACACGATGATGTCGCCTCGCCTCGGCGGGTGGATGTGGTACACGACCTTGTTCACCAGCACCCGGTCGCCCACGTCGAGCGTGTGCTCCATCGAGCCCGACGGGATGTAGAACGCCTGGATCAGGAAGGTCTTGATCAGCAGGGCCAGGATGAAGGCGAGCAGCAGGAGGCCTGGGAGCTCGCGGAAGAACCCCAGAACCGCCTTCATCGGGTCGCGGGTCCGGCCCCGGGCGGCCTCCTGCTCGCGTCCCGTCTCCGAGGGCGGACCAGGCTCCTTGTCCTCCCGGTCCCGTTCGGAGGGTTCCGGCGTCGGCCCCTCCATCACCACGGGGAGCTCTGGCCGAACATCTCGCCGAGCCTGGCGGCGAGCTGGAAGTCGCCGTCGATCTGGATCTTGCCCTCGAACCACGCCTTGGCCGGAGGGAGCTCCCGGGCCACCATCCTGGCGAAGGTCGGCACCGACGTCCGAATCACCACCGAGGGGTGAGGAGACCGGCCCGCCCCCGCTATGGCGACGCCGTTGTCGATCCGGATCACCCACCGCCTCAGCCCGCGACGGCCCCGCAGCTCGTACTGGATGTCCCCCCGGAACCCGCCCGCCCGGTCGGGCTGGAATGCCCGCTGCATGCCCTTGAAGATCGCCCGCAGCATGGGACCCGAGCTCACCCGCCGGTCGATCTGCTCGTCGCTCTTCCCCCGGACCAACAAGGCGAACGCGGCCTCCTGCCGGGCCCGGACTCCCTCTGCCATCCGGATGCGGGCTTGCCGCAGCGCTTCCATGGCCCCGTTCCTCTGCTCGTCACGGGGGGGAGCCGGCGCGGCGGGCTTCGACCCAACCCAAGCCGGAGAGGGCTCACCGCCGGGCATGATCACGTAGCCGGGGCTGGCCTCCCTGGCCGGTTCGCGGCGTGCCAGGGCCCTCTCGAAGGCCTCCGCCAGGCGCTCCCGCTTCGCCGCCTCCCGCCCCTCCTCGCGGGAGGCGAACTCGCCCAGCACCTCCTTGGCGAACAGCTCGATCGACTCGCAGATGTGCTCGTGCCGGTTCCTGCCCGCCTGTGCCACGAAGATGACCTCGTCCACGCCCGCGGCCTCGTACCGTCCCAGCAGGTCTCGGACCTGTGCCGGGGTTCCGACCGCTCCCCTCAGCGACCCGAGCCCCTGTTGCAGGATGTTGACGCCGAGCTGCTCCGACCCCGTCTCGATGATCTCCCTGGTGAACCCGCGCTCCGAACGGTGCTCCGAGAATTCCTCCCACACGTTGGTCCGCCCCGGCCGGTGCTCCCCGAACACGTAGTAGTGGGCGAGCGAGTACCCGAAGAAGTGCGCGCCGTCGATCCCGCGACGGATCGCGGTCTCCTCGTCGGGGTGGAGCATGAACGGCAGGACCACGGCCACCTGCGGGTTGACGTCGAACCCCGCGGGCATGCATTCGTCCGAGGCGATCAGCGCGTAGTACTGGTCGACCCACTCCTTCGCCTGCTCCGGCTCGATGAAGCTGAACGACAGCGCGCCGAGCCCCTTGCGCGCGGCCAGCAGGATGGTGTCCCGGCGGCTGCACGCCACCCATAGCGGGGGATGCGGTTTCTGCTTCGGCTTGGGGACGACGTTGCGCGGAGGCATGTCCACGAACCGCCCGTGGTAGCCGGCGAACGGCTCCTCCACGAACATCCGGGTGATCGCGTCGACCCCCTCCTCCCACTGGGCGCGCTTGAGGTCCCGGTCAACACCGAACCCGCCCAGCTCGGCCTGCGACGAGGACTCGCCGGTCCCGAACTCCACCCGCCCGCCCGAGACGAGGTCGAGGGTGGCGATCCGCTCGGCCACCCGCGCCGGGTGGTTGAAGCCCGGCGGGATCTGGACGATCCCGTGCCCCAGCCGGATATTGGAGGTTCGCTGCGACGCCGCGGCCAGGAAGACCTCCGGCGCGCTCGAGTGCGAGTACTCCTCCAGGAAGTGGTGCTCGACCTCCCACACCGAATGGAAGCCGAGACGGTCGGCCAGCTCGATCTGCTCGAGGGCGTCGGACAGCAACCGCTCCTCGTCGCCGTCGTGCCACGGCCGCGGCAGCTGGTGCTCGTAGAACAGCCCGAAGCGCATGATCGCTCCTCGCCCCCACCGACGTGCGGACGGGCCCGAGCTTACGACGAGGCTCGGCCGAACGCGACCGTCCGCCCACGCCCGCACGAACCGGGCATCTGCCTGCGGAGTTGAACGCCCGAAGCCCGTGGCGATAGCGTTGGGTCGATCTCGTCGAACGGCGCATCGACCGTCTGTTCGACACCTTCGGGGAGTGTTGTTCGATGGCCCGACGGAACACCTCGACCTTGGTCGCCCTGATCGCGCTGACCGCGTCGCTGGCCCTGACCGCCCGGGGAGCGATGGCCTCGCCGGCGTGTGTCCCAGGCTGGCACGTTGTCCCCAGCCCCTCGCCGGGCGATCTGGGCTCGCAGCTGAGCGGCGTGGCCGCGATCAGCTCGACCGACGCGTGGGCCGTCGGGGTGGCGGGCGGCTCACCCTCGCGGACGCTGATCGAACACTGGGACGGGGCCGAGTGGAGCGTCGTGCCGAGCGTGGATGTCGGCACCTTGAACAGCCTTTCCGGTGTCACCGCGCTGTCCTCTTCCGACGTGTGGGCGGTCGGCCAGACCTTCGTCACCGACTACGCGCCCCTGATCGAGCACTGGGACGGTTCCATGTGGTCCCTGGTCCCCAGCGACCCGACGGTACCCTCCGGCGGTCTGTCCGGCATCTCCGGGACCGGGCCGGCGGACATCTGGGCGGTGGGAGGCACCGGCACGTCGAGCCTGATCGAGCACTGGGACGGCCACGGCTGGTCCCGCGTCGATTCACCCACCGGCAAGAACACCGGGCTCCTGTCGGTGCAGGCCATCGCCCCGGACGACGCCTGGGCCGTGGGCAACGACATCCGGGGATTCGACGAGACCGCCCCCGTCATCGAGCACTGGGACGGCAGGGCCTGGTCGCGGGTCCGCAGCGCCCAGACCTCCCGCCCGAAGGTGCTCGAGGCGGTGTGGGCCGACTCTGCGAGCGACGCGTGGGCGGTGGGGTCGGTGGGCCCGGGTATCCAGACGCACGCCGAGCGGTGGGACGGATCGACGTGGACCACCACCTACACCCCGAGCCCGGGTTCCGACGCCGTGCTGCGGGGGGTCGGCGGGAGCTCGGCGGATGACGTGTGGGCGGTGGGGAACGTCCAGGGCGGGGCGATCGCCGAGCACTGGAACGGACGGCGGTGGAAGGACTGGCCGATCGACGGCAACTACTGGCTGTCGGGGGTCGAGGTGGAGCCCACCGGCGATGCCTGGGCGGTTGGAGCGAACCTCGACAGCCTCCTGGAGACGCACGTGGTCCGGTTCATCGGCTGTTCGGCCTGATCCGCGCCGCTAGGCCAGGTTCGTGATGCCGCGCCAGGCGAACTGGACCAGCGTGTCGACGGCCGCCCGGCGGGTCTCCTCCGGACCGCCGGGGTCGCGCTGGGCCACCGTCTCCACCATCCCGATCAGCGCCAGGGCCACGGTCTCGGCGTGCTCCCGGTCGAGCCGGCCGCGGGACTCCCTCACGATGAGGTCGGCCACCTCGTTCAGGATCTGGTCGCGAACGCCGCCCACGCGATCGCGGAAATCGCGCTCGGTGCCCACGGTCTCCTGCATCAGCAGCTGGAAGCCCTCGGCGTGCTCGTCGACGAAGTCGAAGTAGGCCTGGAACGAGGCCCGGATGCGCTCGCGGTTGCCGATGGGGCTCGCCAGCGCCTCCTTCACCCGGTCCAGCAGATTGCTCAGGTCCGCGTCGAGGAGGGCGAGGTACAGGTCCTTCTTCGAGGTGAAGTGGTCGTACAGGATCGGCTTGGTCACGCCGGCTTCCTTCGCCACCGTGTCCATGGAGACCGAGTGGAACCCGGCCTTCCCGAACACCCGCCGGGCGACGGCCAAGAGCTGGGCCCGCCGTTCGGGGGCCCGCATCCGTCGCCGGGTCGAGGGTTGACTGCCTGCCATGCTCGGGTATATTACCGGGCGGTAACCTACCCATAGGTAAGTTTACGAAGATCCCGGCCGGTGGCTCCGGACGATTGTCCCCCCACCGGGGCGGAAGGGCCAGCACGGAGGGAACGGATCATGGACTTTCAGCTCGCGGAGGAGCACCTCAGCATCAAGAAGTGGGTCCACGAGTTCGCCGAGAACGAGATCCGCCCGGTCGCCTCCGAGTACGACGAGACCGAAGAGTTCCCCTGGCCGGTGATCAACAAGGCCGCGGAGATCGGCCTGTACTCCATCGAGTTCTACATGGAGCAGGTGGCCGGCGACCCCACCGGCCTGGTCCTTCCGATCTGCCTGGAGGAGACGTGCTGGGGTTGCGCCGGCATCGCCCTCGGGATCTGGGGGACCGGCCTGCCGCTGTCGGCGCTGGCCTATTCGGGCACTCCCGAGCAGCTCGCGGAGTGGGCCCCGAAGATGTTCGGCACGCCCGACGATCCGAAGGTCGCGGCCCTATGCGTCACGGAACCGGACGCCGGGTCCGACGTCTCCGCCCTGCGGACCACGGCGAAGCGGGACGGAGACGAATGGGTGCTGAACGGCCAGAAGATCTTCGCCACGAACGGGGGCCCGGCGAGCGTGCGGATCGTGGTGGCCTCCGTCGATCCCGAGCTGGGGCACCGGGGGCAGGCCGCGTTCATCGTCGGTCCCGACACCCCGGGGATCAAGCCGGGGAAGAAGGAGAAGAAGCTCGGCATCCGGGCCTCCGATACGTCCGAGGTGCTGCTCGAGGACTGCCGCATCCCCCTGGAGAACGTGCTCGGTGGGATGGAGAAGCTCGAGGCCAAGCTTGACCGGGCCCGGGCCAAGGGCGCCCAGGCGGCCGGCCACTCCGCCGCCCTCAAGACCTTCGAGGTCACCAGGCCGTCGGTGGCGGCGCAGGCCGTCGGGATCGCCCGGGCGGCGTTCGAGTTCGCCCTTGGCTACGCCAAGGAGCGCAGGACGTTCGGCCGCCCGCTGATCGAGCACCAGGGTGTGGCCTTCAAGCTCGCCGACATGGCGATGGAGATCGACGCTGCGAGGCTGCTCACGTACCGGGCGGCCTGGCTCGCCCGCAACGGCCACTTCGAACACGCCGAGGGGTCGATGTCGAAGCTCAAGGCCGGGGAGACCGCGGTGTGGGTCACCGAGCAGGCCGTCCAGATCCTGGGCGGCTACGGGTACATCAAGGACTTCCCGGTGGAGAAGTGGTACCGGGACGCCAAGATCTACACGATCTTCGAGGGCACCTCGGAGATCCAGCGCATCGTGATCAGCCGGGCCCTGGCCCGGGACTGAAGAGTCTCCGAGACGGAACCGTCAGGGCCCCAGCCTGGCCTCCACACAGCAGACCCCGTCCACCTGGACCGGGGTGATCCCGGCCTCGGCGTCGGCGTTCGGGATCTGGATGCTCGCGCTCTGCTTGCGGGCGAAGGTGAACGCCGACAGGCTCTCCAGGAGCGACCCGTCGGCAGGGTTCCCCACGAGCGTTCGTGGCACCACGATCTCCCAGTAGTCGAACCCCGGACCGTGCTTCAAGGTGGCCGACACGGCGGTTCCGCCGTTCCCGGGGCCTCCGTAATCGACCACGTGCGGGTCGCAGGCCGAGACGGAGCACAGGTCGATCGAGGTCGCCGTGCCGGCGAAGGCCTGGGTGACCCCGCCGGGCAGCGCCTCGACCGCGGCGTAGTAGATGGGGTTCTCCAGCCCCTGCACGGGATCATCGACGGACTGCCCGATCCACCGGACCACGAAGTCCACGGCCCCCGCGCCGGTGGCGGTCAGGGCGTGGCCCAGGTCGGCCAGCGAGGAGGTCCCGAGGTCGATCACCACATTGGCCCCGGACGAGCGGACCCGAACCACCCTGATGTCGAGCTCCGGCACGTTGTCGGGACCGTAGACGGGGTCGAACAGCGCGTCGCCCGAGGGGTCCTTCATCGCGGTGCCGGTGGCGGGCGGCCCGGTCACCTTCGTTCCGAACATGCTGATGCCGCGGTTCTGCTTCACCAGCATGACGGCGGGGGCGCCCGGATGATCCAGTGTCTGGACCGGCGGAGGGGCGTCGGCCTGGAGGAGCTGGTTCGAGGTGTCGTTGTAGACGATCTCGAGCGCACCGGTCGCCGGGTCGACGCCGTCCTGGAAGAAGTCGGCCATGTTGCGGTTGCCCTGCACCGCGATGCAGCCCGTCCCCTCCAGGCAGATGGTGCCGTAGTGGTTCGGATGCCGGGTGACCTGGATCTGGTGCAGGGACGGAGCCGACGTGTCGGCGCCGGTGATCACGTTGGCGTAGACGAACCACGGCTGGTGGGCGTCGGTCTGGCTCGGATCGTCGGTGGCGTCGGCCGTGCCGTAGTACACGATGGCGATGCGACCGGCGGCGCCCGCCGTGATCCAGGGCATGACGTTCGCCGCGGCCGGCCCCGAGCTGATCTTCAGGGGCGTCGACCACTGGGTCCATCCGGTGGCCGCGGACGCGTGCGAGTACCAGATCTGCCAGTAGTCGGGGTCCTCGCTGGCCGAATGGCCGGAGGCTCTGGTCACCCACGTCACGTAGGCGTTCCGGGCCGAATCCATGGCGATCACGGGGAACAGGCCGCGGGCGTCGGTCTCCGCCGGAAGGGTGGCGATGGGGATCGTCTGCGACTTCGTGAGGGCGGGATCGCCGGGGTTCCCCGGGTCGCGCGAGTAGAGGATGAGGCCGATGTCAGAGAGGCCGGTGAGCCCGGCTGCCTCAAGCACGTCGCCGGTCTGCTGGTCGACGGCGATGTTCCCATCGAGCCCGATGGGGACGCTCTCGGTGGGTCCCGTGTAGTTCAGGCCGTCGGTCGAGTAGGCCGCCCCCTCGCCGGTGCCGGCCACCTCCAGGTAGATCAGGTAGTTCACGGGCAGCGGGCCCGTGTAGTTGGACGGACGGGCCGCCGGATCCCATGTGGCAAACCATTGCCGGTCGATGCCGTTGTTGTCCGGATCGCTGCTGGTGTAGACGCCCTGGCCCATGGTCTTGGTGGCGTCGTCCCACGTGGCCGTCTTCAGGGCCTCCAGCGCGGCCAGGTCCGCGTAGTAGACGGTGCCGGTGTTTCCCAGGCCGTGGTCGTCGATTGACAGCTCCGTGTCCCCGCCTCCCACGCACTGCGCCGCGGGGACCGGGCAGGGGATCTGGCTGTCAGACTGGGCGGCGGTGGTGATCGGCGGGTTGTGGCGGGGCCGGAACGTGCGGCCGCCGTCCGCCGAGATGTTCCAGATGCTGCGCTGCGTGCCGGTGCCCCAGGGGCCACTGGCGTACACTCGGCCGTCGTCGGCGCTGATCCTCACGTCGGGCTCTCCGTACGCGTGCACCGGATCCACCACCGCGGGGCTGGAGAAGCCGATGCCGCTGGTGGCGAGGGCGTGCCGGGCGATGGCTCCGGCCCGGGGGGCCCCGGTCAGCCCCAGGGTGAGGATGGCCGCCGCGGCCGCGACCCCGGCCCGCCTGATACGTGGCTTCCCGTTCGACCGACCATCCACGACGTTCCCTCCTTCATGAGCGCAGGCGTCGATACGCGTGGTTCCCCGGACCGGAGGCCCAGTGGCCGGCACATGATGTACTAGTCCGAGATAACTAGTCAAACCGAGGGAAGTATCAAACACGAGCACGTACGTGCTCGATAACTAGTCAGGCCGGTTTCACACCGGGTCGAGCAGCAGAGGGTTCTCGCGGCCTGGTCTCAGGGGACCCTTTGACCTCGACGAGTCACCGTGCGCTGGTGAATCACCTCTGCATCCGGAGCCCAGCGAATGACCTGGCGCACGTCTTGCTCGCACTCAGCTGGGCTGCTGAAGCTGTTGACCGACTCGGCTACGGGGTCGTGCTCGTCCCGAAAGAGCACCCAGCGCCAGGGGAACAGGTCGTCGAGGGTCTTCCCCTTCCAGTAGACGTAGAAGAACGGGTCTTCGGCCATCGTCCTCACCTCCCGCACCCGATTGAAACACACGCGTCACGCTGGCCCGTTTGCCAAGCCAGGAGGTCAGTCCTTCGGGCCCGTTGGAGGGTTCCGCCTGCTACCGCGCCAGCCCTTCGACTCCCGCTCGAACTCGATCATCCGGGCGTAGTCCCGAACCGTCCACTTGAAGCGTGGGGACCAGTGCCGGTACTTCCGCGTGTACCGCTTTCGCATGGCGACCTCCTCGGCCCGGGCTCGTCCCGGATAGGAGGTGCCAGGAGGGATAGCGGCTCGTCACGGCTCCTGAGCCTACCCGAAAGGGGGCGAGGCTAGGTGCTGTCGTGTCTCTCAGCCCCCCAATTTCCAGAGAATCTTTTTGATCTCAGTGGCCATATCCTGCAAGGTAGGGATGACGGCGGTTCCAACATCTTGGAACCCTACCGTCGGGGTGAACTGAGCGTGCATAGCCACCTCGTCGTAGCTGACATCCGCAGGCAAAGGAGAGCGAAGGATGAACGTTACGAGGTGTGCGTTCGCTTTCAGCGGTTCACGCGGAGTCCCCATAGGGACGGTGCTTTCAACGACGCCCGGCGATGTGCGATAGCTGCCCGGCCGCAGAATGGTGACGAGCACGGTCCGGTGTTTGTCGACGCGCAGAAGCGTTTTGAGCACCATGAGCGGGCCGGGGGGGATCGGCAGGTTGAGATAGAGCCGATTCCGGAAGAACCAGCTTTGCTGCCGACTCTTGTACGGCTGGAATGGCGAGAGCATCAAGAGGCGATGCTTGGAGACGCCCGGCAGCTCCCTCCGCCGCACATTCGCCAGGAAATCTTTTCGGGTCGTTGCGTAGAGGGGGAAGTAGATGGCTCGCAGCTGCTTCTCGTTGAGCTGTCGTTTGGAGGGCACCAACTCCCAGGCCAGATGATCAAGAGCGGCCCCGAAGTTGGTGAGCACGTCACCAATGAGCAGGCTCCATTCTCGCTTGATCGGCTTGACGTGGGTGGAGAAGAGTTCGAGCCGGTCTGGGTGCGTTTTGAGTTCGTACCTACGACCGAGGGCGGGCACACCATCGGGGCCACCGTTGGCCCACGAGGTTATGTCTCCTTCGAGTTCTTTCAGATGGTGTTCGGCCCGCCCCAGCTTCGCTCTACTGCTGGACAGGTCAAGGCGGTGACTCATGGCGCGTAGACTGGAGGCACGATGCCAAAGCGAAACGGGAAGCGGTCACTCGTCCGCGAGGGCGAGCCGAGCCAGCGCACGAAGCAAGGGCTCGAAATCCCCATCGTCAAGACCGAGGACTTCGACCGGCTGCTACGCAAGGCTGCTAGGAAGCGTCGGGCGAAGTAGTCGAGCTTCGACGGACTCGCCTGGCTTTCCACACGATAAGCCCACCGATGAGCAAGACAACGAGGCGCAACGCGATCGCCCACCAGGGCAAGGCTCGCACGAACGTCAGGACAACCAGCCCGGCTACGGACAGCCAGAAGGCGCCTTCCGCCCACGGGGGAATCGGCCGCAGCCTCATCTATGCCTTCGCGATCCGATGCAGGAACGCGTTGAACATCCCACCGGGCTCGTCCCGATGGTTGTACCGGAAGGCATACTCGTCCAAGTAGGACTGAAGATGCTTGGTCGAGACCGAGTGGTACGTCCCACGGATGCCACTCTTGAGCAGCGACCAGAAGCCCTCGATGGTGTTCACGTGGACATCCCCATCCACGTAGATCGCCTGCGAGTGGTTCACCCGCTGGTGCTCGTAGCCCTGGCCCTTGAGCGCGTTGTACGCGTTCCCCTCGTCCGTGTAGACGGTGGACGCGGGCAGCACCTTGGTCTTGATGTGCGGCAGCACGGACGAAGTGCTGGCCGCTGGGATCGCCTTCGCCACGACCTTGCCGGACTTCCCGTTAGCTCCGCGCTGGGCCATCCCGAACACCGGGGTCTTGGACGAGAACGCGGTGTCGTGGCCGCGCTTGGCAGCGTGCTTCCACTTGTTCGCCCCGCCGATGTAAGCCTCGTCGGCTTCGATGGTTCCATCGAGCATCGGGTCGCCTTGGTCGAGCAGCGACCGGATCTGCCGGAACATCCGAAGTGCCGTCGGGTAGGACACCCCGACCTCGCGCTCCAATTGCTTCGCGGAGATTCCGCACCGAGTGCTCGCCATCAAGAACATCCCGTAGAACCAGAGCTTGAGCGAGGTGGACGACCCCTCGAAGATGGTGCCCTTCATCGGGTACTCGTGCCGTCCGCAGAACTGGCACGCGTAGGCGGGGCGTTTGGCGAGCCGGTGGTGCTTCGTCACCTTCCCGCACTTGGGGCAGAAGATGCCGTCCGGGTAGAGCATCCCGACAAGCTCGTCCAAGCAGGCGGCGTCGTTCGGGAAGCGAGCCTCGAAGTCGAACACAGTGGTCGTCGCGTCCGAAGACTTCGCGTTCTTCGGCTGGTTCCGGTCTGTCTTGCCCATAGAGGTAGTATAAGCCGACGCAAGTACGTGTGTCAACTTGATACTTCCCCAAACCGAGCCAGGCAGCTACTGCGCCTCGCGGCCGTGGACGGTGGGCCTCGTGGGCTGGCCCTCCGCTCCGTCCTTCCCTCCGAGGATCTCCACGATGGACTCGATCACCTGCTCGGGGCTGTCGCAGATGCGGAAGAGCTCCAGATCCTTCGGGGCGACCGTCCCCTGGGCCAGAACCGGCGAGTGGAGCCAGTCGAGGAGGCCGGCCCAGTACGCCGACCCGTACAAGATGACCGGGAAGTGCTGGACCTTGCCGGTCTGGATCAGGGTGAGGGACTCGAACAGCTCGTCGAGCGTGCCGAACCCGCCGGGGA
>WNGE01006408.1_pt1 | contig 13098 bp, 12 predicted proteins | sample 5400651 | NCBI WGS metagenome assembly WNGE01 (sample SAMN13153370, study PRJNA577476) | soil metagenome | isolation source: 60 cm soil or saprolite under grassland replicate 2 | place: USA:California | collected 2016-06-15 | reverse complement strand
GAGGAATTTGAGATGAGCATGGAAGAAGTTTTTGGGGAGGTACTTTCCTCCTACAGCCGCGCCCAGGCTATCGCGGACGGCGTACTCGTCAGCCTCAACGATCCATCCTTCACCTTCCGGCCCGGCCTCAACATCTGCGCCGAGGCCGGGATCAAATTCCCGGTCGCCATGACCATCGCGGCGTTTGCGAAGACAGTTTCGCAATTGGATACGCCGCTGCCGCCGTGCCAGGACATCTCTGGCAGGTTGTGGGACGTGCTCTCCATGTTCAAGTCGGCGGCCAAGCGCGGAGGTTCGGAGATTCGCTTTCCCGTGACCGTGATCAATTGGGTAACCGTGGACGGCGAGCGGATCAACCGGACGAAGCGGGAGACGGTGATGCTGAAAGCACTGTGCGGGCCGGGCGACAATGGCGAGCCGATCATCACGATCCTACTGCCCGAGGAGGACTAAACAAACAAAGTGCTGGCGTGACTTGACAGATATGTCAAGTATGAATATTATGTCAAGGCGAGGCTAAATAAATGTCGGCAATTCCACCGTTCGACTCGGATGGACTGCTTGCCTCCGGAGATTATGAAGTCTCCTTCGACGAGCTCCGAAATTCGGCGTTGGTCCTCGGGTCTGAAAGCCCGATACAAGCTCATCATGGGATTAAAGCAGCTTCCGATGTGGCATCGGTATCGTATAGAACTCTATCCGCATTTTCCCGGCATGGGTTGCGGTATTCGAGATAAATATGGTCACGAGCTTGAATTCCCGGCTGCATTTCGCCAATCCCGCCGCGATGGAAAACCACGCGGTATCGTGAAGCTCAGATACGGAGGCAAGTAATGATTCGGAACGAGACGGAATATAAAGAGGCGGTGAGTCGTCTAGCGGAGGAGCAAACACGCCTGGCTGCTCATCGTGCCCGGTTGAAGGAGACTGGCCTGAGCGAAGAGGAAATCAAGCGCGTTACCGATCCGATGGAATCCTTCTATCTTCAATTCAAGGAAGAAGTCGAGAGCTACGAGCGCTTGAAGCGTGGTGAGTTTGAAGAACTCGACAACCTGCGCGGCTTCGGTCATCTTTTGATTGCCCTTCGTATAGCCCAAGGTATCTCGCAGCGGGAGCTTGCGAAGCGGCTGGGTGTACATGAATCACAAGTGTCACGCGACGAACGAAACGAGTACTTCGGAATTACCCTCGAACGGGCCATGAAGATACTCGATGCGCTCAATGTGCGACTTCGAACCAAGGTTGAGGTGGAGCCTTCAAAGGAATTGATTTCCGCTTAAACTCGCATTCTAGTCGGGCATTCTCGACTGGCCGGGCGACCGGAATTCAATAAGCACCTTTGTGTGTGATTTTGCCCCCCGTCAAAAAGGCCGAGTATCTACTCGGTAAGAACGATCCGCGTTTTCATCCTGCCCGTAAAGCCACCGTGTGCATACCCATCCCTGCTGAAAATTAACCCGACACCACTGCGAGCGCAGTCTGTGTCGTGTGCGAAAGATCATCGAGGTGCAATCTTGAAACACCCTACCGAATTGAAGTTGGCCGGCGGGCTCAGTCACCGGGAGTGCGCTACCGTGTTGGCGGCTCTGCGCAACTGGCAGCTGACCTTGACGAACCTTGGCCTGAGCGATCGCTCCAGCAAGGATGTGGCGAAGGCACTGGCGAACGACATCCCGAGCTTCGACCATTTTGAGGATGGCACGAAACCTCTCACTGTGAAGCAGATTGACGCTCTCTGTGAGCGCATCAATCTGAGCCCGACGGCACGAATCGCAAGCACCAATCTCGATCCGGGCAAGCCTCTATCCACCGCCGATTCCGCCATCCTCGACCAGATTGACGATCTTGTATGTTGGCGCAAATAGTGTCCTGCGCGGTCCCAGAGAAGCAGACATTCGCCAACATTATTGCCCATTCCGCACATGCAGGAACATCTGGCATCGCAGACCTGGGAGTAAACTGGTGGAGCGGTCAGGCAATCGCGGACGGATCAAGTAGGCTCTTCGGTGAGCGAGCGAATAAAAGACTCCAACCGACAGAATCTAATCCTCTCTTGCTCCAGCCGCAGATTCTTCCGTATTCGGTTGTCTCGTAAATCATCATAGAGCGCAAGCTCTTCCTTCTGCAGCCGAGAAAGATCGCGCGTTGTCTGTTTGTCCTCTTGTCCCCAAACGACTTGATGATCCATCAGTGTGGTTCGATCCATAAGGAACGAGTGCACATCTCCACACACGCTGCGCAGCTGATCAAGTATTGCGAAACCGTGGGTGTCAATATCGCCCCAGTAGTAAAGGCGACAGGGAGATAGCCACCGGGCACTCGTTAACGTCTCAAACCCATAACCTGCCCCGAAGATTAGAATGCTGTCCTTGACTTCGGGAAAAGCCAAAAAGTTCACCTCGTTCTCGGTAATGAAAACACGTGAAACTTTTGGATCAAGGCGAGCGAAACTCTCGGCGTCTAACGTCAGGTCCTGAGTAAGTCTGCCAGGCAGTAGTGCGTAAACAGGGTCCAGAATCCTGAAGCGCACGCGTAGCGGTCTTTCGAGAAATCCGTAGCGTCTTGCGAACTGGCTTACGCCTGATGCGGCGAGATCAATTGTTCCGGGTAACAAAACAGCATCCAGTAGCTCCGATAGCAGCCCGACATGGCTTTCCAGGAACTTGCTATGTACACCCGGAATGTCCACTTGCCTCAGGTAGACGCCAGGACGCGGATGATTCTTCACCCATTCGACCACATCGAGTAAACGTTCCCAGTCATCAAACAGATCCAAGATTCGCAGTGGCCGTCTGGTGATCGAGCACAGCAGCTCGGGCTGGCGCCTTCGCGTCATCTCAACCATTACCAGGAATCGAGCGACGTCGCGCTTCTTCTCGATCAGCGCGAATGCGTCGTCGCTAGAGTCAACCCAAACTTCGTCAGGCACATCGTTCTCGCCGAAAAGCCTGTGCTTGAAGTGACGCATTTTCAGTCGGCAGTGCGGTATCTGGCGAAGAGCGTTGATCCAGGTGCGAACCTCATCAAAACGATCAATCATCTCAGTGGAGCTTGGCCCTCTGAGCAGTAAACGCTTTGGAAAGAGCGACTCGCCAGTTACTATGCCAGAGAGCACTTCGCCGCGATCCCACATCTTTTGAATTTGCGTGCGCAGATCAGCCGCGCTCGTCCAGGGTCTCGTTTCAGTTTTCTGTTGCATGTAACGCTCCAACAGACCGAGACTTTTCCACGCGGTATTCCTCAATTGTGAGATTTCGCAATTTCGAAGCGCAACCGTCGTCGTTCTGGACAAATCCGACACTAGAAACAAATGGTTCGATGATGTGGATCTTCTGCAGGGGAGTGACAATGAGAAACTGGAGATTCAATTTTGCAAATAGCTGCAATCCATATTGCGCAGATTCGTCCGAGCCTCGTCCAAAGGCTTCATCGATTGTGACAAAACGAAATGAACGGGAACGTGTGGCACCCCATTCTAGACCGAACTGGTAAGCGAGACTGGCAGCCAAAATCGTATAGGCCAGCTTTTCTTTTTGACCGCCAGATTTGCCAGCGGAGTCAGAGTAGTGTTCGTATTCGCTGTTGTCTTCGCGCCACCGTTCGCTCGCGGCAAATTCAAACCAGTTGCGTACATCCGTCACTTTCGACGCCCACCGACGATCCATTTCCGACTGACCCTCGCGCCCACGGAAGCGCTCGATGATGCACTTGACCTCCAGGAACTTCGCTTCCGAGTATTGAGCGTCTTCTGATCCTGTTAGTGCGCCTTCCGTGCAAGTGCGTAAGTCTTTCTGGAAATCGCGGATATCGGCCTCACTGGTCGGTTGTGCTTCTAGAACTATATAGCGGCCTTGGTTGTAGTCGATCTGAGCGAGGGACTCGTTGATCCGCGTGATTCGGTCCTTAATCGTGTCCCGTTCGCGCGCGAGCTGCGACTGAAAATTGGCCACTTCGCGGATGGTATTCTCGTTTAGCAGTTCCTTAAATTTTGCTTCGAAGTGCGGCAGCCCGTCGGTCGCGAGACTTTGAAGCATGTTCCTGTATTCGAATGCCGCTTCGATACTTGCGTCGACTTCGGAGGTTTCTAGCTTATAAGCCTCCTTGTATTCTGTCATCGCTTCAATGATCTTCTCGCTAAGGCGCTTAAGCTTGGCATCTTCGGCGTCGATTTTCTTCTGTAACCACTCCCGAACGTCTCGCTCGCGGTTGTCACAAGACTCGACCGTCAGTTGATGGTCGCCCAAGACCTGGGAGCATACGCTGTCGAGCTTCTCAAACAGCGCTGACTGCAGAGGGGCCTGCAATACATCCTTTGTTTGCTGCCGCAGCTCTTCGGCCGTTAGCTTCTTCTGCCTGGTTTGGGAGCGCTTGTCCTTGTTCTGTTCGAGTTCCTGTTCCGTATCTTGCAACTTGGCAATAATGTCATTGAGCCGCTGAGTAAGTTGTATCAACAAATCTGATGCAGACTCCAGCGTTTTCTTCTCCTCCTGTAGGTCGGTCACTTGAACAGCCAGAGACTGCCAGTCGAGTTCGCGGAATTCCAAATACTCATCCAACTTGGAAAGTGCAGTCAGATGATCCTTCAAACCTTTCTGCTTTGATTGCAACTTAGCGACGCGGCTGCCAAGTTCTCCTAGGTCGCGTTCCAGTTGTCTTCGCTTTTCATCGAGCGCATCGATTTTTGCCGCATTGGTCCAGCCCAGCACGTATTGACTGCGATCATCCAAGCGGTAACGGTCGTTCTTCTCGTGCCGCTCACCTCGATTCTTGATTTGGCCAGCTAGCGTGATGGCAAGCACTTCCCGGCGGAACTGCTCCTGAGTTACACAACACGCATAATCAAAGCGCACTGTCAGTTCCCGGTGCAGCCAATCGTAGAACGTAGAAGTTGGCTTAATTACCAGCTTAGTTACCAGGGACTCTCGCTTCAGAGCGACTGCCTCTCCGCGGACATTTGAACGAACCCGGAAGTACACCAATCTTCCCCTCAGGTTCATGCGGTCGACCCACTCGGCGACACTCGCGTAATTCACATCCGGCACCAACATCGAAAGTGCGAAACCGTGAAGCACCCGTTCCGCCACACCCTCCCAGTCTCGTTCCTCTTCGCGCACCTGCAATAGTTCACCAGCGAAGGGCATGTCCTGCTCACGTAAATTAAGCGCTTTACATAGCTGGGAGCGTATCGCGATCTGTTCTGGCCGGATATTGTTTTGCCTGGCTTTCAGACTTGTGATTTCGGCACACAGTTCGTTGTGCTCTTGCTTACCCTGCCGCAGGCTCACGCCGTGCTCGGTAATCTGGTTTTGCAAGTCGGCTTCTTGATTGAGCGCTGCCTCGCTCAGTTCAGCGAAGTGATGACGCTGCTCCAAAAATCTTGATTCCTCCTCTGCCGGAGATTCACCCAGACGGTGTACCAGCTCGGAGTATCGCTCGGCCTTTTTCCTTCGTTGTTCCAGCTCTTGCCCTATTCTGGCAATCTCTGATTCCAACCGCTGCAGGCGATCCCCTCCGTTTTCGCTGATGTTGCGTTCGAGTTCGCTGCGGGTATTTCTCAGTGCGTCACGACGCTCCTCCACTCGCTGGACCTGGGCGTCTTGGCGATCGAGATCCTCAGAAAGACTGGTTATTCGCTTCTCCAGCAACGCCAATTTCAAACTGGCAAAATAGAACCGAAGGGCATCCCTACATTGCCGCATCCCGTCGATTTGCGATGCAAGCGCTGAGTGGAGGTCACAGTCCCGGACAAGAGGAGAGAGCATCTCGATTTGTCGCTTCGCCTTTAGCACTGCTTCGTGCGCGCGATTGAGGTCCTCATAATGAGCGATCAAGGCCTGAATGCGCGGAGCAACGTCGAAAGGCTCAAGCATATGGCAGCGTACAAAATCAGTCAGGTTACCAACCGACTTCATCGAAACTGTCTGGTGGAACAGTTCCATCGCCTGCTCATTCTCGATCGCAAATCGCCTGCGAAACCAGGCTCCATAAGGAGGAAAGCTGTCGAAGACTTCTACACCTGGCTGCCGTAAGTGTTTACGGAGCTGGCCGATTTCCGAGCCGAAGTGCGAAAAGTCCTCCGTAATCGAAAGGTCGCGTTCCGCGCCCACAAAGAAGCGAGCTGGCTGGCTCTGGCGATCTGTAATCCAGAAAACCTGTGCGAGTGTAATGGTCTTCTCGAATCCAGCATTGTGAAAGACTCCAAGAATGACGGCGTAATTGTTGTGATCACGCAAAGCTACCGGCTTGGCTGTGCCATTCACATCATTACGCTCAGACTTATAGTGACCCAAAACGTAGGAGCGAAGCGTTCGCTCCTTGTTGTCCGCGCCCGCAGCCTTGTTGTAGGCGACGCGGTGGGCCGGTACCAGCAGCGTCGTTATCGCGTCTACCAGTGTAGACTTACCTGATCCAATGTCTCCGGTAAGAAGAGCATTCCTTCCATCTAGATTCAGCGTCCATACTCTGCGGTCGAAGGTTCCCCAGTTCAGGACTTCTAGGCGGTGCAAGCGATAACCCGTGAGCGCGTCGTCAACCGCGAAATCTAAAGCGAATGTCTGCTCATCATGCATCGGCGGGTTCCTCTGAGTGTGCAACTAGCTGCGCCTGATAGGCTGCCAGTCGCAAGTCAAAGTCAGCTAGCCATTGCGCATCTACAAATGCCTTGAGGATTCGTTGCACTTCGAAAACCGCTCCCCGCCCGCTCTGTATTGCAGAACTGGGCTTCAGCCGCCTCATGAAGCCCAGTTCCACGACCTTGTTTATGTGCATTTCGATCTGATCAATCAACTTGACCTCATTGCTGCTTTCCGGCAGAAACACTCGGATCAGCTCAACGATTTCATCCCGTGTAAGGACGAGCCGTGTATCTCCACCGCTCGCGTCGAATTCGGCCAGCTTTTTTCGCAACAGAGCCAGTAACAGACTGACCGGAAATGATAGCGGGCGTCGCGCTATCAATCGTTGCAGCTTCGGTGCGGAGCCGTCTTCCGCATCCGGACGCGAACGCAAGAATGCGTAGCCTTCCGCTTCGTCCAACACCAGTTCAAGGCCCAAGACGGCAACATAATCCCGTACCCTGGATTGCATTTCCAGCAGGACGCTCCAAAGGCTCGCGTCATCTAGCTGGTAAAGGACTCCTTTTAATAGAGGAATCACCACGGCCGACAGGCCGTTCGCCGCCGCTGCATTCTTCAGCTCTTTTTCCACCATCTCACCTCACAAAGATCACCCGCGGCAATCGAGCCTGTTTGATTCGTTCCTCGCCGTTATTTGAAAGTCTTCGCCAATAGATTGTGTCCGTAGCTTCCTCATCCACAAGACCCTTAAAGCTGCTGCTTGAAGGCAGTTGCAAGTATGCCACCAGTTCCGCCAGACCATGTTGCAGCGGAAACAACTCACAGAGTTCCCGAAGTGTCACCTGCGGGCGACCCTGTAGCACGCGGCAAATCTGATTCTCCAGCTGCGCCTTGTCGATTACTACTTGCGAGAAGAGCGACGTAGCGTCGATCTCGATCTCATCTTGTTCAAGCTCAATGTCTGCGATGCGAGCCTTGAGAGAGGTCGTGTAGAGCGGCCGCTCCATCGGCAAATCGATATCAGCCGCCGTTGCCGCAATGCTCACAAGTTGATTCGTTGGTGGCGAGGAACGCAAGGCCAAGGCTTTGGTTTCGATATTGTGCAGAAGATCCATGATTCTACGGTTTTCCAGCCACGCTTGGTCGTCCAGAAATCGCCGAAGCTGCTTGCTCAGGTCAGCGACGGTTCGCTGAGTATGCTCACCGGCTTCCAACCAGTCATAGTGCACGCGGCGGATGCGCGTATCGGGTTTGAGCTCTGAAAGTGGCACGAGGCTCAACACTCGCTCAAGAAGATTCGTAAGCTCCTCCTGCCTACGACGGGACATCAGAAAATCCCAGAATGCCTGGAAGCTTCGGCCTTGATCTGAGGCGGCAATGGCATCGCGTTCGCCCATGATCTCTTCTAGCAGCGCACCCTTTGAACCTTCCCATAACGCTATCCGCTCTCGCACACGGCGGTCCAGACTGCGAAAGTTGTGCTCCACTTCCCGAAAATCAGCGAGTAATTCGCGCGCAAGTTGAACAAACTGCTGAAAGCGGTCCTTGAGAGCTGTTTCGTCGAGTAGTGCAATTTTGCCAGCCAGCACTCGAGCGATTTCGGTGTCAAGCTCGTCGCGACGTTTTTGCAATTCCGCAATGCGTATTTGCGGATCGGTTTCGCTGCCCTCGCCCATCTGCCTCAGCAACTCGAACAGAGTGAGTAGACGCGATTCTGTACCCACGAAGCTGCGGTCGCTTAGCGAAGCAAGCCAAGCAACCGATTTTTCTGTAGCCGGGGTAAGATCGAAAAATGGCTCGTCCGACCCCTGAGGGTAAAACTTGCGCAGCCATCCTCGCTCAGCAGATGTCCAGTCATTGAGGTATTCGATCGCGGGCTTTGGGAACACACCCTCTCCCAGTCGCTCCCGCAAGCCAAATAGTTCGTCCTCTAGTGCCTCGGCTAAATCGGCCTGTGACATCACTCGGACATTCGGCTCAATAAACACGCGGTGCAGGAAACTTGCTATCAATGGCGCATGTTCCGCGCACAACAGTCGCCAAGCTGGGTGGCTCTGTCGCATTGCATCGAGAGTGGCGTAATCGAGTGCCATTTGAACTCGCTCCTGTTGTGCCGAGAGCGCCTATTGTCGCAACGGCTCCGTCCCTGCTGTGACAATCTGCAAATATCGGTCGTAGGCGAAGATCCGCCCCCGCTGACGTCCAGTCGTTTCGCGAGCAATGCTGAGCTCTGTGAGGTTCTTCAGCGCGCCAGCGACTGTTGGAATCGAAAGGTTTAGTGTTTCAGCCGCAGCGCCGATATTGATGAGCGGCTTCCTCTGCATGTATTCGTGCACGCGCAGTGCGGATGAAGCCGATCGCCCGAGCGTCTGGATTCGTTGTCGATCTTCCGCAAAGAGGCGGACCAATTCAACGGCGGTATCTGCGGCTTGTCGTGCGGTGGACTCAGTTCCTTCCAGAAAGAACTCTAGCCACTCTTCCCATGCCCCCTCCGTTCGGACCTTTTGCAGCAGATCGTAGTAACGGTTGCGATGGGTTTTGAAAAAAAGGCTTAGGTAGAGCAAAGGGTCTTTCAACGCTCCCCTGGCGCAAAGCAGGAGCGTTATGAGCAAGCGGCCGAGACGACCGTTGCCATCTAGGAAGGGGTGGATGGTCTCGAACTGAACGTGGATCAGGCCGAGTTGCACCAGCAACGGCAATGTGACGCTTTCGTCATGCAGGAACAGTTCCAAGCTCGCCAAACATTCCACTAGGCGCTCTGGAGGTGGGGGAACGTATGTGGCATTGCCAGGGCGCGTGCCTCCGATCCAATTCTGCGAGGTCCGGAAGTCGCCAGGTGTCTTCTCAGCCCCACGGCCGCCGCGTAGCAGCACTTCGTGAATCTCGCAAATCAGTCGTAAGGAGAGTGGGAACCCTTCACGCAGGCGGTCCAGGCCATGCTGCATGGCGGCGACATAATGAGAGACCTCCTGAACGTCGTTGATTGGAACGCCAGGAACGTCCTCGTTCTCGAACAGCAGCAGGTCGGAGAGCGACGACTGTGTTCCCTCGATCTGCGACGACAGCACGGCCTCTTTCCGGACATAGAGATACAGGAACAAGGAGGTATCTGGGAGCAAGGACGAAAGCCCGTCCAGACGCCCAAGGGCCTGATTTGCGCGATCCAGGAGAGGGAAGAAAGGAGCAAGCTCCAGGGGTGGTTTCGGTGGCAGAGGGTTTGGCACGAACGCCCTGACAGATTCGCCCGTCGTGCTGGACACAACGTACTCTCCGGAAGTATGCAGAATAGCCATCTCTCTAATGCAGGCTTCCTTTCATTAAGCGATACGTAATGAAAAGTTAGACCGATTCGCTTTAATAGGCAAGCAGAATTGCCCTGAAAAATGGCTGGAGCCGAGTTCCGTGCCCCTATGAATATGAGAAGGCGACCGCTTCACCTTTCTTCTGAGCCGATTTCCAGAACTGATTTCCTCGCCAGCCATATCGGAGGCGTCCTGCGCAGTGGATCATCGAGCATGGGAGGATGCTCCAATTCGCAACCAGCACTCGACTTCCAATTCGAAGACTTGGAGTCACCATCCTCGAAGCTCTTGCTTTCGATCAAGGACCGAAGTCGGCTTGTCCAGTACAAATGGATCGAGTCGGTCTGCCTCCCGGGTCGCCCACTCGATCCACGCTCTGTGCTCGGCTGGTTATCTGCAGCCCGTGATTGCGTCTTTTCGGCATAAACAGCAATGAATCGCCGCAGTCGTTCCGCCTCTTCCCAGTTCTTAATCCATTGATTGAATTGCGTCACTTTCGCCTCTTCTGATCTTCTGGCGAATGAGTTTGGCGAAGACGAGCGCCCGGAGATCATGCCGGACGCATGCTATGAGTTGCTTCGCCACATCGCCGATGACCTGTTGGACACGCGCAAACGGCCCGAGGAGATTGCAGAGGCTTGCGAGTGCGATGTCACGCGTCAGAAGCATGGTACCGTCTGCCGCCCCTGTTGGCAGGACAAAGTGAAGCTCTACATCGAAAGCTGCGGTGTCGCCTGCCCGTTCTGTGGGAGCGGCAATATCGAAGGGCAACAGTTCGACGTGCAAGCGGGCACAGCCAGTCAGCCGATTAACTGCACAGACTGCGGCGCAGAGTGGAGCGATGTGTACACGCTGGACACCATCAGTGATGTCCGGCAACGCCCCTCCCGCCGTCGTGTCAATACCTGTCCTCGTTGTCTGCGACGGCGTGCGGGGTACTCAACCTGCAACTGGGACAGGAGTACGAAATCTTGACGGCGATGTAACGGAGGACGGCGGCAACGATGCCGCCGCTTATTGGAAAGATCTGAGCGAAGGCAGCCCGCACCGAAATCGAACGGGATCGCGTGCGCACGATTGACCTGGACACGGGCGAGCAGTATGCCGCCGCCTTCAAAGTCTTAGGACGATATCCCGTTTTCGTGCCGTTGATGTGAATTCGGGTTCAGAAGAGCTTGCAGGCTTGGTTCTACAGGCGCGAGAGAAGTTGCGAGAGCGTAATGCCGAAACCCTGAGCAAGCACAACCAGGTTCAAGATCGTAATATTGCGTTTGCCGCGCTCCAGGTCCGCAATGAAACTGCGGTCCATGCCGATCTTCTCAGCCATGATTTCCTGCGTCCAGCCGCGCCGCTTCCGGAGCTTCCGAATACGCTCCCCAAGACCCACGAGGATGTCTGCGTTGTTGGGTTTTGGCTTGGCCATCCAAGCGAATGATCGCTTGTTGTGTAATAACTACAAATCGGACTTATCGAACAAGTGCGATAGACTCTCTATGCACATGGTGCCGCGAATAGCTCCGAAACCGGACACTGCTCGATGAAAAGTCTGTTCGAACGGCCGAAACCGCCTGGCATCCGGCGACCCGTCGGCTGGGCAGGGAAGTGGCGGGCCTGTACGACAAACTGAAGTTCAGGGAAGACAAGGAGAATTGCTGATGTCATCAAGTGCGGGGATCGGCGGCGCCTTTGGGTTGCTCCTGCCGGAATTCCCCCAGATTGCGGCCATCTATGGCGACCTGAAGCTCGCCATAAACAAAGCCGTCGAAGAAGAGAGCGCAGAGGATCCCGGCGAACTGGAGAGCACGCCGGAGGTGCTCGAGGTCCGCGATCGCCTCATCAGGGCGTTTGCAGAAGCGGGTATCATCGTTCCGGAATCGGCCGCATTGTTGTGGACGGGGTCCGAGGCTGATCGCCTGGCCCGATGCGCCACCCCGGCCGACGAGTGGATCCTCGGATTTGGAGTCTTCACTAACCCCTGGGATTATCCGGTGATGGACGAATCCTTTAGAAAGAATTCCGGCTTTCATACCTGGGTTTGGACGGAATAACCTCCGCGAAGAGCAACCTGCAGGCAGGTTACCAGGCAATGGCTCACCCGCCGGCGTGTGACCGCCACCACAGTGGAGACTTCTGCAACGCGAATCAGAAGTCATCGACGTCAGGAATCGATGTAAATGAGATTCGCGTCGGGGCAGAGTCAAGCACGGAGTGCATTCCGCCGAAGTACACGGCATTCTGCCCGTAACGCTGGTTCAACTCATAGGTGACCGTGCTGATCCTGTACCGTTTCTCAAGATTTTATGCTGCCAGGGGAGCGCACCATGATGCTGTCACCAGCAGTATCAGATCTGGAGCTACTTGGGTTGGCCAGCGGCGTGTGCGCGGCGTCCGCGCTCTTCGAGGGTCCAGGTTACGAAGGTGATAACTTTGTTGCCGCCGCCGAAATCGAGTTCATAGACAGACTGCCGTGGTCGCGGGATTCCCCAACGAGACGCCCCGTTGGCCTGGACCCTCGAGGTCAAGATCAGTCATCGCGTTTGGCATATTCGTCGTCTGGCCAACGGTGGTGGTGTCGTCGACGTGCCCCGTGCCCGTACAGGTACGCGTGGAAGTGGACAGGATACTGCCGTTGGAAGCGGGATCGTAGATGCACAACAGTTCATCGTAGTCCCCCTGATTGGGACTGGTATTGTCAGGCGATCCGTCAGGATTGTTGACGGGATAGTCGGTGTAGTCCATACACGTCCCCAGGTTCGCATTGTCGAAAGTTTCGTCCTGGTGGTCGAGGCCAAAGGTGTGTCCAATCTCCTGGCAGGCGACTAGGCTTCTCCAACCGGGCGTGTTGTACGTGACAGTATTGAACCAGGAATCATTGAGCTTCACTGTCGCCTGGGTGATGTGGGTGCCGCCGCTCACCCAGATCGTGGCCTCCCCCAACCAGCCGTTGTAGCCGTAAGTCGTAGCGCAAACCTCCACCCGGCCACTGGTTGGCCGGCACCTCCTGAGTTGGTTTGTGGTTCCGCCCGAGACGACGGTTGTGTCCAGCACAGTGGACTGGCTCCAATCATAGGATACTTTGCCCAGAAAGCCGTTCGGGAAATAATACTGTTCATTGAGCCAGGCCGATGACACATTGTTGCCCAGCTTCAGGGTGAATGGGTCGCTCGTTCGTGCCCAGTGGTAGCCGCCCCAGGAGTGGTTGGCGAGCAGTGTAGATGGGG
>WNGE01006407.1_pt1 | contig 13099 bp, 13 predicted proteins | sample 5400651 | NCBI WGS metagenome assembly WNGE01 (sample SAMN13153370, study PRJNA577476) | soil metagenome | isolation source: 60 cm soil or saprolite under grassland replicate 2 | place: USA:California | collected 2016-06-15 | reverse complement strand
TAGAGGAACCGCTGCCGGCCGCTCAACAAGAGCCAGGTGCGCGGCGGCGTTCTCAGGATCTCGGCAAGTAGAGACAGAGCGGATCTTCGGCAAGCGGATCGCCGGTGGATGCCCAGGCGCGGGCGCGCGAGCCACCGCACGCGTGGCGGTACTCGCAGCGACCGCAGCGCCCGCCGAAGAGATCGACGCGCCGGAGCAGGCAGAACAGCCCCGAGTCACGGTACAGCGCGACGGGGTCGGCCGTCCTGACATTGCCGGCGGAGAGCGGGAGGAACCCCGAGGGGTGGACCTCGCCCGCATGGGAGATGAACATGATGCCGTTCCCGTCGCGGATGCCGGCGGCATGCCCGGCCGCCCGCTGCGGCCGCTCCTCGTGACCCGCCCGCCGTGCCCGCTCCCGGGCCACGCGTCGGAAGTGCGGCGCCTCGGTCGTGGTGATCGCGGGCCCCGGCGTCCCCGCCAGGTCGAGGAGTTGCTCGAAGAGGCGCTCGCAGGCCTCGGCGGTGATCGGCCGCAGGACGCGTCCCCGCCCGACGGCGACGAGGAAGAAGAGACTCCAGCGGGCGGCGTCGAGAGCGGCGGCCAGCCGATGGATGGCCGGCAGGTCGTCGAGCGTCTCCTCGCTCACGAGCGTGTTGACCTGAAACGGCAGGCCGGCGGCCGCGCACTCGCGCGCCGCCGCGAGCGTGCGCTCGAAGCAGCCGGGCACGCCGCGGAGGCCGTCGTGGCGCGCGGCGTCCGCTCCGTCGAGACTCAGCGAGATCGCCTCCACCCCCGCCGCCTTCAGCCGCCAGATGGCTCTGGTGTTCAGGAGCGGTGTGCCGCTCGGCGCCGCGGCGACCGGCAACCCGAGCGCGCGGGCGCTCGCGATGAGCGAGAAGAGGTCGGCGCGCTTCAGGGGGTCCCCCCCGGTGAGCACGAGATGTGGCAGGGGGGACCCGAAGCGCGCCAGACCCCGCAGCAGCCGCTGGCCCTCCTCCGGGGTGAGCTCCGCCGGGTCGGCTTCGGGCGCGGCCTCCGCGCGGCAGTGCCGGCAGGCCAGATCGCACGCCCGCGTCACCTCCCAGTACACGCGGCGCGGCGCCTGGTCGAAGACGTGGCTCGCCGTCATCACCCGATCTCGGGCGCGTCCTCCTCCCGCTTGCCCATCTCCACGTACTGGCGCATCCCCGGCCCCAGATAGATCTGGCGCGGCCGGGCGATCTTCTGCTCCGGGTCGGCCAGCAGCTCCTGCCACTGGCTGAGCCAGCCGCTGGTGCGCGCGATCGCGAAGAGCACCGGGAACATCTCCACCGGGAAGCCGATGGCCTGGTAGATCAGGCCGGAGTAGAAGTCCACGTTGGGGTAGAGCTTGCGCGAGACGAAGTACTCGTCCTCGAGCGCGATGCGCTCCAGCTCCTGCGCGACGGGCAGGAGGGGGCTGGGCTGGGTGACCTCGAACACCTCGTCGGCCATGCGCTTGATGATCCTGGCGCGGGGATCGTAGTTCTTGTACACGCGATGACCGAAGCCCATCAGCTTGGCCTTGCCCTCCTTGACCTGCTTGATGAACTCGGGGATCCGCCCCTTGGCGCCGATGCCGCGGAGCATCCGGAGCACTTCCTCGTTGGCGCCGCCGTGGAGCGGGCCGTAGAGCGCCGCCACCCCGCCCGCCACCGCCGAGTAGGGATCCACGCGGGAGGAGCCCACGCTCCGCACGGCGTTGGTCGAGCAGTTCTGCTCGTGATCCGCGTGCAGGATGAAGAGCACCTCGAGCGCCCGCTCGATGGTCGCGTTGGGCTGGTACTTGACCTCGGTCGTCTTGAACAGCATGTTCAGGAAGTTGCCGACGTAGCTCAGGCCGTTGTCCGGGTACGCGTACGGCATGCCCAGGCTGTGGCGGAACGCGAAGGCCGCCAGCGTCGGCATCTTGGCGATGAGGCGGACGATCTGCAGCCGGCGGGTCTCCGCGTCGCCCTGCCGGGCCTCGGGGTAGAAGGTGGACAGCGCCCCCACCGTGGACACGAGCATCCCCATCGGGTGGGCGTCGTAGTGGAAGCCGTCCATGAACTTCTTGATGTTCTCGTGGATCCACGTGTGGTGGGTGATCTGGTACACCCACTCGTCCATCTGGCCGAGCGTCGGCAGCTCGCCGTGCAGGAGCAGGTAGGCGACCTCGAGGTAATTGGAGCGCTCGGCCAGCTCCTCGATGGGATAGCCGCGGTAGCGCAGGATGCCGCGGTCGCCGTCGATCTCCGTGATCCGGCTCGTGGTGGAGGCGGTGTTCATGAAGGCGGGGTCGTAGGAGAGCAGGCCGAAGTCGTCCAGCCCCGTGCGGATGTGGCGGAGATCCATCGCCCGGATGGCGCCGTTGGTGATGGGGATGTCGTAGACCTTCCCGGTGCGGTTGTCGGTGATCGTCAGGCTATTGGACGCCATGCTCATCCTCCTCGGAGACTCGCAGAGAAGCTCGGCCCCTCTTCCGATGTCTCCCCCAAAGATTCGGTTGTTGCCATCCCCATTCATGCGCCCGCTCCCGGGCGCTCGGCGTCACCCCTCGCGAGCAGGTCGTTGACCAGACGGTTGAAGACGCCGGTGGCGAAGGGCTTCGCCAGGAAGGCGGTGGCGCCGGCGGCCAGGGCCGCTTGGTGGCTCGCCCGGGAGGCCAGGACCGTGGCCACGAGCACCGGAGGCGGCGCGGGCAGCGCCCGCGCGGCGCGGACGACGTCCAGGCCGTCCCCGTCGGGCAGCCTGAGGTCGGCGATGACCAGGCGGAGCGGCTCGGTTTCGATGACCCGAAGCCCGGCCTGGAGCGTTCCCGCCGAGACCACGCGATAGCCCTGGCGCCGGAGGAGCCGCTCGTAGGTCGCCGCGAGATCCGCCTCGTCGTCCACGACGAGGATGGCGCGGTCCATGCGCGGCCCTGACCGGTCCTACCTCGCGCGGAGCGCGATGGTCTCGTCGGCGCTCCTCACGAACGCCCGCAGCAGGTCCGTCTCCGTCACGATGCCGATCAGGCGCCCGCCGTCCACCACCGGGAGCGCGCCGATCCGGTGATCCAGCATGAGCAGAGCGGCGTCACGCACCTCGCGGTCGGGTCCCACCGTGATCACGGACTGCGTCATGACCTTGCCGACCATGAGCCGGGTGAGGAGGTAGTTGAGCTCCCACACCGAGAGGCTCGTGGCCTGCGACGGCAGGTTGAGGCGGATGTCGCGATCGGTGACGATGCCGAGCAGCTCGCCGCTCTCGTTGGTCACCAGGAGGTGCCGGATCCGCTTCTCGATCATGAGATGGCGCGCATCCAGCACCGGCATGTCGGGGCGCGCCGTGATGAGGGCGCCGGTCATGAGCTCTCGGACTCGCATGGGGAATCTCCTTTTCAGGGTCGCTCGGGGCGCCCGGGCGCGACCCGGCGCAACCGGTGGATGAGGAACAGCACCTGCTCGACCGTGCTCCAGGGATCATGGACGTGGGTGTGAAGGACCAGCTCGGGCCTGAGCGACTCCTCGTAATCCACGGCGATGTCGGGCAGCGTGGCGTGACCGGACCCGGCAGCGCGCTCGCGCGGCTCGGCGCCCAGGCCCCAGCGCGACGCCCGCTCGCGCTCGACGCAGATCTCCGGCGGGCACACGAGCTGCACCTCGGCGAAGCACGGGATCAGCTCCCGGGCGGCCTCGCGCCAGACGCGACGGGGGGCAGTGGCGTCGACGATGACGGCGACGCCCGCCTCCGTCAGGAGCTTGGCGGTATGGATGAGCGCCCGATGGACGATCTCCTGCCGGCTCTCCGACGCGGGCTCCTCGTGAAGGAGGAAGCGACGCATGGTGGCCAGGTCCAGCACCTTGACGGGGATTCCCCGCGCCGCCACGGCCTCGGCCACGCGCTCCGCCAGCGTCGTCTTGCCGCTGCCGGGCCGACCTGTGATCCAGATGGCCCAGCCCGCGCACGCGCGCCCGGCCTCGGCCGGGCGCGCCGGCCCGAGCTCGCGGGCCAGCGCCACGATGCGGGCGGAGGCATCGGCCACGCTCTCTTTCGAGGTGTCGATCACCAGCTCCGGCAGGACCGCCGGCTCGTACGGCACATCCACGCCCGGCACGGTGGCCCCCGGCCGCCCGGCGCGCGCATAGATGCCGGGCGGCGCGTGGCCCACCGGACGGGTCCGCTCGCGCTCGCGGCACAGCTCGGGCGGACAGATGAGCTGCACCTCGGCGAAGCGCGGGATGGTCGCGCGCGCCAGATCGCGCCACCGGCGTCGATTGGCGGTGGCGTCGATGATCACCGGCACACCGGCCTCGGTCAGGAGCGCCGCCATGCAGACGAGCGCGCGGTACACCGCGTCGCGCTCGGCGTCGCTGTACGTCGGCCTCGGGGTCAGGGTCTTCCTGATCGCGTCCAGCTCGAGCACCCGCACCGGCTCCCCCGCGGCTTCGAGGGCCGCCGCCGCCGCGCGCGCGCGCGCCGACTTGCCGCTTCCCGGCAGTCCGGTGATCCAGATCGCCCAGCTCACCGCCACCCTCCCAGAAGCTCGGGTACACGATCCGGGTCGAAGGCGCCCGGCCTGGCCATGGCGCGGGCGAAGTCGAGCAGGCGCACGCGCGTGGGGTCCGCGAGCGTCGGGTACCAGCGCGGGTGGGCGATCACGAGCGCCCGGAAGGCGAGGAAGGGCGGGAGCACCTCGTAGAGCTCCCCGTCCCCGGTCCGCTCGAGATAGGCGTCGAGGAAGGCGCGGAACAGGGTCAGGAAGGGCTCGGCGACGCCGCCGGCGCCCCGCTCCGCGGCCTTGCGGACGCCGAAGAACAGGTAGTTGATGCCGAGCGCGCTCACATCGTCGGCCGGCTCGCCCCATTCGCCCCGGCTCCGGTCGAGCACCGAGAAGTCGGCGCCCTCACGGAAGAGGAGGTTCCACGGGTGGAAGTCGCCGTGCGCGCGCGAGAGGCGGTGGACGCGTCCGCGCAGGCGCCAGCGCCACGCGACCAGCGCGCGCTCGAGGGCCTCGCAGTCGGCGGGCGGCAGGAGCGCGTACGGGTGGGGGTAGCTGTCCAGGATGCCCATGACACACTCGCCGTGCCCCACCAGCTCCCGGATCCGCCGCTGGTAGAGCGTGGGCTCGTCCCGCTTGTCGGCGTGGCACTCGGCGAGGAAACGCGCGAGGGCGGAGGCGCGCTCGACGTCGAGATCGCGGAGCGGCAGCGACAGCAACCGATCGAGGTCCAGCCAGTACAGGCGCCCGGCGGCCTTCTCCACGAGCTGGAAGAACTCGGCCGCGTCGCCGGCGGAGACGAGATCGCCGGAGTGCCGCACGAACCCGACGTCGAGGCTCCTGGCATGGCGCGGGAAGCGGTTGTAGGCCGCATGGCCGTACAGGGCCTGCCAGGCGCGGTCGGCCGGGTAATCGTGACCGAACCCCTGGGCCGGCCGCGTGCGCGAGACCACGAGTCGCCGCGGCTCACCGCCCACGAGGCACTCGACCTCGAACGGCACTCCGTAGCCGAACCCCTTGGGGTCATCGGCCCTCTCGCCCTCCGCGACCTCGAGCCGCCGGAGGCTCAAGACCTCGACGGGGCCGCGGAAGACGCCCGTCAGGTAGCGCGCGAGCGCCTCGCTCCCGATCACCGTTCCCTCCCCGTCCTCGTTCCCGCTTCGGTTCACTTGCCGCGCACGGTCAGCACCGGGCAGGGCGCGATGGAGACGACGCGACCCGCGACGCTGCCCAGGAAGAACTTCGCCAGCCCCGTGCGCCCGTGGGTGCCGATCACGATCAGGTCCGCCCGCTTGGACCGCGCCGCGCGCGCGATCTGCTCGTGCGGCACGCCCTCCAGCAGGACGCTCTTGACCCTCAGGCCGGCCTTCTTCGCCGTGGCCATGAGGCGGTCGAGCTGATCCTGGGCGTGGGCCCGCGCGGTGGCCTCGACTTCCTCGTACACCTTGGGCGAGACGTACCCGTCGCCGATCATGGGGATGACGGGCGTCAGCACGTGGACCACCAGGAGCTCGGCGCGGTTCGCCTTGGCCATCTCGAGCGCCTTCGTGAAGGCCGCCCCCGAGGCGCGCGAGAAGTCCGAGGGGTGCAGGATGCGGCGGATGCGGCTCATCGATCGGCTCCTTTCGACAACCGGCTCAGTCCAGGACCCGGATCTCCTCGGTCAGGACCACGCGCCCGCTCCCGAGGGAATCCTGGACGACGAGCCGGCCCTCGTCGTTGACGCCGAGCACCCGACCATCGAAGCCCGCGCCGGCGCCGCGCACCATCACCCGGCGGCCCGTCAGGATGTCGCGGTCCCGCCAGGCGGCGAGGACGGTGGCGGCGCCGTTGTTCCGGTAACACGTCGCCCAGTCTTCCAGCCGGTTCAGATACGAGGCCGCGAAGGCGTTGCGATCGATCTCGTGCCCGGTGGCGGCGGACAGCGAGGTGGCCGCGGCGGCGGCCTCGCCGAGGGCATCGTGGAGCGATTGCGGATCCACGTTCAGGTTCACGCCGACGCCCAGCACCAGGAAGTCCACCAGCTCGCCGCGGATCGCGCACTCGACCAGCGTGCCGGCCACCTTCTTCGTGTCGACCAGCACATCGTTGGGCCACTTGATGGCCGGGTGGAGCCCGAGCTCCTTGATCGCATCGGCCAGGGCCAGGCCCGCGATGAAGGAGAACTGCGCCGCGGCGCGGGGCGTGAGCCGCTCGCGGAACAGCACCGACGCGTAGAGGTTCACGCCGCTCGGCGAGAACCACGCCTGTCCGAGCCGGCCCCGCCCCTGCCGCTGGCTCTCGGCCAGCACCACCGAGCCCTCGGTGGCGCCGGAGCCCGCCAGACGGCTCAGCACCGTGTTCGTCGATTCCACCTCGCCGAAGAGGAAGAGATGCCGCCCCACCACGCGGGTCCGCAGCCGGCGGCGGATCGCCTCGATCGAGAGCGGGTCGGTCGCGATCATGCGACAGCCTCCCGCGCGGCGCGCCGGGCGACCTCGGCCTCGGTGCAGCGCATGAGGAAGACCGGGATGTCCGAATGACGCAGCACCTCTTCGGCGACCGACCCGAACAGCAGGCGGCCGAGCCCGCTCCGCCCGTGGGTGGTCATCGCGATCAGGTCGGCCTCGGCTTCACGGGCGCCGGCCAGGATCTCGGCGGCGGGCACGCCGCGACGCACGCGGGCTTCGACCGCGATGCCCTTCCGGCGCAGCTCGACGGCGAGCGCCGCCAGGTACTCCTCGGCGTCGATCCGGCGCGCCTCCACGGCCTCGGTGACGACGTGGCGCGAGCCCTCGATCGCCATGGGCGGCACGGGCTGGACGACCCGGAGCAACACGACCGCCATGTCCAGCGGCCCCGCGATCTCCAGGATGAACGGGAGGATGGTCTCGGCGACGGCCGAGCCATCCAGCGGAACGAGGGCGCGCTTATACATGGGCCGGCTCCTTGGTCGGCCGGGCCTGGCCGGCGCCCCACGGCGCCTCGATGGGCGCGCCCGGGACCCGCAGCAGGAGGATCGGCGTGGTGGCGCCCCGCAAGACGGACTCCGCCACGCTGCCCAGGATCAGCCGACCGAGGCCGCTGCGCCCGTGCGTGCTCATCACGATCAGGTCGGCCTTCCTGAGCCGGGCCGCTTCCACGATCGCGGAGGGGGCCGGCCCGTACCACACGCTGGTCTCCACGTTCGTGACCCCTTGCTCCCGGAGCCGCGTGGCGACCGAGGCCAGGTACTCCTCCGCCTCGCGCACGACTTCCACCTGCGCCTCGGTGGGATCAACCCCGGGGAGCGTATGGGCCTCGGCGGCGCGCAGGAGCATGAACGTCGATTCATCTCCGGCCAGGTCCATCGCCTTGCCGATGGCCGATTCGGCGAGGGCGGACCCGTCCAAGGGAACGAGGATCTTGTTGAGCTTCATGAGCGCCTCCTCCTGTTCATTGAACCGTTCGACAACTCCATGCTGGGCGAAGCTGCAACGGAGGTGCCACGCCGCCAGATGAAGGAAATCGCCGCGTTAGGCGGAGCCCACAACACGGCGAGTGGGTCGGGCCCTCCCCGGTGGGACATCGCCGCCCCGCCCTGCTTGAAAATAGACTCAGCGGAGCTGGTACTTGTTGATGAGGCGGTGGAAGGTCTTCCGGTCGATGCCGGCCGCCTTGGCCGCGGCGGAGATGTTGCCGTCGTGGCGGTCCAGGAGATCGCGCAGGTACGACGCCTCGAGCACCTGGAGCCAGCGCTCCTTGGCATCCTTGAGCGACAGGTCGGCGCTCGCGGTGAGCGCCTGATCGGTGGCGGACTGGGCCGCGGGCGCCGCGGCCCTCAGCGGCGAAATGGACGGGACCAGCACGTGCTCGGTCAGATCGCGCCGCGTGAGGGTCTCGCCCTCGGCCAGCGCGCACGCGCGCTCGACGATGTTCTGCAGCTCGCGGACGTTGCCCGGCCAGGCATAGGCCTCCAGCGCGTGCATGGCGCCCTCGTCGATGCCGGTGATGCGCTCCTGCCCGTACTTCTTGAGGAAGGCGTGCGCCAGGAGCTTCACGTCCCCCGCCCGCTCGCGCAGCGGGGGCAGCTTGATCGCGATGACGTTGACGCGGTAGTAGAGCTCTTCGCGGAACTGGCCCTTGGCGACCGCCTCGCGCAGGTCACGGTTGGTGGCCGAGACCACCCGCACGTCGACGTCCACGAGCGAGGTGCCGCCGACGCGACGGATCTGGCGCTCCTGGAGCGCTCGCAGGAGCTTGACCTGCAGCGCCGACGGCAGCTCGGCGATCTCGTCCAGGAACAAGGTGCCGCGATGGGCCACCTCCATGAGACCGGGCTTGCTCCGGACGGCGCCGGTGAAGGCGCCCTTCTCGTGGCCGAACAGCTCGGACTCCAGGAGCTGCTCGGGGAGCGATGCGCAATCCACCGGCACGAAGGCCTGGGCGGCGCGCGGGCTGTTGGCGTGGATGGCGCGGGCGATCAGCTCCTTGCCGGTCCCCGACTCGCCCAGCACCAGGATATTGGCCTCCGAGCGCGCCGCCTTCTTCACCAGCTCGAAGACCTGGGTCATGGCGGCGCTCGTGCCGATGATGTTCTCGAGCCCCAGCGCCTGCTGGAGCTGGGCACGGAGGTTCCTGTTCTCCACCTGGAGCCCGCGGTGCCGCAGCCCGCGCTCCACCTTCACGCGGAGCTCCTCCAGGGAGACGGGCTTCGGCAGGTAATCGAAGGCCCCCTCCTTGATGGCGGCCACCGCCGACTCGATGGACGCGTGCGCCGTGATCATGATGACCGGCATCGCCGGATCCAGCTCCCGCGCGTGGCGCAGCAGCGTCATGCCGTCCATCTCCGGCATCTTCAAGTCGGTGAGGAGCAGGTCGGGGCGCTCCGACTCGAGCAGCGCGAGGGCCCGCCGTGGATCGGTCGTGGTGACGCAGTCGTAGCCGCTGCGCCCGAGGATGCGGGCGCAGTTCTCCACCATGTCGGGCTCGTCGTCGACGATCAGCACCCGGGCCCGCGTCATGCCTCCACCTCGGACGTGATGGGCGGGAAGGTCAGGATGAACGTCGTCCCCTCGCCCGACGTCGACTGCACGTCCACCGTCCCCTTGTGATCCCGGACGATACCGTAGGAGATGGAGAGCCCGAGTCCCGTCCCTTCCGACTTGGTGGTGAAGAAAGGATCGAAGATCTTCGGCAGCACGTCGGGGGCGATGCCGGGCCCGGTGTCGCTCACGATGAGCCTCACCCCTCCCGGCGGCCCGGGCGCCGGTCCCGTCCGGACGGCGATCTCCCCGCCCGCCGCCAGGGCGTCGCGCGCGTTGGTCAGGAGGTTGAGCATCACCTGCTGGAGCGCATTGCCGTCGCCCCAGACGGGCGGCAGGTCCGGCGCCAGCGCGCGCTTGATCGCGATCCCCTCCTTGACCACCTGCTTCTCCATGAGCAGCAGCGTCTCTTCCACCAGATCGTTCAGGTCCACGGGGCCGCGCTGCCCGGAGGATTGCCGCGCGAAGGACAGCAGCCCCTGGGCGATGCGGGCGACGCGCTGGGCATGACGGTGCAGCACGCGCAGGTCCTCGGTGACCTCCCGCGGCAGCGGCTCGGACTCGGCGTCCAGCAGCATGATCTCGACCCGCGAGGAGATGATCCCGATGGGATTGTTCAGCTCGTGGGCGAGCCCGGCGGCCAGCGTGCCGAGCGCGGCCAGCTTCTCGGCCTGGCGAGCCGAGCGCTCCAGCGCGACGCGCTCGGTGATGTCCTGGATCAGGAGCACGGCCCCCGTGGGCCGGCCGGCCTGGCGGAGCAGGCTGCCCTTGAGGTTCTGGACGACCCGTCCTCGGCGCAGCGTGTCGTGGGTCATCGCCTCCAGCGTGAACTCCTCGACCTCGCCGCCGAGCAGCCGCCGGAGTGGCTCCGCCAGTCCCTCCTGCGCGTAGCTGGGGAACCGGTCCAGGAAGACCCGGCCCATCACCTCGGCGGCGGCGATCCCGTACCGCTCCTCCATCGCCCGGTTCCATCCGAGCACGCGGCCCTCGAGATCGAGCGCCACCAGCCCCTCGCCGAGGCTCTCGATCACGCTCCGGATGAACTCCTCCCGCGCCTGCATGTCGCCGGTGAGCTTCGCCACCGCCCGCCGCTCGCTCTCCTCCACCTGGGCCAGGATCCCGACGCCGACGGCGGTCCCGATCAGCATGACGAGCCGGATGACCGTGTTGGCCCACTCGATCTGATCGATGGTGGGCCAGACCACGACCAGGTAAGCGGCGGCCGCGGCCAGCGCCGCGCCCACCCCGCGGCCGACGCCGTAGTAGTAGGACTGGAGCCCGGCGATCAGGAGCAGCGCCAGGAACAGCGCGCTCCGCGTGCCGCCCGTGAACGCGATCAGGAGCAGCGCGAAGGTCAGGTCCGCCGCGAGGACGAAGACGTTGAGCCGCAGCACCGGGCGCGGCCACCGCCAGAGCGCCGCCATCAGCGCCACGCTGTAGACGAGGAACGCCAGGAGCACGCTCTGCACCGGGCCCCAGCCGCGGTCGTCGGCCGGGGCCAGCACCACCCAGACGAAACCCGCCAGCACCGCCAGCGTGCGGAGCAGCGGCAGCGCCAGCACGCGGGGGCCGCCGATGCGCCGGGCCACCTGCTCGAGCCAGAACCGAGCGCGGGACATGGCTGGTATTATACCGGCCGGACTCTCAGGCGTGGTTGCGGAGCCTCTGCTCGCCAAAGCGCAGCCCGCGTGGTCATTGAATGGGACTAGTCACGCGCCGCTTCGATCGCCGCCGCCACCGGCCGCTCCTCACCCATTTGCGGCGAAAACCACCGCTGGGCGATGAGCGTCGGGATCACGGCGCTCGCCACCACCGCCGTCACCAGCACGGAGAACTGCGCGCGGCTGAGGATCCCCGCGTTGAGCCCGTAGAGGGAGGAGATGGTGCCGAAGGTGAGCCCCGTTGACATGAGCAGGGTCAGGAACATCGCGTCGCCGGGAACGTAGCGTCGGGCGAACGGGTAGACGCCGACGAACTTGGTCGCCTGCTTCGCCAGCAGGAGCAGCACGAGCAGTCCGAAGTTGGCCCAGACGAGCCCGAGCGAGACGTTCAGCCCGCCCTTGAGGAAGAAGAACGGCGTGAGCAGCGCGAAGGCGACCACCCGGAAGCGCCGCCCGAGCTCTCGATGCCGGTGGAAGATCGGCGCGAGGGCCAGACCGAGGACGAAGGCCGGGAGCACGGCGTGGCTCTGGGCGCGCTCGGCGAAGAACATCAGCACCAGGAGGGCCGCCACGGCGCCCTTGATCTCGGGCTCGATCACGCGGTCGCCGTAGCGCCGGAAGAACCACGGCTGGAGCCCGATCATCAGCCAGATGAGGAGGATCGACACGCCGAGGAAGGGGACGAGCCACCAGGTCGGCCGTATGAACAGCACGGCCAGCGCGAGCGCGGTGCCGAAGTCGGTGACGAACGTGGAGGCCATGAGGAGCTTGCCGATCGCCGTATGGGTCAGGCCGGTCTCGACCAGCACCGCGTAGACCACGGCCAGCGAGGTCGTCGAGAGCGCCACGCCCGCGATCTGGGCCGCCGGCCCCGCCCAGCCGAGCGCCCAGGCGGCGAAGGCCCAGGCGCCGAGGAAGGGCGCGAGGAAGGACACGCCGCCGATGAGCAGGCTCTCCTTGAGCCGCTCCCGCAGCACCTGGTGGTCGACCTCGGCGCCGGCCAGGAAGGTCAGGAGGATGCTGGCGAAGGACGCGAGGAAGTCCATCCAGGGCGGGCTCGTGAGCCCGAGGACGTTCCCGGCGATGACGCCCATGGTGATCTCGATCAGGGCCACCGAGATGCCCGCCTCGATCGAGACCACGCTCGCCAGCAAGATGAGGATCGCGGCGATCATCGCGATCCAGAGGCTCTCCATGTGTCGCTCCTTCGCCCGAGCGCTCGGAGGTGCGCCGGGAGTGGCCGGCTCGAGCCAAAAAAAAGACCCCACCGGACCAACCGGTAGGGGTCATCAGCCCGCCGCGGCCGCGGGCGCTTTCAGGCGAACCCCATCGCCCGACGCACTCGCAGGTATTATCTACAGACACAGCGCGGGCCGCAAGGGCCCAGGGCTCAGAGCTCAGACCGTGTCAATCCGTGCTCTGGGCCAGCCACGCGCGCAGACGCGCCGAGATCTCATCGCGGATCCTCCGGAAGACCTGGAGCCTCTCCTCGTCACTGCCGGTGGCGCGGGAGGGATCCTCGAAGCTCCAGTGCAGGCGCCGGGCGCCGCGCGGGAAGACCGGGCAGCGCTCGTTGGCGCTGTCACACACCGTGATGACGTAGTCCCATCGCTCACCGAGGAACCGGTCGGCGTCTTCGACCGATGGCCGCCCAGGTCGATCCCGACGTCGGCCATCGCGCGGACGGCGAGCGGGTTGACGCGAGTCTCCTCGGTGCCCGCGCTCTCGACCTCGAAGCGATCACCGGCCAGGGCGCGCAGGACACCCTCGGCCATCTGGCTGCGCGCCGAGTTGTGCGTGCAGAGAAACAGCACCCGCCGCTTCATCCGCGCGCCACCTCGGGCGGCGCCGGCGCGGCCGCGCCGAGCGCATCCGGGAACCACTGGCGGGTCCGGTTACAGAAGGCGCACACCGACAGCATGACCGGCACCTCGACGAGCACGCCGACCACGGTCGCCAGCGTCGCGCCGGAG
>WNGE01007064.1_pt1 | contig 13104 bp, 13 predicted proteins | sample 5400651 | NCBI WGS metagenome assembly WNGE01 (sample SAMN13153370, study PRJNA577476) | soil metagenome | isolation source: 60 cm soil or saprolite under grassland replicate 2 | place: USA:California | collected 2016-06-15 | reverse complement strand
TGAGAACCGGCCGGCCCGCGCAATAACCGCCTTATCATCTCTCCCTCCGCCCACGCTTGTTCCCCGTCGGCGGCAATGCATGCCTGCGCACCGCGGCCAGCCTGGCAACAGGCGCGGCCAGCGCGGCCGGACCCGTCCAGCCGGGTCATTCGGGGCTGTACCTGCGATCTGTTTGGGGCCGGCCCACGGGGTACATCCGAGGTCATGATGCGCATCCCCGCGCGCGGCGGGGCACTTGGCCGGCTGGCGGCATTAGCGGTCGCGGTCGCCGCCGTTGCCGCGGTCGCGCTTGTACTGTCGGCCGTGCACATCCTGCCGCAGCTGCGGAACCCGTTCGCTGAATCGACCATCGACCGCAGCCAGCCGGTCGTGCTCAAGTCGATCACCAAACTGAGCCGCTACGAGGCGGCGAACGGAACGTTCCAGGTGGTCGTCGACCTGACCAAGCGCACGTCATTCCTGCCGTCCTTCCTCGAAGGCAGCGAGACCTTGTTCATCGCGCAGGGCAGCGTGATCGCGTTTGTCGACTTCTCCGGGCTCAAGGGGTCCGCCGTGCAGGTGTCGGCGGACCGTAACCGGGTCGCGATCAGGCTGCCGCACGCCCAGCTGGAATCTGCCGTGCTCAACGTCCGGCAGTCCTATGTCTTCGCGGAGCAGAAGGGGCTGCTCAACCGGGTTGGTGACTTCTTCGCAGGCAACCCGAACAGCCAGCAGCAGGTCTACGAGCTAGCCACGCAGAAGATCAATGCCGCGGCGCAGCGCAGCCCGGGCTGCTGCGCTCGCTCGGATTCCGTCAGATCAGCGTGACGTTCGGGTCTGCGGTGGGCGCCACGGGCCCGCAGTGAGCGCCGCGTGGGCGCAGACACGCCGGGGAATGAGGCTGATGGCCGAGCAGTTAGCGTGAGCTGGCCACCGACCCAGACGGTGGCGCCCAGCACGTGCAGAAACAGCCGGATGGTGTCCCAGCTGACGGTGAGAATGGCCGGTTAACGTTAACCAGGCTGACGCCCAAAGAAGACAGCCAAACGATCACAGATCGGCGCATTCGCAGGTACCTCGACCTCAGGGCCGAACGCCTTGCCGTCGGCCTCATCGCCGCGACTCTGGCCGCATTGCGCCGCGCGCCCAATCCAGCGCGGCCCGTCCGATCTCTGGGTCGAGGCCGGAGGTCCGCCCCGTTGCCCGGGCAAGATCCCAGGCGTGCAAGGCGAACTCGGTGATCTGCTGGTCGACAGGGAACCTGGCGGGCATTTCACCCATCCCAGGGATCTGGATGATGCCGGTCAGGTCGCCTGCCCGGCGCCACGCGTCGAGCAGCGCAGCCGCTCCCCGCTGGAAGGCGGCGTGCGGGTCCGCACCCACATCCGTCGCTGACGCCGTCCAGTCGGGCGTCTCACCGGCCGCCCGCGCCACAAACTGCGCGGTGTCATTCACCAGGTGAGCGATGAGGGCGGCCACGTCCCAGGACCGGCATGGAGTGGGCAGTGCCTTCTGGTCGTCGCGGATACCGGCGATGAGGACACCCACCTGATCAAGGGCGCGGGAAAGCAGCGCGACGGGAACGGAGGCCACAGCCATCTTGGCTCCTTCGAAACTGCCGCACAATCATACGAGGGCGCTCACGGCGACGGCCACGAAGAGCAGCGTCAGATAGCTGATGGAGGCGCGGAACAGCCGCAGCGGCCGTACCCGCCCGCCGCCGGCCTTGATCCGGGCACGCAGCCGGTGGGCCTCGACGAGAAACCAGCCGCCAAGGGCGATCGCACAGCCGCCGTATAGCCAGCCGACGAAGGGCACCAACGTCAATGACGCCACGACCATCGTGTACGAGTAGAAGAGGATCTTGCGTCCAACTACTGCCGGTGTGGCGATCACGGGCAGCATCGGCACCTGCGCGGCGGCGTAGTCGTCGCGAAACCTCATCGCGAGGGACCAGAAATGGGGTGGAGTCCACAGGAACACCACGGTTGCCAGCAGCACGGCAGGCAGCGCGACCCGATCGGTCACCGCCGCCCAGCCGACGAGAACCGGGAAGCATCCCGCGGCCCCGCCCACAACGATGTTGGACGAGGTGCGCCGCTTGAGCGTGAGCGTGTAGACGAAGACGTAGAAGAGGATCGCTGCGTCGGCGAGCAGGGCCGCGAGCCAGTTGACCGCGAACCCGAGCAGGGCCGTGCCGCATGCCGCGAGGACCACCCCGAAAGCCAGCGCATGTCCCGGGCTGATAAGCCTGCTCTCCCGGTCCGCGGCGAGCGGCCGGCGGGAGGTGCGCCGCATGAGCGTGTCGATGTCGCGGTCGAGGTAGCAGTTGATCGTGTTGGCGCCACCGGCGGCGAGCGCTCCGCCGGCCAGGGTCGCGCCGAGCAGGGCCGCGGAGGGTAGCCGGTGCGCGGCCAGAACCATCGTCGGCAGCGTGGTAGCTAGCAGCAGCTCGATGATGCGAGGCTTAGTAAGCGCCACGTACGCGCGGACAACCGGGGTCAGCCTGCGGGGGGCAGCGGGGCGGGCAGCCAGTTGTCCCGCGTTGGTCGCGGTCTGCAGCGCTCGCGGGGTCATCGTCGCTCCGCGAGGTTGGGCGGGCCGGTCGGCGGTGCCGGCCCGATGCCTCCTCCGGCCTCGCGACGCCGCGCGGCCTCACGAAGCGGCGCGGCGTCGCGCCTCGCCTGGTCGCGAGCATCGGTGTCCAGCCAGCGGAGCAGGATGATCCCGAGAGCAGGCACGACGGTGAGCATCCCGCTTTCCCACATGAGAGTCCCAGCCAGGCCCTGATCCGACAACGCGCTCGCACCCCAGGGCGGCGGGTGCGCGGCGTAGTACGGGTAGAGGACGCGGCCCGCATCGGCGATCGCGATCCCGAGGAAAGCCATCACCGGCATGATCAGGAGCAGGTAGAGCATCCGCACCGGGTACGAGGGCCGATGCGGAGCCGGATCGACCCCGATGGCCGGCCACCAGAACAGCAGCGCGGTGAGCAGGTACGCAACATGTTCCAGCTGGTGCACCCAGTCCCGCTCCAGCGCGAGGTTGTACAGCGGCGTCAGATGGCTGCCGACAACGATCACGGCGAACAGCGTGAACGTGATGCGGGGATCGGAGATGACGCGTACTGCGCGGCTGCGCAGCGCACGGCCGAGCGTCCGCCGGGGCAGCCAGGGCGGGTTGGCACGTAGCAGCAGACCTATCGGCCCGCCGAGGAGCAGCAGCGGCGCCGCAACGAGCTGGATCAGCAGGTGCTGGACCATGTGAGCGGTAAACGAGCTCGGTGCGAAGTAGTCGGGCGGCCCATCGATCGCGACGAGCAGGACCAGCAACCCAGCGCCGAATGCGGCCAGCCGCCCGCGCGGCCAGCCCTTCCTCGACTGCGGGGAGCGCACCCTGCGCAACGCCGCGAGATAGGCAAACCCGGCCACGCCGATACCGATCGTGGGCGCGGGATCGATCTCCCAGGCTGTCAGCACATCGCTAATATCGAACAGCGTGACGCTCCCATCGCCCGGTAGCCTGCAGCCAAGGGTTGCACGTGGGGGCAACCAAGCCGCTCGACATGAATAATTCGTCATGTCAGGCGTGCGCTTCGTTACAGAGTTCTCATGTTTGCCGCAGCCACAGGCGCAGGACTAGACGTTCCTAGTCGGATACGTCTGAACTCTTATTCGGATACCTCTGAGACACCTCTGAATAGGAATTCTCCTGTCTGGCTCCCGGAGCAGGCACGAGCAGATGCCCATTGGTTGGGTCCTCTGTCTCGCGCACCGGGCAGTTCGCATTGGGCCCGAAGGACCCGAAGGAGGAGAGATGAGAGCGGCAAGCGCAGCCGAACCGAGCGCTCAGCGCCTTCGCCGACAATCACGGTTCGTCGCTGTCCTCGCAGTAATGTGCGTGCTCGTGGCGCTCGGCGCCTGCGCCAAGAGCGCACCCAAGGCCGCCAAGAAGTCAACCACGCCGACCAGCACCGCTTCCCCCGCGGCTGCGACGATCCCCACCTATCAGGTGTCGGTGTCGAAGTTCACCTACCATGGCATGCCGACCACCGTGCCCGCCAACCGCGTGTTCCACGTCGCCTTCACCAACCACGAGTCGTTCCAGATCACCCACGAGTTCGTGGTGCTGAAGCTGCCCGCCGGCAAGACCGCGCAGGACGTGATCAACGACGCCAAGAAGAAGGGCCCCAAGGGCGAGGACGACTGGGTCCACGTCGGTGACAGCGGCGACGTCGACACCGGCGGCGGCGTCCTGATCACCCTGGATCTGCCGCCCGGGAACTACGTGGCGACCTGCTGGCAGACCGGCAAGGCCGGCGGCGGCACCGGCCCGCCGCACGTCACCATCGGCATGGCCGCGCCGTTCACCGCGTCCACCTCCGTGAGCGCCCCGGCCGCCCCGGCCGGGCCGACCTACAACGTCTTTGTCCAGAAGTTCACCTACCACGGCATGCCGTCGACCGTGCCGGCGAACAAGCCGTTGCAGGTCGCGTTCACCAACAAGGAGTCGTTCGCGATCGACCACGAGTTCGTGGTGCTGCAGCTGCCCGCCGGCAAGACCGCGCAGGACGTGATCAACGACGCCAAGAAGAAGGGCCCCAACGCCGAGGATGACTGGATCCACTTCGCTGACAGCGGCGACCCGCTCCCCGTCGGCGGCACCACCGTGGTCAGCATGGATCTGCCGCCAGGGAACTACGTGGCGACCTGCTGGCAGACCGGCAAGGCCGGCGGCGGCACCGGCCCGCCGCACGTCACCATCGGTATGATCGCGCCATTCACGGTGTCCTGAGATAAGGAAGGCGGATGTCTGATCGAGCGCAGCACCGCGACCAGACCGCCACGGCGCGGCTGACCTCCGCAGCGGCCGGCCCGGGTCGGCCGCTGCGGGTGGCAGCGGCACTGGCGGTCCTGCTGCTAACTTCCGCATGCGTGCAGGCCGGGATATCGAAGAAGGCCGACGAGGTACACGGGCTCTTCTACATCATCCTGTGGCTCGCGCTTCCGGTGTTCCTGTTCGTCTGGGGCATGCTGCTTTTTTCGGCGTTCCGCTACCGCAAGCGGCGCGGTGACGATTCCTCGCCGGTGCAGGACCCGGGCAACAACAGGGCACTGGCGATGTTCTTCGCCGGTCCACTGGCCATCATCATCGCGCTGCTCGCGATCGGCGAGGTGGCGGTCACCAGGGTCGACCACAACGACCCCCACCCCAGGGAACGGCTCGTGATCACCGCATTCCAGTGGGAGTGGTCGGCGCACTACGTGAACGAGGGGATCACCGTTACCGGGAAGACCCTCAAGAAGTCAATGACGATGGAGCTGCCGGTCGGCGCGCCGACCCGGATCGACCTCAGGTCCACGGACGTGATCCACGAGTTCTACGTGCCGCGTCTGCTGTACATGAAGAACGCGGTTCCCGGGCACCCGAACGTTTTCACGATCACGCCGACCAAGCTCGGCACGTACCAGGGCCGATGCGCACAGTTCTGCGGGTTGTGGCATCCGCGGATGACCCTCGTTCTGAAGGTCGTGCCGTTGGCGGAGTTCCACGCCTGGGTACAACACGAACAGCGGGCCGCTCAGGCTGGCGGAACGTGCAAGCCGACTGGATCGGTGATCGCGCTGGTCGCGCACCAGATCTCTTGGGACAAGACCTGCCTCGCGGTGCTGGCCGGCAGGCCTTTCCGCATCACAATAAAAAATGAGGACGCCGGAATAGCCCACAACTTCGCAATCTGGGACAGCCCGAAGACCAAGCACCGGTTGTTCCTCACGCCGAACCTCACCGGACCCGTGACAAAGACCTTCACTGGTCCGGCGCTGAAGCCGGGAAGATACTACTTCCAGTGCGACATCCACGGTCCGGCGATGGCGGGAACCCTGATCGTGGGCGGGACGCACTAGCTGCGTCGCTCCAACATCGGGCTGGAGAGGGTAGGAAGAAGATGACGGTAGTAGCTCCGCCAGAGACACGAGCACCGGAACCGCGCTCCAGGCGCGCGCTCGCGTGGCTGATGACCACCGACCACAAGAAGATCGGGATCCTGTACCTCGTCAACTCGTTCGCGTTCTTTGCGATCGCTGGCTTCATGGCGATGCTGATCCGGACTCAGCTTGCGCAGCCGAACAACACCTTCCTCTCTCCGCAGACCTACAACGAGACCTTCACGATGCACGGGACGCTCATGATCTTCCTCGTGATCCTCCCGCTGCTGCAAGGCTTTGGGAACTACTTCGTGCCGCTCCAGATCGGGGCGCTCGACATGGCGTTCCCCCGGATCAACGCGCTGTCGTTTTGGCTCCTGCCGGTGGGCGGGCTCACGATCATGGCCGGGTTCCTGACCAAGGGCGGAGCCGCGGCCGCCGGCTGGACGAACTACGTGCCGCTCGCGCTACAGGAGGGGACCGGCCAGGACCTGTGGATCCTGGGTCTGGGCGTCGTGGGCACCAGCTCACTGCTTGGCGCGATCAACTTCATTGTGACGGTGCTCAGGTTGCGCGCGCCGGGCATGAGCATGACGCGGGTGCCGATCTTCACCTGGGCGACGCTGACCACGTCGATCCTGATCGTGCTGGCGGTCCCGGCGCTGACAGCGACCCTGATCATACTGTTCGCGGACCGGCACCTCGGAACCGTCTTCCTCAACCCAGCCCACGGCGGAAGTATTCTCAACTACCTGAACACCTTCTGGTTCTTCGGCCACCCCGAGGTTTACATGCTCATCATGGGCGGCTGGGGAATCGTCTCGGAGATCATCCCGGTATTCAGCGGCAAACCGCTGTACGGCTACCGCGGGGCCATCCTGGCCCTCATGCTTGTCCTCGGTCTGTCATTTACCGTGTGGGGTCACCACATGTACACGACCGGGCTGGTCAACGACTCCTTCTTCTCCGTGACCACCGAGCTGATATCCGTGCCGACCGGGGTTCTGTTCCTGAACTGGCTGTTCACGATGTGGAAAGGGAAACTCCGCTTCGAGCCCCCGATGCTGTTCGCCATGGGATTCATCGCGATGTTCGTCATCGGCGGGATCGACGGCGTGTGGATGGCGTCCCCCGCGGCGGACTACGCGATCCACGACACCTACTTCGTCGTCTCGCACCTTCACTACGTGCTCTTCGGTGGCAGCATCTTCGCGATCATGGCCGCGATGTACTACTGGTTCCCAAAGATGACCGGGCGCTACCTTGACCGGCGGCTCGGTCAGGTGCACTTCTGGCTCCAGCTCATCGGGTTCAACGTGGCGTTCTTCACGATGCACAACCTGGGCCTGCAGGGAATGCCCCGCCGGATCTCGTCCTACCCGGCGAACGCCGGCTGGACCACGCTGAACGTCGTAGCCACCATTGGCGCGTACCTCATCGGCGTGTCGATGCTGGTCGCGCTGGCCAACCTGGTCATATCGCTACGCCGGCCCCGTACCGCGCCGGCCGACCCGTGGCAGGGCAACAGTCTGGAGTGGGCGACCTCGTCCCCGCCGCCTCCGCACAACTTCGACACCCTGCCGGTGATCAGGTCCGAACGGCCGGTCTATGACCTGAGGTTGAGCGGCACCTCCGCTGGCTCGGGGGTGACGGCATGAGCGCCGCCTCCAGCCCCGCGCCCGCGCCCTCACCGGAACTGCTCGACCGGCAGGCCGTACTCAGTGCCGGAAGCCCCGTAACGGCGATGACCATCTTCGTGGCATCGGAGGCCGTGTTCTTCGGGGCGTTCTTCGGCATCTACCTGACCGCCTACACATCGGCGCGCGCCTGGCCACCGGCCGGGGTCCCTGGCCCCGCGCTCGTGCTGCCCAGCGTGGGAGCGGCCGTTCTGCTTGTCAGCGGTGCCGCCATGGCTCAGGCGCTGCGCAGGCTCCGCCGCCCCGACTACCCGCGTGGCTTGATGCGCTGGCTTGGCGGCACGCTGGCGTGCGCGGCAGCCTTCGTTGCCCTGTTGGCCGCCGGCTACCAGGGGATTGGATTCGGCATCGGGCAGGGGATCTACGAGTCGCTGTTTTACATGATCATCGGGCTCGAGCTGGCCCACGTCGTGGGTGGCATGGTGCTGCTGGCCCTGGTCCTCGCCCGCGCCTACTCGGGGGAACTGGCGTTGCAACGCGATCCGGTGCAGGCCGCGGGGATCTACTGGTACTTCGTCGTCGCCCTCGGGGTCGTGATCTATCTCGTCCTGTACCTGGCGACAGCCGGCTGAATGGTATTCGCTATGTCACTGGCCGCCACGATCTAAGAGGGGAGGTGACCGCGGGTGGTCCTGTTCTCGAGGATCATCATGAGTTTTGGCGCGTTCCTCATCGTGACGGGCGTGACCTACGGCGGCGTCACATACGAGTGGGAGGGCGCCACGCTGATGATCATCGTGGCCGGAGGCGCGCTCCTCATCGGCGCCTACCTGGTCTCCGGGGTGCGGCGGGCGCGCGCCGTACTCGCCGCGCGGCCTGGGCAGGCGCAACACGAGGGCGCGGATTCCGAACCCCACGTTGCGCCAACCATCTGGCCGGTCGTGTTCGCCCTCGCTGCGGTTGGCTTGGTCGTTGGGGCGGTCGGGGCACGCTGGGCGCTTGTCGGCGGTGGCGTGCTGTTCATCGTCGCGAGCGTCGGCTGGGTGCTCGACATACGCCGGCAGTGGCAACACGGCCCGGGTGCCGCGCCGCAGGAGGTAACCCAGCACCCCGCGACCGGGCCGCAGGGGGACTGAGCCGTCGGCGGTGAAAGGAGTCGGCAGTGAAGAGTCGCTCGCTGGACCAGTGCCTTCGCTGCGGCAAGCCAACGGCATATGGCCGGTCCGTGTGCAAGGAGTGCAACCCGGCTGGACTGCCCGAGCCGAGCCGAACGCAGTACCACGCGACGGTGTTCATCACCGTCCTCGTGGTTCTCGTCGGGCTCGCCATCCTGGCCATCGCGCTGCACTAAATATGCCGCCAGCGGAAACGCCCAGCCCGCGGGCTCGCGCCAGGCGGTGGGCGCCGCGGCTGGCCTGCTTCGTGATCGTCACGGGATGGCTCCTGCTCATCGCCGCCCCCGCGCAGGCCCATGCGATCCTCGTCTCGTCAAGCCCGGCTGCAGGCGCAACGCTGGGTGTGACGCCGGCGGCGGTCGTTCTCACCTTCGATGAGCCTCTCGTGCGCGGGTTCTCACATGCCACCGTCATCGGCCCGGCGGCCCGGCGGTTCCAGGGCACGGTGTACCGCGCAACCATGCGGGTGCCGCTGTCGACAAACGCCCCAGGCGTCTACCGTGTCGAGTGGACGACGGTGAGCCAGGTCGACGGGCACACGGTTAGCGGCGCATTCCGGTTCGGCGTCGGCGTCTCCGTCGCCGCGTCAGCCGCGCCTTCGTCGCCGGGGCCCTCTCGGGGGGACATCATCGTCGCGGTCGCCCGCGCTGCCGAGTACGCCGTTCTACTGCTTGCGTGCGGGCTCGTAGTGCTGCGGCGGCTAGGGCGGGACCTCCCGCTGCGGCTGCCAGTGGTTCCCGTCGCGACCACACTGCTGGTCAGCGGCGCCGCGGTCGTGGTTATCGAGGCGGTGCGGGCCACGTCAAGCGCCTCGGTCGCTGGCATCGTCGACTACCTGACGATCGGAGTCACCGGCTGGGCGCGGGTCGCACGCATCGGGCTCGAGGCGGGAGTGCTGATCACGGCCGTCGTGGGCAGGCGCCTTTCGGCGTTCCTGCTCACCGCGGTGGTCGGCGCCGTCGCGGTCGGCGGGCATGCCGCCGACGTGGATCCTGCGTGGGCGGGCATGGCCGTCAACGCCGCCCACCTCGCGGCCGCCGGAGTGTGGGCCGGCGGCATCATGGCTCTGGCACTTGTCCGCGTGACCGGTTCCTGGCCGACCGCGGGCCGGGCGCTTGTTCCCCGGTTCTCACGGGTCGCGCCGTGGGCGTTCGGGGTCTCAGTGGGCCTCGGCGCCGTCCAGGCGGCCCAGTTGCTCGGCGGCCCGTCCGAACTGCTCGGCACCGCGTATGGCCGCACGCTTGTCGCAAAGGCCGCCGGCGTCATCGCCATGATCCCGCTGTCGATGCTCGCCTGGCGGCGGGTGCGGGTGATGGTGCGAAGCGAGGCGGCACTCGCGCTGCTCGTTGTGGTAGCGGCAGCGGCACTGGCTGCCTATCCCGTGGTGCCACGGGAAGCACGTGAGGCGGCGGAGTCACGCGAAGCACGCGGCACGGTGGCCCAGACGTCGCCGTTCCCGCGGCCCGGTGACCTCACGATCGCCCGCGGTGCGGGAAACACGATGGTCGGTCTGACCGTGCACCCCGGTCGTCCCGGATTCAACCAGGTGTTCGCCTACATCGCGCCGTCGCCGAAAGCACGCGCACGGGTGCGGCTGTCGGTCGGCGGCAGGTGGTCCGTCTTCACCGCGTGCGGCCCGTCGTGCTGGGGCGTGACCGCCGACCTGCGAGGCGGGGAGCGCCTGGCGGTGGCGATCGCGGGACGCGGCGGCGGCACCGCGGCCTTCGCCTTGCCGCCGCTGCCCGCACATGACGGCACCGCGCTCGCCGAGCGAACGGCCCGCCGGATGGATCGCCTGCGCAGCTACCGGGTGGACGAGGTGCTGGCCGGCATCCGCAGCGCCTACGCCTTCGCGCGGCCCCACAGGATGTCGGAGCGGACGTGGTACGGTGACTTCCCTCAGGACACGCGGTGGCTCGGTGCCTCGATCTATACCCGCGCCAGCCCGGGAACGCGGTGGAAACTGCAGTCCAAAGGTGTGCTCGCCCCAGTGCCGTACTTCGCGTGGAACCCATTCAAGCCGTTCGTCGACCCGACCGTCGTCGGCGCCGCGACGATGGACCACGTCGCCGTGACGCGGGTGGCGTTCTTCGGCGGGCACGGCTCGGATCCGGAGCCCGTGTGGTTCACGTTGTGGATCGATCAGGCGACTGACCGCGTGCTGAGGTCGCAAATGTGGGCGCCAGGCCACTCCATGGATGACCGCTACTACGCCTTCGACCAGCCGACGGACATCCCCCGCCCGCCAATCGGGTGAGCGCAGGGGTAGGAGGTCGGTGCAGCTTTCAGACAGGGAGCCGCAGCTCGAAAGTCGCGCCGTGGCCAGGCTCGCTGCGCAAGCCGACGGATCCGCCGTGCGCCTCGGCGATGGCCTTCACGATCGCGAGCCCGAGGCCGACGCTTGTCCGCCCGTCACGACCGTCGGCGCGGGCGAACCGGTCGAAGATCCAGGTCTGCTCGGTTTGCGGTATGCCCGGTCCCATGTCAGCCACGGCCATCACCACGCAGCCGTCCTCGCGCCGCGCTGACAGCTTGACGGGCGTTCCGGCCGGCGTGTGCCGGACGGCATTGCCGATCAGCTCGTCGAGGGCGTCGAGGACGCGGGCGGGGTCGAGCGGCACCGAGGTGTCGATGACCCGGCCGAGCTCGACTGCCGGGCACGTGGACGACCACCGTGCGCATGCGTCGGTCACTAGCTCGCGAATCGGCGTCTCGACCGGGTGCACGAAGTCCGGCTGCTCCGTCGCCGCCAGCTCAAGCAGCCGGTCGGAGATCGTCCTCAGCCGGTTCAGTTCGTCGATGACGACCTCAGCGTCGCGTGCCGCGGCCGGGTCGGTCGTCGTTCGCTGGATCAGCTCGGCGTGCCCAAGCGCGATCGTGAGCGGCGTGCGGAGCACGTGGGAGGCATCCTCGATGAACTGCCGCTCCTGCTGCAACAGCGCGAGGTTGTGCTCCGAAACCCGGCGGATCTCTTCCCTGGCGGCGACGCTGCGCCGGACGTACAAGACCATCACCACGAACACGGTCGCCATCAGGGGGATCTCGGTCAGCTCATCGGGCGCCTGGTTGCGTTGTAACACATCGGTCGCCAGCGCGACTCCGGTGACAAGCATGACCGCGGCGAGCGTCATTGACGTGGTGCGCAACCCCCAGACCCGCCAGCCGTACAGCAGCGACAGCCCGATCCAGATGAAGTGGAAGGGCACCGTGGCCCAGTCGCGGAACACCAGGATGGCCGCGGCGTTGATCAGCACGAAGGGCCACCATGCGATCTCAACCCAGTACCGCCGTGCGAATGCCGTCGCTCGCCTAGTCAAGGTCCACCCCGTACCCCATGCCGCGTACGGTGACGATGGCGTCGGGCACCAGCTTCGCCCGCAGCCGCCGCACGTACACGTCAACGACGTTCGATCCGGGCAGGAAGCTGTACCCCCACACGGCCGAGAGCAGCCGCTCCTTGGACACCGCCTCGCCAGCGTTGCGCATGAGCTCGGCCAGCAGCATCGACTCCCTGCGGGTCAGCGCCACCGGTCCTGATCCGGCGTTCGCCTCCTGCCGGACCGGGTCAAGCACCAGCCTGCGCGTCGTGAGCGTGTGCGGGTTCGCTGGCGCCCTGTCGCGCATCCGCGCCTTGACCCGCGCGAGGAGCTCGTCCAACGCGAACGGCTTGGCCAGGTAGTCGTCGGCGCCCATCTCAAGGCATCGGACCTTCGAGGTCGTGTCCGTGAGGCAGGACAGGACGATGACCGACTGCTCGGGCTTTCTGCGCAGAATCCGGTGCAGGACCGAAACACCATCCGTGCCTGGCATTAGCAGGTCGAGAACGATGACATCGTAGGTTCGGGCGAGCGCGAGCCGGAAGCCGTCCTCGCCATTGGTGGCCGTGTCCACATCAATGCCCTCGCCGCGGAGCGCACGCGAAATGAAATCGAGGACTCGGGGTTCGTCATCGATTGCGAGAACTCGGTTGCCGGTCACCGCCACCTTCGGAAACGAACCACATGTGCTATGGAAGGCCGCTATCTGTAGATTCATCCCGCCGGGATGAACCTACACCGGCCCCGCCGCCGTACAAGACAAGAGAACATGAACTAGCCTCAAGGAGCAACCGATGCGAACCGTCCATACGTTGGCGATCACGATCGGAGCCGCCGCGCTGCTTGCCGCCTCGGCATGCGGCTCGAACGGCTCCGGCCAATCCTCGGGTGGCAGCAGCAAGCCGACGCTGACGATCACTTCGCCGGCCAGCGGCGCCACCGTCACCACACCGTTCACCCTGACGTTCACCACCAGCGTGCCGATCGGCCCGACCGACTCCGGCAAGGACCACGTGCACCTGTTCATCGACGGCAAGACCCAGAACTACAAGGTGGTGACCTCCACCCG
>WNGE01008235.1_pt1 | contig 13110 bp, 10 predicted proteins | sample 5400651 | NCBI WGS metagenome assembly WNGE01 (sample SAMN13153370, study PRJNA577476) | soil metagenome | isolation source: 60 cm soil or saprolite under grassland replicate 2 | place: USA:California | collected 2016-06-15 | reverse complement strand
GAACTCGTCGACGAGCGCTGCCGCAACGTCGTCCTGCGTCGAGAGTGGATTCGACGCGCAGAGGACGACGTCCGCGCCGCCGGCCTCGAGCGTGCGCATCAGGTTCGCCGTCTCCGTCGTGACGTGCAGGCACGCGGAGATCCGGTAGCCGGTCAGCGGCTGCTCCGTCTCGAACCGCTTCCGAATCGCCGCGAGCACCGGCATCTGCCGATCCGCCCACTCGATCCGCCGTATGCCTTCCGGCGCCAGGGCGAGATCTTTCACGTCGTACCGCTTCGTCGTAGCCATCGTGTCCTCTCTGTCAGGCGGCCAGCAGCCGCTCGTGCTTGCGCTGTTCCCATTCCAGCGGGTCGTCTTTGCCGGCGAACCAGGTCTCCACCGCCGCACGCAGGGCCGGCTCGCGCCGGAGCCGCGCCGCGAACGCCACGTCGGCGATCTCGACCCGGAAACGGCGCCGGAGCTCCGCGAGCGAGCGCAGCTGGTTCAGCTCACGCAGGCCGTAGAGGCGGTACCCCGACGCGCTCCGGCGCGGGACCACCAGCCCGGTCCGCTCGAGATACCGCAGCATCCGGGCCGACCACCCGCTCCGGCCGGCCGCCTCGCCGACAGTCATCGCCTCCATCGCGACAACCTTAACACAAGCGTGTCAAGGCTTGCGCGCACGCACCCGTAGCCGTCGAAGACCCACCGCGGGTACGACCCCGGGGTTGGTCGAGAACCGTTCATGCAGCGAGATGCGCGGCGCCCGCAGGTTCGATGGGTTCCCGTATTGCTCTTCGAGCAGCGCGCGCTCGGACACTACGCCTCCGACGTCCCCTCGCGGCCGTAGTTGTCCTCGAGCCGAACGATGTCGTCGAGCTGCGGCGTCGACACCTCGATGATCGTGGTGTCCTCGAGCGCGCTGACGCGGTGCACGGTTCCGGGCCTGAAGCGAAAGAACGCGGGAGCGGCGACGACCTCTTCCTGCAGCACGGCCTCGCCCGCATCGCCGAGCTCGACCTTCGCCCGGCCGGAGTGCAGATACCACGACTCGTCCTTGACGCGATGGAACTGGAGGCTGAGCGACTCGCCCGCCTTCACGAACAGCACCTTGCCGACGTAGTGCTCCGTCTCTGTCCAGACCAGCTCCCACCCCCACGGCTTGTCGACGCGGCGCGTGTCGGTGGCCCAGCGGTCGAGATTGAGCAAATTACGGGACTCGAGACTCATGCCGGAACCGCGGCCAGCTCGGGATGGGCGAGCACGAACTCCTCCGCCTCGCGGAGCTGCTTCGGCGTGTTCACGGTGAGCCAGAAGCTTGTGTTGCGATACGCGGCGAGCTTGCCCTCCGCCGCGAGCTCGGGAAACGTGGTCTCCTCGTGATCGCCGCGCTCCGGCAGGCGCGCGATGCACTCGTCGTCGAGGACGTACACGCCGGAGCTCACCCATTGCGGAAGTAGCGGGGCTTCGCTGAAGCCCGTGACCACGTCGTCGTCGTCCACCTCGACGACGCCGAACGGCGAACGCACCTGCGAGACCACGATCGTCGCAGCGGGGCCGCGGGCACGATGCCGCTCGAGCAGGTCGCGCAGATCGATCCCGAGCAGCTCGTCGCCGTTCAGCGCGAAGACGGGGCCGCTCTCGCGCCGCAGGGACGCTGCGAGGCGAAGCCCGCCGCCTCGGCCCAGCGGCTGCGCCTCTCCGACGGCGGCGATCTCGGGACCGATCCCGCCGAGCTCGCTCACGAACGACGCCTCGTTCCCCTGCGCGCACGCGACGATCACGCGGGAGACGCCCGCTTCGGCGAGCCGCGCCACCTGATACGCGGCGAGAGGCCTGCCGGCGACGGGAACGAGCGGCTTCGGGCGGCCCTGTGCGGCGTCGCCGAGGCGCTCGGCCTTGCCGCCCGCCAGGATCAGGGCTTCCACGGGTGCTTCATCCGGTAATGGTCTCGCGTTTCTGGCGACAGCACGAGGTCGCCAGGCAAGGACGCAGGGAGGCTCGATATGGGGGTATATCGGGCCGACCGAGGACGCCGCATGGCGGGCTCGTGCTCCGCCAGAGGCGCACTGTCTATTGCCGGATGAGGCACCTACGTAGACGGCTCGGGCTCGCGCTCGGGCGTCTCGGGGAAGACGTCCAGAGGCGAGACGGCGCGTCCGATCCCTTCGTACGCGAAGCCGGCCGCGCGGACGGCGGCGGGATCGAGCAGGTTCCGACCGTCGATGATCAGGGGATGGCGCATCGCCGCGCGCACCTCTTCGGTCGGCAGGTCGGCGAGCTCGGGCCACTCCGTGACGATCACGGCCGCGTCCGCGCCGTCGATCGCCTCGAACGGCGACGCGCAGAGCCGCACGCCCTGCAGCTCGGGAACGGCGATCGGATCCCACCCACGCACCTCTGCGCCTTCGGCGAGGAGCCGTGAGGCGAGCACGAGCGACGGCGCCTCGCGCGTGTCGTCCGTGTGTGGCTTGAACGCCAGGCCGAGCAGCGCGACCTTCTTGCCGCGCAGCCGGCCGAGATGCTTCTGCAGCTTCTGGATGACGCGGCGCTTCTGCAGCTCATTGACCTCGATCACGGCGGTCAGCAGCTGGAAGTGATAGCCGGAGTTCGCCGCAAGCTGCTTCAGCGCAAGCGAATCTTTTGGGAAACAGGAACCACCGTATCCCAAGCCGGCGCGGAGGAAGTGCGGGCCCAGACGGTGGTCGAGGCCGACGCCCCGCGCGACGCTCTGGACGTCTGCGCCGACGAGCTCGCACACGTTCGCGATCTCGTTGATGAACGAGACGCGCGTCATCAGGAACGCGTTCGCCGCAAGCTTGATCATCTCCGCCGAGTTGACGTCGGCGCGCACGACCGGCGCGTCGATGCCGGCGTGCAGCTTCTCGACCGCTTCGCCGTCGGCGTCGTCGAAGGCGCCGACGATGATCCGGTCTGGCTCCATGAAGTCGCGCACGGCGGTTCCCTCGGCGGTGAACTCCGGATTCGACACGTAGCCCACAGCCGCGAGGCCGCGCGAGTCCAGCGCGGCGCGCACCTTTTCGCCCGTCCCCACCGGAACCGTCGACTTCATGACGATCGTCGCGCGCGTGTCGGCCGGAAGCTCGTCGACGACGGTCCAGACCCGGGAGAGGTCGGCGTCGCCCGAGTAGAGCGGCGGCGTGTCGACGCAGACGAACACGAACTCCGCCCCGTCGAGCGCTTGGCGGACATCCAGCGTGTAGCTCAGCCGGCCGGCGTTGCTGGCAAGCAGCTCCTCGAGCCCCGGCTCGTAGATCGGCACCTCGCCGCGCCGCAGCGTGTCGATCTTCTCCGGCACGATGTCGCGGACGGAAACCTCGTGGCCGAGCTCGGCGAAGCAGGCGCCGGTGACGAGCCCGACGTAGCCGGCTCCGAAGATGGCGATCCTCGACATCGCGCGCAGCCTACCGGAGCGGTTTCAGGCCCTTTGCGATCTCGATCATGGTCTCGTTCGAGAGGTGGTCGTCCAGCGTGTTGACGACCCAGTAGCTCGCCTTGCGCGTCCTCAGCACGACCATGTGCAGGTGCGCGCCGTCGTAGTAGAAGTAGAACTCGCGCCCCTTGATCTTGTGCTTGAAGTTCGGCTGCTCGAGGACGGGCGCGTCGTTCCACGAGGTCTCCTCGATGCCCCAGTAGGCGGAGAGCTCGCTGCCGGCCAGGAAGGTCAGACGCACGGCACGTTCGTGCTTGGTGATCGAGTAGACGCGTACCGGCAGCTCCCGGTCGATGTAGGAGGAGCGCTCGACGACCGTCGGGACCATGAGCCGGAAGTGCACCTTCCTGCGCACGCTCTTCAGCAGCGAGGCGCTCTGGGACGGGTCCTCGCGGGCGTACGCAGGCTGCTTCTTCGGCGTCTTGTCGACCGGCGCCGGAGCGAGCGTTCCGTGGAAAGTCGAGCCGACGACGACTGTGACGAGCGCGCCTTGTGCCTTTGTCCGCAGCGCCGCCGGGAGCCGTTTCAGCTCGGCGTCGCCGAACAGGTCGGCGACCTTCTTCCCCGCGATGCGCGCCGAAGGCTGCCGCTTGTCGTAGTAGACCATCGTGTGGAAGTAGTCGTAGGTCGGAGCGTTGCGGTCGGCGGCGTTCGGCGAGATGACGATCCGGTAGCCGCGCTGGCCGAGCTCATAGGCGGCGTTGGAGGCGGAGCCGGTGACGCCGTTGCCGTTCAGCACGCTGATCGAGACGTGGCTCGGCGGCAGCGTCTTGACCCCGGCTGCCTTGCGCCCGAAGGTGACCGCCGTCGCATTCCGCGGCGCTTCGACATCCGGCGACTCGAAGTCGCGTACGGCGCTTGCGATAGCCCCAGGCGGAGCGGACAGCTCGTTGTATCCGGTGACGTCGATCTTCGACTGGAAGAAATGCCCGGACGGCAAGCCGAAGGCGAAGTACGCGTAGCGCGTGATCGCCTTCTCGAGCGAACCGCCGCCTGCCTGGCCGACTTCGACGTTGTGCGTGATCGCGTCGACGAGCCTGGGGATCTTCCAGACGGAGAAGTTGCTCGAGATCTGCTGCTTCAGGGCCTTGACGAACTGCTGCTGCCGAGCGAGCCGGAAGAGGTCGGAGTCGGTGTGCCTGTAGCGCACGTACGAGAGCGCGTCCCGACCGTTGAGGCGCTGGTAGCCCGGTCGTAGGTCGATGTTCGCGTAGTTCGTGCCCGCCGTGCCGACGTTCCGGTTGTAGTAGCGGCGATCCACGTCGACCCACACGCCGCCGACGCGGTCGACGACCTGGATGAAGCCTTTGAAGTTGACCGTGATCAGGTAGTTGATGGGCAGGCCCGTCAGCTTCTTCACCGTGTCGAGTGCGCCCTTCGCGCCGCAGATCGCGTAGGCCTGGTTGATCCGCTGCACCGCGTACTCGGTGTTGCCGCACCAGACCGGCGTGATCAGGTCACGTGGAAACGAGAGCATCGAGATCGACTTGTTGATCGGATCCGCGCGGAGCAGCATCATCGTGTCGGAGCGACCGCGATCGGTGTCGCCCTTGCGCTTGTCGTAGCCGATGACGAGGGCTATCGCAGGCTCGTTGGCGCGCACGATGTGGAGCGCCTTTTGCGCGATCTTCACGTCTTTCGAATGCGCCGCGACGGCCTGAACGCTCTCGTGGTAGTAGAGGTACGCACCCCCGGCCGAGCCGAGCCCGAGGAGCACCGCCAGCGCGAGAAAGCCGAGGAGGAACCTGGCGACGAGCACCCAGCGCCGCCTCGGCTGCCGCGGCTGCGTGTAGCGCGTGACCGGCGAGAGAATCGCGGGGGGAAGGACGGCGTGGCCGTTGCCGTTCGCGCCTGCAGAACGGCCGATTCCTCTTTTCAGCGTTGTCCGCATTCCGAAAAAGGAGCGAACGCCACGAGGGCGCCCGCTCTAGGTCGACAGGATATCCGCGCTCACGGCGGTCGGGGAGTACGCAAGGTTCGGCGTGAGCCAGCGTTCGGCCTCGGCCGGGTCGATTCCTTTTCTGGCTGCGTAATCCTCGACCTGGTCGCGGCCGATCCGGCCCACCGAGAAGTAGCGCGCCTCGGGGTGGTGGAAGTACAGGCCGCTGACGCTCGCCGCCGGAAGCGTGGCGAACGACTCCGTGAGCTCCATCCCGGCCGCCGGCGCGTCGAGCAGCTCGAACAGCCGCGCCTTCTCGGAATGATCGGGGCAGGCCGGGTAGCCGAAAGCGGGCCGGATCCCGCGGTAGCGCTCGGCGATCAGGTCCTCGTTCGGCAGCGGCTCGCGCTCGTAGCCCCACTCGAAGCGTGCGCGCTCGTGCACGTATTCGGCGAAGGCCTCGGCGAGGCGGTCGGCGAGCGCCTTGGCCGTGATCGCGCGGTAGTCGTCGTGCTCCGCCTCGAAACGAGCGGCGAGCTCGTCGGCGCCGTGGATCGAGACCGCGAACGCGCCGAGGTGGTCGGGAAAGCCGCCCGCGTGGTTTTGATCTACAGGACGAACATAGTCCGCGAGGCAGCGGTTCGGACGCGAATCGCGGTGATCGGTCTGCTGGCGCAGGCAAGGGAAGCGCGTCCCGTCCTCGAGCACGACGTCGTCGCCCTCGGCGCGCGCGGGCCAGAAGCCGTAGACCCCGCGCGCGGCGAACCGCCTATCGCGGACGATCTCGCGCAGCAGCTCCTGCGCGTCGTCGTACAGCTCGCGTGCGGCCGGCTGTTCGAGGATCGCGGGGAACTTGCCCTTCAGCTCCCACGCGTGGAAGAAGAACTGCCAGTCGATGTACCGCACGAGCTCCGAGAGCTCAGGCGTGCTCGCTCGCGTCCCCGTGAACGACGGAACGGGCAGGTCGTCGAACGCGACGCGGTGGCGGTTGGCGCGCGCCGCCTCCAGGGGCAGCAGCGGCTTGCGGTCGCGTTCCGCATGTTGCGCGCGCAGGCGTTCCTGCAGCTCGCGGTTCTCCGCGTCGAGCGTCACGCGGCGCTCGCCGTCGAGCAGGTTCGAGACCACGCCGGCCACCCGCGACGCATCGAGCACGTGCACGGTCGGCTGCGAGTACTCCGGCGCGATCTTGACGGCCGTGTGCTGCTTCGACGTGGTCGCGCCGCCGATCAGCAGCGGCAGGTCGAGGCCGCGGCGCTCCATCTCGCGCGCGACGTTGACCATCTCGTCGAGCGACGGCGTGATCAGGCCTGACAGCCCCACGGCGTCGCAGCCCTCCTCTACGGCGGTGTCGAGGATCTTGTCCGCCGGCACCATCACGCCCAGGTCGAGCACCTCGTAGTTGTTGCAGCCGAGCACGACGCCGACGATGTTCTTGCCGATGTCGTGCACGTCGCCCTTGACGGTCGCGACGACGACCCTGCCCTGCGCGCGCTCGACGTAGTCCGCGCGCAGCTTCTCCTCTTCCATGAACGGCTCGAGATAGGCCACTGCGCGCTTCATCGCCCGCGCGCTCTTCACGACCTGCGGCAGGAACATCCGGCCGCTGCCGAACAGGTCGCCGACGACCTGCATTCCGCGCATGAGCGGGCCCTCGATCACGTCGAGCGGGCGCGGGTGGCGCTGCCGCGCCTCCTCGGTGTCCTCCTCGATGAAGTCGACGATGCCGTGCACCAGCGCGTGCGTGAGGCGCTCCTCGACGTCGGCCTCGCGCCACGACAGGTCGAGCTCGCGCTTCGTCCCTTCGCCCTTGACGCGCGCGGCGTACTCGAGCAGCCGCTCGGTGCCGTCGGCGCGCCGGTTGAAGATGACGTCCTCGACGAGCTCGCGCAGCTCCGGCTCGATGTCCTCGTACACGACCAGCTGGCCCGCGTTGACGATGCCCATGTCGAGGCCGGCGCGGATCGCGTGGAAGAGAAAGGCCGAGTGCATCGCCTCGCGCACGTGGTCGTTGCCGCGGAACGAGAAGGAGAGGTTCGAGATGCCGCCGCTCGTGCGCGAGCCGGGACAGCGCCGCTTGATCCGCGGTAGCGCCTCTATGAATGCCTTCGCGTACTCATTGTGCTCCTCGATTCCCGTCGCGACCGCGAGCACGTTCGAGTCGAAGATGATGTCCTCGGGCGCGAAGCCGATCCCGACGAGCAGGTCGTAGGCGCGGCCGCAGATCTCGACCTTTCGCTCGACCGTGTCGGCCTGGCCCTGCTCGTCGAACGCCATCACGACGACGCCGGCGCCGTAGCGGCGGACGGTGCGCGCCTGCGCGAGGAAGGCGTCCTCGCCCTCCTTGAGGGAGATCGAGTTGACGACGCCCTTGCCCTGGAGCAGCTTCAGGCCTGTCTCGAGCACCGACCAGCGCGAGCTGTCGACCACGATCGGCAGCCGCGCGACCTCGGGCTCGGTGGCGATGTAGTTGAGGAAGGTGGTCATCGCCTGCTCGCTCTCGAGCAGGTCGGCGTCCATGTTCACGTCGAGCAGGTTGGCGCCGCCGCGCACCTGCTCCAGTGCGACGTCGACCGCGCCCGCGAAGTCGCCGGCCTCGACGAGCCGGCGGAAGCGCGCCGAGCCGGTGACGTTCGTCCGCTCGCCGATCATCACGAAGCCCGTGTCGGGGCCGATCTCGAACGGCTCCAGCCCGCTGAACCGGGGCGCGGCACGTCTCCCCGGCACCTGTCTCGGGACCTGGTCCCGGGTCAGGGCCACGATGGCCTTGACGTGTTCGGGCGTGGTGCCGCAGCACCCGCCGACGAGGTTCACGAGGCCGTCCCGGGCGAACTCGTGCAGGTACTTGCTCGTATCCGCGGGCTGCTCGTCGTGCGTGCCGAACTCGTTCGGGAGCCCGGCGTTCGGGTGGCACGCGACGTACGTCGGCGCGACGCGCGCGAGGTCTTCGACGAACGGCCGCATCTCCTTCGCGCCGAGCGAGCAGTTGACGCCGACGATGAGCGGATCCGCGTGCTCGATCGACGTCCAGAAGGCCTCCACCGTCTGCCCCGACAGGTTGCGGCCGCTCATGTCGATTGCCGTGAACGAGATCCAGAGCGGGAGCTGCGGCGCCGCTTCCTGGGCGGCGACGATCGCAGCTTTCGCGTTCAGCGTGTCGAAGATCGTCTCGATGAGCAGGATGTCGACGCCGCCTTCCGCGAGCGCCGCCATCTGCTCGGCGTACGCCTCGCGCACCTCGTCGAACGTGACCGCGCGGTAGGCGGGGTCGTCGACCTTCGGAGAGAGCGACAGCGTCACGTTGAGCGGGCCGACTGAGCCCGCGACGAGCCCGCCGAACTCGTCGGCGACGGTGCGCGCGAGCCGGGCTCCCTCGAGGCTCATCTCGGCCGCGTGCTCCTGCAGGCCGTAGTCGGCCTGGCCGATGCGCGTCGCCGTGAACGTGTTCGTCGTGGCGATGTCGGCACCGGCCTCGAAGTAGCGACGATGAATGCCGGTGACGATCTCCGGGCGCGTAAGGTTGAGCAGATCGGGGTCGCCCGCGACGTCGAGCGGGTGGTCGCGGAAACGCTCGCCGCGGTACGCCTCCTCTCCGCGGACGTCTCGCTGGATGAGCACGCCCCAGGACCCGTCGAGCACGACGATCCGCTCGCGGAGGAGAGCTTCTAGTCTGTTGCGCGTGTCCGTCAACGAACTCCGTCTCGGTGTCGGCTGAAGTACCTAAGAGGTCCGGAGCCCTGGGACTCGCGTGGCTCTTTAGGCGTTTTTTACCCTGGTCGCCAAGCTGCCGTTCAAAGCTGTCCAGGTGAGAAAGAGCCTAGCAGCAGGGCTCGCGATCGCCGCGCTCGCTGCCGGATGCGGCGGCGGGAATCACGCCTCGCCCGCGCCGTCCACGAGCACGGCGGCGCACGCGCCGCGCAGCCCGAAGGTGCGCGCCCTCATCCGCGACTACAAGCGCCTCGGCGCGGACGTGCGCGCGCTGCGAGCCGAGGCGTCGAAGGTGCATCGGGGGACGCTGCTCGGAACTCCCGCGCTCCGGCGGTCGACGGGAAGGTTCATCGAGGATCTCGAGCAGTCGCACCTCTCGGCGAAGGCGCGCAACAGGATGATCGACCACGCCGCGGGCGCGGTCGCGACGAGCTGCGAGCAGTGCTTCCAGCAGCTCGAGGCGATCCGCCCGATCCCACAGATCGCCGGCCACTGACCCAGGGCATACTGCCCGCGCTGTGGAGGCCTCTCAGACGTGTCCTCAGTGCGGCGCCACGCTGCCCGTCCATCACGGCTTCGTCACGTGGTGCGACAAGTGCAACTGGAACGTCACCGCTCCGCCGTCGGTTCGAGAGCCTCGAACACGCTTCGAACGGCTCTACGGGGTTGCGGGAAGACGCCTCGGGAATCGTCTTGCGAACGAGCTACTCGCCGCCGAGCAACTCGAACCGCGGCTGACACCGGCCCGGTTCGCGGCCTATGCGATCGCCGTCCTCACGCATTTCACGACGCTCGTGCTCGCCGTAGGCGGGACTCTGCTGGTGGCATTGACGTTCCCGAACCCTGCGGCGATCGTCGCCGGGTTCGTGCTCGTCGGCCTCGCGTATCTGATGCGACCACGGCTCGGGAAAGTCCCGGACGAGGGCATACTCAGTCGCCAGGACGCTCCCGCGCTCTACGGGCTGGTGGACAGCGCCGCGGACGTGCTGGGCCTACGCCATGTCGATGTGATCGTCATCGATCACCGCTTCAACGCCACGTGGGCTGTTCTCGGCGTTCGGCGGCGAAGCGTCCTGACCCTCGGACTTCCGCTCTTGCTGATGCTTCAGCCGCAGGAACGCGTCGCACTGATCGGTCACGAGCTCGCGCACGGGCGCAACGGCGATTCGACGCGCGGCCTCGTTGTCGGCTCCGCGGTGGAAGCTCTCACCCAGTTCTACTGGGCGATCGCGCCCGAACACTTCGGTGAAGCGCGCGAATGGAGCGAACACGCCTTCTACGAGCGCATCGTCAACGTACTTCTCTGGATCGGCTCGCGGCCCGTGCTCGGAGCGCTGCTCCTGGAGCTGCATCTGCTCCTTCGCGACTCGCAGCGCGCGGAGTATCTCGCCGACGCGCTCGCGGCGCGTGTCGCCGGCACTCGTGCCGCCGTCAGTTTGGAGGAGCGCATGCTCTTCGAGTCGACGTTCCGATCGACAATCCAGCGTGCCGCGCAAGAGCGCGCCACTGCAGCTGATCTGTTCGAGAAGCTTCAGGACGCGCTGTCGCGCGTCCCGGACCGTGAGCTCGAGCGCCGCCGCCGAGTGGCACGCTTGGAGCAAACGCGGCTGAGCGATACGCACCCTCCGACGGCGAAGCGACTGGAGCTGCTGGAAGCCCGGGCACCGCTGGAGCCGTCTGTGGTCTGCGGACCCGAGCAGGGTAGGGCGATCGACGACGAGCTCGCTTCCCGCCACGAGTCTGTGGCGGCAATGCTGATCGACGACTATCGAGCGTCGCTCTACGCTCGCTGACGGTCCCCGTATGCCTTGTGACACTTTGTCACTTGGACGGAAGGGTCCCTGCGATGTGCTTGGAAATCGCGTCCGGGGGCCGAACGCGCCACGTCACGTCCCACAGAACTTCTTCGGTTGTCGGCTCGGCCCGCCGCGCGCGGAGCTCGTTCGGCGACCGGGAGCTTGCCGTCGTCGTAGCGCTCGAGTGCGGCGAGCAGGCGCGGCGAAAGACGAGGTGCGCACTTCGGCACGACCGCATTCTCGGGGCGCGCACGTCATGGAACCGTCGCAACGTGGAGCCGAATCAAGCCAAGTGACACTTTGTCACTTAGGAGGATGGGTCAGGGCTAGAGCTCGGCGCGGAAGACGACCTGATAGCTGAACGTCAGGCCGTCGACCTGGAACGCGTAGCAGCCCGGCTCTCGCAGTCGTGAATATGACGGCCGGTAGCGCTGTCCCCGGTCGTTGACTCCAGGATTCCCGTACACGCTCGCTCCGGAGGGAATCCGCAGCTCTGCGGCGGGAACCCTGCCGCGGTCGAAACGAACGAGCCCCTCGGCGCCCACGCGCCGGCCCCTGATCAACACGGGCCCCCGATAACGGGGCGACACGAACCACAACGTCTTCTGGCCTCTCCACGCGCTGCCCGCGAACTCGGTACCCGGGCCGCTGACGAGGGTGAGAACCCCGCCGCCCAGGATCGGGTACACAGGGCCGCGGCCGATCCCTTCGCCGACCCCGTACTTGCCGAAGTCGAAGCGCGTGTCGACCGCGCTGACGGAGCAATGTGCGCCGGCTGCGAGGCCCGGCACGTGCAGCGGTCGGTGCAATTGCTTCCAGACGTCACCGGACGCGGCGGCGCCGGCGACTCCGAGCACCAGCGCGAGGAGTCCCAGCACGATACCCGCGCGCATGCGCAAAGAATGGCAAATGCCCAAGTGACACTTTGTCACTTGGCATGAAAGGCGCCTAGCCGGTGCCGGCCGTCGTCAGCTGATTCTCGGCATGGCGGATGCGCTGCTCGATCTGCCAGCGGTCAGCTTCGGACTCGCCGCGCTCGATCTTCTCCAGCTCGGCCTGCGCCTCTTCGAGTTGGCTGCGCGCGCGCTCGACGTCGATCTCGTCCGCGAGCACTGCGTCGTCCACGAGCGCGATCGCACGGTCCTGCTCGACCTTGAAGAAGCCTGGGCCCGTGGCGAACTCGCGGACGCTGCTGCCCACGCCCTCGCCGAGGTGCACACGCGTCGAGCCGGCCTTCAGCGTCGCGATCAGCGGCGCGTGCCGCGCGAGCACGCCGATCTCTCCGTCCGCGCCGGGCACGATGAGCATCACGGCCTCGCCTTCGAACGCCGCCCCGTCCGGCGTGACGAGCGAGACCGAGAACGTCTTGTCAGGCACTACGCCGTGACGGGCTCAGGCTCAGGCTCGGGCTCCTGCTCGGGCTCCGGCTCGCGCGTCTCCTCGCCGGCGAGCCTGCGGCCCTTCTCCACCGCGCTCTCGATCCCCCCTACCATGTAGAACGCCTGCTCGGGCAGGTCGTCGTGCTTGCCGTCGAGGATCTCGCGGAAGCCCGTGATCGTGTCCTCGAGCTTCACGTACTCGCCCGGCGTCCCGGTGAACTGCTCGGCGACGAAGTTCGGCTGCGAGAGGAACCGCTGGATCCTGCGCGCGCGCGCCACCGTCAGCCGGTCCTCGTCGGAGAGCTCTTCGATGCCGAGGATCGCGATGATGTCTTGCAGCTCCTTGTAGCGCTGAAGGACGCGCTGCACCTGTGTCGCCACGGCGTAGTGCTCCTCGGAGACGATGCCCGGCTGGAGCGCGCGGGAGACGGAGTCGAGCGGGTCCACGGCCGGGTAGATCCCCTGCTCGACGAGCGCGCGCGTGAGAACGGTCGTCGAGTCGAGGTGCGCGAACGTGTTCGCCGGCGCCGGATCCGTCAGGTCGTCGGCGGGCACGTAGATCGCCTGCACCGACGTTACGGATCCGGTCCTCGTCGACGTGATCCGCTCCTGCAGCTGGCCCATCTCGGTGGCCAGCGTCGGCTGGTAGCCGACGGCGCTCGGCATGCGGCCGAGCAGCGCCGAGACCTCGGAGCCCGCCTGCGTGAAGCGGAAGATGTTGTCGATGAAGAGGAGGACGTCCTGGCCCTCGTCGCGGAAGTACTCGGCCATCGTCAGCCCGGCGAGGCCGACGCGCAGGCGCGCGCCCGGGGGCTCGTTCATCTGCCCGTAGACGAGCGCGACCTTGTCGAGCACCTCTGACTCGGTCATCTCGAGCAGCAGGTCGTTGCCCTCGCGGGTGCGCTCGCCGACGCCGGC
>WNGE01010552.1_pt1 | contig 13111 bp, 13 predicted proteins | sample 5400651 | NCBI WGS metagenome assembly WNGE01 (sample SAMN13153370, study PRJNA577476) | soil metagenome | isolation source: 60 cm soil or saprolite under grassland replicate 2 | place: USA:California | collected 2016-06-15 | reverse complement strand
AATCCGAAGACCCGCCGCCGCTAGATCCCCCCGGTGCCAGGCACGTGCCTGGCACCGGGATCCACGGAGAAGCGCCGGAAACGGCCCTGTTCTCGGGGACGAACGCGGCCTCCATGCACCGATCCGTGTCCTCGCCGGACGGTGCGGACTTGACGTACGGAGGCGTCTTTGCGCATTATCCACTAAATCCGTGAACAAACTCGAAAGATAGGAAGTCAATATGAGACGCATTAGGAGATTCGTACCGGTGCTCTTCATCGCAGCGATCATCGTGGGAGTCGCCTCGGCGGCGACACGCAGCACGAACTTGACGCTGGTCGCGTACTCGACGCCGAAGGACGCCTACTCGAAGATCATCCCGGCCTTTCAGAGCACGCCGGCCGGACACGATGTCTCCTTCACGCAGTCCTACGGCCCGTCGGCCGACCAGAGCCGCAACGTCCTGAACGGGCTTTCGGCCGACGTCGTGGCGTTCTCCCTCGCCCCTGACGTGACGCGCCTCGTCAAGGCCGGCCTCGTCGCCTCGAGCTGGAACAAAGACGCCTACAAGGGCATGGTCACCGACTCGGTCGTCGTGATCGCCGTCCGCCAGGGCAATCCGAAGCACATCCGCGGCTGGAACGACCTGACCAAGAAGGGCGTCGAGGTGATCACGCCGAATCCGTTCACCTCCGGCGGCGCCCGCTGGAACGTGATGGCCGCCTACGGCGCGCAGATCAAGGCCGGCAAGACGCAAAAACAGGCGGTCAACTTCCTGATCAAGCTGTTCAAGAACGTCTCGGTCCAGGACAAGAGCGCCCGCGAGGCACTCCAGACCTTCGCCCAGGGCAAGGGCGACGCCATGCTCGCCTATGAGAACGAGGCGATCTTCGCGAAGAAGAAGGGCGTGCCGCTCCAGTACATCGTCCCGAGCTCCACGATCCTGATCGAGAATCCGGTGGCGGTCGTCAAGACGTCGCAGCACATCCAGCAGGCGAAGGCCTTCGTGAAGTTCCTGCGCACGCCGGCCGCGCAGCAGATCTTCGGCGAGAACGGCTACCGGCCGGTCGTGAAGAGCGTGGCGAAGAAGTTCCACTTTCCGAGGCCGGCCGGCCTGTTCAAGATCGACGCATTCGGCGGCTGGACGAAGGTGCAGAAGCAGTTCTTCGACCGGACGAGCGGGATCATGGTCAAGGTCGAGAAGGCAGCGAAGCACTAGTCCGCACGATGGCCGAGCCAGTCGCAGCAGCAGGAGCCCCGGCCCGCTCGCGTGGAGTCCGGGGCTCGCCCACCCTCGGTATCGGCGTCGCGACCGGCTACCTGAGCCTGATCGTCCTGCTGCCGCTGGCGGCGCTGATCTGGCAGTCGGGCAAGGGCGGGAGCCACAGCTTCTGGCCGGCGATCTCGTCCCCGGAGGCGGTGTCCGCGATCGAGCTCACCCTCGTCGCCTCCGTGGTCGTCGCGGCGGTGAACGCGGTCGCCGGCACGGCGATCGCCTGGGTGCTCGTCCGCGACCGCTTCCCGGGGAAGGGGATCGTGAACGCGGTCATCGACCTACCGTTCGCGCTGCCGACGGTCGTCGCCGGTCTGACCCTGCTCGCGCTGTACGGCTCCCAGAGCCCGATCGGGATCAACATCGCCTTCACGCGCACGGCGATCGTGCTCGCGCTCCTGTTCGTGACGCTGCCGTTCGTCGTCCGCACCGTCCAGCCCGTCCTCAAGGAGCTCGACCGGGAGATGGAGGACGCGGCCGCCTCCCTCGGCGCCCACAAGCTGAGCATCTTCAGGCGGATCATCTTCCCCAACCTGCTGCCGGCGATCCTGTCCGGCGTCGCGCTCGCGTTCGCGCGCGCCGTCGGCGAGTTCGGCTCCGTCGTCCTGATCTCCGGGAACCTGCCCTTCAAGACCCAGGTCGCATCCGTGTTCGTCTTCAGTCAGATCGAGAGCGACGACATCAGGGGCGCGGCGGCGGTGTCGGTGCTCCTGCTCGTGATCTCGTTCGTGATCCTGCTCATGATCGGCGCCGTCCGGCGCTGGGCGACGAGGCACGATGTCTAGGTACGGCCTGCGATTCGCCGCGCTCGCCTACCTGGCGATGCTGCTGCTCGTCCCGCTCGGGATGGTCTTCTGGCGGACGTTCGAGCACGGGTTCTGGCCGGCCTTCCACGCGGTGACCGCGCCCGACGCCAGGAGCGCTCTCTGGCTGACGGTCCTGATCGCGCTGATCGTCGTCCCGTTGAACACCATCTTCGGCGTCGTCTGCGCGCTTGCAATCGTTCGCGGCCGCTTCCCGGGCAAAGGGATCGTGAACGCGGTCGTCGACCTGCCGCTCGCGCTCTCGCCGGTCGTCGTCGGCCTCGCGCTGCTGCTGCTCTACGGACGCCTCGGCTGGCTCGGCCCGTGGCTGGGCAGTCACGGGATCAAGATCATCTACGCCCTCCCGGGAATGGTGCTCGCCACCATCTTTGTCTCGCTTCCGTTCGTCGTCCGCGAGGTCGTCCCGGTGCTGCGCGAGATCGGGACGGAACAGGAGCAGGCCGCGGCGACGCTCGGGGCCTCGCGCCTCCAGATCTTCCGGCGCGTGACGCTGCCCGCGATCCGCTGGGGCGTCGCCTACGGCGTCGTCCTCACGACCGCCCGGGCGCTCGGCGAGTTCGGCGCCGTCTCCGTCGTCTCCGGCCACATCGCCGGCAAGACCGAGACGATGACGCAGTACGTGCAGGCGCAGTACGAAGGCTTCAACACCTCGGGGGCGTATGCCGCGTCGGTCGTCCTCGCCCTGCTCGCCGTGATCACACTGCTGGCCATGACCCTGTTCAGACGCAAGGAGGAGACCTAAATGGGAATCGCGGTCCGTGACGTCTCGAAGCGGTTCGGGAAATTCACCGCCCTCGAGGCCGTCTCCGTCGACGTCCCCAGCGGCTCGCTGACGGCGCTGCTCGGGCCAAGCGGAAGCGGGAAGTCGACGCTCCTGCGCGTCATCGCCGGGCTCGAGCGGCCGGACACCGGCGAGGTCATCCTCGACGGCGAGAACGTCACCGGCCGGCCGCCGCAGCGGCGCGGCGTCGGGTTCGTCTTCCAGCACTACGCGGCCTTCCGCCACATGACCGTGTACGAGAACGTCGCCTTCGGCCTGCGAGTGCGGCGGCACCCGCGGCGCGAGATCCGCGAGCGAGTCGAGGAGCTGTTGCACCTCGTCCAGCTCGAGGGGCTGGCGAAGCGCTACCCGGCGCAGCTTTCCGGCGGCCAGCGGCAGCGCATGGGCCTGGCCCGGGCGCTCGCCGTCGACCCGAGCGTTCTGCTGCTCGACGAGCCGTTCGGCGCCCTCGACGCCCGCGTGCGCAAGGAGCTCCGCCGCTGGCTGCGGCGGCTGCACGACGAGACGCATACGACGACCCTGATTGTCACGCACGACCAGGAGGAGGCGATGGACGTTGCCGACCAGATCGTGCTGATGAACCACGGCCGCGTCGAGCAGGCCGGCGGGCCGCGCGATCTGTACGAGGAGCCGGCGAACGAGTTCGTAATGGGGTTCGTCGGTCCGGTGAACAGGATCGGCGAGGCCTAGTCCACCTCGGCTTCGAGGTTCGCGTCGAGCTCGTCCGCGGCGACGGAGAGCAGCTCTCGGTTCAGATCAGCCGCGACGAGGCCGAAAGGCTCGAGCTCGAGCGGGGGCAGATCGTGTACGTCAGGCCTCTGCGGCAAAGGGTGTTTGACCGCTAGGAATCGGACCGGGGTCTCAGGTCCCTTCTAGTGCGGGAGCCAGGCGTCGGGGTCGCGCACGAGCGCCTCGACCGACTCCGGTAGCTCTCCGCGCGCGAGGTCGGCGAGCGTCACCTCCTCGAGCACGGAGCGGAGGTTCGCGCGCACGGCCACCCAGACCTCGCCGAGCCGGGCAGCCGAGCCCCCGTACTCGACGTCCTGAGGTCCCTGCCCGCGCACGTTGGCGATCGGCCCCTCCACGCTCCGGATCACTTCAGCGATCGTGATCTCCTCGGCCGGACGGGCAAGCCAGTAGCCACCCTCCGCGCCGCGCTGGCTGCGGACGAGGCCGGCGTGGCGCAGCTCGATCAGGATGTTCTCGAGGAACTTGAGCGGGATCTCCTGCGCCTGCGCGATCAGTTCGCCTTTGACAGGACCTTCTCCGGCCGCGGCCAGCTCGATCGCGGCGCGAACGGCGTAATCCGCCTTCGCCGAGACCCTCAAGTCGAGATCAGCCGAAGGCGCTCGCCGCGCCCGGCCCGCTCGTCGTCCACTCGGCCAGCTCGAACCAATGGGTTCCGCGCAGCGCGTCGGCCACGGTCGGGTCGGTGTGCTGCGCGAAGAAGACATGATGGTCGAGGTCGCAGCAGATCGTGAGCTCGCCGAGCATCCCTTCGGAGAAGCTCGAGAGCGCCTCCGCCGGCAGGCGCGCCTCGGCGACCGAGTAGTGCTTGAACTGGAGGTCGGGCGCGAGCTCCATCAGCTGCGGCCAGTCTGGGCAGGTTCGTGCGGTCATCTGCTCTCTACTTCGGCGGCGCTGTCGAATTCCTCCGTGCGCCAGCTTCCCTCGAGCCGGAGCAGACCTCGCTCGCGGCCGTCGGGATAGACCAGAAAGCGGTATGCGTCATCGAGCCAATGGTAGAGATGGCGGCCGGTCGAGTCGGAGAGCCCGAAGCGGAGCTGGAACCGGCCGTCCGTGAGCGGCAGACGCTCGACGTCGAAGCGGAGCATCCGCTCACCGGAGACCTCCTCCCAGCCGAGCTCCCCGGCGTCCTGCACGCCCGCCGCCAGCAGAAGACCTGAGTCGCTGCGGAGCTCGTACGTGAGCCGCGGAGGCGGCAGCGGGCTTTCGGCGGCGATGCGGAGCCGCAGCGAGAGCGGCTCTCCGGCCAGGAACTGGCGCCGTTCCTCGCCGTCGGCCGAGAGCAGCTCGACCTCGACGATCCTCGCCTCCCCGCTCCCCCACTCCTTCAGCCCCGCGCGCCGCTCGGCCGGATCTCGCTCCTCGGAGAGGAGACTGTGATAGCGGGAGACGGCGTCGTGCGTGGGCCCATCGAAGTCGACCCTCCCCTCGACGAGCAGCACCGCCCGCTCGCACAGCCGCTCGACGGCGGTGGCGTCGTGGGAGACGAACACGATCGTCCCGCCACGCTGCTTGAACTCGAAGATCTTGCCGAAGCACTTCTGCTGGAAGGCCTCGTCGCCGACCGCGAACACCTCGTCGAGCAGGAGAACGTCGGCCGCGAGGTGCGACGCGACCGCGAAGCCGAGCCGCATGTACATCCCCGTTGAATAGGTGCGCACAGGCAGGTCGATGAAGCGCTCCAGCTCGGCGAAGGCGACGATCTCGTCCATCTGCTCCCGGATGTACGCGCGCTTGAGGCCGTAGATCGAGCCGCTCAGGTAGACGTTCTCGCGGCCGGTGAACTCCGGCTGGAAGCCTGCGCCGAGCTCGAGCAGGGATGCGACACGGCCGCCGACCTCGGCCTCGCCCGACGTCGGCCGGATGATCCCGGCAAGCAGGCGCAGCAGAGTCGTCTTGCCCGAGCCGTTCCGCCCGATCAGGCCGAGCGCCTCGCCCGGCTCGGCGTGGAGCGAGACGTCCTCGAGCGCCCGTACCTCGATCGGCTTCTGGCCGCCGCGCGTGACGAACATCTCCTTCAGCGTCCGGACCGGCTGCGGGTAGACGCGGAACAGGCGGCTGAGGTGCTCGACGCGGATCTCGCCCGGTCTCATGCGACCCTCTCCCGCAACGCGGCGCGCGCCAGCCCGGCGAGGACATCGATGAACGCCGGATCGGCGTTCGGCATCTCGATCCGCTCGAACCGCATCCCGAGCTCCGCTGCCCGCTCGGCCGCCTCGGTGTCGAGATCCCAGCGGATCTCCAGGTGGTCGGCGACGAAGCCGACCGGACACACGAGCACGGCCCGCACGCCTCGCTCGTGCAGGTCGGCGAGGTGGTCGAGGATGTCCGGCCCGAGCCACGGCTCGCCGGTCGGAGACTCGCTCTGGTATGAGAACGACCACTCGCTCAGCGCTGCGCGCTGCGCGATAGACCTGCAGGTGGTCAGAAGCTCGCTCTCGTACGGATCGCCCTCATCCAGGATGCGGGCCGGAAGGGAATGAGCCGTGAAAATCACATGCGCAGCCGTTCCGCGCACCCGCTCCGCGAGCAGCTCCACGAAGCCGGGATCGTCGTGCCAGCTCTCCACGAAGACGAGCTCGGCGCGCCCGTCGAGCGCTTCCTCGAGCCGGCCCCGGTAGTCGCCGATCGAGAGGCGCGAGTAGTGCGGGGCGAGCACGAGGCCGACCAGAGTCGTCGCACCCTCGGCGAGTGCCTGCTCGACAGCATCGGCGATCCGCGGCTGCCAGTGCTTCATCCCGGTGTAGACGGGGAGCTCGAGCGCTTGCTCGAGCGCCGAGCGTGTCTGCTCCGTGATCGCATTCAGCGGCGAGCCGTCGTCGCCTCCGACGCCGAGCCGCCGGTAGCGCTCGACGAGGTCCTCGAGCAGCTCGGGCCGGACCGGGTGGCCGCCGCGGATGTCGGCGTAGTAGGCGGGGACGTCTTCCAGGCGCTCCGGCGACCCGTAGGCCATCAGGATGACCGCCGCGCTCATAGGCCAACCTCTGGCCTATGAGCGTGTGGAGGGGGTGTGGGGGAACCGGGAGGTTCCCCCACCTCAGGTTCTAAGAAGGGGGCTCGTGGGGGCAACATGGTTTCCCCTACGGGAGCGAGCCGGAGGCGAGCGACGCTCACGCGGCCAGCTCCTTCGCCGTGCGCTCGTGCACGAGCTCGACCAGCCGGCGCAGGTCGCCCGGCTCCGTGTCCGGGAGCACGCCGTGGCCGAGGTTGAAGATGTGTCCGGGCCGGCCGCCGGCGCGCGCAAGCACGTCGAGCGCGCCTGCCTCGACCCGCCCCCACGGCCCGAGCAGCAAGGTGGGATCGAGATTCCCCTGCACCCCCCGATCCGGACCGACCTCGGCCCAGCCGTCGTCGAGGGGGATCCGCCAGTCGAGGCCGATCACGTCGCCGCCTGCCTCGGTCATCGACCGCAGCAGCGTCGCCGTCCCGGTCCCGAAGTGGATCGTCGGAGCGTCCACCGCCGCCAGGATCCGCGCCGAGTAGGGAGCGACGAACTCGCCGTAGTCGGCGGGCGAGAGCGCCCCCACCCACGAATCGAAGACCTGGATGACGTCGGCGCCGGCCTCCACCTTCGCGGCGACGTAGGCCGAGAACGTGTCCACGAGCTTCTCCATCAGCGCATGCCAGACGGACGGCTCCCGGTACATCAGCGCCTTCACGCGCCCGAAGTCGCGCGACGGCTTGCCCTCGATCAGATAGCCCGCGACCGTGAACGGCCCGCCGCAGAAGCCGACCAGCCCCTGGTCGACCTCGAGCTCGGAGCGAACCAGCCGGACGGCCTCGAGCACGAACGGGACGGCCTCCTCCGGATCGGGGACACGGAGGCGCTCGACGTCGGCGGCGGTCCGGACCGGCTCGGCGACGACCGGCCCGACGCCTTCGACGAGATCGACGTCGATGCCCATCCCGAGTACGGGAAGCATGATGTCCGCGAACATGACGGCCGCGTCGACCCCGTGGGCCCGCACGGGCTGCAGGGTCACCTCGGCGCACAGCTCCGGCCGGCGGCAGACCTCGAACAGGTCGAAGCGCTTCCGCAGCTCCCGGTATTCGGGTAGCGAACGCCCCGCCTGGCGCATGAACCAGACCGGGGTGCGCTCCACCGGCTGCAGCCTGCAGGCGCGTACGAGGAGCGGCTCCGACACGGCTCTAGACTAGCTTCGTGCCTCCGACGATCGTCCCACCCCGCCCCGTCTCAGGCGGTCCCCTGGCGGCCCGCTGGCTCTGGTACGAGCTGCCGCCGCTGCGCGCAGGCGTAACCGTCCACGGGCGGGCCGAGCTCGAGAACGCAGGCACGGCCGCATGGACGCCGGGCGGTGAGGAGCAGATCAGCGTTTCCTACCACTGGCTCGACTCACTTGGAAATCCGATCGTCTGGGGCGGGATCTTCAGCCCGGTCCAGCGGCCGGTCGCGCCCGGCGAGCGCGTAGAGCTCTACTTCGCGGTCGCGGCCCCGATACCGCCCGGCCGCTACCGGCTGTCGCTCGACGTGGTCGCCGAAGGCCGCTGCTGGTTCTCGGAGCTCGGAAACCTGCCGCTCGAGCTGGACGTCGATGTGCCCCCGCGGCTCGAGCGTCGCGCGCTCGTCGCCAACGTGCGCGGGGCGGGACCTCTCCTCGAGCAGACGCTGGCCGCCCTCGCCGCCCAGGAGGAGCCGCTGCGCGAGGCCGACGACGCCGAGGCTGTCGCGCACCTGGCCGCCGGCTGCCTGCCCGCTCCGGACTGGTCACGCCGCGTGCTCGACGCGCACGCCGACGGCTATGCGGCCGTGGGCGGCTCGATCGAGCCGGCGGGTGGCCCGGTCGCGCGCCGCCGCCTCGGTTCGGTGCTCGCCCCCTGGATGCCGGGCGCGGGCCGCAAGCCCGGCTTCGATCATCCGCTCCTATGTCCTTCGGTCGTCGTCGAGCACGAGGTGGCCTGGGACGAGGACCTGGCGAGGCTCCCCACGCTGGCGGCGCCGCCCGATCCCTGGCTGTACGACGGACGCATCCGCATGCGCGTCCTGACCGAAGCCCTGCATCAATGAGGCAGCAGCTGCTCTCCATCCTTCGCTGCCCCGTCTGCCGGGGAGCCGTCGAGCCCGACGAGATGCGCGAGCAGATCGAGCAGGGGACGCTCCGCTGCCTCTCCTGCGGCGAGACCTTTCCCGTCGAGCGCGGGATCCCGATGATGCTGAGCGATCGACTTCCGGGGATGCGCGAGAAGCGGGGGGAGATCGAGGGGTGGGTCGAGAAGGCCAAGGGCGAGGACTGGTACGAGCCCGTAGACGAGGTCGACGCCGCTCTTCCGTACGTGTGCCGAGACCTCGGCTGGACCGATTCCGTCTGGGCGGCGAACGAGTACTCCTTCTCTCGCCTGCTCGAGCGCTGGGTGCGACCGGGGCTGAGGGTGCTCGAGGTCGGCGCCGCAAAGGGGTGGGGCTCGCAGTACATGGTCCCCCGCGGGTGCGAGTACGTGGCGAGCGACATGCTCGCGGACGAGAAAATCGGGATCGGCCGCGGCGTCGCCTTCTACGCGGAGCGCGTGGGGCACTTCGAATGTGTGCAGGCCGACGGCGAGCACCTCCCTTTCGCGGACGGCTCCTTCGACCTCACGTACTGCGTGGCCACGCTCCACCATGCGCTCGACCTGCCGAAGATGGTGTCCGAGATGGCGCGCGTCACGCGCCGCGGCGGCATCGTCGCCGGACTGAACGAGGGGACGCGCCCACTCGGCTGGAGCGACGACGCGCCCGCCCAAGAGGCGGAGAAGCAGCTCGGGATCAACGAGCACACGCATACAGTGTGGGCGTATCTCGCGGCCTTCGCCCGCTCGCGAATCCTGGTCCGCGAGCTCTACCCCGCCAACGGGAAGTTGCTCGGCGCCCGAGGAGGCGGCGCTGTCCGCACGCTCTGGGCCCACACGAGCCAGGGGTCCGAGCTCGGGTACGACGGCATCAGCCTCGCCGGGACGAAAATCTAGAGCTCGACCGCGATCCGGTCGTCGACCCTGTTGAAGACGTACGCGCCCAGCGCGAGCGCGATCAGGGCGGCGACGCACAGGTAGACGACGTCGCCTGCCCGAGGCATCTTGCCCCAGAACAGGGGATCGCGGACCGCCTCGATCGGCGGCGTCAGGAAGTTCCCGTAGCGGATGAACTGGACGAGCGTGTGGTGGTGGTCGATCCCGGTCGCCAACGCTCCGCCGCCGCTGAACGAGTACATGATCGGCGTGAGGAAGAACCAGGGCAGGAGCAGCGCGGCGACGATGTGCTCGACGTCCCTGAAGACGACCGTCGCGGCCGCGATCGCGAGCGCGAGCCCGCCGACGAGAGCGATGATCGGCACGGCGAGAGGCAGCGCCAGCCAGACCGTGTGCCGGGCCTTCGGGATCAGGGCGAAGTTGAGGGGAATCAGCACGACCAAGATCGCCACCAGCGAGACCAGATGCGTCGCGACGGTCGAGAACGGCGCCAGCTGGCGCGGAAAGCGCACCTTCTTGATCAGGTTCGCGTTGTCGATCAGCGAGCGCGAGGCGGCGGCGAGCGCGCCCGAGACGAAGACCCAGACCGCGAGCCCCGAGAGCAGGTAGAGCGGGTAGTGCGCGATCCTCGAGACCGGAAACAGCACGGAGAAGACGAGCGTGTAGATCCCCATCAGGATCAGCGGGTTGACGAGCGACCACATCACCCCGAGCACCGAGCCCTTGTACTTCGTGCGCAGATCGCGGCGAAAGAGGTTCGCGAAAAGCTCGCGGTAGTGGATCAGATCTGCGTAGATCGACATCGCGTGGGCAGTGTAGAGCGCACCTTCATGCGACCCTCCGCAGGCACGGAGAGGATGTGGGTTCCCCCGTTCTAGTACGGATGCGTGTGTAATTTCCGGCGCAATGATCGCGCTCGTCTCAGCGGTCGCCTTCCCGACTGCCGGCTTGGTGATCTGGGTGGCTCTTCGCTCGCCGCTCGCCGGCGTGTTCGTCGCGAAGCCGAGCGAGGAGCGCTGGCACAAGCGCGAGACGCCTGCGGTGGGCGGAATCGGGATCTTCACGGGGCTGCTGGCAGGCGTCGGCCTCGCGATCCTCGCCGGCGCCGTCGGCGGAAGCACGGAGCTGCTCGCGATCCTCGGAGGAACCGGGCTCCTGTTCGCGGTCGGCCTGCTCGACGATGCCTTCTCGCTTCCCCCCTGGGCGAAGCTCGCCGCCCAGTTCGGCGCAACGGCGATCGTGGTCTCGAACGGGCTCACGGTCGAGCTCGTGAAGAACGACTGGATCGCGGTCCCGATCGCGGTCGTCTGGCTGGTCGGGATGACGAATGCCTTCAACCTGCTCGACAACATGGACGGGATCGCTGCGACGGTGGCGGGAATCGCCTGCACCTACTTCGCGATCGACGCGGTCACGGTGCATCCGAACCACCTCGTCCTCGCGCTCTCGCTCAGCGTCGCATGTGCCTGCGCCGCCTTTCTCCCCTTCAACATCGGCCTGCACAGACCCGCCACGGCGTTCCTGGGCGACTCGGGCAGCCAGGTGCTCGGGTTCACGCTCGGCGCGATCGCGCTCGCATCGAGCTGGAAGGTGGCTGCGCCGTCGCTGGCGACGGTGCTCCTGCCGGTGCTCGTGCTCGCCGTCCCGATCCTGGACACGGCGCTCGTGACCGTCGTCCGGCTGCTCGAGGGACGGCCGATCTACGAGGGCGGCCGCGACCACACGAGCCACCGGCTCGTCTACACCGGGCTCTCGGAGAAGCGGGCCCTCCTCCTGCTGGCCGTGATCGCCGCCGCGCTCGGCGGGACGAGCCTCGCCTACAACGCCGCCGACAACTCGGTCGTGACGCTCGTAGGCGTCCTGATCACCTTCGTCCTGCTCGTCCAGCTGGCCGGATTCCTCGGCGAGCTCGACCGCAGGGCGGACAAGGTCGACAGGCGCTCGTTCCTGCGCCGGGCATTCGAGCTCCACCGTGGGCGCCTGGTCGAGATGCTGGTCGACTTCGCCCTGATCACGGCCGCGTTCGCCGGCGCCTACCTGCTGCGATTCGAGGGCGGCGGCCCGCCGAACCAGCGGCATCTCTTCTTCGCAGCCCTCCCGGTGCTCCTCGCCGCGCGCTACGCGGTCTTCATCCTGCTCGGCCTCTACTCGAGCGTCTGGCGCTACCTGAGCGCCCGTGACGCCGTCCGGATCGCCGTCGCCGTCGCCCTCTCCGAGGGAGTCGCCGTGCTGTTCCTGACGCTCTCGCAGACGCGGAGCTTCGAGACCTATTCGCGCAGCGTGTTCGTGATCGACGCCATCCTCTGCACGCTCCTGATCGGCGCGTCCAGGCTCGGCGAGCGGGCGCTGGTGCCGCTGCTCGGCTCGTTCATGCGCCGCGAGCGCAAACGGAGAACGCTGATCGTCGGTGCCGGGCGCGGGGGCCGGAGCCTCCTGCGCGAGCTCCGTGAGACCCCCGGCGAGCAGGTCGTGGGATTCGTGGACGACGACCCGCACCTGCGGCATCGCCGCGTGCACGGAGTACCCGTGCTCGGAGGCGCGTCCGAGATCGACGGAATTCTTCGGCGCAAGAAGCCGGACGCCGTCCTGATCACAATCCCGGACGCGCCACGGGAGCGGCTCGACTTCGTGCTCGCGGGCTGTGCCGAGGCCGGGATCGAGTGCGGCGTCGTCCGGCGCCGGATCGAGCTCGATCCCCAGGCGGCGCTCGGCTCGGCGTCCGAGTGAGCATCGTCCTCGCGAAGAGGCGATTGCCTTTGTCCACCTCGCCCTGGCTCGCTCGACTCATGCCGATCGCCTCGCTGGGCCTGGTCTACGCCGTCGCCGCCGCGATCTACGGCTGGCAGGCCTGGGCTCAAAGGTCTCCGTGGATCTTCCCCGACGAAACCCAGCATGCACAGACTGCTGAGGCAATCGCCGGTATCGGATTGGCTCCGATCGGGCCAATCCCCGGGATTGTGTACTCGGCACTGATCGCGCCTGCGTGGTTCCTGCACGACCCAGTCGCTTCGTACGACCTCGCAAAGTTCATCGGCGTACTCGCGATGTGCTCGGCCGCCGTTCCCGCGTACCTGCTCGCACGCCTGCTCGTGCGACCGCGTCTGGCCTTGCTCGCGGCCATCGCCGCCGTCGCGATTCCCGGGATGGCCTATTCGAGCCTCCTGATGCAAGAGGCACTCGCGTATCCGTATGCGACCCTCGTCTTCTACGTGCTCACGAGCGCGTTGGTCTCAGGAAAGCGTGCCTGGCTCGGGACTGCGGTCGTGCTGGCGCTCCTCGGCCCGCTGATCCGGGCCGAGCTCGTCGTTCTTCCGATCATCGTGCTGCTCGCCGGGTCTCTGCACGTCTGGTTCGGGGACTGGGCCCGCCAGCACCGGGCGCGGTGGACGCTCCGGCATTGGGTGTTAGCCACAGGAATCTTCATCTTTGCGCTCGCAGCGTGCGTGGCGCTCGGTGCCGCCGTCTCGACAGCGTGGCGTACCGCGCTGGATCATCCGCTGCATTTCTTGCGCTACGTCGTTCTGGGGCTCGTTCCCTTCACGGTTG